>Ga0207797_1001511_pt1 | contig 16751 bp, 13 predicted proteins | sample PRCRCaboRojoPR_6_FD_187275 | JGI IMG/M metagenome (GOLD analysis project Ga0207797, IMG submission 187275) | Marine sediment microbial community from Cabo Rojo, Puerto Rico - PR CR 10% Liquid 1 (SPAdes) | ecosystem: Environmental > Aquatic > Marine > Coastal > Sediment | place: Cabo Rojo, Puerto...
CCCCGGCGACCTGCACCCGCTGGAACGGGACGCGCTGGAGACACTCGCCGGCGCGCCAGCCGACGCGCTCCACGCCCACGCGGGGCTCGGGCACGAAGACGAACAGGGGCAAGGCGAACAGCACCCACCACAGCGCTACGAGGACGAACGAGAGCCGCACCGCCTGACCCTCATCGGCGAGCCCGAATGTGCTCGGGAAGATCGTCAGCAGCACACAGAACCCGAACAGGAGCCCGCCGCCCAGGTACCCCAGGGCATAGCCCAGCGCCGATACGCTGTCGTAGCGCCGGGGGACCGTTACCCCCATGATCAGGGCGTCGTAGAAGACGTTGCCACCCATGAACCCGAGGGTCGCCAGAATATACAGGGCCATGGCCAGCGCCCACTGCCCTGCGGCGACAAGGGCGAGGCCTGCGGTCATCGCCGCACCCAGGGTCGCCGCCATCGCCAGCAACCGCTTGCGCACGCGCCCCCGATCGGCGATGGCCCCGAGCAACGGGGCCAGGAGCACGATGGCGACGCTGGATAGCGAGTTGGCCAGGCCCAGGTGAAAGGTGATGGTCTGGGTGTCCTGGCCGGCGCTCCAGACCTCGCGGAAGAAGATCGGGAAGAACCCCGCCATGACCACGGTCGCAAACCCCGAATTGGCCCAGTCGTAGAGGGCCCAGGCCAGGATAGGGGACGGGCGGCGTCGGCTCGCCAAGGCGGCTCCGGTCAGATGCGCAAGGGTACATTGTACCGTTGCACCACAAGGAAGACCCACCACGGGCCTCGGCCATCGAATGGGCGGTGAGGCCGCGATCCTACCGCTGGCTCAGGCAGGCCACCCGACGGATGCGCCTTGAAAACCGTCCGGTACTGCTCTAACAACAAGAGGGGTAAGCGGATGGCCGGCTAGCCACGCCGACCAGCCCGAACACAAACGATCGATGAGGAGGTCAAGACCATGGCAGACGAGCAGAAAGGCAAAAAGGGTGAGCTGGAGACCACCTCGGGCGGGCGCTCCATGAGCCCCTTCGAGGAGATGGACCGCCTGTTCGAGGAGATGATGCCGCGGCGGTGGATGCGCCGGATGGGCTGGGAGCGCCCCGGCTTCCCGGAGCTGGCCCGCGGGCTGATGGGCTATCCCAGCGTCGACGTCATCGACCGCGACAACGAGGTCCTGGTGCGCGCCGAGCTCCCTGGCGTGAAGAAGGACGATATCGAGATCTCGGCCACCGAGGACAGCGTCACTATCGAGGGCAAGGTCGAGCACGAAGACAAGGAGGAGAAGGGCAACTACTACCGCTCCGAGCTGACCCGCGGCACCTTCTCGCGCACCGTCGCCCTGCCCGGCGTCGTCGACAGCGACAACACCAAGGCCAAGTTCGACAACGGCGTCCTGGAGATCCACATGCCCAAGGTGGAGGGCTCCAAGCGCCGTACCGTCAAGGTCGAGTAGCACAACCGCGGGGCCGCCCGGCCCCGCGTCCCTACCCCAACCCCCCGAATCGGCCAGCACCCCGCTGGTGGGCCCGGACTGGCCTCCAGATAGCGCAGCCTTGTGCTGTTGCCATCGGGCTGCCCCGTGCCCTGCATCGTCCGATGCGCAGCCGACCCCTAGGCGGGCTCGGCGGTGTGCTCGCGGGTCGCCTGGAACTCGATGTCCGGCCAGCGCTCCTGGGCCATCTGCAGGTTCACCCGGGTCGGGGCGATATAGACAAGCTCACCGGCATGGTCCCGGGCCAGGTTGCCCGCCTCCTTGTCCATGAACTGGCTCAGGCGCTTGGGATCGTCACTGCCCACCCAGCGGGCCGTGTACACGTTGACGGCCTCGAAGACACAGTCGACGTTGTACTCTGTCCGCAGGCGGTGGGCCACCACATCGAACTGCAGCACCCCCACGGCACCCAGGATCAGGTCGTTATTGGTCAGCGGCCGGAACAGCTGGGTCGCGCCCTCCTCACAGAGCTGGCTGAGGCCCTTCTGAAGCGCCTTGGTCTTGAGCGGGTCGCGCAGCTGGGCCCGCCTAAAGAGCTCGGGGGCAAAGTTGGGTATGCCGGTAAAGGCCAGAGGCTCGCCCTGCGTGAAGGTGTCACCAATGCGGACCGTGCCATGGTTGTGGATCCCGATGATGTCGCCGGGGTAGGCGGCATCCACCTGCTCACGGTCCGAGGCCATGAAGGTCAGGGCGTCGCTCACCTTGACGTCGCGCTTCAGCCGGACGTGGTGGAGCTTCATCCCCTTGCTGAAGGTGCCGGAGCAGACACGAACGAAGGCGACCCGATCGCGATGCTGGAGGTCCATGTTCGCCTGGATCTTGAATACGAACCCGGAGAACCGGGACTCGTCCGTATTCACCCGACGCTGGGTCGTCTCGCGCGGCTGCGGTGGCGGGGCATACGCCACAAAGGAGTCGAGCAGCTCGCTGATCCCGAAGTTGTTGATGGCGGAGCCAAAGAACACCGGGGTGAGCGTGCCCTTGCGGTAGGCGTCAGGATCGAAGACGTGGCTGGCCCCGTGCACCAGCTCGATCTCCTCGCGCAGCTCCCCGGCCTGTTCGCCCAGCACCTCGTCGAGACGCGGATTATCCAGGCCAGCGATGACCTCGCCAGCCTGGATACGCTCGCTGTCGCTCGGGCTGAACAGGTGCACCTGGTCCCGATAGAGGTGGTAGACACCCTTGAAACGCTTGCCCATGCCGATGGGCCACGTTACCGGGGCACACTGGATCTGGAGCACATCCTCGATCTCGTCGAGCAGCTCGATCGGCCCGCGCCCCTCCCGGTCGAGCTTGTTCACGAAGGTCATGATGGGGGTCGTACGCAGGCGACACACGTCCATCAGCTTGATCGTGCGCTCCTCGACGCCCTTGGCCGCATCGATGACCATGAGAGCCGAGTCCACCGCCGTGAGGGTCCGGTAGGTATCCTCCGAGAAGTCGCCATGGCCGGGGGTGTCCAGGAGGTTCACGATGCGCCCGTCATAGGGGAACTGCATGACCGACGACGTCACCGAGATGCCGCGCTGCTTCTCCAGCTCCATCCAGTCAGAGGTGGCATGGCGCTCCGCCTTGCGCCCCTTGACAGTGCCCGCCAGCTGGATGGCACCCCCGTAGAGGAGCAGCTTCTCGGTTACGGTGGTCTTGCCCGCGTCCGGATGGGAGATGATCGCGAACGTCCGGCGACGCGCGGTCTCCTGGGTGAACTGCGACATACTTCGATCGGTGAGCTATGAAAAACGAATTAGCATAACATGCCCGGTGCCCCGGACATACGCGCCTACCCCGGCGTACGCTCGTGCTACAGGCGCCTGGCCAGCATCAAGGCATCTTCGCGGCCAGCCGGGGCAGGATAGTAGTCCTTGCGCCGGCCGATCTCCTCGAACCCCTCGCTGCGATACAGATGCACGGCGACGCCATTGGAGGGGCGCACCTCCAGCAGGGCGCGGGTGAGGTCATAGCTGCGGGCAAACTCGATAACCGCCCGCAAGATACTGCGGCCGATGCCCCTGCCCTGGGCATCGGGGCTGACGCAGAGGTTGAGGATATGGCACTCGTCGACGTTGATCGTCGTTACGCAGTACGCGGTCAGGGTCTCGTCCTCGTGGTAGACCCAGGCGGGATAGCCCACCCGCAGGCAGTCCCCGAAGATCGCCCGCGTCCATGGGAACCAGTAGGCCCGCTCCTCGATGGCCATGACCGATGACAGATCTTCGTAGCGCATGGGCCTCAGCCCGGTGAGGGGGCTACGAAATACCGCGCTCATGCCGCGTGCCTCATGCCAGGATTGTTGATCCCACGCCCAGCGAAGTCGCCCCCATCCGGCCGCGCCCCTAGCTCAGCCGCAGCCGCTGCGCCAGGCGCAGGTCCCCCCACGCCTTGGGCTTGCCCGCCTGATTGCGCAGTAGGTAGGCGGGATGGTACGTCACCACCACCGGGATCCCCGTCTCCTTGTAGGTCAACTCCCGACCGCGCAGGCTCCCCAGCGGGGCATCGGTCTCCAGCAGGTCCTGGGCTGCCACCCTTCCCAGGGCCACGATGATCGCCGGCTCCAGCAGCTCGATCTGGCGCTCGAGATAGGGGCGACAGGCCGCCGCCTCCTCCGGGCGCGGGTCCCGGTTGCCTGGCGGGCGGCACTTGACGATGTTGGCGATATAGACGTCCTCACGTCGCAGGCCCATGGCCCAGAGCATGCTATTGAGCAGCTGTCCAGCGCGGCCGACGAAGGGCTCACCCTGGCGGTCCTCCTGGGCCCCGGGCCCCTCGCCGATGAAGAGCCAGTCGGCATCGCGGCTGCCGACGCCGAACACGGCCTGGGTCCGCCCCTCGTGGAGGGCACAGTCCGTGCACCCGGCTACACGTTCGGCCAGCTCGTCCCACCCCATCCTGGCCACGGGCGGGGCCTCGCCCCCGTCGCCACTGGAGGCGGTATCCGCCTTCTCCCGGGTGATGGGATGGCGCCCCTCCCGCGGCACCCAGACGTCGATGCCCATGGCGGAAAGGTAGGCCAGCTGCCGACGTCTGTCCATCGAGCCTAGACGTCGCCGCGTTGCGGATGGGCACGCTCCGAGCGCTCGGCCAGCTTGTTCAGGGCGTTGAGGTAGGCCATCGCCGAGGCAATGACGATGTCGGTGTCCGCGCCCTGCCCATTGACGATGCGCCCGGCCTTCTCGAGGCGTACGGTCACCTCGCCCTGGGCATCGGTGCCGCTGGTGATGTTGTTGACCGAGTACAGCTGGAGGTTGGTGTGGTTCTCGATCATCTCATCGATCGCCTTGAACGCGGCATCCACCGGGCCACTGCCCGAGGCCTGGGCATGGCACTCCTCGCCGTCGACCTCCACCGTGAGCTGTGCCACCGGGGTCTCGCCGGTCTCCGAGCACACCCGCAGGGAGACGAGCTTGTAGCGCTCGTTCTCCGCCAGGATACCGGCCTCCGTGACCAGGGCCTGGAGGTCTTCGTCATAGATCTCGTGCTTCTTGTCCGCCAGGTCCTTGAAGCGCGAGAAGGCGATATTGAGCTCCTGCTCCGAGGGGAAGTCGATGCCGAGCTCCTTGAGGCGCGCCTTGAATGCATTGCGCCCGGAGTGCTTGCCCAGCACGATGCGGTTCTCGCTCCAGCCCACGTCCTCGGCGCGCATGATCTCGTAGGTCTCGCGAGACTTGAGGACGCCGTCCTGGTGGATCCCTGACTCGTGGGCGAAGGCGTTGGCACCGACGATGGCCTTGTTGGGCTGCACGGGGAAGCCCGTGATGCCGCCTACCAGTCGGGAGCAGGGCACGATCTGGGTGGTATCCAGATTCGTATCACAGGGGAGCACATCCTGGCGCGTGCGCACCGACATGACGACCTCCTCCAGGGCCGCGTTGCCGGCGCGCTCGCCCAGACCATTGATGGTGCACTCCACCTGCCTGGCGCCGTTGAGGACCGCCGCCAGCGAGTTGGCCACCGCCAGACCCAGGTCGTTGTGGCAGTGCACCGAGAACACGGCACGATCGGAGCTTGGTATGTGCTCGCGCAGGCGGCGGATCAGATCCCCGAACTGCTCGGGGATGTTGTAGCCGACGGTATCCGGGATGTTGATGGTCGTCGCCCCGGCGTCGATGGCCGCCTCGATGATCCGGCACAGGAACTCGAACTCCGAGCGACCCGCATCCTCCGCCGAGAACTCGACGTTATCGGTGTACTGGCGAGCGCGGCGTACGGCCCGCACTGCCTGATCCAGGACCTCATCGGGGCCCATGCGGAGCTTGCGCTCCATATGGATGCGCGAGGTCGCGATGAAGGTGTGGATCCGCGCCGACACGGTATCCTTGAGCGCCTCGCCGGCGCGATCGATATCCTTCTCCACGGCCCGCGCCAGGCCGCATACGGTGCTCTCACGCACGCTCTCCGCCACCGAGCGCACGGACTCGAAGTCCCCGGCCGAGGCCGCCGGGAAGCCCGCCTCGATCACGTCCACCCGCATGCGCTCCAGGGCCTTGGCGATACGCACCTTCTCCTCTCGCGTCATGGAGGCGCCGGGGCTCTGCTCTCCGTCGCGCAAGGTGGTATCGAAGATGATCAACCTGTCCTGATCCGCCATGGTCTCTACCCTCGTGATCTGCCAGACACGATCGCTGGCTGCAATGTTGGTCCGGCCTCGCTCGGGCCGGAAGGGACTGCTGCAGTCGACGTCGGGTATGCTTCGATGCCGCGGCTCAGCGCGGCAGTCGCAGGTCGAGGCGGGCAGACAGGGATGGACGCCGCCGGGCTTCCCGAAGGTACGGGACCGGGTTCGCTCGGATGCGGCTGCCAGGCATGGACATATCGGTACTCATACAGATCTTTACTATACGAGTCAAGAATCAGCTTGCCAAGCCCCCAGCCGGCTGGCACACACCCGGCTCCCGTCGGCACGGGACGTACCGACCGCATCCTGGCCTATCCCCTTGGCTGGCCGGGTGAGCGGTGCCTCCGACGGCGCATGGCACGCTTGCGCCGCCAGCGCCATACGCTCAACGCGGGACCCGAGAGGCCATACAGGGCGAAGACCGCGAACAGGACCTTGGGCGGATCGATGGAGGCGAGGATGAAGGCCAGGACGATGGCGAGCACCGCCACGAAAGGCACGCGGTTGCGCAGGTCCAGGTCCTTGAAGCTGACGTAGGTGGCATTGCTGACCATGAGCACGGCCACTGCAACGGTCACCAGCAGGGCGGGGATGCGCAGCTGACTACCCTGGAAGCCCAGGTCGTGGAAGGCCCAGACCATGCCCACGAGGATCGCAGCGGCGGACGGGCTGGGCAGCCCCTGGAAGAAACGCTTGTCCGCATGGCCCACACGGGTGTTGAAGCGGGCCAGCCGCAAGGCCGCCGAGGCCGCGTAGAAGAAGGCTGCCAGCCACCCCAGCTTGGCCCAGAGCCAGCTCATCTCCTTCATGTGCACCAGGGCCCATTCGTACATCACCAGCCCTGGCGCCAGCCCGAAGGAGACCATGTCCGACAGGCTGTCGTACTCCGTGCCGAATGCGCTCTGGGTATGGGTGATGCGGGCGACGCGGCCGTCCACCCCATCCAGGATCATGGCCACGAAGACGGCGATGGCCGCCGCCTCGTAGCGCCCGCCCATGGCCGCCACAATGGCGTAGAACCCGGAGAACAGCGCCCCCGTGGTGAACAGGTTCGGTAGGAGGTAGATACCGCGCCGGCTGCGCGCGTCCTCCGTCTCGTCCCGCCTGCCTGTGTCGGCCTCGGCCACTGCGGCTCAGCCCCGCTTGAGGGTAGCGAGGATGTCGTTGCCCGCTCGCACACGGTCGCCCACCGCGACGCTAGCGCGCGAGCGCTCCGGCAGGTAGATGTCTACCGGCCGACCGAAGCCCATGAGGCCGCAGCGCTGGCCCTGCCCGACCCGCTCACCGGTCTGCACATCGCAGTGCATGTAGTGCAGGGGTGAGCTGATCTCGACGGCAATCACGACATCCTCGCCGTAGTCGCTCTGCATCCACAGGACATAGTGGTCGGGATCGGCGATCGTGTACTGGACGCTCTCGCCCCTTGCCGGCAGCCAGCGCTCGGCCAGCTTGCCTTGCAACGGGCTGTGCATATTGAACTCCCCGGCGAGATGCTGGTGTACGCGCACGCACAGCGCCTGGCGCTGCAGATAGGGATCCTGCTTCAGGGCCACCGACGTTATCCGCCCGTCAACCGGGCTCAGAAACGCCAGCGGCATGGCGGGCACGTCGCCCCGCGGCAGATCCCGGAACAGGAACAGCAGCAGCACGAACAGCAGCCAGAGCGGCAGCGCGTAGCCGATGCCCAGGTACCAATGCATGACGGCGGCCAGCGCCGCCGCCATCACCAGGCCGTAGCGCCCCTCCCTCGCGATGGGAAGCATCGCCGGCTCCCTGCCCCGCTATGGCATTGCCGACATCTCGGCATGCCATAGCGGGGCAACCCTTAGCTCTTGTTACGGTCCACCAGACGGTTCGCCGCGATCCATGGCATCATGCCACGCAGGCGTTCCCCCACCGCCTCGATCGGGTGCTCCTGCCCCCGCCGGCGCATGGCCTTGAGCCGGGCGGCCCCTGCCTGGTTCTCGAGGATGTACTCCTTGGCGAACTCGCCGCTCTGGATCTGCTCCAGGATCTCTCGCATGGCCTGGCGAGAGGACTCGTCGATGACACGGGGGCCGCGGGTAAAGTCGCCGTACTCCGCGGTATTGGAGATGGAGTAACGCATGTTGGCGATGCCGCCCTCGTACATCAGGTCGACGATCAGCTTGAGCTCGTGGAGACACTCGAAGTAGGCCATCTCGGGTGAATAGCCCGCCTCCACCAGGGTCTCGAATCCCGCCTGCACCAGCGCCGTCGTGCCGCCGCAGAGCACCGCCTGCTCGCCGAACAGATCGGTCTCCGTCTCCTCGCGGAAGCTGGTCTCGATCACCCCGGCACGCGCGCCACCGTTGGCGGCGGCATAGGCCAGGGCCACGTCCCGGGCCTGCCCCGAGGCATCCTGGTATATGGCGATCAGGCTGGGGACCCCGCCGCCTTCCCGGTAGGTCGAGCGCACCAAGTGACCGGGGCCCTTGGGCGCGATCATGATCACATCCAGATCGCCACGGGGCTCGATCTGCTGGAAGTGGATATTGAAGCCGTGGGCGAAGGCCAGCGTCCCACCCTGGCGGATATTGGGCTCGATCTGCTCCTGGTAGAGCGACGGCTGATGCTCGTCCGGGGCCAGCACCATGACCAGGTCGGCCGCGCTGACCGCGTCGCCGACCGGACGGACCTTGAGGCCCGCCTGCTCGGCCTTGGCGGCAGAGGCCGAGCCCGGGCGCAGCCCAACCGTCACGTCCACGCCGGACTCCTTCAGGTTGTTGGCGTGGGCGTGCCCCTGGGAGCCGTAGCCGATGATGGTCACCGCCTTGTTCTGGATCAACGGGAGATCGGCGTCTTGGTCGTAATAGATCTGCATGGTCGCTCCCTTTCGCTGCTGTCTTGTTGTCGCCGGTGGACGGCGGGCTGCCCTGCGGCCGTTGCCTTCTCACCTAGGCCCGCAGCGCGAGCTCGCCTCGCGCGATACCCATAGTGCCGGAGCGGACCACCTCCCTGATCTTGACCGCACTGCCCTCCAGGGCCTCGATGAACGCCGCTAGCTTGTCCCGGGTCCCGGTCAGCTCGATGGTGAAGCTATCCGCCGTGACGTCGATGATGCGGCCGCGGAAGATGTCAGCGAGGCGCTTGACCTCCTCGCGCAGATGGCCGGAGGCGAGCACCTTGATCATCATCATCTCCCGCTCGATATGCGGGTTCTCCGTCAGATCCTGAAGCTTGACCACGTCGATCAGCTTGTTGAGCTGCTTGATGATCTGCTCGATGACCTGGTCGCTGCCCCCGGTGGTCAGGGTCATGCGCGCCAGGGTGGGGTCATCCGTCGGCGCCACCGTCAGGGACTCGATGTTGTAGCCTCGGGCCGAGAACAGGCCGGCGATCCGCGAGAGGGCCCCCGACTCGTTCTCCACCAGCAGTGAGATCGTGCGCCGCATGGCTAGACCAGGATCATCTCGTTCTGTCCCGCACCGGCGGGGACCATGGGGTACACATTCTCGGTCTCGTCGGTGATGAAGTCCATGAAGACCAGCCTATCCTTCATGGCGAGTGCCTCCCTCAGCGCAGGCTCCACGTCACCGGGTCGCTCGATACGCATCCCCACGTGACCGTAGGCCTCGGCCAGCTTGACGAAGTCCGGCAGGGCGTCCATGTACGACATGGCATAGCGGCCCTGATAGAAGAACTCCTGCCACTGGCGAACCATACCCATGTAGCGGTTGTTCAGGTTCACGACCTTGATGGGCAGCATGTACTGATAGCAGGTGGACAGCTCCTGGATGCACATCTGGATGCTGGCCTCGCCCGTGATACAGGCGACGGTGGCCTCCGGATGCGCCACCTGCACGCCCATCGCCGACGGCAGCCCGAAGCCCATGGTCCCCAGGCCACCCGAGTTGATCCAGCGCCGCGGCCTGTCGAAGCCATAGAACTGGGCCGCCCACATCTGATGCTGGCCGACGTCGGAGCTCACGAAGGCATCCCCCTCCGTGAGGCGGTGGAGCTCGCTGATGACGTGCTGGGGCTTGATGACCTCGCTCTGGCGGTCGTACTTCAGGCAGTCCATCGCCCGCCACTCCTCGATCTGGCGCCACCATGCCGACAAGGCCTCCGGGTCCGGGCGTCGCTCCGTGCCCTTCAGGACCTCGATCATGCCGCGCAGGACGTTATCCACCTGGCCCACGATGGGCACGTCCACCACCACATTCTTGGAGATCGACGAGGGGTCCACGTCCACGTGGATGATCTTGGCATCCGGACAGAACTTCTCGACGTTGCCGGTGACCCGGTCGTCGAATCGGGCACCGATGGCGATGACCACATCCGCGTGGTGCATCGCCATGTTGGCCTCGTAGGTACCATGCATCCCGAGCATGCCGAGGAACTGCGGATCCGAGGCGGGGTAGCCGCCCAGCCCCATCAGGGTGTTGGTGATGGGGAAGTTGAGCATGCGGGTCAGCTTGGTGAGCGTCTCGCTGGCATCGCCGAGGACGACCCCGCCGCCGGTATAGAGCACCGGCTGGCGCGCCGACAGCATGAGATCGACGGCCTTGCGGATCTGACCGGGATGGCCCTTGACCGTCGGGTTATAGGAGCGCATGACAACGCGCTCTGGGTAATGGAAGGCCGTCTTGTGGGCGGTGACGTCCTTGGGGACATCCACAAGCACGGGTCCCGGCCTACCGCTGGTGGCGATGTAGAAGGCCTTCTTGATGGTCTCGGCCAGATCGCGGACGTCCTTGACCAGGAAGTTGTGCTTCACACAGGGGCGCGTGATGCCGACGGTATCCACCTCCTGGAAGGCGTCGTTACCGATCAGGTTGCTGTTGACCTGACCGCTGAAGATCACCAGCGGCACCGAGTCCATGTAGGCATCGGCAATGCCGGTCACGGCGTTGGTCGCACCCGGACCGGAGGTTACCAGGGCAACGCCGGGGCGGCCGGTGGACTTGGCATACCCCTCGGCCGCGTGCACGGCCCCCTGCTCGTGGCGCACGAGCACGTGCGTCACCGCCTTCTGTCGATAGAGGGCGTCGTAGATGTGGAGGACGGCCCCACCGGGATAGCCGAAGACCATGTCGACCCCCTCCTGCTCGAGGGAGCGGACGAATATCTCGGCGCCGGTCAGCTCAGCTGTGTTGGTCTCTCGGTTCATGCGCCACCTGATCGCGCTCGCGCTGCGCTCATGGCCCGGACAGCGGGCAACAGACTGCCATTCTAACTGCTGCGGGGCCCACATGGCAGGCAGGCGCGGACATCCCTGTGGACAGCCGCCGGCGCGCCCGCTGCGGTGCCTGCTCAGGCACCGGGGGACGATGCCACGTGGGACAGCTGCTGCAGGTGGCCCCGTGCCCGCTCCACCAGGGCGGGCGGCAGGCCGTTGTTCTCGGCGATGGTCAGCCCCAGGGATACGCCAGGCACCCCGATCTCCAGGCGATAGGTAGGCTTGAGGGCCTGGTGGTCGAACTGCATGGAGGCGTTGCGCACCCCGTCCGTGCGCTCGGCGTAGTCCTTGAGCGGCGACAGGTGGGTGTTGATGATCCCCTGCACCCGCCGACCCACGAGCTCGTCCAGGACCGCCATGGCCAGGGCTGCCCCCTCCTCGGGATCGGTGCCGGTGCCCAGCTCGTCCAGGAGCACCAGGCTGTCCTCGTGGGCCTCGCTCAGGATGCGCTTGAGCACCTCGACATGCCCAGCGAATGTGGACAGGTGGTGGAACAGACTCTGGTGGTCCCCCACATCGACGATGACCCGATCATAGGTCCCGATGCGGCAGTCCTGCTCTGCCGGGATATGGAGCCCGCAGTGGGCCATTGCCGTGAGCAGCCCCAGGGTCTTGAGGGCCACCGTCTTGCCGCCCGTGTTGGGGCCGGTCACCAGCAGGATGGGCGACCCTCGGTCCAGGCGGATCGACAGGGGCACCGGCTGCGGTCCGCTGCCGTCAGCGAACTGCACCAGCAGCAAGGGATGATAGGCCTCGCGCAGCTCCACCTCGGGCCCATCGCTGAGGGTCGGGGCATGGGCGTTCATGTGGTGGCTCAGCTGCCCCGCGGCCAGGGCCAGGTCCACCCAGGTCAGGCCCGAGACCATGGTCTGCAGGGCCTCGCCGTGCTCGCGCACCGCTGCGGTGATCTCGCGCAGGATGCGCTGCTGCTCGGAGGTGATCTGGCCGTTCACCGTCTCCAGACGGTTGTTGTGGGGCACGGCCTCCATGGGCTCGACGATCTGGTCGCGCCCGCCCATGGCACTGCCGCGGCGTACGCCCTTGACCTTGTCGGCATGCTTGCCACGGACGACGATCACCGCACGCTCGTTGTGCCACTGCACCTTCTCCGGATCATCCAGCAGATCCTTCAGGTCGGGCTTGGCCATGCGCTGGCGTACCGCCTCCTCGGCCTGGGCGCGCAGGCCCCGGCGCTGCTCGAAGAGATCGACCAGGGTCTCGGAGGCGTCGTCGCGCAGGCTGCCGCCGCCCACAAGGGTCCGCGAGAGCTGCCCCTGCAGGACCTCGGGCGGGTGCAGATCGGTCAGGTTGCCGGGGTAGATGGCGGGCATATCGGCGAGACCGTCCGCAAGCCCTCGCGAGGCATCCATGACCTTCTGCAGGTTGGTCAGGGCCTGGCTGCTGAGCACCGCACCCGGTGAGGCGGCCTGACGCAGGGCAGCCCGCACGTCCGGCAGCTGCCCCGTCAGGGGCCGGCGCCCGCTGTCCGCGAGCTCGCGGGCAGCGCTGACGGCTGCCTGCATATGGCGGGCGTCGGCCAGGCTCGGGGCCGGCTCCAGCGCCCTCGCTGCATCGGCGCCATAGGGGGTCGCGGTGAGTCTCTCCAGGAGACGCCGGACGGCGTCGAACTCCAGTGGCTTCAGGTCGACTTGCATGGCTGGCGTCTCGGGGGCGGGGACCGCGGTGACCGCCTAGTCCTCCGCCTTCTTGAACATACCCAGGTATTGCTTGCGCTCCAGCGGCGGTATGCGGGCCACCGTCAGGAGATCATCCAGATGGGCCGGATCGCTCATGCCGACCAGCGAGGTCCCGAGCCCGGGCGTCGAGCGGTTGAACTGCAGGGCCCTCTGCGCCGGGCTCACCAGGTTGGCCATGGAGCGCTCGACGACGTCCATGGTCTGCTCGCCCAGATGGCCTTTGAACATGGTATGGCTGGCCATCATGTAGACCTCGAGCTGCCAGGCGGCCTGGATGGGCGAGCCGACATTGCCCTCGCCGGTCGCCGTGTTGAACCGCGTGAAGCCCTCCAGCATGACCTGATTGAAGGGCATCATGACCACCTTCATGTGGTGGCGAGCGAACTCGTCGCCGGTGACCTCCTTGGCCGCCTTCTCCGCCAGCGCGATCAGCGAGGTAATGGACTGGAACATGGGGTTGTCGGTCTCCACCCGGAAGCCCTCGAAGGTGGAGATGCCGTAATAGCGCAGCCGCCCCTCCTTGACCGCCCGCTCCAGGACCTCGAAGACACGGCCCAGCTTGCGGTTGGTCTCCTCCTTGCCGATCTCCGGTATATGGACCTCGGGCTGGTCCACCAGGAAGGCATCGAGGGTCTCCACCCCCATCAGGCTGCGCGATAGCTCGAGCTGGTAGTTGATGTAGTCCGGGCTCAGCAGGTGGGCCCCCTTGGCCAGATCCTCCTTGCTCCCCAGGCCCTGGGCGACCACCTCGCGCTGGAACCAGGCCTCCATGTCCTCCGGCGGACCCCCGCGCAGGGTGAGGAACCCGCCCTTGGAGACCAGGAACATGGCCTCGCGCGCGACCCCTTGCTCGAGCGCAGCGCGGATGCCGGCCCTCACTGCCGCCAGCGAGCGGCCGTAACGGTAGTGGGCACCGGTGTCGATGACGTTGATGCCATGCAGCAGGGCCTCGCTGATGATGGCCGAGATCTTGGCATCCGTCTCCGGTGTTGCCGGCCCCGGGAAGGTCCCGATGCCGAGGCTGGAGAGGCGCATCCGCGAGCGCAGGAACTCCGAGTAGTGACCCTCGGCCACGTCGCCGGCCTGCTCGTGCGCCTCGGCGTAGGCACGCGTGGCCTTGGCCGTCGCGTAGCCGGGCACCAGGCTGGTATCCTCACTCGCCGTGTTGCCATCCGATCCACTCGCCATCACTCGCCTGCCAACCCCGCGTATTTCGCCAAAACTTTAAAGATTACCAGACCGCCCCCGGCGACCGAAGCCCCCTCGCCGCAGCAAGGGATGGCCGTCGATCAGCGACTGGAGCCGGTCCCGGACCTCAACCCGAACCTCGCCCTCCTGCGGCCGGTCTAGCCGGCGGACGAAGAGCCCCTCGAAGTAGTCCTCATCCTCGTCCAGGTCCCAGTCCACCTCCCGCAGCAGGGCCTGCGCCCCGGGGGGCAACTCGACCGGCATCTCGCGCCCGGAGAGGACCGCCCATAGACCGGCCCAGCAGCGCGCCAGGGTGATGGGGTGATAGCCACCGCCGCCGACCGCCGCCAGCCGCGGCGTGCCATCGGGGTGACGCGGGGCATCCTCCAGCACGCGCCGGGCCAGCGACAGGAAGCCCTGTGTGGAGAGCCTCAGCTTGCCCAGCGGGTCCGGCATGAGGGCGTCGGTGCCCGCCTGCAGGACCACGGCCTCGGGACGGAAGGCCTCCATGACCGCCGTCCATACGGCGTCGAAGCACAGGCGATACTCGCTGTCGTTCGTGCCGGCGGGCAGCGGCAGATTCACCGCGTTGGCCAGCGGCCCTACGTCCTCGCTGGCGCCGCCCTGAAACGGGTAGGCATAGCCCGTGTCCATGTGCAGGGACAGCGTGACCACCTCCGGATCGTGGCGGAAGGCCGCCTCCACGCCATCGCCGTGATGGGCATCCAGGTCCACGTACAGGACCCTCAGCCCCGCCTGGCGCAGGCGCTGCACCGCGAGCACGGTATCGTTGAAGAAGCAGAACCCCTCGGCGCGATCGGGACGTGCATGGTGCATGCCGCCGGCCGGGCTGAAGGCGACCCGCCCGTGCAGCACGGCCTCCGCAGCCTGGATGCTGCCCCCGGTCGCGGTGGCTGGTGTCGCGAAGAACCCCTTGAAGTAGGGGTTCTCGAAGTTGCCGATGTTGTGTCGCTGGCGATAGCGATCGTAGACCTTGCCCAGGGCCTCGCAGCGCTGCATGGCGGTGACGTAGGCGCGCGTGTGGAACCACTCGAGCTCTGCGGGCAGGGCCTTGCGCGAGGGCAGGTACTCGGCCTCGGTCAGGGCCCCATAGGCCCGGATCAGATCGACCGCCAGCGATACCCGCGGTATGCCCAGGGGGTGGTTATCGCCATAGCTGTGACGCCGGTAGCGGCTGGCCGCGATCAGGGTGGCCGGACGCTGTCCCGGGACTGCATGGGCATCGGACTCCATCTGCGCCATCGGGATCTCCTCAGCCACGGGTCAACCGCAGGTAGATCTCCGGCAGGCGCGCGGGCAGGTCGTCGACGTTGTCGATCACAGTGTAGTGTCCGGGCCCGAAGATGGCGGGGAGGTAGTCGCTGCCCGAGGGATCCAGGGTCACACAGAACGGGTGGATCCCGGCGTCAACGGCCTCCTTCATGGCCATGCGCGTGTCCTCGTGCAGATAGCGGGCGTCCCCGCCGTCGTCATAATCGGCCGGACGGCCGTCCGACAAGATCAGCAGCAGCCGCTGCTGCGCCGGAGCGGCGCGAAAGCGCTCGATCGCGTGACGGATGGCCGCACCCATACGGCTCGCCAGGCGCCCGGAGACCGCGGCAATGCGCCCGCGCACCACCGGACCCATGGCCTCGGAGAAATCCTTGATCCGGTAGTAGTTGACGTTGTCGTGGTACTTGGAGGCGAAGCCATCGATCCCATAGGGATCGCCCACCTGATGCATGGCCTCGGCGAAGACCATGAGCCCCGCCCGAAGCCGGTCCACCACTTTGCCCTGCCCGCTGGGGTGGTTGGCCATGATCGAGGTCGACATGTCCGCGAGCAGCAAGGCGGCCGTGTCACGCTGTCGGCGGCTGCGGAGGGTATATATGAAGGGCTTCGGCGACAGGCCGGCACGCTTCTCGGCTACATAGGCCACCGTGGCCTCCAGATCCAGCTCCTCGCCCTCCCGCTGCCGGCGCAGGGGCGCAGGACGGGTTGGCCGCTGCATCTCCAGCGCCCGGCGTAGTCGCTTGAGGACACCGGCATGCTCGCTGAGTATGCGCTCGGCGCGCTCGGGCTCCTGCTCCTGCAGCGCACGCTCGTGCACCCTTGCCCATTCCGTGATGTAGCGCTGCTCCCGGTAGTCCCACTCGGGGTAGGCCACGCCGTCTTGGTTGGGCTCGCGGGCGGCACGGCGCCCGCCCACCACCTGGGCGGGCTGGGCCTTGCCGACCCCCACGCGCCCGCCGCTGCCCGAGGTGTCCTCGGGGGGGACGTCCATGTCGGGGCTGCCGGGATCGTTCGGCGGCTCCACCGCCTCCTCCAGGCGCTGCTTCTCGCTCTGGGGCCTCTCGGCCAGGCCCTCTAGCTCCGCCTCCTCCGGTTGCATGCCCGGGCGCGTGCGGGGATACACCGCTCGAGCGGTATTCAGGCTGCGCCCGGGCAGGTAGGCATCGCTGCGCTGCCGGGGACCGATCTCCGGGAAGGCCGGGTCCTCGAACAGCTGCCCGGCGATGCGAAAGGCCGTCAGCAGATCGGCATCGGCCCGCAGCAGCGGCTGCAGGCGCTCGT
>Ga0207797_1001512_pt1 | contig 16750 bp, 12 predicted proteins | sample PRCRCaboRojoPR_6_FD_187275 | JGI IMG/M metagenome (GOLD analysis project Ga0207797, IMG submission 187275) | Marine sediment microbial community from Cabo Rojo, Puerto Rico - PR CR 10% Liquid 1 (SPAdes) | ecosystem: Environmental > Aquatic > Marine > Coastal > Sediment | place: Cabo Rojo, Puerto...
CCGTGTTTGCAGCAGCAGACGGGTCGGAGGGCGTTCATTGCTGCGAAGACGGTGCAAGGAGCAATGGGGAAGCCGGTCCTGGCGTACCGGAAGGCGGCGGGCCGACATCTTGCCGCCTTCCCCTCACTCAGTCTCCCGCGGCCGGCGCCGCATCCCCCAACTCCGAGCGGAGCAGGATGGGCTCCGGGGGCACGTCCGGCTTCCGGAGGGCCCGGAAGGCCTCCACCACCATCATGGCCCCCAGGACGAAGAGGGAGATGGCGATGACCCGGACCGGCCCCGCCGTGGTCCGGCCGATCATGAGCATCCCCGTGGCCGACATGGTCATGACCACCATGAAGACCATGGGCAGGGCCGCGAACAGCCAGGTCCGCCCCGTCCGCTTCAGCCACACGGTCACCGCCAGGAGGGCCAGGCCGGCCAGGAGCTGATTCGTGGCCCCGAATACCGGCCAGACGGCACGCCACACCGGGATGTGCTGTCCCGTGGGGGTTGTGTAGGTCATGAAGACCATGATGGCCGGAAGCACCAGGGTCAGGGCCGTGGCCATCCACCGGATCCGGGCATCCGCGTTGTCCCACCCGAAGAACTCCTGGAGGACGTAGCGAGCCAGGCGGGTGCACGTGTCCAGGGTTGTGAGGAGGAAGGTGGAAAGGGCCAGGAGCCCCAGCATGGTCCCGTACTGGACCGGTACGCCGAAAGCGTTGAAGAACTGGCCGATGCCGGCGGAGAAGAGGGCCACCGGATCGCTCCGCAGGGCCTCCAGGTTGAAGGAGAGCCCCATGACCGTACCCAGGGCGATGAGGGCCACCACCCCCTCCACCAGCATCCCCCCGTACCCGATCCGTTTGGCGTCGCTCTCGCACCTGAGCTGCTTCGCCGTGGTCCCGGACGACACGATGGAGTGGAACCCGCTGCAGGCCCCGCAGGCCACCGTGATGAAGAGAATCGGGAAGAGGGGCCCCAGGTGGGCGATGTCCGTGAAGGCGGCGTTCTCCGGGTTCACCAGGGCCGGCCAGCTCACCGTCACGCCTCCGTTCAACGTCCCCACCACGATCCCCAGCGTTCCTCCCAGGACCGTGATGTAGAGAAGGAAGCTGGAGAGGTAGTCCCGGGGTTGAAGGAGGATCCACACCGGGGTCACCGACGCCACCAGGCAGTAGACCAGGAGGAGGCTGATCCACATGTGCTTCGGCTCGGCGAAGAAGGCCGGGATGTAGCTCCCGTCGGAATGGATCTGGGAGGAGAGCCCGATGGCCACCAGGAGGGCCGGAACGAAGATCAGGGTGGAGGCCCAGACGGGGACCTTCGTACGGTTGTTCACCACGCCCAGCAGCAGAGCCAGGAGAATGAAGATCCCGCTTGCCACGGCCACCCCCGTCCCCTGGGCCGTCTCCACCCCGGAGGCGTCCCGAACGTCGATGAAGCTCACCGCCGTCAGGTCCAGGAACACCACGATGATGTAGACCATGGTGAGCCAGATGAAGGCCAGGAAGAGGCGGAAGGAGAGGGGGGTCATGTAGTCCTTGGCCAACTCCGCCACGGAGTGGGCCTTGTGCCGGATGGAGGCCACCATGGAGCCGAAATCATGCACCCCCCCGATGAGGATGGAGCCCAGGATCACCCAGATGACCACGGGAAGCCACCCGAAGAAGAGGCCGGCCAGGATGGGTCCCACGATGGGCCCGGCTCCGGCGATGGAGCTGAAGTGATGGCCGAAGAGGACCGGTGTCCTGGCCGGGACGTAGTCGGTGCCGTCGTACATGAACTCCGAGGGCACGGCGTGCTTGTCGTCCAGGCTCAGCTTCCGGGCGATCCAGGAGCCGTAGAAGCGATAGCCCAGAAGGAAGAGAAGGATGGCCGTGATGAGGATGACCGCCAGCATTCCGTCATCTCCTCGCGGGGATGGAGATCATGGTTTCATCGAATAGCAGATTGCCGGCTTCTGAACAACCCGCGGCCTCGGACCGGGGGCCCATCACCCCACCCGGCAGGTGATCAGGCAAACCTGCGGAACGGCGACTCCCCGCCTCGAGATCGGCATCCGATCTCAGAGGAGGTAGCCCCCGTCGATGGGGATCACGGCTCCGGTGATGTGCCGGGCGCCCTCGGAGCAGAGGAACACCACCACTCCGGCCACGTCCTGGGGATCCCCCAGACGGCCCAGCGCGCTCCGCTCCCGGGCCCCGTCCAGGATCTCCGCCGGGACCTGGTCCGCCAACTGGGTGGTGCGGATGTAGCCCGGGGCCACGGCATTCACGTTGATGTTCGAGGCTCCCAGGTCCACCGCCGCACTTCGGGTGAGGCCCAGAAGTCCCGACTTGGAAGAGATGTAGTTGGCCAGGCCGAATTCTCCCCGGAGCCCGTGCACGGAGGACACGTTCACGATCTTGCCCCACTCCTGGGCCCGAAGGTGGGGGGCCACGGCCCGGATGAAGTAGAAGGCGCCGGTGAGGTTCGTGGCCAGGACCGCCTCCCATTCCTCGTCCGTCATCCGCCACAGGGCCCGGTCTCGGCCGATCCCGGCGTTGTTCACCAGGAAATGCAGACCCCCGAGCTCTTCCCGGGCCTCCGCCACGAAGGCCTCCACGCCGCTGGATTCCCGGACGTCGCAGGCCCGGCAGAACACCTTCACGTCCCGCTCCTCCAGCTCCGCAGCAACCCGGTGCGCCGAAGTCCTGGACTCGGCTCCCGTGTCCAGGAAGTTGAAGGCCACATGAGCTCCGGAAGAGGCGAACTCCAGGGCGATGGCCCGACCGATGCCGGAGGAGCCTCCCGTCACCACGGCCACCCGGCCCCTGAGTCCCTGCGTGGACCTGAGGGGAGCCGGCTCGCTCTGGGTCGTAGGAGCCCCCACCAGCTCCTCCACCAACCCCCCGTTCCCGGGAGGAGGCGCCGCGATCCACGGCCCTTCGGAGGAATCGGAGGGAGGGCGACGCTGGGATGGAGGTTTTTCAGCCATGGAATCCCGCTGTCTGGAGACGACGAAACCGCAACCGACGGAGGAGAGGGCCTACTCGTCGTCCTCGTCGTCGGCCTCGGCGTGATGCTTGATGGTGCGGCCTTCCACCAGAAAGACCACATCCTCGGAGACGTTGGTGGAGAGGTCCCCGATACGCTCGAGCTGCTGGGCCACTCGGAGATACTCCAGGGCAGGATCGATCCGCCGGGGGTCATCGGTCATGAGCTTCACGAGAATCCCCTGGACGGTCTTCTTCATGTCGTCCACCCGGTCGTCCCGGATGCACACGTCCCGGGCCAGTCCGGAGTTTCGCGTGCCGTAGGCAGCCAGGGCATCCTGGAGCATGAGTTGCGAGAGATTCGCCAGCTCGGCGAACTCCGGAATCTCGGGAAGAGGCGAGTAGCGGGCCAGGCGGCGAGCGGCCTTGGCGATGTTCGTGGCATGGTCCCCCACCCGCTCGATGTCGTTGGAGATCTTCAAGGTGGTGAAGAGCTGCCGCAGATCCGACGCCATGGGCTGGTGCAGAGCGATGAGCTCCACCACCCGTTCGTCCAGGGCCACCTCCAGAGCGTCGATACGCTTGTCGTCCGCCTTGATCCCCTTTGCGGCCTCGGAGTCCCGATTCAGGAACGCCTGGACGCCCCGGTGGACCAGCTCCTCCGCCAGGCCCGCCATCTCCATGAGACGGGCCTGGAGGCGGTCCAGCTCTTCGTGGAAGTGGCGCCGGGAGAGGGAGAGATTCATCCAAAGCGTCCCGTCAGGTAGGCCTCTGTACGATCGTCGCTGGGGTTCGTGAAGATGATGTCCGTAGGACCATACTCCACCAGCTCTCCCATGTACAGGAAGGCCGTGAGATCCGAGACCCGGGCAGCCTGCTGGGTGTTGTTCGTGACGATGACGATGGTGAGCTCCCGCTTCAACGCATAAATGAGCTCCTCGATCCTCTGGGACGCCTTGGGATCCAGGGCCGAGGCCGGCTCATCCATGAGAAGCACCTCCGGACCCACTGCCAGAGCCCGGGCGATGCACAGCCGCTGCTGCTGGCCCCCGGAGAGCTCCAGGGCCGGCTCGAAGAGGCGATCGTTCACCTCGTCCCACAGGGCCACTCGCCTCAGAGAGTCCTCTACCAGCCGGTTCAGATCTCCCTGGAACCGGTTCACCTTGGGCCCGAAGGCCACGTTCTCGAAGATGGAGGTGGGGAAGGGGTTGGGCTCCTGGAACACCATGCCGATTCGACGACGGACCTCCACCGGGTCCACATGCTCCCCGTACAGGTCCTGGCCCCGGAAGAGGACCTGTCCCTGGATCCGGCTCTCCGGATTCAGGTCGTTCATCCGGTTGAAGGCCTTCAGGAGCGTGCTCTTCCCGCACCCCGAGGGACCCACCAGGGCCACCACCCGATTGCCGGGCACCGAAAAGGAGATGTCACGAACCACCGGCCGGGAGCCGTAGGAGATGGAGAGATTCCGGACCTCCAGCACCGGAGGGGGCCCATTGGTCTTCATCTCGTGAATCGTGGCCATGGGGTTCCCTCAGTAACGATCCTCGAAGCGGTGACGGATGAGAATGGCGACGGCATTCATGCTGAGGAGGAGAACCAACAGGACGATGATAGCGGCGGCGGCCAGGTGGCGGAACTCCTCCTGGGGTCGGCTGACCCAGTTGAAGATCTGCACGGGCAGAGCCGTGAAGGGATCCGCCAGGGTCTCCGGCGTGAAGGCGATGAAGGACAGGGCTCCCACCATGATGAGGGGCGCCGCCTCCCCCACGGCCCGGGAGAGGGCCAGGATGGCCCCGGTGATGATCCCGGGAAGGGCCGCAGGGATCACCTGGTAACGAACCACCTGCCAGCGGGTGGCCCCCAGGCCGTAGGCCGCCTCCCGGACCCGATGGGGCACCGCCCGGATCGCCTCCTGGGCCGCCATGACGATGATGGGCATGATGAGCAGGGAGAGGGTCAGGGCTCCGGCCAGGACGCTCCTTCCCAGGTCCAGGGCCCGGACGAAGAAGGCCAGACCCAGAATGCCGTAGACGATGGAAGGCATCCCGGCCAGGGTGGTGATGTTGGTCTGGATGGCCCGGGTGGCCCAGTTCCTGGGGGCATACTCCTCCAGGTAGACCGCTGCCCCCACGGAAATGGGGATGGCGATGAGTCCCGTGAGGACCAGGAGCCACAGCGTTCCCAACAGGGGAGCCCGGATGCCGGCCCGCTCCGGGAACCGGGAGGCGAAGTTCTGGAAGAAGGTCCCGGAAAGGGAACCCACCCCGTCGGCCAGGACCCCCCCCAACAGGAGGAGGAGGGCCACGACCCCCACGAAGGTGGCCAGAGTGGTGGCCATCCGGAACAGGCTACCGAAGACACGACGCCCGGACCTCATGGCCTCCCTCCCCGGAAGCGGGCCAGGACCCACTGGCTGGCCAGGTTCATGGCCATGGTGATGAGGAAGAGGACCATCCCTACGGCGAAGAGGGTCTGGTACTCCAGGCTTCCGAAGGACATGGCCCCGAGACCACCCTGGAGGATGAAGGCCGTCATGGTCTGCACGGACTCCAGGGGATTCAAGGTCATCTGGGGGGAGTTCCCCGCGGCCATGGAGACCACCATGGTTTCCCCCAGGGCCCGGGATAGAGCCAGGATGAAGGAAGCCAGGATGCCCGAGGCCCCGGCGGGCACCACCACCCGGATGGAGACCTCCGTGGATGTGGCTCCCAGTGCATGGGCCGCATCCCGGAGGTGCCGGGGCACGGCCCGGAGGGCGTCCTCGGACAGGGACGTCACCATGGGGAGGATCATGATGCCCACCACGATCCCCGCAGATGCCGCATTGAAGATGCCGGCGCTGGGGAAAAGAAAGCGGAGAGCCGGGGTGACGAAGGTCACGGCGAAGTAGCCGTACACCACCGTGGGGATCCCCGCCAGCACTTCCAGCAGAGGCTTCAGGAGGTTGCGAAGCCCGGTTCCGGCGTGCTCGCTCAGGAAGATGGCCGCCAGGAGGCCCGTGGGCAGAGCCACGATCCCCGCCACACCAGCCACCAGGAGGGAGCCGGACAGCAGGGGGAGAATGCCAAAGTGCTTCTCACGAAAGCTCGGCGTCCAGCGGGTCTCGGTGAGGAACTCCCACACCGACACCCGGGTGAAGAAGCCCACGGCCTCGGTGAAGAGGACCAGGACTGTGAGGATGGTGACCAGGGCCGACACCCCGGCACAGAAGGCCAGGGCAGCGTGGATCAGCCGCTCCTTCCGGTCTCGCGGACCTCCGAAGCCCCGGGAAGGGGACATCCGGGACCCCGGGAGGACGGGGGATGGAATGGTCATGGACCTCCGCCTCCGCCGCCTCCTTCGGCGCCGTTGCCCCCCTGGGACCCCACTCCCTCCAACACTGATTCCAGCCTCGCCCTGTGACCCCGATACGTGCTGTCCGGCAGGGGCAGGAACCCCGTGGGAGGAATCAGGGAGTCGGCCCGGGTCAGGAAGAACTCCATGAAGGCCTGCATCCCGGGGCGCTCCAGGGAGGACTCGTTCACGTACAGGAAGAGCCGGCGGCCAAGGGGAGCGTAGGTCCCGTCCCGAATGGTCTCCGGCGTCGGCGGGGTGCATTCCCCTCCATCCTGAACCGCCACGACCTTCACCTTCTCCCGGTTCTCCATGACGTAGGCGAACCCCAGGTACCCCAAAGAGTACCGGTCCCCGGCCACACCCTGGATCAGGATGTTGTCGTCCTCGCTCCCCTGGAAGTCCATGCGCGTAGCCCCCACCTCTCCCACGATGACCTCGGTGAAATAGTCGAAGGTCCCCGAGTCCGTCCCCGGAGCGTACAGTTGGATCTCCTGTCCAGGAAACTCGGGCCGGACGTCCCTCCAGGTCCGGACCAGGCTCCGGGGACGCCAGATTCTCCGCAACTCCTGCACCGAGAGGCACTCCACGAAGGTGTTCGTCGGGTTCACGATCACCGAGATACCGTCCAGGGCCACCGGCAACTCCAGGAACTCCACGCCCTCCGTCCGGCAACGCTGGACCTCGAAATCCCGAATGGTCCGGGAAGCCGTGGCGATATCCGTCTCCCCCCGGCAGAAGCGCTCCAGCCCTCCCCCGGTCCCGGACCGACCCACGGCTACCATGACTCGGGGGTTCTGAAGCTGAAACTCCTCCGAGACCGCCTCGGCGATGGGATATACGGTGGACGAGCCGTCCATCTCCACCTGCCCCCTGAGACCCCCCTCTCCGCCTCCGCAACCCCAGACCACACCCAGGAGAGCCAGGGGCAGACAGCCCCCAACCTTCTCCAGAATCCGGCGGAGGCCGGGATTCGGCTCCGACCACAACGGTCTCATACAAGCTCCTCCCGTGCCCGGGGAAGGGTGAAGTACACGGTTGTGCCCTGTCCCAGCTCGCTTTCCGCCCAGACGTCCCCTCCCATGGCGTGCACCAGGTGCCGGACGATGGCCAGGCCCAGTCCCGTCCCCCCCTCGGCCCGGGAGCGGGCCGGATCCACCCGGAAGAACCGCTCGAAGATCCTGGACAGGGACGCGGAGGGAATCCCGCTTCCGGTGTCCATCACCGCCACCGTCACCTGGAGCTCGTCTTCGGAGATCTCCACCGTCACCCGTCCTTCCCCCGGCGTATAGCGGATGGCGTTGTCCAGGAGGTTCTTCAGGATCTGCTCCAGGCCCTGCTCGTCGGCCATGCCCAGAGCCTCTCCCCGCAGGTGGAAATCGATCCCCTTCTCCCGGGCGCTCTCCGCCAGATCGCTCCACACGTCCCGGGCCACCGGCGCCACGTCAACCACCTCTTCCTTGGCCACCCACCCCCCGGACTCCAGCCGGGAGAGGTCCAGCAGATCATCCACCAGTCGCTGCAGCCGCCGGGTGTTGTTCCGGATGGAGGTGAGGAAGTCCCTCCTGAGGTCCTCGGGGGGTTCACTCTCCAGCAGGGTCTCGGCGAAGCCCCGCATGGCCGTGAGGGGAGTCTTGAGCTCGTGGGAGGCGTTGGCCACGAAGTCCCTTCGGACCATCTCCAGACGGCGGATCTCGGTGACGTCCAGGAAGGTGACCACCGATCCCCCTCCGTCCACCGTGCGGGCCGACACCAGAAGGTGCCGGTCTCCCAGGGTGACCTCCCGGGCGGAGAAGGGCCGGACCACCGAGGTCTCCAGGAGGGTCCTCAGGGCCGGCTGGCGGATCAGGGTCCCGACAGGGGCGAAGTTCACCGGGCCCGGGAAGTCCAGGAGCTCGATGGCGGCCCGGTTCGTCCTCAGGACCCTGGCGTCTTCGGTCAGGGCGATGACCGCCTCCCCCATGCAGTCGATGAGAGCCTGCATCTCGTCCCGCTCCTGCTCCAGGGACCGGAACTGGCTCTGCAGCTCCTCCGTGAGCCGGTTCAGGGTTCCTCCCAGCTCATCCAGCTCCTTCACGCCGATGGTCCGGGGAATCCGGCGGCTGAAGTTCCCGGCGGCCAGCCCCCGGGCCCGGCGGGACACGGCGTGGACGGGCCGCAGGAACGCCCGGCCCAGGACGGCGGTGAGGAGGAACGCCAGGAGAAGGGCCGGCACCGCTACGGCCAGGGAGGAGCCGGTGCGCTGCCGCACCGCACGCCGGATCTCGTCCAGGGGAGCTGCCACCTGCAGGAGAAGATCCTCCCCACCCAGTCTCACCGACCGGGCGGCGAAGAGCCGGATCTCCACCTCACCGGCTCCCCTCCGCTCCGCGAATCCCGTCTCTCCACGGAGGGCGGCGTCCAGCTCCGGGCTTTCCGGCGAGGCCATCATGCCCCGGATCTGGAAGGGGAGACTGCTGGAGGCCCCCACCACCCGCCGATCCCGGTCCAGGAAGGTGACAGGGTAGCCGATGCGCCGGGACAGGGCCCCGGCGATGGAATCCAGGGGCGCGCCCTGGAGCTCCGCAAGCAACGGCGGCGCCAGCTCCAGCTCCCGCCTCAGCTCCCGCTCCTGGATGACGAGGAAGTCCTCCCGAAGACCCCGCCGAAGGGTCAGGATCTGGCCCACCACCAGGACGACGATGATGGCCAGAAACGACCCGAGGAGGGTGAGCCGGAAGGGGACACGCACCGACGTCAGTTATCCTCCTCCGGGACCCGGAAGCGGTACCCGAAGCCGCGGACCGTCTCGATCCAGTCCCCTACCACCCCCAGCTTCGCCCGGAGACGGCGCACGTGCATGTCCACCGTGCGGGTCTGGATGCGGTCGGAGATGTGGGACTCCACGCTCCAGGCCCGTTCCAGGAGCTGCTGCCGGCTCTGGGTCCGCCCCTTGCGCTCCACCAGGGACCGGAGAAGGCGGAACTCCGTGGGGGTGAGGTGCACCTCCTCCCCGTCCAGAAGGACCTGGTGGGAGTTCACGTCCACGGCCAGGGGCCCGGCCCGGAGGATCCGACCCCCGGATTCCACCGTAGGCTCGTAGATCCGCCGAAGGATGGCGTTCACCCGGAGCACGAGCTCCCGGGGGCTGAAGGGCTTGGTGAGATAGTCGTCGGCCCCCAGCTCGAAGCCTTCGATCCGGTCCTCCTGCTCCTTCTTGGCCGTGAGAACCAGGATGGGGATGGTCCGGGTGGCCGACTCCTTCCGGAGGCTCTGGAGAACCTCGTCACCGGAGAGGCCCGGAAGCATCCGGTCCAGGACCACCAGGTCGGGGATCTCCCGTCCCACCGCCGCCAGGGCGTCGCTTCCGTTGGAGGCCGTCTCCACCCGGAAGCCCTCCCGGGTGAGCTGATAGGCGATGAGAGCGGCGATGTCCGGTTCGTCTTCCACCACCAGGACCCGCCGGGTAGCGTCGGAGGAAGATGGGGATGAGGTCATAGCCTTATGGGTGTTTGGGTCAGGAGTCCCCTTCCCCCGTCCCTTCTGAACAACTCTCGGGAGAGGAACCCCAACAGGAGGCCCGGTTCCGGGCCACAGTCTCCGCCGCCGGCGACCCGATCCACGAAGTCACCGGCGGCCTGGAAGTCCCACGGGACCCCCAGGAGATTCCGGTTTCCGGGCGCCCCCCAGGACTTCCGGGTCTGCCTGTCCAGGCTCCGGCCCCGGAGCCTGCTCCATCCCCCGAGCCCCCCAACGCTTCTTTCTCGAAACCTCTTGTGGGTGTGAGGTGGGCCAACCTCCCCGGCTTCGTTACGAGGGTCTGTTACAATAGGGGGGTCTTCGGCGAGATCCGCAATGGATCCGGAATCTCATGTCAAACAGCGCTTCCTGCCGTCACATCCTGCAACCACCTCGTGCGGCGGCGTCCCTCGGTGGTTTCCCGCATTTCGGATGGCGGAGCCGGGTTCGTTCCCTATGCGGAGCCGGGTTCGTTCCCTATGCGGAGCCGTGGTCCAGGGGCTCCACCACGGGAAACCGGTAGTCTCAGAGATCCTCCCCGAAGTTCATGAACTTCCACCCCCCCTCCATCTCCACCAGGGCGTCCATGAGGGGAATCATGGCCTCGTCTCCCGTGTCGGTTCGGCGCACGGTCATACGAGCTTCCTTGTAGAGAACGAACTCGTCGTACGTCTCGACGTCGTCCCCCAGATCCACCTTCACCAGCTCCAGGGGCACGCCCCCCAGCTCATCCATGGCCTGCCGGCGAGCCTTCCGGCTCCGGGGTCCGGTGATGCTCCAGACGAAGTCGAAGGGCATGTACTCCCGGTCCGGGAGCACGGGCCACAGGAGGCTCTCGTACTCCTGCCGGGTGATCATGAGGGAGGCCAGGGCCTCCTCGTCTCCGGCCTCCAGGGCTTCCAGGGCCGCCTCCGCCAGAGCCTCCGGGGAGGTCCGGGCATGAGACAGGGGGGAGTCCTCCGCCAGATCCGAGCAGGCGGAGGCCAGGAGAACGAGGAGAGCCAGGGCGAAAGCCATGGGGCCCGCAGCCATGGGGTCCGCCGGGGCTCGTCGAGCCCCGGTCTCCCGGCTTCGGCCTGCCCCCTGGCCCGGGTCTGGAGCCGGCAACCGTCGTCTTGCTCCGCGCCGACTCCTCGGGTCACGGATGGGTGAGAATGCGGTCATCGCCGTCATCATGGTCCAGAATTCGTCGCTGCAAAGGGTCCGGATCCGGAAAGGGGGTGCGGGCAGTGGCCCACCCGCACCCCTCTCTTTCCGTCGGCGGACACCGGCTACACCCGGCTTGCCGCCATCATCCGGTCATCCCGTCAACCCGGGGGGGTCAGTTCCCCTGGGAGTTGGGCCGGGAGTCCGAACCACCTTCGGTCCAGACCGTCCAGCCATTGTACCAGGCGTCGGCCAGGGCCGTCCCCGGGGCGATGGCGCCGGCATAGTCCGTCTCCACCAGCGTCCGGCCGTCCACGGGGGCAATGAGGTTGTCGTCGAAGGCGATGCCCGACAGGTCGAAGGCCGTGTAGCCCTCCGGCATGGCCGTCAGGGTGAAGTTCGGCGGGCTGCTGGCGCTGCCCATGTCGAAGGCCGAGGCGTCGAAGCCCGGATCCGCCAGCATGTTGTTGAACCCGTCCGTCTCGAAGAACTGCTTGTTCAGGGCCTGGGTGGAACCACCACCGCAGTCGTTGAAGTTGGCGTCCGTGCCGCCGGCGGCACCACCGTTGCTCCACATGATGAGGCCTTCGGCGGAGAGGGTGGCGGTGGGATCCGTCTGCCCGGCGATCCGGTTCTGGGCGTTCAGGATGGAGACGGCGTCCCGGATGCAGAACCCGGAGTTCCCGAAGCCCTGGAAGATGGAGTTGTACACCCGGTAGTTCGTACCTTCCCGCATCTGGATGGCGTCGTCGGACTCGTCACCGGCGATGTCCCCGCTCACCACGGCGTCGTTGGCCCCGATCATGGTGGCGTTGGCCAGCACGGCGGTGGACTGGGGCGTGGCGTCGCCATCGTCCCCGTTGTTGGAGATCTCGAAGCCCTGGTCGGCGTCGGCGCCCCGCTGCTGTCCGATGATGAACTGCATGAAGCCCCGGTAGCCGTCGGTGCCGTCCACCGAGTCGTCCCCGATGCCCGTCACCACCAGGTGGTCCACGGACACCGTGCCGCCGAAGGGCTCGATGCCGTCATCCTTGTTGTAGTGGATCTGGACGTAGGAGATGGTGGTCCCGGCGCCCACGCCCTGGAGGGCCAGACCGTTGAGCTGATCCACGGGGGTCACGTCGTCCCCGGCGAACTCGATGCGCACGCCCCGGAGGATCCCGGAGTCGTCGTTCACGTCTTCGCCGCCGTAGAAGCCCGAGTCACCCTCACCCTGAGCCTCGTCCCCGGCGTTCGTGGGAGCCTGGCCGTTGATCACCAGACCGCCCCAGTCCTCCACCGCCCGGCTGCCCCGGGGGTTGTCGGAGGTGAAGACGATGACCTCGTCCTCCGTGGGGGCACGGGCCTCACCGGTGGCGTCGGCCACCAGGCGGGAGCCCCGGCTCACCACCAGGTAGGCCCCCCGCACGCCCTGAGGTAGATCCGTCTTTCCCACCACGGTGGTGCCGGGTTCGATGGTCAGCGTGACTTCCACACACTCGGGATCCGCGCCGTCAGGGCCGCAGTCCTTCCCCACGAAGATGGGCTGGTTCAGGACCCAGGTCTTGTCGCTGGTCCAGGTGGTGTTCGTGAGGATGTCACCGGTGACCTGTACTACCGTCTCGGGCTCCGCCTCGGTCATGGCCGAAGCCGTGGCGGGCTGGGAGACGCCGCCATCGTTCTGGGCCGTGACCTGGAGAAAGTACGTGGTGGCCGGCGTCAGGTTCGAGAAGCTGACGCTGGGACTGCCGAGACCCGCTTCGGTCCGGTCCGACTCTCCGGCGGTGGTCAAAACGGCGTTGTAGCTGTCGGCTCCGGTGGCGGCGTTCCAGTCGGCCTGGATCGTCTGTCCCGAAACCGTCAGGGACAGGCCGGTGGGAGCGGCCGGCGGATCCGGAATGTCGGTCCCCTCGTTGTCGTCGTCGGAGCAGGCCGTGAGCATGAACGGGCCCACGATGAGAAGCCCGAAGAGGGCCAGGTAGCGCATCCACTTCATGGTGTCATCCTCTGGTTGGGGTGGTGCGTTGCGTAGGTGTTGCGCAGGTGGCTGAGCGATCATGGAGAAACGGTCAGAATTCCCAGGAGAGGCTGACGGAGAACGTCTGGCCCAGGGAGTAGGACCGTTGTACCCGGGTGATTCCATTGTCGGATTGCTGGAATCCGTAGTCGGAGTCCAGCAGATTCGTCCCCTTCAGCTTCACCCGGGCCCCGGAGGGCAGGGGGAAGGAAAGGGTGGCATCCAGGGCGTTCCGGGGCTCCTCGTAGATATCCGGGAGCCCGGATCCCCCGGCGGCGGTGAGTCGCTTGCCGAAGCGGTTGAAGAACAGCCCGGCCTCCAGTGCGCCTCCCGGGTGGGTGTAGCCCAGTCCCAGGTTCAGCACGTAGGGGGCCTGCCCCTCCAGGGGCCGCTCCAGGTTGGTGGGTTGGAAGATCCCTCCCCGGCTCACCGTGACCTCGGAGTCGATCCAGGCGTAATTCCCCTGGAGCGAGACATCCCGGAGGCTCTCTGCCACTCTGCCCAGGGAGAGCTGACCGTCCACCTCGAAGCCATAGAGGGTGGCCTCGTCGGCGTTCTGGAAGGAGTAGGCCGAGGAGGCCGCGGCCACGAAGACCTGTTCGATGGGGTCGTTCATGTCCTTGTAGAAGACCCCTGCGGAGAGGAGCTCCCCGGGGCCCACGAACCAGTCGAAGCGGAGGTCCGCCCCCAGGATCTCGGCGGGCACCAGCTGGGGATTGCCCTTGAGCTGCCGGAGACTCGTGGCCTCGGTGAAGAGGAAGGGGGCCAGCTCCCGGAACTCCGGCCGGTCCAGGGTCCGGCTCACGGCCCCCCGGATCTTGAGGTCGTCCCGAAGGGAGTAGACCAGGTTCAGGGCCGGAGCCAGATCGGTCTGGTCCACGGACGCCACCGTGGAGTCGGTGCCGAAGCGGGTCCGGGAGTCCAGGGCCAGGGAGTACCCTTCCACCCGGGCTCCGGCGATGGCCTGGAGCCTGGAGGTCACGGGGATCTCCAGCATCACGTACCCGGCCACCCGCTCGTCATCAGCGCTGTAGATGTCCCCGGGCTCCACCACTTCGTCGATGGAGAACTCCCCCACGTCCGGGGAAGCGGGGACGATGGTGCCCGTCTCCAGGGCCGAGTCCAGGTCCTCGATGGTGTTTCCGGCAAAGAGCCAGTTCAGGCGCCGGGCCCCGAAGTCCCGGGTCCGGTTCCGGTAGGCCCCTCCGAACTTCAGGCCCCACTCCCGGGAGGCGATGCGGAGGGGAAAGCGCCAGTCCAGCTCGGCGCTCACGTCGTCATCCACCAGGTCGCTCCAGAAGTACCGGCCGCTCTCGGTGAAATCCAGGAGCCGGAAGGTCCCGTCCGTGTCCTCCACGTAGATGGTCTCCCGGAGGAAGGGCTCGTCCCGGTCGGCCCGGGCCAGGGTCCCTCGCCATTCCAGCCGGGAGTCCCAGAAGAGGAGGTGCTCCCCGGAGATCTGGCCCCAGGCCATGAGGCGCTGGACGAAGCGGGAGCGCTCGTTCTTCAGAAAGCCCCCGATGTCTTCCCCGTTCTCCCCCTGGTACGTCCGCCCCTCGTCGTCGGTGTTCATGTTCAGGGTGGCCCTGAGGCTCAGCTTCTGGTTGGGATTGGGCTTCAGGGTGAAGTTCGACACCGTGCCCCAGCTCACGGACCGGGTGGAGCGCTCGAAGGTGTAGTCCACGTTGGGCGTGGCCAGGTCCATGGTGATGGAGTCGAAGGCGGAGGTCCGCCACTTCCGCTCTACCTCGTCGGCGATCCTTTTGTAGGTGTCGGAGTAGGTCCCGGCCACGAAGTAGCCGAACTCCCCGTCATCGAAGAGGTCCGTGCGGCCGCCCACCGAGAGGTTGAAGGAGCGGTTCAGGGGCGTGTCCTCGAATCGGGGGGCGAAGCTCAGCTCCGTGGAACGGAGGGCCTGGCCCACGGTCACCCGGGCTCCGGGGTCGGAGGGCAGGCGTCCGCCCTCCTTGATGTCTCCCATGAGCCGGGCCGCCTCACCCGGGAGATCCCTGGTGCCGTCGTCCATGCCCAGCCAGTCCAGGTCCCCCCCGCCGTAGCGGATGAAGTCGTCCTGGAACTGGCTGTTCGTGTTGAGGCTTGTGGACACCCCGAACTTCACCGTGAACCGGTCCGGGAAGTCCTTCGTCTGGATCTGCACCGAGCCACCGGAGAAGTCCGCGCTCCTGTCCGGCGTATAGGACTTCTGGGTGGTGAGGCTCTCCATGAACCCGGCGGGAAAGAGATCCAGGGGCACCACTTCCTTTTCCGGCTCCGGAGAAGGAAGGGGCGAGCCGTTCAGGGAAGTCTGGGAGTACCGTCCTCCCAGGCCCCGGACGAAGACGTACTTCCCGTCGGCCACCGTGACCCCGGTCATTCGCTTCGCCACCTCGGCGGCGTCCGAGTCCGGAGACTTGCGGATCTGGGCCTCACCCACGGCGTCCATCATGGACACGGAGCTGGCCCGCCGGTCCAGGAGGAAGGCCGTGCTGCCCTGCTCCCGTGCGGCGCTGACGGTGATCTCGTCCAGCTCGATGGCCTCCGACTCCATGGCCACGTCCAGGGAGATGGTGGTCCCCTCCTCCACCGTCACCCCGGTGACGGTCTTCCTGGCGAAGCCCAGCATCTCGGCCACCAGGTCGTGGGTCCCCGGGGGAACCTGGAGGATGAGGTAACGGCCGTTCATGTCCGTGAGGGTGCCCCGCTCCGACCCGGCGATGTAGACCTGCACACCGGAAAGGGGCTGGGCCGTGGCGCCATCCACCACTCGTCCCACAATCCGACCGAAGTCGCCGGTCTGACCCTGGGCATGGGCCGGGATGGTAAGAAAACCTACCCCCAGATGGGGCAGGATAACGGTCAAAGTGAACAGGAATCGTTGCAACGGAGATTGGACAAATCGAAACATGGCTGATCATCGGACCGACCCCCTCGACTGCCGTGGACCGATCCGCCCGTGTTTGGCGGGAGCCTGGCACACCTCGCCCGGGAACGCTGAGGGGCACAGACTCCCTTTGATTGCTAGCAACTCAAGAATGGCGGTGGGGCGTAACGGCGACGGCCAATACCGGTAACGAGGGAGAGCACAGGGGGTAACAACGCAGTAACCTGGGCCGGGCCGCCGTTACAGCGAGAGGTGCGATTGAACAGGGCCCGCGGCCGCACCCCCTTGGTCCACAGCCCTTGTTGTTCTGCAGCCCTCTCCAGGGGTCGGCCCTCGGCGGCCTGCTGTTCAACGGAATACCCTCAGGGGGGCGGTGGCCCTGGCGGCCCCGGCGTTTGACAGAAGCCCCCTCTCCAAGGAACGTGTCCCATGAGCACGTTCCCGGAATCCCGGGCATCCCTGTCCACCTCCCCTCTCCTCCGGGAGGCCCGGGAGTTCCTGTGGGCCCACGATCCGTGGGTCCTTGAGCGCCAGATGGAGCTCACCTCCATCCCGGCCCCACCCTTCCAGGAAGGGGCCCGGGGGCAGCGGATGCTGGAGAATCTCCAGGACCTGGGGATGTCCGACGCGGCCCGGGACGAGGTGGGGAATGTCACGGCCCTGTTTCCGTCCGGTGGGAAGGCCCGGGAGGGGCCGGAGGCCCGACCCGTCATCCTCTCCGCCCACCTGGACACGGTGTTTCCTCCCGGGACCGACGTTACGCCGCGCCAGGAGGAGGACCGGATTCTGGCTCCGGGAATCGCCGACGACGGCCGGGGTCTGGCGGCCCTGCTGGCCCTGGGCGCAGGAGCCTGCTCGGGCGACAGCAACCCCGACGGCGGCATCGGCCGCGACGGCGACGGCGGCGGCGGCGGCGACGACCAGGAGTGCCCG
>Ga0207797_1001513_pt1 | contig 16748 bp, 13 predicted proteins | sample PRCRCaboRojoPR_6_FD_187275 | JGI IMG/M metagenome (GOLD analysis project Ga0207797, IMG submission 187275) | Marine sediment microbial community from Cabo Rojo, Puerto Rico - PR CR 10% Liquid 1 (SPAdes) | ecosystem: Environmental > Aquatic > Marine > Coastal > Sediment | place: Cabo Rojo, Puerto...
CCGGCCCCGTGCCCGGCATGGACGCGGACGTGGTGGACAACGACGGAAATTCGGTCCGTGGCGAGGTGGGTGAGCTCGTGCTCCGCACACCCTGGATCGGCATGACGCGGGGGTTCTGGGACGACGACGACCGCTACCACGACGCCTACTGGGACCGCTTCGAGGACATGTGGGTGCACGGCGACTTCGCGGCGGTCGACGAGGACGGGCTCTGGTACATTCTGGGCCGCTCGGACGACACGATCAACGTGGCGGGCAAGCGCCTGGGCCCCGCCGAGATTGAGGCGCTCCTGAACGCGCACGAGGCCGTAGCGGAGAGCGCGGCCATCGGGGTGCCGCACGACGTGAAGGGCTCCGAGATCGTCGCGTTTGCGGTGCTGGAGCCGGGCCACGAGGAGACCGACGCTCTCCGCGAGGCGCTCATGCAGGTGGTGGTCGACGAGATGGGCAAGCCCTTGAAGCCCCGCGAGATCCTCTTCGCCGACGCGCTGCCGAAGACGCGCAACGCCAAGGTGATGCGCCGCGTGATCCAGTCGGCGTACCTGGGGAAGGACCTCGGCGACACGTCCAGCCTCGAAGATCCGAGCACGGTCGAGGCCATCAAGGAGGCCCGGTAGCTCTCGATCCCGATTCTTTCATGCAAACATCCCCTCAGGACCCACGTATCAGAACTTAAGATCAAGGAATCGTGAAGTATTCTGTGGACTGAGATGTCCGTCCTCCGTGCCGTTGTCCTTGCCCTGATCCTCGGAGGCGGGGGTGCCCTCTTACCCGCCGCTGCGCAGCCCTCCCAGAGCGCCACTGTGAAAGGCCGCGTGCTTGACGCCGAGACGGACGCGCCCCTGCCAGACACTCACGTTTTTATCGCCCAGACGATGAACGGGACGGTCACCGACTCGACCGGGCGGTTCCAGCTCGACGGGGTTCGTCCCGGCGCCAAGCGGCTTGTCGTGTCGCGGGTGGGCTTCGTGAACGAGGCGAAGAACTTTCGGCTGCCGCCGGGGCGCCAGCACGTGTTCACGATCCGCCTGGAATCGGAGGTTCTGAAGTCGCCTCCGGTGACGGTCTCGGCGGAGCGAGATGAGGAGTGGTACGAGCGACTGGATCGATTCAAGCGCCTATTCATCGGGTCCTCGGGGCACGCCCGGAAGTGCACGCTCGTCAACCCCGAGGTGCTCCGCTTCGAGAAGAAATGGTGGGGCAAGTTCAAGGCGCGCGCCGAGAAGCCCCTGATCATCGAGAATCGGGCGTTGGGCTACCGCCTCACCTACGTCCTGAAGGAGTTTGAAGAGAGCGGGCCGGTGGTCCGATGGGACGGCGAGCCGCTCTTTGAGCCCCTCACGCCGAACGATTCCGCGCAGGCGGCCCAGTGGCAGATAAACCGGCGGGAGGCATATTACGGCTCCATTCGCCACTTCCTCCGCGCCCTCCTCGACGACCGCCTGGAGGAGGAGCAGTTCGACCTCTACCGGCTCCCCCGTGCCTCCGCGTTCCGCTACACTTCCCGCGCCGATCGGATGCCCACAAGCCGCGATCGCCTCCTGGAGCCGGGGCCCGACTCTATGCACCTACTCAATACCTGGGACCGGCTCGAAGTGGTCTACCGGGGCGAGCCCGAAAGCGAGGCGTACCTTGACTGGGCGGATCTGCACCGTGCACCCCGCGACATTCAGGTCTCCCAGATAGAACTCAACGAGCACCCCATCCACATCGACCCGTACGGCAAAATCATCGAACCGTACGGCGCCACGCTCTATCGATACTTCGCCTTCACCCTCCGGATGTCCAACCTCCTCCCCCGCGAGTACGAACCGCCGGAGTAGAATTCCACAGTGCGCGTGTCGGCAACGACTCCGCACTCCCCCTGCGCGCAACCCTCAACATAATACCCTCAACGCAGAGCCTACATCATCCAGAACGCGTTCTCGTAGTGGTTCACCTCGGGGGGACCGTCCTGAAGCATCACCGTCACGACGTCGAACCGGGCCGGAGCCCCCTCGAACTGACGCTCGTGCATGTAGGCCTGCGCCACCGTCCGGAGGGCGTTCTTCTTCTCCTCAGTGATCGAGGCCTCCGGGGCGCCAAACCCCATTCCACTGCGCGTCTTCACCTCCACGAAAACAATCTCGCCGCCGTCGTCCGGGTCGTAGCAGACCAGATCCAGCTCGTTGCGCTCGAAGCGGTAGTTGCGCTCCAGCACACGGTATCCGGCCTCCTCGAGGTGAGTAGCTGCCACCTCTTCGCCGCGGTCGCCAATGTCGTTCGTGGTAGTCATCGTGTAGAGCAATCCGTCTTCAGTGCGAGGCGTCGGGGTCGGTGGGCTCCGCGTCCTTGAGGCGCAGCGCAACCTCCAGGAGTTGCTCGATCTGGTGGACGCTTTTGTTGCGGACGAGAGGTAAGAGCGCCTCGGAGACACCCTCGAAGACCTTCACGAGATCAATTAGCTTGGAGAGTCGACGGTGGAGGACCTGTTCGGGCTCTGGTCGGTCCTCGATCGACTCATCCTCGTCGACGAGTCGATCGGCGCACTCCTCCAACTGCGAACGAACAGGATGGACTTCGCGGCGCTGACGTTCCTCGATAATGCGGGCGGTGATTTGCCAGACATCCTTCTCGGCTTTGTAGTAGTCCTTGCGAGAATCTGCGCGCTGGGTTTTCGCAACCAGATTCCAGTCCACCAGCGAGCGGAGGTTCATGTTGGCGTTCCCCCGGCTCACCCCGAGACGCTCCATGATCTGGTCGGTATTGAGGGGGTTCTCCGCACAGTAGAGCAGGGCGTGAATCCGCGCCATTGTGCGGTTGATGCCCCAGGTGGACGCCATCTCGCCCCACAGCGACACGAAGCGGTCCACAGCCTCCCGGGCCCTCGGACTGACGGAGCGGTCGGAAACGGACGTATCGGGGTCTGGGGATTCTGAAGCCGCCATGGGGAGATCGTTGTTACTGCATCCCTCTGCGGGAGGGCCGTGACCGGCATTCGAGAACCGAACTCCTAAATCCCGCCGAATTGTTTCCCTCAGCCCCCTGGGAATTTCAAATCGATGGTTGCAGTTTATACACTAACGGCTGTCTGGAGCCCGATGCATGTACCTCGGACTACTCTTCTAATAATCATTCGTTGGAATGCCGCCCTCCTCAACCGAATCGCCGGTCATCACAATCACCACGGACTTCGGCACCGAAGATGCGTACGTCCCCGCGATGAAGGGGGCGATGCTCTCCATCTGCCCGGAGGCGCGCTTCGTAGACGTGACCCACGAGATTAGTCCTCAGGATGTGATGGAGGCCGCCTTCGTACTCCAGTCGGCTCACCCCTACTTCCCGGACAAAGTCGTCCACCTGGTGGTGGTCGACCCGGGCGTGGGCACCGACCGGCGGGCCGTTGCGCTCCGGGCCAAGGACCAGTGGTTCGTAGGGCCCGACAATGGCGTCTTTCCGCTCGTCCTCGACCAGGCGCCCCCCGACGCAATGGTGGAGCTGGACGACCCCGACTACTGGCGGAGCGGATCGCCGAGCACCACCTTCCACGGGCGCGACATCTTTGCCCCCGCGGCCGCCCACCTCGCCGCGGGACGGTCCGTAGAGGAGATCGGCACACCCATCGATGACCTCGAACCACTTCGCTGGGCCCAGCCCTCCACGGCGTCGCAGACGGTCCAGGGCTGGATCGTCCACGTGGATCACTTTGGCAATTGTATCACCAACATCCGGCGATCCACGTTGGCCGAGGCCGCCGAACTGGAGACATCAGACCCCCCGCTGGAGGCCTTTCCCCCCTTCAAGGCCTTTACGGGAAATACCACGCTACAGGAGCTCCACCCCACCTACGGGGCGGTGCCGGAGGACGACCCGCTGTTGCTCTTCGGCAGCACGGGATACCTCGAAGTGGCCGCCAACGGGGGGAACGCGGCTGAACTGCTGGACATACGAAAGGGTGATTCCATCAAACTCGTCTTCGACGAATCGTCGGAGTAGTATCTTCTCTCGGCCTCCGACCCGACGGGTCGGTAGCGACGCGTTATGGCCCTTCCCTCCTCTCCCTCCGACGCCTCGCCCCTCCTCGGGCACCTCAACACCCTGTATCCGCTGGCGTGTTTGCTAGTCGGGCCCGACCAGGCTCCGCACCTCCTGATTCGGGTCTACCAAGGGGCGGCCGAGCACCCACCCGAAGAGCGTCCGGAGGACACGGAGAAGTGGCTCCTCGACCTCCTTCGAAAGATGGGCGAATCGTCCTCCGGGGACAGAGAGACGGTCGCTGCCGCGGACGAAGCGGCCCCTGGGGACGATCCACTGCGCCAGGACGTAGCCGGGGACCTCATCGAACGCGCCCTACCGGTCGCCCTGGCCGCCTGCTCACCCCAGAAGCGATTTCTGTTGGCCCTCGACGCGTTCGAGGCGGCCGGGGAACGCCCGGAACCTGCTTTCTCCGACGCGTCCCTCTCAGACGCCTACTCGACCTTACAAACGAAGCTGCAGGGCGTCCTGTCGCCCATCGAGTACAATCTGGTAGACGAGGCCCTGTCCCCGACATCTCTCCGCGATGCCGTTCGCGAGTGGGTAACGACCCGGTTCAGCCCTGCTCCAAGCTCTCTCCGAGCCCGTATTCGGACCACGCTGCAGACCACGACTCCCGCGGACGAATCGTCCGCCATCGACTCGAATGAGTCCTCGGAAACTGAGACAGCAACCTCGGGGAGCGTCCTTCCGTCGCGGCTGAACCCGCGGGCCCTCCTCCTCACACTTCTGATCGGAGTGTTGGTCGTGGCGGGCGGAATCGGGGTGACGTACGTGATGCAGTCGTCGCCCACTCCCTCCTCCCCGTCGAGTACCAGCCTCGTCGCCTTCTCGGCGGAACAGGCCCGTACCGTCACGCCGGATAGAGCCATGACGAGCCGGTCCGAAGCCGCGGACTATGTGCAGTCGACGTTGGGGCGACAGCTTGAGGTTCCGGGCCTTATGGGTGCACAGCTTCGGGGCGTCGGACGGGTCCGCTCGGGGGGCGCCGAGATCCCGGTGTTTCTCTACGAGGACGCGGGCGAAAGCACGCGCATCGCCATATTCGCGTACAGCTACGCTCTGATCGACCGAATGGCGGCCACGGCCACGCTGGATACTCAGGTGCGTTCGGAGCTTGCCCGTCGAAACCACCTAGTGACCCACACAGACGGACCTACCGGGGGCCTTCTCTGGCGGAATCGGGACGACATCTTTGTCGCCGTGGCCCCCTCGCTCTCCACCGATTCTCTTCGGGGTCTGCTCCAGCCTCAGGACTAGGCCACCTCTCGTGCCGCCGGAATCTGGATGCGGAAGGTGGATCCCTCGCCCACGGTCGACGAGACGAGTTCAAGGCGCCCCCCGTGGTATTTTTCCACCACGCGACGGGCCAGGCTCAGGCCCAGCCCCCAGCCGCGCTGCTTGGTGCTGTAGCCGGGGCGGAAGATGTTCTTCCACTGCTGGCGCTCGATGCCCCGCCCGGTGTCCTCCACTTCAATGAAGACCTGCCCTTCTTCCTCCCATCCCGTCACTGTGATCGTGCCCTCCTCGTCTTCGATGGCGTCGAGGGCGTTCTTGAGGAGGTTTTCCAGCACCCACGCAAAGAGCTCCTCATTGGCCTCGGCGCCCAGCGAATTGGGCAGGTCGACGGTGAGATCGATCGACTGCCCCTCTTGGGGGATGCGGCGGCGGAGGTAGGCAGCGGTCTGCTCCACGATGGGCACGAGGTCGCACGCCTCTAGCTTCGGCTGCGATCCAATGTCCGAGAACCGGTCGGCCACGCGCTGGAGGCGTTCCACGTCGTTCTCAATCTCGTCGAGCGCCTGATCCTTCGTGTTCGCGTCAAGGTCGGGCGAGCGGAGCACCTCAATCCACCCCAGGAGGCTGGAGAGCGGCGTGCCGAGTTGATGCGCCGCCTCCCGAGCCATCCCCATCCACAGGCTGCTCTGCTCGCTGCGGCGGATGTAGGAGAAGCCGAAGTACCCCACCATCACGAAGAGCCCCACGAACACCAGCTGCACCCACGGAAAGATGCGCAGCTCGGTAATGAGAGCCGACTCGTCGTAGTAGACGTACTGCGTGAGCTGTTCCTCGCTGCCGGATTGCTCGTCCCCAGGAGTCACGTCAATGCGAACCGGAATCGGCTCGAAGGACGCCTTCATCTCGGCGAGCTCGTCGTGGAGCTGCGCCATCGCCTCGGCCGAGTCTTTGGGCGAAAGGGCCGCGATGGTGTCCGGCACCCCCACGTTTTGCCAGGAGAGCGGGCGTCGACGCGTCGAGTCCGTGATGATGGCCGGAACCCCAAACTGATTCGGCTCCAGGATCTGGTTCAGGATGAAGTTGAACTCGCGCGTCGGCGGCATCGTCTGTGCCCAGTCGACAGCATCCCGAAACGAGGCGACCTGGTCGGAGGAGAGCGTCCCCAGCGACGGGCCCTGCTGGACGGACCGAAGATATGCGTCGAGCCGCCGGAGGTCCGCCCGGTACGGATTGCCCTCTTGCTGGGTCTGCACGACCTGCTCCAGCGCGTCGGCCCAGAGCTGAATGACGGCCTGCTCGCGCTTCTGCAGCCGATCGACGAGCCGCTGGGTGTACCACAGGGAGGCCACCGCAATCCCCACTGCGAACACGATGAGGCCGAGCTTCAGCTGCACCGACCATCGATAGGCGTCCATGGCATCGCCGAAGATTGTTGGGCATACGTCCTTCGCTCTTGTGTAGCATGCTGCTCAAGCACTCAAGAGACTTCGGAGGTCTCCAATACGCCACCACGAGGGGGTTTGCTCGTGCCCGGGCACGGTCGAGTCCCCTGGAAAGGACAACGAAGACCTCAGAGGTCTTGCTGTGCCTGTTCCTACAGAAGAGCGACTTTCTTTTTTGACGATGCCTAACAGGCCGTGGTCCCTAGGCCACGGCCGTCGGCTCCACGTCCGTAATGATTTGGTCGCGTCGGGGCCCGTTGGAGACGAGTCCCACCTCCACGTCAAGGTAGTCCGCGACGAAGGCGAGATAGTCGCGCGCCTCGGCCGGAAGTTCGTCGACATGTCGCATGGCAGAAATGTCCTCGTCCCAGCCGGGAAGCGTTTCGTAGAGGGGCTCCACGCGCTCCAGCGTCTGGGCCTCGCTGGGGAAGCGCTCGGTGGTTTTGCCGTCGTAACGGTACTGCGTGCAGACCTTGAGCTCGTCCATCCCGGAGAGGATGTCGAGCTTCGTAATGGCCAGCTCGTTGAAGCCGTTGATCATGCTGGTGTAGCGGAGCGCCACGAGGTCGAGCCATCCGCAGCGGCGGGGGCGCCCCGTCGTGGCCCCAAACTCGTCCCCCTTCTCGCGCAGTCGCTGCCCGGCTTCGTTTTCCAGCTCCGTCGGGAAGGGCCCGTTGCCCACACGCGTGCAGTACGCCTTCGCGATGCCGAGGACCCGATCAATTTCGGTGGGCGAGACGCCCAGGCCCGTGCAGCAGCCGCCCGCGGTGGGGTGGCTGGAGGTGACGTACGGATAGCTGCCAAAATCGACATCAAGGAGCGAGCCCTGCGCGCCCTCCGCCAGCACCCGTTCGCCCCTGCCCAGGGCGTCGGCCAGGTACTTGGACGTGTCAGTGACGTAGTCGTCGATTTTCTGATCGAACTCCACGTACTCCTCTACGATGCGGTCCACGTTGAGCGCTTCCGCGTCGTAGACGTCGCGGAGGATGGCATTTTTCTCCTCGATGGACCGCCGCAGCTTGCTGCGGAGCGCCTCCTCGTCCAGCAGGTCGACGACCCGGATGCCGGTTCGGGCAAACTTGTCGGTGTACGCCGGCCCGATGCCGCGCCCCGTCGTCCCAATCTCATCGTCGTCCGAGGCGGAGGCCCGCTCCTCCTCCTGCGCCGCCTCGATGGCCTTGTGGTACGGCATGATGAGGTGGGCGTTGTGGGAGATCTTGAGCCGTCCCTCCACGTCGATCCCGAGCGACTCAATCTTTTCGATCTCCTCCAGCACCGCCTTGGGATCGAGCACCACCCCGTTCCCAATCACGCAGGTCACACCCTCGTGAAAGATGCCGCTAGGCACGAGGTGCAGGACAAATTCCTCAGTGCTGCCGTCGTCGTTCTCCCACACGATCGTGTGGCCCGCGTTCGCGCCGCCCTGGTAGCGGGCCACCACGTCCGTTTCTGGACTGAGCAGATCTACGATCTTCCCCTTCCCCTCATCGCCCCACTGACTCCCAATGACAATCGATACCGGCATAGCAATGGTCGTCGCTTAAAAAGAAAAGAGAACAGTCCCCACACCCCACCGACGCCCGGACGGCGTGCCCCCGGCGCCGCCCTGCGAGATGACTCCATGGCCCCGCACCCGTTCGGTCGTCCAGACCACCTCTACGCGATGCTCTGCTCAAGGCGCCTGTTCAACTCCACAATCGTCGGGGAGGCGACGAAAATCGAGGAATAGGTCCCGATAATAACGCCGATGATAAGCGCGAATGAGAAGCCCTTCAGAACCTCCCCGCCGAAGATGAAGAGGATGGTCACCACAATGAGGGTCGTGACCGACGTCACCACAGTGCGGCTCAGAGTCGCGTTGATCGAGCGGTTGACGATCTCGTCGAAAGCCTCCGTCTTGAACAGATTCACGTACTCGCGCACCCGATCGAACACCACCACCGTATCATTTAAGGAGTATCCCACGATGGTGAGGAAGGCGGCGATGATGGACTGGTCGATCTGCAAGGAAAACGGTGCAATGCCAGCCAGGATGGAAAAGAGGCCGAGGGTGATGGTGACGTCGTGCACCAGTGCCGCCACGGCCCCGAGGCTGTAGCGCCACTCAAACCGGACCATGATGTAGAGGAAAATGACCAGCAGGGCCCCTAGGACTGCGTAGATCGCGCCTCGTTTCAGGTCCTCGGCGAAGCGGGGGCCTACCACGTTCGTCTTCTCAATCTGAATGTTTGCGTCTTGAAACTCCTGCTGGAGCGTGTTGATGACCAGGTTCTCGACCGCCGTAATCTCCTTCTCGGACGAGACCCGAATCAGGTGGCCCGTGTCGCCGAAGCGTTTGACTTCAGGCTCATTTTCGAGCGGCTCCACTAGGACCGAGCGCACTTCCGCCGTCGGAACGTCGGTCGTATTGCCCACGACGAATTCCATGCCGCCGCGGAAGTCAATGCCCAGGGCAAGGCCCTTCACCAGCAACGAGATGACGCTGAGGGTGAGCAACGTCCCCGAGATGATGTAGCCGATTCGGCGGTTCGGGATGAGGTCGTAGTCGGCGTCTTCAAAAAGGCGCATGTCGGCTCGTCAGTTCTTTCGGTGTCCGGTGGAATAGATCGGGGGCGTTGGGGCCGCGCACTTATCCGTAGCTCACGCTCATCCGCTTCTCCTCGACCATGTAGTCGAAGATGATGCGGGTCACGATGATCGCCGTGAAGAGGGACGCGAGGATTCCGGCCATGAGGGTGACGGCGAACCCCTTAATGGGGCCGACGCCGAACGAGAAGAGAATGACGCCGACGAAGAACGTGGTGATGTTGGCGTCGAGGATGGCGCTGAGAGACTCCTCGTAGCCGGCGTTGATGGCCGCGCGGAGGGTTTTGCCGGTGGCCTGTTCCTCCCGCACCCGGTCGAAGATCAGGACGTTGGCGTCCACGGCCATACCAATCGTGAGCACAATACCGGCGATGCCGGGGAGCGTGAGGGTGGCCCCGAAGCCGGCGAGGATGCCGAGGATGAGAATCACGTTCAGCAAGAGCGCGATGTCCGCCACGACGCCCGCGGTGCGGTAGTACATGATCATGAAGAAGACCACGAGCAGGAAGCCCGACACGACGGAAATGAAGCCGGCCCGCGTGGACTCTTCCCCGAGGCTCGGCCCCACCGTGCGCTCCGAAATGATGTTCAGGTCCGTCTGAAGCCGTCCGGACTGCAGAACCGTGACGATGTCCGACGCCTCCGTCCGCGATTCAAGCCCCGTAATTTCGGTCCGTCCGCCCGAAATGCGCGTCTGAATGGTCGCGTTCGAGTACACACGTCCGTCGAGGACGATGGAGACCTGATTGCCAACGTTGGCGGCGGTGATGCGGTCCCACTCACGCGCGCCCTCGGAGTTCATGGTGATCGACACCTTCGGCTCGTTCGTCTGACGGTCGAACTGTACCGAGGCCTGCGTTACCACATTCCCGGCGAGTTCGGCCTCCTCCTGCACGGCCAGCAGGTGGAACGCCTCCCGCCCGTCCTGCGTGGTCAGCCGCGGATTGGCGGTCCACATGAGCTCGATCCCGGGCGGCAGCATCTTCCGGACCTCCGGCGCCGACAGAAGCTTGTTCACCTGGGCCGTGTCGGAGGCAAAGACGCGCCCGAAGAGCGGAGCGTCCTGACGCGGCATGGGCTGCATGGCCGCCAGCAGGGGGTTCTGAGGCCCCGTCTGCCCCTCGCCCGGCTCGGTGAGCGACGTGCCCTCGTCGTCCGGCGCCTGTTGTACCTGCTGGCCCGACGAGGACGTGAGCGTCGTGGCCTCCGTAGTGTCGGCGCTCGCACTCGTATCGGCGGACGCCATAGTGGTATCGTCGGCGTTGGCCGCGGCGATGCGGGCCGAGTCCTCCGCGGTCGGCTCGTAGTAATCGATAATGCGCTGCACGGACTCCTGCAGCTGGTTGGGATTGGCCATGAGGTGGAAGCTGAGGGAGGACGCGCTTTCAAGCAGATCACGTACTCGCTCCCGCTCGCTGACCCCGGGCAGCTCCACCACGATGCGCTCGTCACCCTGCCGCTGAATGGAAGGCTCGGTCACCCCGTACTGGTTGACCCGGTTGCGGACGACCTGGATGCCGTTCTGGACGGCCTGGTCCGCCTGCTTGTTGAGGTATTCCTGCACCTCGCTGTTCGAGGAGCGCCGAGTAATGCCCTCGTTTTCATTCCGGAAATAGCGGGACAGGCGCCCGTCGGGGTTCTCCGCCTCAAACTCCTGTACGAACGCGTTCACGACCGATACATCTTCGTTCTGGGCCCGTCGCTCCGCCACCTGAAGAGCCTGTCGAAACGCGTCGTCTTTGTTGATCCCAAGCTGGCTGAGGAGACTGGCAACCTCTACCTCCAGCGTGACGTGCATGCCGCCCTGAAGGTCGAGCCCCAGGCTCAGCGAGTTCTGGTCGAGCTGATCGAGCCACTGGCGGTTCTCCTCCTGGTACTCGACCCGCTCTTCCTGGGTCATATTGCCCATCTTGTAGTTGACGTACAGGTTCTGGACCGACGGAAACAGATAGAACCCGCACAGGCCCACGAAGAAAATCGTAAGTCCAATCTTAAAACCGTTCCCCTGCATGGAGTGTACTCGTTCAATGGAAGAAGCAGCGCCAAAGTGGTGGACGAGGCCCCAGTTTGTGCCGTGGCGAATCGACGGTCCACGAGGGGGGTGCTGTGTCGGGGGGAAGGATTTCCCAGCGTCGACGAAATCACCCCTATGGAAGGGACCCAAGGGCGAGGGACAACGGACAGACTACGGGCCCATGGGACGGGACGCGACGAGCACGCGAGCCAACCAGCGGGCCTGAAGCGGAAAGGTGGAGCGTTCGGTCGGCGGATTTTCGAGAATGCGCGACTGCGGGCGAATCTGCTTCCAGCGCGGATTCTGCTCCTCGTGCACCCGACGGCCTTTCGAGACAGCCCACTGCGAGAATTGCTGGACGAGACGAACGAGCCCCCGTACCGGCAGAGCAAGAAGCTCTTGACAAGACCGAATCACGGGCGCTAGGATCATGAGAGAGACTCGTCGTCCGTTCTTGGATTGACGATCATGGAAAATAACGGAGGGGGTACAATTGTTTCTCTCCGTTGCTCTCCTTGTCTCGTCCCACCCCAAATTGTTGTGGGATTCACCCGCTGGTTGCATGGAAGCCGGCCGGATGAATTTGCATCCCCACCTGCCATCCACACATGAACGTGTTGGCTCAGCGGCATGAGTTGTGAAACGTGTGACGTGAGGGAATTCTGCCGGCCAATGAGGAATCACAAATCACACATCACGCGTCACGTCTCTCCCCGGTCCCGGCCCATTTCACAGTCATACCCTACGCCCAAATCCTCGGTCCCCAATGCCCAACATGGCCCCACCGCCCACCGACCGCGGCTCCGTCCGTACGCCCGACGGCCTCACTCTCTACACGCAGCACTGGCTGCCGGAAGGCGAGCCCGCCGCGGTCGTGCTGCTGGTACACGGGTACGCCGAGCACTGCGGACGGTACAATCACGTGGCTGGCGCCTTCGTAGACCAGGGCGCCGCCGTCTACGCCTACGACCACCGCGGACACGGCCGCTCCGAAGGACGCCGGGCCTACGTGGATCGGTTCGAGCAGTACCTGACGGACCTTGATCGTTTTCGGCGATACGTCCGGGCGCAGACCCCGGACGTGCCAGTTTTTCTATTCGGCCACAGCATGGGCGGGCTCGCCTCGCTGCTGTATACGCTGGACTACGCGCCCGACCTCGAGGGATTGCTGCTGAGCGCCCCGGCGATCGAGGTCAACCCCGACCTTGCCCCCTTCCTTCGACACGTCGCCGAGTGGGTTGGGCGCTTCTTTCCCACCCTTCCGACCGTGCGCTCGCCACAGGGCTCGATCTCGCGCGACCCGGCAGTGGTGGAAGACGCCGAGAACGACCCGCTGAACTATACGGGCCGGACGCTCGCCCGCACCGGCGCGGAGCTCCTGCGGGCCGGAGAGGCGGCACGGTCCCGCCTCTACGAACTCCGGACGCCGTTCATGGTTTTCCACGGCACGGCCGATCCCCTCGCCACGCCGGCCTGGAGCAAGCGCCTGTACGAACGGGCCGCCGCCGAAGACAAAACGCTCCGCCTCTACGACGGCCTCTACCACGAGACCTTCAACGAGCCGGAGCGGGACGCGGTGCTCCGCGACCTGGGCACCTGGCTCGCCGAGCGGCTGCCTACTGATCCGACGCGGTGACGAGGTTGAAGACCACCTGCACGTCGGCCGACACTTCAATTTCCCCGGCGGCGTAGGCCTCCGGTTCCGCCTGCCCGGTGTCGGCAGCCTTGGCCATCTCGGCGCTCAGCCGCACCCGCGGCTCCATGAAGCTAAAGCTCTGCTCGTTGATGGCGTGGACGGGCCCGAGCTGGGCGTCGAGCGTTTCGGCCAGCAGTTGGGCCTTCTCCCGCGCCGCCTGGGCGGCCTTGCGCAGCGCCTCGTTGCGAAACTGCGACCGGTCGCTGAGCTGGTACCTGATGTCGTCGAGCCGGTTCGCGCCGCTCTCCACGACGTCGGCCACGAGCTGGGGCAAAATCTCTAGCCGATTGAGCTCCACGACCACCTGCCGGGTGGCCTCGTAGCCCACGAGCTCGCGCTGTTTCCTCTCATCGTCGTATTCGTACTGCGGCTGGAGGCGGAGGCTCTCCATGCGCATCTTCTCTTCGGGGACGTCGAGGTTGCGCACCGCGTTCATCGCGTTCTTGGCCGCCGTAGCGTTCTGCGACCGGGCTTCCTGGGCCGTCTCTGCCCGGGTCTCAACCCCAAACCGAACGATGGCCTGATCGGGCTGGGCGGTGGCGGTGCCCTCTCCGCTGACGGTCACGGTGGACCGGTCGTCGTCCTGTGCGGCGGCGGGAACGACGGCGAAGACCGCGAGCAGCAGCGAGAGAGCGGTGAAGGAAAGGAGTTGGAATCGTCGGGACATGGTTGGCTGAGATGTATGCTGAGAAATGATTCGGTGGATCCGTTGCTCAACGAACGGTGGTCCCGCGTCGATTCGTATGCGCTGCTGCAGGGTCACCTGTCGTTTCCAAGCAGGGCCGGCCAGAAGTTTCGGGGGCTGTCGGAGAAGGGGATGCGGACGGTGAGGCGACCGTAGGAGTATTGCTGGAAGGGCTCCTCATCTCCAAGCGTCCATGACGCATCGAGCGAGAGATAGTATGCGTCGAGCCCAACCCCGAAGGCCGTGTATTGCCGCCCCCCGTTGTCGTCGCTCTCGTGAAAGCGGCCGAGGCGGAGCGATAAGATGTCGAGGACGCTCATCTCCATACCCACGTGCTTCGTGATCCGCTCCCAGGACCCAACGTCTGCGGGCTCTCCCGAGGGTCCAACAACACCTCTCGTGCTCCCCCATCCGTTAAACAATGCCGTGAAGGGGCCATCGGCTTCAAAATATTCAGTGCTATACTCCTCCACGTACTCCCCGCTCACGAGCAGATTCGACAGCGCTCCGTAAAGCCCGACCCGCCACTCCGGACGACCAAACTGCTTGGACTGTGACGTGAGTTGCAGGGCACCGCCACCCTGAATCGTCGTAGGAGCCGATAGATCGCCGCGCTGGTTCACGTAGGAGACATTCCCCCCAAAGTCCATTAGGGATAGCCCGAGCGACGGGTGAAGCACTCCGAAGTCTTTCTCGATTTGGGTTTCGTAGTGCACGCCCAGATCAACGGTGGGATGGACTTCGACATCCTTGCCAAACCGCGAGGGAACCCGGCTCCGGATGAGATTCATGCCGGCACCGACCGTAAGCCTCGAGGTCACATCGTACGCAGCCACCCCCTTGATCGACTGCTGGAACGCGTTGATCCCCAATCTCTCCCCTTGCGCATTCCGAAACTCTCTATCCAAATTGAAATGCTTGACCTGAACCCCTGCGGCCCATTTTTTCCACTTCACCGCGGCGGAGGGTGCAGTGAACCAGTAATCGGAAAGAAACCACGGTGAGCTATATAGGGGAGCGTTGCCCAAATTGGCGTTGCTCCCAATCCGGACGGCTCCTTCAGTCCCGATGGTTGCGGGATTGACGCCGATGGCCCCCGGATAGCCCCGGGCCGCTACCGTGGCGTTGCCGAGGGCATGAACGTAGGGGTGGGGCTGGACGGTTTGAAACCGAAAGGCGCTCTGGAAAAACTGTGCACTCGCCGGGCGCGGGCTTCCGATGCCGAGAAGAACACCAATACAGATGAGGACAAGCGTGAATGTGGACCGCATGGAACGAAACGAAAGTTTTGAGCGGATACTGCCCTCATCGGGCCGCTTCGTCCATCTTTCAAGTAACACGGTGAGCCGCCGGTGACCTTACGGATGCAGCCGGGCGATCGTCCGCGGGAAGGGAATGGTCTCGCGGACGTGATCGCGGCCGCAGATCCAGGAGATGGTCCGCTCCAACCCCAGCCCGAAGCCGCTGTGCGGCACCGAGCCGAATTTGCGGAGGTCGAGGTACCAGTCGAACACTTCCTCCGGCAGGTCGTGCGCCTCGATCTGCTCCTTCAGGAAGTCGAGGTTCGTGGCCCGCTCGCCCCCACCGATGATCTCGCCGTAGCCCTCCGGCGCCAGCACGTCGATGCCCATCGCAAGGCGATCGTCCTCGGGATCGCGCTTCATGTAGAACGCCTTGATCTCCGCGGGGAAGCGGTGCACGATCACCGGACGGTCGAAGTGCCAGGTGAGCACCGTCTCATCATCGCCGCCAAAGTCCTCGCCCCACTCGAAGGTCTGGGCCGATTCCTTCCAGTCCGGCAGGTTGCGGAGCGACTCCTCGATCTCGTCGACCCGCTTGTTGATCTCGATTTCGCGGGCGTCGATCTTGCGCTTGACGTGCTTCTTGGCCTGGCCGCGGCGCTTCTGGTTCTCCTCCTTTTCCTCTAGAAGCTCGGCTTTCTCCTCTTTCAGCGCCTCCATCCGCTCATCGATCATCTCCGCGGTCTCGTCACTGCGCAGCAGCTCCACCGCCTCGTCGTAGCTGATGCGGGGGAACGGCGTCTCCACCTGTTCGAGGACCGAGGTGTCGCGCTCCAGCGCCTCCAGCTCCTGCTCGCAGTCCGCCAGCACGGCCTGCACAATGTGGGCCACAAAATCCTCCGCCAGCTGCGCGTTCATCGTGAGGTCGTAGAACGCCATCTCCGGCTCGATCATCCAGAACTCCGTGAGGTGGCGCCGCGTGGCCGACTTCTCGGCGCGGAAGGTGGGGCCGAACGTGTAAATCTTGCCGTAGGCCATCGCCATCGCCTCCCCGTGCAGCTGGCCGCTCTGGGTGAGGTAGGCGCTCTCGTCGTCGAAGTAGTCGAGGTCGAAGAGCGTGGAGGTGCCCTCCACCGCGTTGCCGGTGAGGATGGGCGCGTCGGTCTGGAGGAAGCCGCGATCCTGGAAGAACTCGTGGATCGCCGTGACGATGCGGTTGCGAATGCGCATGACCGCCCACTGGCTCTCGCTGCGGAGCCAGAGGTGGCGGTGCTCCATCAGGAAGTCGATCCCGTGCTCCTTCGGGGTGATGGGATAATCGCCCGACTCCCCAATCCGCTCGATGTGGTCCACCTGTAGCTCGTAGCCGCCCGGTGCCCGCTCGTCGGCGCTCACGCTGCCGGTAATTTCGAGGGCGGCCTCCTGTCGCACGTCGTCGGCCACGGCCCAGCTGTCCTCGTCCACCGCGTCCTGGGGCACCACGCACTGTACGAAGCCGGACCCGTCGCGCAGGATGAGAAACTTGATGCCGCCCGAGCCCCGCTGATTGTGGAGCCAGCCTTTCAGGGTGACGGTCTCGTCGACATGGTCGGCGAGGGCGTCCACCACCAGCCGCCGGGGACGCTGACGGACGACACTGACCTCGCACTGTGTATCGCCCGCAGTCTCGTCGAACGGGGGGATTTCGCCCCGACCGACGTCGCCGAGCGGTTCGTCGCGTGGTACGAGGCGGGTCCCATCGGGATGGGGCGGCTGACCGCCGACGCCGTCCGCAACCTCCAGGACGGGCTCCCGTGGGACGAGGCCGGTCGGCGCGTGTGGCGGAACCGAC
>Ga0207797_1001514_pt1 | contig 16748 bp, 13 predicted proteins | sample PRCRCaboRojoPR_6_FD_187275 | JGI IMG/M metagenome (GOLD analysis project Ga0207797, IMG submission 187275) | Marine sediment microbial community from Cabo Rojo, Puerto Rico - PR CR 10% Liquid 1 (SPAdes) | ecosystem: Environmental > Aquatic > Marine > Coastal > Sediment | place: Cabo Rojo, Puerto...
GATCCGCTCTCACTCTGGAGCGGCCCAGGGAGGGGTCAACGCCGCCCTGGGGAATCATCCCGAGGGCCATGACGATACCTGGGAGCGTCATGCCTTCGACACCATCAAGGGCGCCGATTACCTGGCCGACCAGCCCCGCGCCGAGATTCTCGCCCGGGAGGCCCCCGAGCGGGTTCTGGAGATGGAGCACTGGGGCACCTACTTCAGCCGCTTCCCCGATGGCCGCATCGCTCAACGCCCCTTCGGCGGGGCTGGCTTCCCCCGGACTTGTTACGCGGCCGACCGCACCGGTCACCAGATGCTCCACACCCTTTATCAGCAGTCGCTCAAGCGCCAGATTCCCTTCTACGACGAGTGGTTGCTCACCCGTCTGACCGTGTGGGATGGCCGCGTCGTAGGGGCCGTCGCGCTCCACCTCCCCAGCGGGGAGCTGCGCGGTTTCCGCGCCGGAGCCGTCGTCGTCGCCGGTGGTGGTCATGGACGGATCTACGCCAAATCCACCAATTCCTATATCAACGTCGGGAGCGCTACGGCCGCCGTCTTCCGAGCCGGTGTCCCTCTGGAGGATATGGAGTTCGTCCAGTTCCACCCCACCACTCTCTACGGCACCAACATCCTCATCACCGAGGGCGTCCGGGGCGAGGGCGGTACCCTGCTCAACGCCGATGGCGAGCGCTTTATGGAGCGTTATGCGCCGGACGCGATGGAGCTGGCCCCCCGCGACATCGTCGCTCGCGCTATTCAGACCGAGGTCGACGAAGGACGCGGGTTCGAGGAGGGCTACGTACAGCTCGATGTGCGCCACCTGGGGGAGGACATCATCAAAGAACGCCTGCCGGGGATCCGTCAGATCGCGATGGACTTCGCCGGGGTCGACCCGGTCGAGACACCGATTCCCGTCCAGCCGGGCCAGCACTACTCCATGGGTGGTCTGGCGTGCGACGAGAACGGTGAGACCGATGTGGTCGGCCTCTTCGTCGTCGGCGAATGCTCCTGTATCAGTGTCCACGGCGCCAACCGTTTGGGTGGCAACTCGCTCTTGGAGACCATCGTCTTCGGGCGGCGGGCTGGCGAGCACGCGGCGCACGTCGCCGCGGACAGGCCCGACTCGGACGTCGAGTCCACGCTGAAAGGGGTCCTCGACGATCAAGAGGCAGCCATCGAGGGCTTAAAGAACCGTACCAGCGGGGAGCGTCAAATCAGAATCCGTCGTGAAATGCAGGACGTGATGACGGCGTATGTCGGCGTCTTCCGCAACGAGGATGGTTTGGCCGGGGCCGTCGAGCGACTGGCCGAGCTCAAGGAGCGCTATCGGAGCGTTACGCTCGACAACGACAACCTTGCCTTCAACTACGACCTGGTAGATACGCTGGAGTTGGGAGGCATGCTGGAGCTGGCCCAGGTGACCGCTCTCACCGCGCTGAAACGCGCCGAGTGTCGTGGTTCCCACTGGCGGACTGACCATCTCGGCCGCGACGACGAACGATGGTTGCGGCACAGCCTCGCGCGCTACAACCCGGCGGGACAGCCTGAGGTGGATTACAAGGATGTCATCATTACCAACTACCCACCGCAGGAGCGGGAGTATTGAGCGTGCAAATCAAGATCTTCACCACCGGCGGGTCCATCGACAAGCGCTACTCGACGCAGGAGAGCAGCTTTGTGGTCGGGCCGCCCCAGGTCGAGCGCATACTCCAGGATGGCAACGTCACCGTCGACTACGAGATCGAATCACTGCTGCGGAAGGATAGTCTGGATGTCACCTCTGAAGATCGTCAGGGGATCGTGGAGCGGGTGCGGGAAACGCCCCATCGCTTCGTCGTGATCACCCACGGCACCGATACGATGGTTGACACGGCCCGGGCCCTCGCGCCGATCTCGGATAAGGTGATCGTCCTTACCGGAGCGATGCAGCCGGCGGTCTTCAAGGAGACCGATGCCTCGTTCAATATCGGCTGTGCCGTCGCTGCCGTCCAGCTCCTGCCGGACGGTGTCTACCTGGTGATGAACGGCCGGGTTTTCGACCCGCAGACGACCAGAAAGGACGTGACAAGGGACCGGTTTGTGGAGGCCGGGTGATCTGTCGGTTACCCGGATGGACACGGGAACGGTTGTTCCCGGCTTGGCTCTCCCCAAGGGGGTAGTGAGATGACCATCAGAGAATACACGTTCGAGATCTTCCGTTTCGACCCGGCGCGGGACGACGAGCCGACCTACCGGACGTACGCCCTCGACGTGCCAGAGGGAATGACGGTGCTTGAGGCGCTTCTACGCATCCAGGCTGAGCAGGATGGGAGCCTTGCCTTCCGCTATGCCTGCCGTGGCGCCGTCTGTGGCTCGTGCGCGATGATGATCAACGGACGCGAGGAGCTGGCCTGCCGCACGCAGGTGCACGGCCTGCTGGAGCACACCCGCACGCGCTATCAAGGGGCCGATCGCCAGGAGGTCGAGGAGCAGGACAACGACGGGACCATCCGCCTCGAGCCGCTCCGTAACCTGGAGGTCGTCAAGGATCTGGTGGTCGATATGGACGCCTTCTTCGAGAAGTTCAGGGCCGTCGAGCCTTGGCTCCGGCCTGAGAAACCCCATCCCGAGCGCGAGCGATTGGTGGAGCCGGAGGAGTGGGCCGAGGCCGAGCCCTACACCAACTGTATCCTCTGCGCCTGTTGCCACAGCGTCTGCCCGGTCGAGGAGGAGGACCCCCGCTACCTCGGTCCCGCCGCCCTCGCCCAACACTACCGCTTCCTCACCGACGTCCGGGACGGGGCCGATGACGAACGCCTGGTACTGGTGGACGGGGCGCATGGCGTCAGGAGGTGCGATTTCGTCTGGAACTGCGTGCGGATCTGTCCCAAGGGCGTTCCGCCCACCGAGGGCATCGCCAAGACCCGGGCCCGCATCACCCGGCGGGAGAAAAGTTCCGGAGAGAAAGGGCGGCCAACACCTAAGGAGGTCGGGTAGATGAGAGTTGAACACGATTCCATGGGGGCCGTCGAGATTCCCGAAGGCGCACTCTGGGGCGCGCAGACCCAGCGCGCGGTCGAGAACTTCCCGATATCAGGCCTCCACTTCGAGCGTCGCTTCATCCATGCTCTGGGCTGTGTGAAGCGCGCCTGTGCTCGGGCAAATATCGAGCTGGGCCTGCTCAAAGATGGCGTCGGAGCTCCTATCCTGCGAGCTTGCGACGAGGTCATTGAGGGCATGTGGGATGACCAGTTCCCTGTCGACGTTTTCCAGACCGGCTCCGGCACTTCGACCAATATGAACGCCAATGAGGTCATCGCCAATCGGGCCATTAAGCTTCTGGGCGGCCAGGTGGGGAGCAGGGTCCCAGTCCATCCCAACGACCACGTCAACCGGAGCCAGTCCAGCAACGACGTCATTCCGACGGCTATGCATGTGGCGGCGACCCTCGCCCTCCGGGACGAGCTTGTCCCGGCCTTGGAGCATCTCCGTCAGGCACTGGATGAGAAAGCGCAAGACTTCGACCCCATCGTCAAAACCGGGCGCACCCATCTGCAGGACGCCACCCCGATTCGGTTGGGCCAGGTATTCGGCGGCTATGCGACGCAGGCGCGTAAGGGCGTCGAGCGGGCACACATGGCGATCGCAGCGCTGCGGGAGCTTCCTCTGGGCGGTACAGCCGTCGGTACCGGGCTTAACCGCCCCGTCGACTTCCCTCGACGCGCTATCGCTGCCATGAACGATGCTCTGGGCACCGCCTTTATTGAGGCACAGAACCACGTCGAGGCCAACGCCGCTCGCGACGCCGTGATCGAGGTCTCGGGTCAGCTCAAGATCATCGCCGTCAGCCTGACCAAGATTGCCAATGACATTCGCTGGCTCGGCTCCGGCCCGCGCAACGGCCTGGGCGAGCTCCGGTTGCCGGCAGTCCAACCCGGATCTTCTATTATGCCCGGGAAGATCAACCCGGTGATGGCCGAGGCCCTCATCCTCGTGGCTGCCCAGGTCATCGGGCACGATGCAGCCATCACGCAGGCCGGGCTGGGCGGCTACTTCGAGCTCAACCTGATGATGCCCTTGCTGTCCTACGATCTCCTCCGTTCCATTGAGTGGCTGGCAAACGGGACCCGGGCCTTCACCGACCGCTGTGTCGTGGACATCGAAGCCAATGAGGAGCGCTGTCGCGAGATGGTCGACCGTAGTCTCGCCCTGGCGACAGCGCTGGCACCCATCCTCGGCTACGATCGGGCAGCTGAGGTCGCCAAAGAGGCACATCGGTCCGGGCGCACGATCCGGGAGGTCGCTGAGGCTTGGGACGTCCTCTCGTCGGAGGAGTTGGACCGGGTCCTCGATCCGCGACGCATGACCACACCGGGCTTGATTCGTGACCTTCCCGGAAGCTAAGACGCCGTATCCGGGTCAAACCGGGACGGGAATGAGTCTTCTAGCCCGTCGAATCGGCTTCCATCGCTTCAGGGAAGGTTTCTCACATCAAACACATGGGATAGGGAGCCTCCCTGCTTTGCGTGTGGCTTCTTTTCGGCAACAAGATGAGCTTTGACGAAGCATCAGTGCGACAATCGATGCTTGATTGTCCTCATGTATGTAGACATAGACATGGACCGGGAGTGGTACATGCCTTTTGATTTGGAAGCTAGAGTCGTCTTCGTCACCGGTTCGGCACGCCGCGTCGGTCGGGCCATCGCTATGGCCTTCGTCGACCAGGGGGCGAACCTGGTCATTCACCACGCGTCACCCGGCTCCGCGGATCAGGCGCGCTCCGCGGTTGAGGAGATTACGAGCCAGGGTCTGGACGCCATCGTCGTCAGAGGGGACCAGTCCGACCCCGAAGAGGTGGCGCGCATATTTGAGGAGATCCGTGACTACTATGGCCGTCTGGACGTGATGGTCAATAGCGCAGCCATTCTGAAGCGCACCGAGTTGCTGGACGTCACCTATGACGAATGGAAGCGGGTGCTTGACGTGAACCTGACCGGGCCGTTTCTGCTTACCCAGCAAGCAGCTCGTCTCATGATCGAGACGGACACGGCCGGGGTGATCATCAACATCTCCGACAACAGCGGGCTCAACCCCTGGCCGGCCTACCCGCACGCCGGTGTCTCCAAGGCTGGCCTCGTTATGCTGACCAAGGTGGCGTCATTGGCATTGGCACCCCACGACATCCGGGTGAACTGTGTCGTGCCTGGACCGGTGTTAGCTCCGCCCGATAAGGAGAGAGTGTTCGAGCGGATCGTTGAGCAGTTGCCCCTTGGACGTGCCGGAAGTCCCGCCGACGTAGGACACGCTTGTGTCTTCTTGGCTCAGAACGACTTCGCGACCGGGACGATCCTTCGGGTGGATGGAGGCGAGGGAATCGCTTGAGGGCGCGTGTGAGCGGACCATAAACTAGTTCACTATATTTAGTATGGAGGGAATCTATGTTGCTTGCAGGAGATGTCGGAGGAACCAAGTCTAAACTGGCTATCTTCTCGGAGGAGAGAGGGCCCCGAGATCCGCTTGTCGAGGAGACCTTTCGTAGCAAGGACTACCCGGGCCTGGGCGCTATTGCCCGGGAGTTTCTGGATCGGGTCGACGTGGAGGTGGATCGCGCTAGTTTTGGCGTCGCCGGCCCGGTGATCGAGAACCGCGTCGAGGTCACGAACCTGCCGTGGAACGTTGATTCCGAGGAGCTGCGTCAAACCCTCGATCTATCATCTGTTCAACTCCTCAACGACCTGGCGTCTCTTGCCAACGGGGTGCTCTTGCTTGAGCCCGACGAACGCCACACCCTGCAGGAGGGCACCCACGACCCGACGGGTGCCATCGCCGTCGTCGCGCCCGGAACCGGCCTGGGTGAGGCATTCCTGACCTGGGACCAGGATGACGGTCGCTACCGCCCCCACGCCTCGGAGGGCGGGCATACCGACTTCGCCCCGATGACGCCCCGTCAGATCCAGTTGCTCCGCTATCTTTGGCCTCGCCATAAGCACGTCAGCTACGAGCTCGTCTGCTCCGGGATGGGGATTCCCAACATCTATGCCTTCTATCGTGGCGGTCACTACGCCGAGGAGCCCGACTGGCTGACCGAGGAGCTCGCCGCCGTGGAAGACCCTACACCCGTCATCGTCGGCGCGGCCTTGGACGACGAGAAAGAGTGTGAGCTCTGCACGCTAACGCTGAACACCTTCGTCTCCATCCTCGGAGCCGAGGCCGGTAACCTGGCGCTCAAGGTCATGGCGACCGGTGGCGTCTATTTGGGAGGCGGTATCCCCCCGCGGATCTTGTCAGCGCTGGAGCAGGAGCGGTTCCTGGAGGCGTTTCGCAGCAAGGGCCGTCATACGGATATGATGAACCGTGTGCCGGTCCACGTCATTCTCAAACCCGAGGTCGCCCTGATGGGCGTGGCCCGCTACGGCCTGGATCTCTAGCAGCAGCGCTGGGTGGCTTTCTCGTGCGGCTGGGGTAGGGTCGACCCCAACCGAATTCCAACTCTTTCAAACCCAGGCCAGAAGAAGCGCTAACCGATCTCATAGACTCTGGAGCTCCCTTCTGTGCTATACTTAAGGGAAGTGTCCAAAGGCTTCTTCACGTAGCGTCTGAGTGGAGGGTGGCCTTACCTTCTTGGAGACAATAGTGACGGAATTCGGTCGAAAGGAGGCATCATATGGCGGAGCAGTATGACGCAATTCTTATCGGCGCGGGTCAGGCAAACAACCCGCTTTCGAGGACCCTGGCCCAGGCCGGCTGGCAGGTTGCCATCGTTGAGCGAGAGCACGTGGCCGGAACGTGCATCAATGAGGGATGCACCCCGAGCAAGACGATGATCGCCAGCGCTCGGGTGGCCCATATGGCCCGACGAAGTGACAATTACGGTGTCAGGACCGGCCCGATAAGTGTCGACATGACCCGCGTCCGAGAGCGCAAACGGAATATCGTCGAGTCCTTCCGCAAGGCCAATCGACGGCGTCTTGAGGAGGCGGAGGGGGTCGATCTCTTGATGGGGGAGGGGCGATTCACAGATGCGAAGTCTGTGGAAGTCCTAATGAACGACGGCTCTACCCGCCATTTGACCGCGGATAGGATCTTCGTCAACGTCGGGCAGCGCCCCCGGATCCCCGATTTACCCGGTCTGGATGAGGTATCCAGCCTCAATTCTACCACCATCATGGAGCTAAGCGAGGTCCCGGATCATTTGCTGGTCCTCGGCGGTGGGTACGTCGGCGTGGAGTTTGCCCAGATGTTCCGTCGTTTCGGCAGCGATGTGACCATCGTCCAGCGGAGCGGGCAGGTCCTCTCTCACGAGGATGCCGACGTCGCCGAGGAAGTAATAGACGTCCTCCGAGAGGATGGCATCCGCATTCTCCTCGATACCGATGCCCAGCGCGTGGAACATGGGAGCGATGGGGACATACAACTCCACGTCACCACGCCCAAGGGAGAGCGGGTCGTTACCGGCTCTCACTTCCTCCTCGCCGTCGGTCGGGTTCCGAATACGGATCGTCTCAACCCCGAAGCGGCCGGCATTGAGATGGTTCGTCACGGCTACATAAAGGTCAATGAGCGGCTGGAGACGAACGTGCCCGGGATCTACGCCCTGGGCGACGTCAGGGGAGGGCCCGCCTTTACCCACGTCTCCTACGACGACTTCCGCATTGTCCGCACGAACCTGCTGGAAGGCGGCGACGCGTCCATTGCTGACCGCATCTTGACTTACACCGTCTTCATCGATCCCCAGCTGGGGCGGGCCGGCTTGACCGAGGAGATGGCTCGGGATCAAGGATACGACGTCCGCGTGGCGAAAATGCCGATGAGCCACGTGGCTCGCGCGCTGGAGGTGGATGAATCTCGCGGTCTGATGAAGGCCGTGGTCGACGCCGAGACCGATCGCATCCTCGGCGTCGCTGTCTTCGGGTTGGAGGGCGGCGAGGTGGCGGCGGCGCTCCAGGTGGCAATGATGGGTGACCTCCCTTACACGACCCTTCGGGATGCGGTGTTGCCCCACCCGACGCTGGCCGAATCGCTCAACAATTTGTTCGCCACCCTGGATTGATCCCACCTCTCTCGCTCGACCATTAGGTCTGGCGGGCGCGGGAGATTGTGCTTACTGAGTTTCCCGAACTGGCACGTGGGGGATAGGGACGCCTGCTCCGGTCCCGTTCATCGGAGACTCAAGAGACCTGGTGTTGAGAAACCTGTTCTCGAAGGACCCGTTCTTGCTCGGGAGCAAGGATTTGGCAATCGTCTGAGAGCGATCTTGGATCTGCTGAATCTGGATTCGTGGTAGGCTCGGTATCCGGGTATTGATGCCTTGTCTGACCCAGGAGGCAGATGGTGACCAGCGTGACGTTCCGTACCGCCGCCGGGCTCACAGTACCGGCGGTGACCGCCGACCAGATGCGCGAGGTGGATCGCATCGCGGTGGATGACTTTGGTCTGGGCATCCTCCAGATGATGGAGAATGCCGGCCGCAACCTGGCGCTGAATGTCTTGGATATGCTGGACTGGGAAGAAGTCCCGGCTCAGACTGCGACGGGCGATGGGGGGCCGGGACAGCGGCCCGAGGTGGCTGTCTTGGCCGGCTCTGGTGGCAACGGTGGCGGGGGGCTGTGCTGCGCCCGGCACCTCAACAACCGTGGCTTTCGGGTCTCGGTGCTGCTGAGCAAGGACCCGGAGGAGCTGAAGGGGGCTGCGGCTAATCAACTTCGAGTTCTGCGCGCGGCGGATATCGAGCCAGTCGGGTTGGTCGAGGCCGATCAGGCGCTTCGTCGTTCACGGATCGTGGTGGATGCGCTCATCGGGTACAGCCTACGCGGCGCGCCCCATGGTCGCGCGGCCGAGCTGATCGATCGCTGCAACGAGCACGGGAGCCGGGTGCTCTCTCTCGATCTCCCCTCGGGCCTGGATGCCACGACCGGCGGTGCCCCGGGGGCGCTGGTGCACCCCGAGCGGACGCTCACGTTGGCCCTGCCCAAGACCGGGCTGCGCGACCTGTCCGGCGCGCTCTATCTCGCCGACATCGGCATCCCCCCGGCGGTTTACACTGCCATCGGCCTTTCGTTTGTATGGCCCTCTGGAGACCGCTACTCGATCCGTTTGGAGACCTGATGGTTGACATCCGGTCTCATCCCCCGGGGCCAGCCACCCCGGCCGAGCGTTCTGGTGAGTACGGGGAGAGGATATGACCGAAGCAGCTTGGATAACGACGCTAGACGAAGAAGAGGCCACCGACGAGTTGGCCAGGGCCTACGCCGAATGCGCCGACCCGGCGACCGGATTGGCAGCACACATCATGAAGGTACACAGTCTCAATCCGCAGTCGATGCTCGACCACCGGGCTCTCTATCGCACGCTGATGTTTGGGCCGTCACCCCTCAAGCGGTATCAGCGGGAGATGATCGGAGTGGTGGTGGCGGCCCTCAATCAGTGTCTCTATTGAATGACGCACCACGGAGAGTCTCTCCGTCGCCTGGTTGAAGACGATGCCCTGGTCTCCCAGCTCAAAAAGGATTACGCGCGAGCCTCGTTGAGGGCGCCTGATAAGAAGATGCTCGATTACGTCGCGAAGCTCACCGAGTCCCCCTCCACGATTGGAGAGGCGGATGTGGAAGCACTGCGCGAAACCGGCTTCTCCGATCGCGCCATTCTCGACGTGGCTCAGATTACGGCGTATTTTGCTTTCGTCACTCGCCTGGCCGACGGCCTGGGCGTGACGCTTGAGGACTATTGGAAGTAGAAAGGAAATAACGCGATGACCAAACTACATCAGCTGGCCGATCTCGGCCAGGCCATTTGGCTCGACTACATCCGGCGCTCATTTATCGAGCAGGGGGACCTGGAGAGTCTCGTTCACGACGGACTGCGAGGCGTGACCTCCAATCCCTCCATCTTTGAGAAAGCGATTGCTGGAAGCAACGACTACGACGAGGCTCTGCGCCGTCTCAGCGGTGAGGGCAAATCAGTCCGGGAGATATACGAGACCCTCGCCGTTGAGGACATCCAGAGAGCGGCTGACGTGCTCCGTCCGGTCTACGATGAGACCGGCGGCGACGACGGCTATGTCAGCCTGGAGGTCAGCCCCGATCTGGCCTACGATACCGAGGGCACGATCGAGGAGGCCCGCAGTCTCTTCGCCGCCGTCGACCGCCCCAATGTGATGATCAAGGTGCCGGCGACGCCTGAGGGAACCCCGGCCATCGAGACCCTCATCGGCGAGGGAATCAACGTCAACGTCACCCTCATGTTCTCGCTGGACCAATATGACGCGGTGTCCGAGGCGTATCTCTCTGGCTTGGAGACCCTGGATGCTCAGGGGGGCGATCTGAGTAGCGTTGCTTCGGTTGCTTCCTTCTTCGTCAGTCGGGTCGACGTCAAGGTCGATCGCATGCTCGACGACATCGGCACGCCGGCGGCTCAGGAGCTGAAGGGGACCATCGGAATCGCAAACGCCAAGATGGCCTACCAGCGCTTCAAAGCGACCTTCAACCGTGAGCGCTGGCAGGACCTGGAGGATAAAGGGGCTCGGCGCCAGCGTGTCCTCTGGGCCAGCACCAGCACCAAGGATCCAACCTATTCGGACACGCTCTATCCCGATAACCTGATCGGTGCGCATACCGTCAATACGCTCCCTCCCTCGACGTTGAACGCGTTCCGCGACCACGGTACGGTCGCCCTGACGCTCGAGACGCAACTCCTCACGGAACGCGCCAGGCTGGAGAAACTCGACGACCTGGGGATCAACCTGGATCAGGTCACCGATGAGTTGCTGGAGGAGGGCGTGGAGAAGTTCGCCAAACCGTTCTCAGACCTGATGGAGAGCATAGAAGAGAAGGTTAACCGTCTTGAGTCGAATGGGCAGCGCATGGAGACCAGGCTGGGGGACTACCAGAAGGCGGTCGACGCCGCACTGGGTCAGATGGCGCAGGAGGACATCGTCGATCGCATCTGGAGGCATGATCACACCGTCTGGAAGGCTGACCCCGGCGAGATCACCAACCGACTCGACTGGCTCCACATCGCCCGCACGATGAAGGAGAATGTCCCTCGGTTGGAGGCGCTCGTCGAAGAGGTACGCGCGGATGGCTATACCCACGCTCTGCTCCTGGGCATGGGCGGCTCCAGCCGAGCCCCCGACGTGTTCCGCAGAACCTTCGGCGTCAAGCAGGGCTATCTCGACCTGGCGGTGCTCGACAGCACCGATCCCGACGCCGTCCTGTCTCACCTTGAGCGCCTCGATCTGGAGCGCACCCTCTTCATCGTGGCGAGCAAGTCCGGTACGACGACGGAGACCCTCTCCTTCTTCAAGTTCTTCTACAACCACGTCGTCTCGGTCAGCAGCGAGGGCGAAGCTGGAGACCACTTCGTCGCCATCACCGACCCCGGTACCGACCTGGCCGATCTGGCCGAAAAGCATAATTTCCGTGCCCTCTTCCTGAACGATCCAGACATTGGAGGGCGCTACTCCGCTCTCTCCTACTTTGGGCTGGTCCCTGCCGCGCTGATCGGTGTCGACGTGCCCCGCCTCCTCGATAACGCCTTGACGATGGCGTCGGGTTGCGAGTCCTGTGTCGTCGTCGGTGAGAATCTGGGCGCGCAGCTGGGTGCCGCCCTTGGCGAGCTTACCAAAGCCGGACGCGACAAGGTGACCTTCGCCATCTCGCCTGATTTCGCCAGCTTCGGCGACTGGGTGGAGCAGCTCATTGCCGAAAGCACCGGTAAGTCCGGAACCGGCATTCTGCCCGTGGTCGGCGAGCCGTTGGGCGGGCCCGAGGTCTACGCCGACGACCGTTTCTTCGTTCACCTTCGACTCGATGGCGACGAAACCCACGACGCCCAGCTCGCCGAGCTGCAGGAGGCTGGGCACCCGGTCGTCCGGTTGAACGTCGACGGTCTGTACGATATGGGCGAGCAGATCTTCCTCTGGGAGATGGCCGTCGCCGTGGCGGGCTACCGTCTGGGAATCCATCCCTTCAATCAACCCAACGTGGAGGCGGCCAAGGTCCAGGCCCGTCGGATGGTGGAGCGCTACCGTGAGGAGGGGGAGCTTCCAAGTGGTGAATCGTCACCGCCCCATCCTCAGGTTTTGCGCGACTTCCTGGATCAGGCTCCTTCGGGGGGCAGCCCCTCGCCAAACTCCGACCGCGGCTACATCGCGCTCCATGCCTACCTCCAACCGACCGTGCGAAACGATGCCGCGCTACTGGCGCTCCGTAGCCAGCTCCGGGACCGTTACAAGCTGGCGACGACGGTCGGATACGGGCCTAGTTTCCTCCATTCCACCGGCCAGCTCTACAAGGGTGACGCGGGGAACGGGTTGTTTATCCAGCTCACCTCGGACGCTGCCCGCGACGCCGAGATTCCCGATGAAGCGGGTTCGCCCGAGTCCGGGATCACCTTTGGCCTGCTGGAAAAGGCGCAGGCCCTGGGCGACCGCCAGGCGATGGAGGACGCCGATCGACGCGTGATCCGCTTCCACCTGGGCGACGACGTGCTCGAGGCCCTGGACCAACTGGCGGAGGGAGCTGCTTGAGGTCGCCCGCGATACGGGCTGCAAGACCGCCTTGGCGACCATGTCTGACCGTCAGCGAACGCAGCAGGTGCTGGAGGCTCTTGAGTTGAGCGATGCCTTTGGGTTCGTCGCCACGAGCGATGATGTGGAACGGGGGAAGCCCGACCCGCAGATCTACTACCTGGTCTGCGAGGACCTGGCCATTCCCCATCGTCAGACCCTCGCGATCGAGGACTCGCCTGCCGGCGTCGAAGCGGCTCTGGCGGCTGACCTCCACTGTATCGCCGTGACGACCCCGTTCACGCGGAGGAAGATCCACGATCCGAGTCTGCTTGAGGGTCGGTGGATCGTGGACCACCCGGATAGGCTTCCGGTTGTGGCCCGGACGATGATCGAAGCGAGCACATAGGCTGGAATCGTGCATTGATCGAATCGAGGATCTGAGACTTGGCTGTCCGCTTCTAACCTCCAGTGAAGCGCTGCTCGACAACGCAGGTCGGGTTTGCTGCCCGACGTTAATGCATACGTTTGGATCCGACACCTGAAGCGATTCGACGCAAAATGAGGAGTGACTGTGGATATTCCAGAGCTGAAGCGTAAGGCTGCCGAGCGTGCTGTCGACTTCGTCGAGTCCGGCATGGTCGTCGGCCTGGGACACGGCAGCACGACCATCTTTGCCCTTCGTCGCATCGCGCAGCTTCTGGACGAGGGCCAGCTCCGCGACATCCTCGGCATCCCGACGTCGAGCCAGGTCGAACGGGACGCGCGAAATCTGGGCATCCCCTTGACCACGCTGAACGACCATCCAGTTATCGATCTGACCATCGATGGCGCCGACGAGGTCGATGAAGCGCTCAATCTGATCAAGGGGGGCGGGGGGGCGCTTCTGCGCGAGAAGATCGTTGCGCAGGCCACGCAGCGGGAGGTCATCGTGGTCGATCAAACCAAACTCTCGCCTACGCTCGGCATCCAGTGGGCTGTGCCGGTCGAGGTGACCCCCTTCGGTCGACGTCCTCAGGAGACCTTCCTCGAATCGCTCGGGGCCCGGGTGACCCTCCGCCATAACGAGGATGGGTCGCCCTTCAGGACAGATCAGGGGAACCTGATCCTCGACTGCGACTTCGGCGCCATATCGAACCCGGAGGAGCTCGCCATCCCTCTCGAACGGCGAGCCGGGATCGTCGAGCATGGACTGTTTATCGGTCTGGCGTCAGACGTCATAGTCGGCACCGAGGATGGGGTGGAGCACCGCAAGCGCTAGGCTGTGGCAGCCGATGGAGGGAACAAAGCGCGGAGGCCGACGAGCGATCCCCACGGCCGTCGCTGTGATCCGGCTCAGTGCTGATGTTGTCTTTGTAACCTGTGAAGGAGATGCGAAGAATGGTAGCTATCGAGGCCTCAATTCTATCCGCCGATTTCGCCCGCTTGGGTGAGCAGGCGCGTCAAGCCGAAAGCGCCGGCGTCGACGCGATCCAGATTGACGTGATGGATGGCCAGTTTGTGCCCCCCATCACCTTTGGAGCGGGTGTTGTCCAGGCGCTTCGCTCGCAGGTCGACCTTCCCCTCGACGTCCACCTGATGATCGTCGAGCCGGAGCGACACCTGGAGGCCTTTGCCGAGGCTGGCGCTGATCGTATCATCGTCCATCAGGAGGCGACGCCTCATCTCCATCGTCTCCTCCAGACGATCCGCGAGCTCGACGTCGAGGCTGGCGTCAGCATCAACCCCGGTACCCCCCTGGCCGTCCTGGAGGAGATCTTCGATCTAGCTGATCTGATCCAGATTATGACCGTCAATCCCGGGTGGGGCGGACAGGCGTTTCTATACGGTCAGTTAGATAAGATCCGCCGGCTGAGACTGCTCCTCGGAGAGCGGGGGTTGGACATCCCGATCGGTGTGGATGGGGGGATCGATCCCACTACCGCACCTCTCGTCGTCGAGGCTGGAGCCACGATGCTCGTCTCTGGGTCGAGCATCTACAATGATCAAGCTCCCGTTTTGGACAACGTGAGGGCGCTCCGGGCGAGTGCGAGGTCGGAGTAGAATCGAACCGCTTGCCGTCAGCCGTGATCGGTGGATTCTCTGAGGAACTATGTGCACGTTCCCACCTTTACCCGAAAGATCAGTTGACAACTCCGGTGCAGTTGATGTATCCTGTGAGGGTGATTCGAAATCGTTGACTGGAGCTAGAAGTGAACCAAGAAGCTCCTCAACCGATGCTCCGCATTGAACTGCTGGGTGGCTTCCGGCTCTTGCTCGGTGATGAGCCGTTGACGACGGTCGATACCCCCCGCCTCCAGTCTCTGTTGGCCTACCTCCTGCTTAACCGCGAGACGCCCCCGTCGCGCCATCGCCTGGCTTTCCTCTTCTGGCCGGATTCTCCCGAGGATCAGGCGCTTACCAACCTGCGTAATCTCCTCTACCGCCTCCGCCACGCTCTTCCGGAAGCTGATCGCTTTCTCTATGTCGATCGGCGGAGGCTCCGCTGGCGTGACGCCGCCCCTTTCGAACTGGACGTAGCCGAGTTCGAAGATGCGCTGAGTCGGTCCGAGGATGCCCACGATAGTGCTGAGGAGCGCTCGCTTCTGGAGCAGGCTGTTTCTCTCTATGAAGGCGATCTCATCCCCGGTCTATATGAGGATTGGATCATTCCGGAGCGCCGCCGGCTGCGACAGGCCTTCGAGCGCGCCCTGGAACGGCTGACAAGGCTGTTGGAGAATGAGCATGACTATCGAACGGCCGTCGACTACGCTCGCCGATTGGTGCGCCATGACCGCCTCCGTGAGGCCTCCTATCGTCGGCTTATGCGGCTGCAAGCCCTCGTCGGCGACCGCGCCGGGGCCCTGCGCACGTATCACCGCTGCGCCACTCTGCTGGAGCAGGAGCTCGACGTGGAACCGAGCCCCGCCACGCGCGAGATGTACGAGCGGTTGCTATCTGTTGAAGAGACCCCCCTCGTTCCCCGCTCGCGACCCGGGCGCACGGGTGCCGCGCCGCGGCTTGTAGGCCGCCAGGACGCCTGGGCGGAGTTGCGACACGCCTGGCAGCGGGCGGCCGCCGGCCATCCTCACCTGGTTCTGATCTCCGGCGAGGCCGGTATCGGCAAGACGAGGTTGGCCGAGGAGCTTGTCCAGTGGGCCAGTCGTCAGGGAATTGCCAGCGCCTCCGCCCGCTGTTTCGCGGCCGAGGGCGAGCTGGCCTATGCGCCTGTGGCCGCCTGGCTCCGTGCCCGCCCGCTTCCTCCGTTGGAGTCGGTCTGGCGTACCGAGGTTGCTCGCATTCTGCCCGAACTGCTTGCCGACGCGCCTGATCTGTCCCAACCTGGCCCGATCACCGAACCCTGGCAGCGACGCCGGTTCTTCGAGGCCTTGACCCGGGCCCTTCTCCAGGGTGAACAGCCGCAGTTGTTGTTCATCGACGCGCTCCAATGGTGCGACCGCGGGTCGATCGAGTGGCTCCATCACCTGCTCCGCTACGATCCCCGCGCCCGTCTTCTCGTCGTCGGTGCGTATCGACCCGATGAAGTGGGTGATGACCACCCCCTGTCATCATTGATCCATGCCTTGCGGCAGGATGACCAGTTGACCGAGATTGAGTTGGGTCCTCTGGACAAGCGCACGACCGAGATGCTGGCAGAGAACGTGGCCGGGGGGGAACTGCCCCCCGGTTTGGTCGATTGTCTCTACCGCGAGACGGAGGGGAATCCTCTCTTCATCGTGGAAACGGTGCGTGGAGGGCTTCCTGACGAGGTGCGAGAGCTTCCTTCCGGAGGAGTGATTTGTGTTCCGCGCCCGCTTCCCTCGCGAATGAAGGATGCTCTCATGGCTCGGATATCCCAGCTGTCACCTCTTTCCCGTTCTCTCGCTGAGCTCGCCGCTACCATCGGGCGGGAGTTCACATTTGACGTCCTCCAGGAGGCGAGTGACGCTGGCGAGGACAGGCTGGTCCAGGGGCTGGACCAGCTTTGGCAGCGTCGTATCGTCCGTGAGCAGGGCGAAGACGCGTATGACTTCAGCCACGACAAGCTCCGTGAGGTGCTCGTTGCCGATCTGAGTGAGGCGCGGAGGCATCTGCTCCACCGTCGCGTGGCCCGGGCCCTGGAGCACGTCTATGCCGACAATCTCGATGCCGTGGCCGCGCGAATCGCCGCGCACTACGAGCGTGCTGATGAACCACACGAAGCCATCGCCTACTATCAGCGCGCAGCCGAAATGGCTGAGACGATGCGCGCCCAGGACGAGGCTGCCCGGTACCGCCAGCGCACATCCGCGCTAAAGGG
>Ga0207797_1001515_pt1 | contig 16745 bp, 15 predicted proteins | sample PRCRCaboRojoPR_6_FD_187275 | JGI IMG/M metagenome (GOLD analysis project Ga0207797, IMG submission 187275) | Marine sediment microbial community from Cabo Rojo, Puerto Rico - PR CR 10% Liquid 1 (SPAdes) | ecosystem: Environmental > Aquatic > Marine > Coastal > Sediment | place: Cabo Rojo, Puerto...
TGCCTTCGGAGAGAAGCTCGGTGAGCCGCTCCTCGTTGGTCATCTGGTATACGAGCCCGCGCCTGCTCAGGGTTTTCATCGCGTCCATCACTGCCTCCTCGGTTGCCGTTTCAACTGGCGACAGTATGTATACCCTCTTATGTTGTCAACGCACCGCGAAATGACAGCAGAGGTGGATCATGGAGATAATAGAGTTCGAGCACCCCGTGGCCAGGGACATTCTGACCCGTCTGCGGGACAGGACCACAAACTCCGCCGATTTCCGTATGCAGGCCCGGCGGCTGGCCCTCATGCTGGCGGTGGAGACCACCAGGTACCTGCCCACCGAGCCGGTGCAGGTGGAGACCCCGCTGGAGGCTACGCTGGGGGAGAGGCTGGCCGATCAGCCGGTGCTGGTTCCCATCATGCGGGCGGGGATGGGTATGCTGGAGGCATTCCAGATCTTCCTTCCCGGGGCGCCGGCGGGCTTCGTGGCCCTGCGCCGTGACGAGGAGACAGCGGAGCCCATCTGGTTCTACCGGTCTCTGCCCGACGTCCGCGACCGCCGGGTGCTTATACTGGACCCCATGCTGGCCACCGGGGGCACCGCCGAGGAGGTGCTGGCCGACATCTTCGACAGGGGCGCCGACTCCGCCTGGCTGGTGTGCGCCGTGGCGGCACCGGAGGGGATATCGCGGCTGGGCCACTTCGACGACCTCACCATCGTCACCGTCTCCGTGGACCGGGAGCTGGACGAGGACTGGTTCATCCGTCCGGGCCTGGGGGACTTCGGAGACCGCCTCTACGACGGGGAGCCAGGGAACGGCCGGGGGTAGATGAGCCTGGGCCTCTACGTTGCAGGAGCCGGCAAGGACGCCGGCAAGACCACGCTCTGCCTGGGCCTGCTGGCCGCCCTGCGGAACCTGCTTCCCCGGGGAGTCTCCTTCACCAAGCCCCTGGGCCAGAAGACCACGGTGGTGGACGGGGAGTCGGTTGGACAGGACTCCTGGTTCATCAACAGGGCCCTGGACCTGGACCTTCCCCTGCAGCACTCGGCCCCCTTCTCGGCCTTCTCCGGCGCCGCCAAGCGGTACATCAGGACCGGTGAGCCCGACGACATAGGCGGCAGGGTGAGGCGGGCGTACAGGAAGCTCTCCCGGGGCTACGACATGGTCCTGGCCGAGGGCACCGGTCATCCCGGCGTGGGTTCGGTCTTCGGGCTGTCCAACGCCGAGGTGGCCGCCATGCTGGGCACCCCCGTGGTGCTGGTGCTGGACGGCGGCCTGGGCAGCACCATCGACATGTTCACCCACTGCGCGTCCCTGTTCCAGCTCCGGAACGTCCCGGTGGTGGGAGTGGTTATCAACAGGGTGCTTCCATCCAAGATCGACAGCATCGGCGGACTGCTGCGGCAGTGGTTCGGGGAGAGGGGAGTGGAGGTCTTCGGACTTATACCCTACGACGAGGGCCTCTCCGCGCCCTCGCTGGGTGTGATCAGCAGAGCCCTGGAGGCCGGCCCTGTGCTGGAGGAGGAGACCCTTGCTCCCAACTCGGTATACGGATACCTTACCGCGTTCGGGTCCCCCGACGAGGTGTTGTCGGAGGTCTCTCGGCGTCCCCGGGCGGCCCTGCTGGTGAGCGGGTCCCGGATGGACGTCCTGGACGCCGTGGTGGTCAGGCGCATGTCGGGAGGAGAGGGCCCGGGGGCCCTGGTGGTGTGCGGCGGAGCGCCGGGCCAGCGCCACAGGGATGCCTGCGGCAGGCTGGGCCTGCCCCTCTATGCCACCTCCGGGAGCCTGCAGGGCGCCGCCAGCAGGTTGGCGGGGAAGACCTTCAAGGTGGAGCCGGAAGAGTCGGCGAAGATTGAGAGGATAGTGGATCTGGTGGCGGAGAACGTTGACGCCGAGGCGATCCTGGAGAGGCTCAGGCGGGGGCCTGGAGTGCCGCGCAAGCCGCGCCGGGGCGGGCTGCTGAAACGTTTCTTTTCCCGGCTCCTGAGGGGAGGGCGCCGGTAGTGGCCGTGCGCCGCCGGTACCGGCTGGTCTTCTACGCGGTGGCTCTGGCGTTCATACTCACGCTGGTGTTCATGAGCCCGCCGGAGGACAGGGCCGGGCCCGCCTGGACCTTCCATCGCCATCTGGGCGCCATGGACGCCGCCTGCGACTACGCCAGGACGGTGATGGCCGATACGGTGGACGTGGTCACCGCCACCATCGAAGTCTCCCTGTGGGGCACGCTGTCCGAGCTGGGGCTGGACGGAGGCCTCAACGCGCAGTGCTCGGCCATACTCCAGGACAGCCTGGGCTGGGGCAACGGCCAGCAGCCGGGGGACACGGTGGAGGCGGTTTTCCGCCACGGCAGGCTGCGGGAGATACGGGCATACCCCAGGTACCTGCGGGGCTTCTACGCCGTCAGCCTGGACACCGCCCGCTGCGTGGACGGCTTCCGCTACGTGCCCCAGGAGCGGTGGCTGCGGATCAGGGCGGCCAGCTTCGAGGTGGAGCGCACGGTCTACGAGGCCATACGGGCTTTCGCGCTGCCGGAGGACCTGACCCCCTCCGGGGGACTGGCCACCAGGAGGGACTCGGTGCGGGCGGCGGGCTATGTGGTGGAGTTCCAGCAGAACCTCACCGACCGTCTCTTCGCCTACGACATCGATTTCTACCACGATGTCAGGCCCGGGGACAGCGTCTGGGTGCTGTTCGAGGAGACGGTCTATCCCGAGACCGGTGAGGTGGGCTTCCGCCGGATACTGGCGGCCAAGTACGGCTTCCGGGGGGGCGGCCTGGTGGAGGCGCTGCCCTTCTGGCACCAGCCCGATACCCTGCTGGACGGCGGGGTATCCATGGTCCTGGACCACTACCACCGCGACGGGGCCTCGCTGCGGACCATGTTCCTGAAGATGCCGGTGCCCTTCGGCAGGATAAGCTCTCCCTACAGCAGCGCCCGGATGCACCCTGTGCTGGGCTACACCAGGGCCCACCGGGGCATCGACTACGCCGCCCCCACCGGAACGGAGATTTTCGCGGTGGGAGACGGCGTGATAACGAGGCGAGGCTGGAACGGGGGCTACGGCAACTACGTCCGCGTCCGTCACGCCAACGGTTACGAGACGGAGTATGGCCACCTCTCCGGCTACGCCTCCGGGCAGTCGGTGGGAACCTACGTCCGTCAGGGCGAGGTAATTGGCTACGTGGGAAGCACCGGCCTGTCCACCGGCCCGCACCTTCACTTCGGCATGAAGAAGAACGGCAGCTTCGTGAACCCGGCCACCGAGATCCTTCCCCCCGCCGATCCGCTGGAGGGGGATGAGCTGGCGGAGTTCCGGCGGCAGGTCCCGGTGCTGGAGGAGGCCTGGGAGATGATGGCCGGCCGGGAGCTTCCCGTACCGGAGGCCGACACCGGCGGGACGGAGGCCGGCTGATCCGGTCCCGTGGCGGATGGTCATACACAGCTCGCGGAAGACCCCACATATGCGGAAAGCGAAGGTATGAGCGCTGAACGCTCCTGGGCCGGCGATCCCCGGCTCTGGGACCAGGTATTCGATCGGATGCTGTCGCTGCTGGCGGAGAGGGCCCTGGTCCGGGTGGGGGGACTGGGCGGCGCGTCGCGGTCCCTGGCCGCCGCCAGCGCCCACCGGCTGGCCGGGCCCACCATCGTCCTGGCCGCTTCGGTGAGCGACGCCGAGAGTGTCCGGGACGACCTCACCTCCATCCTCGGCGAGGGGGTGCAGTACTTCCCGCCCTACGAGACGCTGCCCTGGGAGGGGGAGCCCGCCCACCAGGGAGTGGTCTCCGACCGGGTGGAGTGCATGGCGGCTCTGCTGTCCGGCAGGGCGGGGGAGGTGGTGGTGGTTCCCGCCGCGGGCCTGCTGAAACGCGTACCACCGCCTGACGAGATGAGCATTCTCGAGATCCGTAGGGGGATGCGGATCACCCTCGATGAGCTGGACGGCTGGCTTCTGGCGGCCGGCTACGACCGTGAGGAGGCTGTCTACGAGCAGGGCCGATGCTCCCGGCGGGGCGGAATCGTGGACGTGGGCACCTTCGGCCTGGAGAATCCCGTCCGCATCGAGCTGTTCGGCGACGAGGTGGACTCCATCCGGATCTTCGACCAGCGGTCGCAGCGCAGCATCAGCGAGGTGCAGTCGGTGAGGCTGCTTCCCGCCCGTGAGGCCTTCCTGCCCCCAGACCACTGGAACCGGGCCATGGAGCGGGTGCCCGAGGAGCACCCCCTATCCGAGCGGCTGTGGCGCTCCACCGGGTTCCCGGGCCTGGAGCACTACCTGCCGCTGTTCTACGGCCGGCCCCTCTCCACCCTCTTCGACTACCTGCCCTCCATAGGCACCCTGGTGGTAATGGAGCCCGCGCTGGTGGAGGAGCGGCTGCGGGAATCCTGGGAGTTCCGTATGGGGGAGGTCCCCTCCGAAGGAGTTCCCTTCGGGGGTGAGGAGCTGTACGCCGGCCCCGACGAGGTGCTGCGGCAGATGGAGGAGGCCCCCCGGCGGCTGGTGATGGAGCTGACCCCGGAGGAGGACGTGGACGTCTACTGCCACACGCTACCCCAGGTGAGCTTCGTGGGACACCGCGAAGAGATGCTGCGCCAGTTCGGCGCATGGCTGGAGGAGGGGTACCGGCTGGCTGTAGCCTGCGACTCGCCAGCGGAGAGGGAGTCCTTCCTGGAGCTGCTTCCGGAGGGCATGGAGGTGGATGCCGTGGTCCTCTCCCTGTCGGAGGGGTTTCTGATGCCCGACCGCGGCCTGGCCGTGCTTGTGGAACGGAGGCTGCTGTCCGGCAGGCGCAGGCCCGAGCGCATACGCCGCTTCCGGGGCGGGGAGATTCTCACCAGCTACGACGACCTGGAGCCTGGAATGCTGGTGGTCCACGCCGACTACGGCATCGGCGTCTTCCGCGGTCTGGAGAGGATAAGCACCGCGGGACAGGAGCTGGACTGCCTGGCCATAGAGTACGCCGACTCCGACCGGCTGCTGGTGCCCATGAGCGAGATCGGCGACGTGCAGAAGTACATGAGCCCCGGCGAGCACCGCCCGAAGCTGGACCGAATAGGGGGGACATCCTGGCGGGGAAGGGTGAGCCGGGCGCGGAAGAAGGCCCACGAGATAGCCGGCAGGCTGGCCATCCTCTACGCCGAGCGCAAGGCCTCCGAGCGTGAGCCCCTGTATCCCGCCACCAGGCGGATGCGCTCCCTGGAGGAGAGCTTTCCCTACGAGGAGACGCCGGACCAGATGAAAGCCATCGAGAACGTCAAGGCGGACCTCGACAGCGGCGAGCCCATGGACCGGCTGGTGTGTGGCGACGTGGGCTACGGCAAGACGGAGGTGGCCATAAGGGCCGCCTTCCGGGTGGCCGACGCCGGCAAGCAGGTGGCGGTGCTGGTGCCCACCACAGTGCTGGCCGAGCAGCACTACAACACATTCCGGGACCGGCTGGCGGAGTTCCCGGTGCGGATGGAGCTCCTCAGCAGGTTCCAGTCCAGGTCCGAGCAGAGGGAGATACTGGAGGGCCTCACCCAGGGCGAGGTCGATCTGGTGGTGGGAACCCACAGGCTGATACAGCGGGACGTCCGCTTCAGTGACCTGGGCCTTGTGATAGTGGACGAGGAGCACCGCTTCGGGGTAAGGCAGAAGGAGTACCTGCGGGAGCTGCGGACCTCCGTGGACACCCTGTCCATGACCGCCACGCCCATTCCCCGGACCCTGCACATGTCGCTGTCGGGCTTCCGCGACATCTCCATCATCGCCAGCCCCCCCCGGGACCGCTACCCGGTTCAGACCGAGCTGATCCGCTTCAACCGGGACATCATACGCCGCGCGGTGGCCAGGGAGCTGGAGCGCGACGGCCAGATCTTCTTCGTGCACAACCGAATCAGGTCCATCGACAGGGTCAGGAAGAGACTGGAGAGCTTCCTGGGGGACGTGAGCATAGCCGTGGCCCACGGGCAGATGAAGGCCAGCCAGCTGGAGCGGATCATGCACGAGTTCGTCTCCGGGGAGCACGAGATACTCCTGTGCACCTCCATCATCGAGTCCGGCCTGGACATGCCGCGGGTGAACACCATCTTCATCGACAACGCCCACATGTTCGGGCTGGCCGAGCTCTACCAGCTGCGCGGTAGGGTGGGCCGCAGCCACCGCCGTGCCTACTGCTACCTGATCAGACCCGGTGGTGCCCGGAAGCTCAAGCCCGAGGCCCGCAACCGGCTGCAGACCATCAAGCGCTACACCGAGCTGGGCGCCGGATGGCACATTGCCATGCGGGACCTGGAGATACGGGGTGCCGGCGAGCTGCTGGGCTCCTCCCAGCACGGGCACATGCAGTCCATCGGCTACGCCATGTTCGAGAGCCTGATCGGCGAGGAGGTGGCCCGGCTGAAGCAGGGGCACGTGCGACGGCCGAAGGGGGTCAGGGTGGAGCTTCCGGGCAAGGCCTTCATACCCGCCGGCTACATGCCCGACCTGGTGGAGAGGGTCAGGTTGTACAGGAGCGTCTGGCGGGCGGAGGAAGAGGCCGACGTGGACCGCTGGCTGGAGATGGTGCAGGACAGGTTCGGGCAGCCGCCGGAGGCCGTCCTGGGCTGCGCCGGGCGATCGCGGGTGCACCTGCTGGCGGAGTCCGCGGACGTGGAGGAGGTCGTGGCCTCCTCCGGGGAGCTGCGGCTGGTGGTCTCCGCAGAGGGGCCGGGACGCAGAAGGCTCTCGCGGGAGCTGGAGGCGGTGGCGGAGGTCAGTCCGGAGAGGACGGGCCGCAAGGTGTGCCGCGTGAAGCTGCCACCGGGTGCGGAGCCCCGGGAGGTGGTGGATTCGGCGGTGAGCGTATTGCACATTCTGTCGGAGTTGGCTATAAAGACGGACTGAGCAGCGGCCATACAGACAAGGGGTATACTACATGCGCTATATCAAGCTTTTACCGACGGCGATACTGGCATTTGCGGTTCTTTCCTGCGGGGGCGGGGGCCCGCTGGAGGGTCCGGAGGACGCACTGGCCAGGGTGGGCGGTCACTTCATCACCGAGGAGGATTTCCGCAAGGTGTTTTCCGAGCTTTCCCCAGAGCAGCAGGTGGCCGTACTGGACCCCGGAGGCAGGCTGAGCCTGGTGGACAGAATGATCAACAAGGAGCTGCTGGAGCTGGCGGCCGACAGTCTCGAGCTGCGGGAGATGGACTGGTGGAAGTCGCTCTACGCGCAGGCCGACCTGGCCGAAGGCTACTCCGCCGCCATGGCGGAGTCGGCCCGGGCCCTGGCGGCGGACACGGCCAGCTGGCCCGAGGAGAACTGGTTCGTCATGGACATCGTCCTGGTGCGTGACAGCGCTGCTGCCGCCGGAGTCGCACGGGCATGGGAGACGGAGGGCCCGTCGGCCCCCGACAGCGCGGAAATGGCTCTGGCCCCCTGGTCGCGGGGGGGCAGCAGCTTCCGCAGGCTGGAGAACTACGTGGCCCTGATGCCCTCATACCTCAGCGAGGAGGTCCTGGAACACATCGATGAAGGCGTGACCGTTACCCGGATGTTCGACGCCTGGGCCGTCTTCCGGATCACCGACCGGGAGCCGGAGACCCCCATGAGGGTGGAGAACGCCATACCCGCGGCAATGGCCAACATGGTCTACTCAGAGGCCGGTATGCTGCCGCGGAGCGGGGCCATAGAGCGGTTCATAGCCTGGCTGGTTCCGGAGGACGGCAGCTACGTCCCCGGCGAGGGGCCCTGGGAGCCCGGCGACACGCTGGTCTCCTACCGGGGTGGAGCCCTCACCGCCTCCGAGGCGGCCGAGGTCTTCGCCAGGCTGCGCAGGAACAACTTCCTCTCCGAGCCCGAAGAGCTGGCCCGGCTGATGCCTCCGCGGCCCGGAAGGCGGAACAGGGATGTGGACCTCTGGATGTACATTACGGGGCTGGCCAGGCTCAGATGGCAGGCCGACAGGGCCCTGGAGGAGGGCATGGAGGCCGACAGCAGCCTTCTCCGCATGGCGGAGGTGGAGCACCTCCTGAGGACCATGGTCATAGATACCCTAAGGTCCGTGGACGCCCACACCCTGGAGAGCTTCTACACCGAGAACATCCAGCAGTACACGGTTCCCGAGAGACGGGTGGTCCTGAGGGCCGACATACCCGCCTCCGACACCGCGGGGATCTCCGAACTCGCAGGTCTCGGCGACCTGGAGGCCGAGGGGGACTCGGCCATACGCATGTCCCTCTCGCCGGCCCTGGCAGAGGGCGCATTCGGTGCCCTGGGGGAGGAGGTCTTCAGTGCGGACACCTCCGGCGTGCACGGCCCTGTGGTGCTGGCCGACACCCTTCCACTGATCTACTTCCAGGTCATGGCAGTGCTGCCGGACAGCGTAATGGAGCTCTCCGACATCGCCGGCCGCGTAAGAAGCGACTACGTATCGCAGAACGCAGACAGCCGCCTCTCCGAGTTCCTCATGGAACTGCGCGATGCGTACGATGTAGAGATTGACAGCACGGCGGTGGAGAGAGTCGATCCCTGGTAATCACGTTTCGATTGGAGCATACATGCGTTCCCTATTCTCAGCGTTGATGATGGTCTCCCTGCTGGTCCTGGCCGGTCCGGCATCTTCCCAGGAGGTGCTCGCCTCGGTGGACGACGCGACACTGACCTGGGAGGACCTGCTGGAGATGGTGGGCGGGGAGGAGAACGCCGACGTACTCCAGGTGGCCAGCGACATGGAGGCGGTGGAGCTGCTGCAGAGCTGGGTCCGCGAGGAGCTTATCGTCCGGGCCGCCGAGAACCAGAACATGCAGTCCGACCCCATGGTGCAGGAGGCGCTGGAGCAGGCCCGCCGCCAGATACTCATAGAGGCCTACCTCCAACGGATGATGGAGGATGTCCAGGTATCCCAGCTGGAGGTTGAGAACTACGTATCCACCTGGAGTGAAAGCTACAACCGCGAGCTTAGGCTCAGGCACATCCTGGTGGACGACCCGACGCTGGCCTCCGCCATACGCACGCGCCTTCGGGCGGGACAGGACTTCCAGCAGCTGGCGTCCCAGTACTCCCTCTGCCCCAGCGGGGCCGACGGGGGCGAACTGGGGTGGATAAGGCGAGGCGAGGCAGCCATGGCCTTCGAAGAGGCCGCGTTCGCCCTGGAGGACGGCGGGCTGAGCGACGTGGTGGAGACCCCCATGGGCTACCACATCATCCAGAGGCTGGAGAGCAGGCCCAGAAGCGACTCGCTGTCCGACCAGGAGATCGCGCAGCTGGTGGGCATGCAGCTTACCCAGGAGGCCCAGCAGGCGGAGATACTGGACCAGATCGATCAGCTGGAGCAGCAGTACTCGGTGAACATCTATCCCGAGAGGCTGCTTGAGCATTTCTAGCGGGGCCCACGGGGGGCGAAGCTCGAAGGGACCGGGCACTTGAACAGGCAGGACCTTCTGACCTGGGGGGCGCTGACTCTGGGAGTCGCTGCCCTGGCGGTGACCGCCTTCCTGGTTGCGGACGCTCTGGGAGAGCGGGTCAGTAGCGGCGAGTGCCGGCCTCCAGAGAGGATGGAGAGGGCCAGCGTGGCCACTGTGGGAGGCAGGGCCCTCCTGCGCGACCAGGCCAGCCTGGCCAGGCTGGACATGGCGGGAGTGCAGGCGTGGGTGAGGGACGAGCTCCTGGCCCAGTACGCCGAGTCGCTGGGGATCACCGAACCCGAGGGTATCCGTCTGGCCATGCAGCGTGCCCGGCAGGTTCTTCTCAGGGACCGCCTGCTCACGGATGTCTTCGCGAACGTGCACCCGCCGGGAAGGCGGGAGGTGCTGGAGATGATGGCCTCCGACAGCCTTACCTACGGCGTGGAGCGCCATTTCTACCAGATCCTGGTGGGGGACAGTGCCTCCGCGGAGTCCATAAGGGCAAGGCTGGGCTGGGGCGAGAGCTTCCAGATAACGGCCCAGAGGATGTCCATGGGACAGCGGGCGGGAATCGGCGGCGACATGGGCTATGTCACCGGAGGCGAGCTGGTTCTCAGGGGCTTTCCCGATACCCTCTCCCGCCTGGAGGGCCTGAGCCCCGTATGCGGCTCCCCCCGGGGCTGGCACCTCTTCCTGGTCACCGAGACCAGGCCGCTGGAGGACACCGCCAGGCTGGTGCGCAGCCTCTCGGGCCCCCTGTATGAGAGGAGGCTGCAGGCCAGTCTGGACAGCCTGCTCGACTTGGCGGCGATGACCATAGACGTGGAGATCGATTCCGGGTGGAGGTTGAACAGATGATTGCCCTTCTGCTTGCGCTGTCGCTCACCGGCTCCGGGCTGCTGGACGAGGTGGTGGCCGTAGTGGCCGACGAGCCCGTGCTGCACAGCCAGGTGGCCGAGCTGCTGGCGGGCACCGGAAGGGCGGAAGCAGCCCTGCCCGGGGACCCCGCATACATGCGGGCTTTGGACCAGCTTGTGGAGGAGAAGCTGCTGCTGGAGGCGGCCAGGCAGGCGGGATTCTACCCCTCACAGGGCGAGATCGAAGAGATGGCCGAGGCCAGGATGGACAGCGTCCGCGCCAACTTCGGCGGGGAGGGACAGCTGATGGAGGCGCTGGCGGCCTCGGGTCTCAGCATGGCGGAGTTCCGCAGACGGACCGAGGAGGTTGTGGCCGCCGGCAGGGCGGTCTCCGACTACCTGCGCTACCGGACCTCCCGGGTCATGAGCACCCTTCCCTCCGAGGCCCGGGGCTACCTGGAGAGCCACCCCGACCTGGTGGAGCAGGTGGCCATGCCCCGCAGGCTCTCCTGGATCTACCTGCCGGTCCTTCCCTCCATGGAGAGCTGCTCAGCAGCCTTCGACACCCTGGAAGCGGTCAGGCAGCGGATACTGGCGGGGGAAACCAGTTTCGCCGACGAGGCCCGGAGACTCTCCGATGATGCCTCGGCGGAGCAGGGGGGCGACCTGGGGGCCTTCGGAAGGGGCGAGATGACCCCCACCTTTGAGAACGTGGCCTTCTCGCTGGACGGCGGAGAGCTGAGCCGGCCGTTCCGAACCCCCTACGGCGTGCACATAGTGCGGGTGGACACCGTGATGGCGGCCGACAGCATCATAGGGGCCAGGCACATCCTCCTGGGAGTGCAGCGGGAGAGCGGCGACGTGGTCAGGACCATGGAGCTGGCCGACTCCCTGGCATCCCTGGTGGAGCGGGGGGCTGACTTCTCGGAGCTGGCGGCCGAGCACAGCGTCGACCCCGACACCAGGAACCTGGGGGGCGATCTGGGAACCGTCCTGGTGCGGGGCTGGATGCCGGAGGTGGCGGACGCGCTCTCGGGACTGGAGTCCGGCGGGATCAGCGAGCCGGTGATGCTCTCGGGTGGCACGGCGGTGGCGGTCTTCCGGGTGGAGGGCGCAGAGGGAGGCATAGACTTCTCCCAGTACCCGGAGGCTTTTCTGGACGAGCTGGTGAGGTCGGTGGCCTACGAAGACGAGTACCGCAGCCTGATCGATTCCCTCCGTGCGGAGATCCCCGTCCTGGTGTACGCCGAAGGGGATGACGGGCCGTGAGGATCGACCTCTTCCTGAAGCTGGCGGGCATCATAAAGACCCGCAGCAGGGCCAAGCGGGCGTGCGACGGAGGCTACGTCACCATCAACGGCTCGCCGGCCAAGCCCGCCTCCGACGTCTCCGCCGGCGACCTGCTGGAGGTGGAGGGGTCGCGGGGCAGCAGGAGGTTGCTGCGGGTGGAGAGGATTCCGGAAACGCGCCAGGTCTCCCGACGGCAGCGGAGGGAGCTGTACACGGAGCTGGACGGAGACTAGGCTTGCTGGTCTCCATGGACGGCGTGAGCTACCGGTACCGGACGTGGCCGGCCCTGGAGGACGTGACCATGGGACTGGCAGAGGGCGAGTTCCTGGTGATCTCCGGTCCCAGCGGAGCCGGCAAGACAACCCTCCTCCGCCTGATGTGGATGGATATCCTTCCCGATACCGGTGCCCTGGAGGTGGCGGGCTTCCGGGCGGACGGGATCACACGGCGGGAGCTGCCCCTGCTGCGTCGCAAGCTGGGCATAGTCTTCCAGGACTTCCGCCTTCTTCCCGACAGGACCGTGTACGACAACGTGGCCCTTCCTCTGCAGGTGGCGGGAACCGCTCCCCGTATGATCCGCAGGCGCGTGTTCGAGCTGCTGGCGGAGATGGGGCTCAGCCACAGGAGGATATCCTACCCCCACGAGCTCTCCGGCGGTGAGCAGCAGCGCATAGCCATCGCCCGGGCCATGGTCTCACATCCCCAGATAATCCTGGCCGACGAGCCCACGGGCAACCTGGATCCCGGGGTTTCCAGGATGATCGTTGACCTGCTTATGGACATAAACCGCGGCGGGACCGCCGTGGTCATGGCCACCCATGACCCGCGGCAGATCCCGGAGGGGACCGCCAGGATGCTTTTCCTGGACAGGGGACGGCTGAGCGACCCCGGCTTCTGGCCCGGGATGGGGAGCTGATGGCTCTGCTGAGAATGGTCTTCCGGGAGATCTGGCTCAACCTCAGGGGACGGAGGTCCTCGCTGCTGGTCACCCTGCTGATGGTCAGCCTCTCCTTCGTGGTCTTCGACGTCTTCCTGCTGGTTACCTGGAACCTGGGCTCCATGCTGGAGCGGGAGAGGGAGTCAATCGGGATGGAGGCCTTTCTGGAGGAGGGCCTCTCCCCCCAGGCGGCGCGGTCCATGGGAGACGTTGTAGCGGGCATGGAGCAGGTGAGGTCGGTCTACTACGTCAGCCCCCGGGAGGCGGAGGCCATCTTCCGCTCCCAGTTCCCACGGCGGGAGGAGATGCTGGACCTCCTCAGCTCCGAGTACCGTCTGCCCGCCTCCCTGCAGATAACGCCTGCGGAGAGCGGGCGGTCTCCTGCGGCCATGGAGGAGCTGGCCAGGACTGTGGCCGGGATGGAGGGCGTCGTTGACGTGGTCTACGGCGAGGAGTATCTGTCAGACCTGTCCGATACCGTATCGGCCCTGGCCAGGCTGGACCTCTTCGCCGGACTTATGCTGGTGGTGAGCATCTCGCTGGTGGTGGCCAACACGGTGCGACTGTCGGTCTCCCGGCGGTCGCTGACGGTTCAGATCATGAGCATCTCCGGTGCTCCCGGCTGGTTCGTCAGGACCCCCTATCTGGTGGAGGGTCTGATGTCGGGACTGGCAGGTTCCGCCCTGGGGCTGGCCCTGGTGGCGCTGGCCTCGCAGATGCTCCAGGGCACCCTCGGACACCGCTTCCTTCCCCTTCCATGGAGCCTGCTGGTGGTGGGCCTGGGCGGAATCGTGGGGCTTGCGGGAAGCTGGCTCGGCCTCAGGGCCGCTCTGCCGGGGCTGGGCAGGGCCGGCCCGGTACGGGGCGGACGCATAAGATGATATCATGGCGGGAACGGGTTTTCTACATGGGAGTTGATTCTAGTCACACAACCCGGGCTCGGCCCGGGCATCCACGGGAGTTGAGATGAGAAAAGCGATAGCAGTTCTGCTGGTAGTGATGGCCGTCGGTCTTGCGCAGGGGCGAGGGTCGGAGACGGGCGAGGCCGCCGGGACATCCGGCGGAGAGGCCGTTTCCTCCCAGGGGGCAGAGACGGCGGAGTCCCAGTCGGGGGAAGGGTCGGGCCAGCAGGAGCAGCCGGCCATGTGCGGCGGAGGCGGCATCATGGGCATACTGCCCATAGTAGCCATGGTAGCCATATTCTACTTCCTGATCATACGGCCCCAGCAGAAGCAGCAGAAGAAACTGCAGCAGATGCGCGAGTCCCTGACAAAGGGAGACAAGGTGGTGACCTCCGGCGGCATACACGGTGTGGTCACCAACATCAAGGGCAGCGTGCTGACCATTCGTATTGCCGACGGCGTCAAGGTGGACGTGGAGAAGGACTCGGTGACTGTGAAGCAGGGAGAAGAAGGGGATTAGGATGTCCCGTGAGATCCAGCTGCTGGGCTCTCCGGTTCTGCGCCGGAAGTCAAGGGAGCTGACACCCGAGGACGCCCGCCTGCTGGAGGACGTCCTGCGCGACATGAAGCGCATCATCCGCCAGGAGGACGGTCTGGGCCTGGCCGCACCCCAGGTGGGGGAGAGCCTACGGGTGTTCATCCTCAGGCCCGGAAGCCTGCCGGAGCTGGGTGTCAGATGGGTTTTCGTGAACCCGGAGATCACCACCTCCGGAGCGGAGGCCAGGCACGAGGAGGGCTGCCTGAGCATACCCGGCATATACGAGAGCTTCAGGCGTCCCTCCAGCGTGGCCGTGGAAGCCCTGGACGAGGAGCTCCGGCCCTTCCGGCTGGAGCTGGACGGGCTGGCTTCCCGGGCGGTCCAGCACGAGACCGACCATCTTGACGGAGTCCTGTTCATCGACCACCTGAGCCCGGTGAAGAAGCGCCTGCTCCGTGGCAAGCTGTCCGCCATTCGTGGGGAGGCCGCCAGAAGGGGGCAGCTGGCTTGAGCCCCCTGCCCGGTGTGGTCTTCCTGGGCACGGCCGAGTTCGCCCTTCCCGCCCTCAGGGCCCTCCATGCATCCGGACGTTTTCGTCTCCTGGCGGCGGTGAGCCGGCCCCCCCGCCCTGCGGGACGCGGTCGCCGCATGCGCCAGCCGCCGGTGGGCGAGGAGGCCATGGCGCTGGGGATTCCCCTGCTTCAGCCGGAGAAGGCGGGTGAAGCCGGGTTCCTCCGCCGCCTGTCCGCCCTTGACCCTCAGGTGATGGTCTGCGCCGCCTACGGCCTATACATGCCCAGAGAGCTCCTGGAGACCGCGCCCTACGGGGTGGTCAACGTGCATCCCTCCATGCTTCCCCGCCACCGGGGGGCCGCCCCCATACAGCGGGCCATCATGGAGGGAGACGGGGAGACCGCCCTCTGCTTCATGCTCACCGACAGCCGGGGATGGGACACCGGACCGGTGCTCAGGTGCTACCCCAGGAGGATCGAACCCCGGGAGAGCGCAGGGACGCTCCACGACGCCCTGGCCGGGATGGCGGGAGAGAGGGTGGAGGAGGTCCTGGAGGGATACCTGGCCGGCCGAATCGTCCCCGAGCCCCAGCGGGGGGAGCCCACCTACGCCGAGAAGGTGGGGAGGGGGGAGACGGTCCTGGACTGGTGGAGGCCCGCTTCGGAGGTGGACCGCACCGTTCGGGCTCTCAGCCCGTGGCCGGGGGCCAGGACCGGGTTTCGGGACAGGGTCCTGAAGGTCCTGGAGTGCCTTCCCGTCGATGGGGAGGGGGAGCCGGGGACCATCATCGGCCTGGACGAGGGCTTTCCGCTGGTGGCCTGCGGCCGGGGAGCGGTGCGCCTGCTGCGGGTGCAGCCGCAGTCGAGGGGAAGGATGTCGGGAGACGATTTCGTCCGTGGATACTCGCCACGCCCCGGCGAGAGGCTGGAGCATGACGGCTGAGAAGGTGCATCCGGAGGGGCGGGGGCTGTTCGCCGCAGGCCTGGCCCTGCTGGGCTTTGTGACGGGAGCCGTACTCTTCCCCCTGCTCCTGCTGGCCGGCCTCTCCGCCGCGGCGGCAGCGGCGGTCTGGGCCGCGGCTGCCGGCATGCTCCCGGCTCTGGGGCTGCTGGCGCTGACAAGGGGGGCCCGCAGGATGGCGTTCCCCCTGCTGCGGCTTTCCTTCTGGATGCTGAAGATCTTCGCCCGCCCATTGAGACTGCAGCCTCTGGTTCCCGAGCGAATGCTGGTGAATATCAACAACATGTCCTTCGCGGGCCGGTGGCCGGAGGTAAGGGCCTCGGATCTGCTGCTGCTGCTGCCCCACTGCCTTCAGTACCACGAGTGCCCCCACCGGCTCACCTTCCGTCCCGACGCCTGCAGGAGGTGCGGGCGGTGCCCCATCGGGGAGCTGATGGAACTGGCCGGCCGCTGGGGCGTGGACGTGGCCGTGGCCACCGGCGGAACCTCCGCCCGCAGGACGGTGGAGGAGGCCCGCCCGGCCATGATAGTGGCCGTGGCCTGCCCCCGGGACCTGAGCCTGGGAATCCTGGACGTCTACCCCATTCCGGTGCGGGGTGAGCTTAATCGCTGGCTGCACGGGCAGTGCTTCGACACCTGGGTTGACGTGCAGGAGATAGCCGGAGTCCTTGTCGAGGTGCTGGGGGACCCGGACGATCAGTCGTTGCGGAGCCGCTCCATGGGGTCGGAGGAGAGAGAGGGCCCGTAGCTGGAGAGCTGGAAGCCCCGGCCGAACAGCCGAAGGCAGCTGTCCACCGCCTCGGGGTCGAAGAGGGTCCCGGCGGCGTCCCTGACCATCTCCAGTGCCGCGTCCGTCCCCAGGGCCGGGCGGTAGGGGCGGTGCGAGGACATGGCGTCCACCACATCGGCCACCGCCAGTATCCTGCTCTCTATGCGGATCTCGGTTCCCTTCAGTCCCCGGGGGTAGCCCGAGCCGTCCAGCCTCTCGTGATGCTGGAGCACCACCTCGGCCACCGGCCAAGGGAACTCTATGCTGCCCAGGATCTCGGCCCCCGCCGCAGGATGGGCGCGGATCAGGTTGTACTCCATACTGCTTATCCTGCCGGGCTTGGTGAGTATCTCGGTGGGAACGCACATCTTGCCGATATCGTGGAGGAGGCCGGCGGTGCGTATGCAGGCCACCTCGTCGTCCGACAGGTTCAGGTCCCGCCCGATCTCCCCGGCCAGACGGGCCACCTGCCGCTGATGCCCGGCGGTGTAGGGATCCCGCTCTTCCGCAACGCGGGCGATGGCCCGGATGGTGTCGGTCAGGGCCGCCTCGCGCTGGTCCAGGCTCTCTCTCAGGGCCTGCCGAACGGCAAGGGCGTGGATGCCGAAGTTGAGGTCATCGGCGG
>Ga0207797_1001516_pt1 | contig 16745 bp, 14 predicted proteins | sample PRCRCaboRojoPR_6_FD_187275 | JGI IMG/M metagenome (GOLD analysis project Ga0207797, IMG submission 187275) | Marine sediment microbial community from Cabo Rojo, Puerto Rico - PR CR 10% Liquid 1 (SPAdes) | ecosystem: Environmental > Aquatic > Marine > Coastal > Sediment | place: Cabo Rojo, Puerto...
GCCACCGTCCGTCTCCCGGACACGGCGCGTGCCGTCGATCAACCCTCCCGATGGCTGCAGTCGGCAGCGCCGGGCACCGACGGGGACCGGCTCGCCCTGCAGGTCCGTGGCGACGTCTTCGTCCTCGACCGGAGCACGGGGAGCGTCACTCCGGTGGCGGCGAGCCCGGAGGCCGCCGAGCGCGGCCCCGTTCTCTCTCCCGACGGCTCGCGGGTGGCCTACTTCACGGACGCCTCCGGCGAGTACCGCCTCGCCGTGGCGCGGGCTGACGGAGGCGGCCGCGTCCGGACGTTCGCCGTGGAGTCGGAGCCCACGTTCTACCGGGAGCTCACCTGGTCGCCGGACGGTAGCCGGCTGGCGTTCTCGGGACAGCGGCTGGGGCTGTGGGTGGCCGACCTGGACTCCGGCAGTGTCCGGCGCCTCGACGGCTCCACCTACATGGGCCAGAACCGGTGGAGGCCGGCCTGGAGCCCGGACGGCCGATACCTGGCGTACGGTCGCGCCGACTCCACGGGGGTGCGGTCGGTGTGGATGCGCGACCTGGACACGGGCCGGTCCCGGCGGGTGACGCCGGAGCACCTGCACGCCGGCCATCCCACCTTCGACCCCGGCGGCCGGTACCTCTACCTGACCCTGAGCCGCAACGCCCGCCGGCAGGCCGCCGACGGACTGCGTTGGGGGCTGCTCTCCTCGCAGTACGCCAGCCCGCTGGTCTCCAGCCAGCTCGCGGCGGTGATGCTGTCGCCGGACGCCCCCCCTCCGCTCGACGCGGATCCTGTGTCCGGGGGCGACGCCGCGGCGGACTCCGGGGGCGCCGTCGAGCTGGAGGGCATCGGGGACCGGCTCGTGCCCCTCCCCGCCGACCGCCGGGACATCACCGGGCTCGAGGCCGTCGGCCCCGGCGAGCTCCTCTTCCGGGCGTCGGAATGGCCCGGCACGCCCATCGAGGGAGGGTGGCCGCCGACCCCGGTCTACCGCCTGAGCCTGGCGGCGCCGGACTCGACGGTCCGACTCCTCGAGGACGCCGACGAGCTCCGGGTCTCCGGCGACGGCTCGACGCTGGTCTTCAGCCGCGGCCGGGCCTGGCACGCGGCGCCCGCCGCCGCCCCCTCCGCCGCCGACACCACGCGCCTCGACCTCGGGGGCCTGGACCTCTCGGTGGACGCCTCCGCGGAGTGGCGCCAGATGTTCGACGAGACGCGACGCAAGATCCGGGACGTGTTCTACGACCCCGGCCTCCACGGCCAGGACCTGAGCGCCGTGGCGGACCACTTCCGGGAGTACCTGCCGTGGATCTCCACGCGAAGCGAGCTGAACGGGCTCCTCCGGGCCTTCGTCTCCCACTTCTCGGTGAGCCACATCGCCGTCGGGGGCGGCGACACGTCGAACGAGGCCCGCGGCGAGCGCCGGCCGCCGGCCGGACTCCTGGGCGCCGACTACGCGGTGGAGGACGGCCGCTACCGGTTCGAGCGAGTCTACGGGAACGCCCCCCTCCTGAGCAGGAGCTCGCAGGCCCGGGCGCCCCTGGCACAGCCCGGCGCGCGGGTGCGGGAGGGCGAGTACCTGATCGCCGTCGAGGGTGAGCCGGTGACTGCAGACCGGAGCGTGCACGTCCATTTCGAGGGCCGCGTCGGCGAGCCGACCCGCATCACCGTGGGTCCCTCCCCGGACGGCGACGGGGCCCGCCGGATCACGGTCCGCCCCCTGGCCGACGACCGTCGGCTCCGGGTGGCCGCCTGGGTCCGGGACAACCGCAGGCGGGTCCGTGAGCTCTCCGACGGCCGTCTGGCCTACGCGCATATCGGTGATTTCGGCATCACGTCCGGAATCGAGGGGCTCACGGGACGGATCATCGCGGCACAGGACGCCGAGGGCCTGGTCGTCGACGCCCGGTGGAACGGCGGCGGCACGACGGCCGACGCCCTGATCGAGCTGCTGAGCCGGCGGCCCATCTACCACTACGACTATCGCTACGGCACCGACTTCACCGTGCCGCCGAACGGCCTCACGGGGCCGAAGGCGCTCCTCGTCAACGGGACGGACGCATCGGCCGCCGAGACCTTCGCCCTCATGTTCCGGCTCGCCGACCTGGGGACCGTCGTGGGGACGCCCACCCTGGGGGCCGGCATCGGATCGGCGCTGTACCAGCACGACCTGGTGGACGGCGGGGTGGTCCGGATTCCGAACCGCGCCGCGTACGACCCGGCCGGCGACTGGGGAATCGAGAACCAGGGCGTGACCCCGGACATCCGGGTCCCCTACGGGCATCGCGCGTGGCGCCGGGGACGGGACCCGCAGCTGGAGGCGGCCGTGGAGGACGCCCTCGAGCGGCTGGAGGATCGGTCCCGGCCGGAGAAGGTGAAGCCGCGCTATCCGGTGCATCCCGGCGGCGTGGCCCGGGACTCGGCCGGGAGCTGAAACATCCGGGGGGTGGAACCCGTGCTGGGGGATGGCCGCGGCCGGAGCGCGACACGCTGCGGTCCCGAGAGCGAGACGATCCGACGTTCCGAAGAGCCTTCAGCCACCCGACCCACATGTCCCGATACCGGAGCCCCGTCCGCACGCTCGCCCTCCTCGCCGCCTGCATCGTCCCGCTGGTCGGCGCGACTCCGCTCCCGGACTCCACCGGCGCGGAGCCCGCCGCCGACCGGGACGACCCGCCCCGGATCCTCATCCTGGGCTCCGAGCACATGGCCCAGACCGAGCGGGAGATCCCGGACTCCGCGGTGGCGCCGATCGTGGAGAGCCTCCGCCGGTACCGGCCGGACATGGTGGTGGTGGAGTACCTGCCGCCGGAGTGGCCGAAGGGGAAGGGCCGGGACTACCGGCCGGGCTTCGACCTGGACGAGTACGTCCGGGAGTGGGAGACGTCGACGGACGGGCTCGAGGGCCGGATCGACGCCGCCGTGGCCGCCGGCGACGCGTGCCGCGCCGCGCGCCTCTTCTTCCTGAAGAGGGACCAGGTGAACGCTGCCTACCGGTGGACCGCCGCCGACTGCGCCGCCGAGCGCGACTCGGCCATCGGCTCCATGGTCGACCACCTGGCGGAGCACGAGATGGGGCGCATCGCCTTCCCGGTGGCGCGCTCCGCCGGCGTGGAGCGGATCGTGAGCTTCGACTACCAGGGGGACGACGCCCGCTGGTTCATGAGCCCCGACTACCTGAAGGGGCTGGCCGAGCAGGGTGGGCCCGACGTGAAGGCGCAGGTGGACTCGCTCATGGCGGCCGTGAAGGCGTTCCGGGGCCGGGAGGCCGAGTTCGAGAAGACCCACGGCCTGGCGGCCACCTTCCGGCGCCGCAACTCCGACTTCTGGCTCGACGCGCAGGAGCAGCTCTACGAGGAGGCCATGCCCCGCCTCTCCTACGAGAACGCCGGCCGCCGACAGACCGACAACTACTGGCTCCGGAACCGGGAGATGTTCTCGAACATCGAGGAGGCCGTCCAGCGCCGGGACGACGTGGAGCGCATCCTCGTCGTGGTGGGCGCCGGCCACAAGTACTTCCTGGACGAGCTGGCCCGGAAGGCTGGGTGGCGGTGGGTGGACCCGCTCGACTATCTGCCGGAGGGCCCCGGCGGCTGAGCCCCGGGCGCCGGGGCGTCGGCCCGGGGCGCTTTCACGGCGGCCGGCTCGGTCCGAGGTTCCGGGCCTGTCCGAACCGGACCGTCACCCAGGGAGCAGATCCGCATGTATTCTCCGCCCGACGTCATTCCGTCCGAGCCCACCGACGGTGCCCCTCCCGCCGTGCGCCGGCCGGGACCTGGACGACCGTCTCGCCGCGGGAGCGCGGCGCGGTCGTCCGTCCCGGCGGCCGTGATCGTCGCCTGCCTGGCGCTCCTCCTGGGCGCCGCGCCCGGGGCCGCCCAGGACGTGGAGGGGGCGCCGGGCTTCCGGGACGTCATCGGCCTCAGCGAGGTGGACGACGCCGCCATCTCGCCCAACGGCCTCGCCGTGGCCTACGAGGTCCAGAGCACCGACTGGGAGCAGAACCGCTTCGACTCCGAGATCTGGCTCGCCCGCCGCGGATCCCCCACGGTGCAGCTCACCCGCACCGAGGACGGCAGCAGCCGGGGCGCGCGCTGGAGCCCGGACGGGCGGTGGATCGCCTTCCTGGCGGACCGGGGCGACGACGGCGCCAGCCAGCTCTACGCCATCCGGCCCGACGGGGGCGAGGCCCAGCCCCTCACGGCCGTGGAGGGGGGAGTGGAGGCCTTCGGCTGGGGGCCCTACGGGCTGGAGCTGGCCGTGGCCCTGGAGGAGCCGGTGAGCGAGCGCACCCGGCGGCGCCGGGAGCGCTACGGCCAGTGGCACGTGGAGGACGGGGACTACCGGATGACCCACCTGTGGCGCCTGGACCTCCGGGACGCCCTCCGCACCGAGAACGGGGTGACGCGGCCGGCCGACACCGCCGATGCGGCCCGCCCCGTGGCCGGTAGCGGGGGCGGGACGGGCGACGCGCCGCTCCGCCGCCTCACCGGAGGCCGGGAGTACACGGTGGGCGACTTCGCCTTCGGCCCCCGGGGCGAGCGCCTGGCCTTCGATCACCGCCCCGACCCGTCGGCGAGCTCCTACTCCCGGCAGGACCTCTCGGTGCTGGACCTGGAGTCCGGACAGCTGCGCCCCCTGGTGGAGCGCCCCGGCTCCGACGGCGGTCCCGTCTGGTCGCCCGACGGCGAGTGGATCCTCTTCACCACCGCCGACGGCGACTCCGCCTACTACGAGAACCCGGAGCTGGCCCGGGTTCCCGCCGGCGGGGGCGCCGTGGAGGTCCTCACCGGGAGCTTCGACGGGAGCCCCTCGGCCGTGGACTGGCTCCCCGACGGACGGGGCGTCCGCTTCACGGCCTGGGAGCGCACCCGCCGCAGGCTGTACCGGCTCGACCCGTCCTCGGGCGAGATCGCCGCCGTCGCCGACAGCCCGCGGGTCGTCCGCTCCGTCTCCTACTCGAAGGACGGCCAGCAGGTGGCCTTCATCGGGGAGAGGCGGCGCCGGTTTCCGGAGGTGTACCGGACGGAGGCCGACTCGTGGAGTCCGAGCGCCCTCACCTCCATGACCGGCCAGGTCCGCGGGTGGCCGGTGGGACGGCAGGAGGTCGTCTCCTGGGAGAGCGAGGACGGCACGACCGTGGAGGGCGTGGTCATCTATCCGCCGGACTTCGACCGCACGCGCCGCCACCCGCTGGTCGTGGACATCCACGGCGGCCCCTCCTCCATCGACTACCCTTCGCTGGCCACCCAGTACGACTCCTACGTCTATCCCCTGACCCAGTGGCTGGCCCGCGGCGCCGTGGTGCTCATGCCCAACTACCGCGGCTCCATCGGCTACGGCCAGGACTTCCGCGAGCTCAACGTCCGCAACCTGGGCGTCGGCGACAGCTGGGACGTCATGTCCGGCGTCCAGCACCTGATCGACGAGGGGGTCGTCCACCCCGACAGCATGGTGGCCATGGGCTGGAGCCAGGGGGGCTACATCTCGGCCTTCCTCACCACGACCACCGACCGCTTCCGGGCCATCTCCGTGGGCGCCGGCATCTCCGACTGGATGACCTACTACGTGAACACGGACATCCACCCCTTCACCCGCCACTACCTGGGCGCCACCCCGTGGGAGGACCCGGAGATCTACCGGAAGACCTCACCCATCAGCTACGTCACCGACGCCAGCACCCCCACCCTGATCCAGCACGGCGAGAACGACGCCCGGGTGCCCATCCCCAACGCCTACGAGCTCTACCAGGGGCTGCAGGACGTGGGCGTGGAGACGCGGCTGGTGGTCTACGAGGGGTTCGGCCACGGCATCAGCGACCCGAAGGAGTTGCTGGCCGCCAACTGGCACAACTGGCAGTGGGTCGCGCGGTGGCTGTGGGGGGAGGACGTGGAGCTGCCCCTGGACGGGAGCGACGCCGACGCGGAGGAGAACCGGCCCTAGCCCCCGCATCCCGGACCGCCGGCCGGCTCACTCCCCGGTGAAGCGGGCGAAGGTGATCGTGTTCCCGGCCGGGTCCCGTACGATCAGCTCGTCGGTGCCGTAGAAGGTCTGTCGGCGCGGGACCACGGGCTCGACCCCTCCAGCGCCGCCTCGACGCGATCCAGGTCCTCCACCTCGACGAAGAGGAACGTCGCCCCGGTGGGCGCGTCCGCGGCCTCGGGCAGGTCCTCCTCCATGCTGGCCCGGCTCTGGCACATCACCGGCGTCGCCTTACGCACCCCGCCGCCGTCCGCACCCTGATCCGCCCCCATGCCTGCCTCCCGCTGAGTTCCCGGCTGGTTCACGCCCGACCGCGCTCCCAAGGTAACGCGCGACGCAACCGAATCCCGCCTCCACCCGTCCCCGTAGTGTGAGGCACCGCCGGCCGTGACCGTCTGCGAACCGCTGCGAGGAGCCCCGGAACGATGACGAGGAAAGGCGAGGAAGGGACCGGCCCGACCGGTCGCTCCACACCGGGCCCGGACCACGTGACCCGGCTGCGGCCGGAGAGCGAGGTGCGGACCGGCCGCGCCCGTGCCCTCGAGACCCGCTATCCGGCCGGACTGCGGCTGGACCGGCACCACCACGATCGGGCCAGCCTGACCCTGGTCCTGGAGGGTCGGGTGCTGGAGCGCACCGAGGACGGTGTCCACCGGGCGGGCCCGGGGAGCGTGGTGATGAAGCCCGCGGGAACCGAGCACGCCAACCGGTTCGGCGACTCCGGCGCCCGCACGCTCCTGCTCGACGTGGAGGGAGACGCCCGTCTCCGGGAGCGGGAGTGGCGGTGGACCGACGGCGGCCCCCCGGCCCGGGCGATGCTGCGCGTGCTGGAGGCCCTGCGGCTGTGGCCCGAGGACCTCGACTCCGTCGTGGACGAGGTCCTGGCGGAGATGCCGTCCCTGCTGGACGGCCGGCCCGGAAGCGGGGAGGGCCCGCCGGGGTGGATCCGCCAGGTCCGCCGCCGCCTGGAGGAGGAGCTCCGGGACCCGCCCCTCGTCCGCCACCTGGCGGCCGAGGCCGACGTGCACCCCACGTACCTCACGCGCCGGTTCAAGCGAGCGTACGGCTCCACCGTCACGGGCTACGTGCGGCACCTCCGCGTGCAGGAGGCCGTTCGCCGCATGTCGGACAGCGCGTCCTCGCTGGGTCGGGTGGCCCTGGAAGCCGGATTCGCGGACCACAGCCACATGTGTCGCGTCTTCAGGCGCGAGACCGGGCTGACTCCCGGCCGGTACCGGGAGCTGCTGTAGCCGGCGGCGATTCCGGGCCCGCGTCGCGTGCCTGTCCCCCTCAGCCGCCCTCCACGATGTACACGTCGCGGGAGGGATAGGGGAACCCGCACCCGGCGGCCTCCACCTGCTCCTTCAGGGCCCGGATCAGGTCCCGGCGCGTGCTCCAGTAATCGTCGGTCTTCACCCACGGCCGGACGATGAAGTTCACCGACGAGTCGCCCAGGGAGTCCACGGCCACCTGGGGAGCGGGCTCCTCCAGGAGGCGATCCTCGGCCTCCAGCACGTCCCGTATGGCCCGCTCGGCCACGTCCAGGTCGTCCCCGTAGCCGACGCCCACGGTGAGGTCGATCCGCCGGGTGGCGTTGGCCGTGTAGTTCTTGAGCTCGGTCCCGAACACCTGGGAGTTGGGCACCGTCACCTGCACGTTGTCGCCGGTGCTGATCTCGGTGGTGAACACGCGGATCCCCTCGACGGTGCCGGAGACGCCGGCGACCTCCACGAAATCGCCCACGTCGAAGGGCTTGAAGATCAGGAGCATGATCCCCGCGGCGAAGTTGGACAGCGTGCCCTGGAAGGCCAGCCCGACGGCCAGCCCGGCGGCACCCAGGACGGCCACCACGGAGGCGGTGGGAATCCCGAACACCCCGAGCACGGTGACGCCGACCAGGACGATGGTGGCCGCGTAGGCCATGCTGGAGAGGAACGGGACCAGGGCCTCGTCGACCTTGCTCCCCTCCAGCGTCCTCCGCGTCCAGCTGCGGAGCCGCCCCGCCAGCCACCAGCCGGCCAGCAGGACCAGGATGGCCCCGACGACGCGGGCTCCGTAGGTGATGGCCATCTCCCGACCGGCCGCCAGCCAGCCCTCGACGGCGGCCTGCTGCAGTGCGATCACGGTCATCGGCTCTCCTCTCGCGGTGTGTGAGGTGATGTCGCGGCAGGGGCCGCACCGGCCCCGGGCGGGTCCCGCCCGGATCACCCGGCCGGAGCCGCGTCGGATGGAGGAAGGGTGGAGACCGGTGCGCGCCGCGTCCAGTCCCGTCCGTACGTGGTTCGCAAGAGCGAGCGGAGGAGGGCCGATCGGCGGACCTGCGGAGCCCCGTGTTCCGCCGCCGCCGGCCTCCGTGTCGGGAGTGCCGACATATATAGGCTATACAAGCTATCGAACCCCGTGCCTTCGGGGCTCCTCCCGGGGGCGGTATCGTGTGAAAGGCCTATGTTTCTGCCGGCGGGTACCCGCCCCATCGGCGAGATCGGGGCCCGAGAGGGGGGCGGCGGGGCGGCGTCACGCCTCCCGCTCGGCCACGTGGTCGTAGAGCCGTGCCACGGTCTCGATCCCCAGCTCGTACATCTCGAGGTCGAACCACTCGTTCGGGGCGTGCAGGTTCGCCCCGGGGAGGCCGAAGCCCAGGAGCAGCACCGGCGCCTCGAAGAGCTCCTCGAACAGGGGCACGATGGGGATGCTCCCCCCGTTCCGGACGAACACCGGCTCCCGACCGAACGCCTCCTCCAGGGCCTCCGAGGCGGCCCGGAAGACCGGCCCCTCCGGGTCCGCGGCCCAGGGCCGGGCGCCGTGGTGTCCCTGGAGGTCCACGTCCACCTCGTCCGGGGCCAGAGCGCGCACGTACCACTGGAAGTTCTCCTGCACCCGGGCCGGGTCCTGGTCCGGCACCAGGCGCATGGAGAGCTTGGCGGTGGCCCGCGAGGGGAGCACCGTCTTCGCCCCCTCGCCGGTGTAGCCGCTCACGAGCCCGTTCACGTCCAGGGTCGGGCGGAACCAGGCCCGCTCCAGGGTCGAGCGCCCGGCCTCTCCTCCCAGCTGCCGCACCCCCACCTCCTGCCGGTAGTCCTCCTCGTCGAAGGGCAGGGTCTCCACCGTCTCCCGCTCCTCGTCCGTCATCTCCCGGACGTCCTCGTAGAAGCCCGGAATCGTGATCCGCCGGTCGTCGTCCTTGAGCTGGGCCAGGGTCTCGGCCAGGGCGTTCGCCGGGTTGACGACGGTGCCGCCGTACAGGCCGGAGTGGAGGTCCGAGGAGGGACCCCGGAAGGTGATCTCCTGGTAGACCATGCCCCGCAGCCCGACGGTCACCGAGGGAACGTCCCGGGCGAACATCCCGGTGTCGCTGATCACCACGGCGTCGCAGTCCAGCCGCTCCCGGTTCTCCCGCAGGAAGGGCTCCAGGTTCGGGCTCCCGACCTCCTCCTCGCCCTCCAGCACCAGCTTCACGTTCACCGGCAGGCCCGCTTCCTCCCGGAGTCGCGCCTCCAGGGCCTTCACGTGCATGTAGACCTGTCCCTTGTCGTCCGTGGCGCCACGGGCGTAGACGCGTCCGTCCCGCACGCTGGGCTCGAAGGCCGGGGAGACCCACTCGTCCACGGGGTCCGGGGGCTGGACGTCGTAGTGCCCGTAGACCAGCACGGTGGGCGCCTCCGCGGCCACCCGGTGGTCGGCGACGACCACGGGGTTGCCGTCGGTCTCCTCCACCTCGACGCCCTCGAGGCCCACCTCCTCCAGGCGCGAGGCCAGCCACCCGGCACAGCGATCCACGTCGGCGCCGTGCTCCGAGTCCGTGCTGATGCTCGGAATCTCCAGGAACTCGAAGAGCTCGGCACGGAACCGCTCCCGGTTCTCGCGCACGAAGTCGGCGACCTCGGTCATGACGCGTCCCCGTCCTTTCCGGAATGGGTGGGCTCCGGACCCGCATCGCCGTCGTCCCCGTCCTCGCCCGGCGGAAGCAGGTCCAGGAGCCGGTGTCCCTCGATCTCGACCTCCTCGCCGCGGCGGAACTCCACCGGGCGGTCGAAGAGGGGGCCGTCCCACGCGAAGCTATGGTATTCGCCATGCTCCCCGCAGCAGTCCACGTGCGGCTCCGACTCCAGCTCCGCCGCCAGGCTGCCGTCCAGCTCCCGGCCCAGCCACTCCGGACGTCCGGCCTCCAGGTTCACGCTGCAGATCAGGGTGCGGTAGCCGGCCGAGAGGAACTCCCGCAGCAGCCGCCGCGGCGGATCGCCCCACAGGGGCTCCACGTGCTCCAGGTCGTGGGCGGTGACCCGGCTCTCGTACCACTCGCGCACGTCGTCCAGGTGCACGTTCCCGAAGATCACGCCCGCCACGCCGGCCTCCACCAGCCGGTCCAGGGCGGCGCCGAAGGCGTCCTCGAAGTCCCGGGGATGGGTGGATTCCAGCACCGGCTCCAGCCCCAGGGAGTCGGCCTGCTCCTCGATGAGCTCCCGGCGGACGCCGTGGAAGCGGGTGCGGTCGGTGTTGCCCTCGTACACGGTGAGCAGATGCGAGACGGGGTAGCCCTGCTGCCGGGCCCGGTGGTAGGAGAGGGTGGAGTCCTTGCCCCCGGACCAGGCCACCGCGTAGCCCGGCCGATCCGGACCGTCGTCGCCCTCGCTCACGGCGTCTCCTCCGCCGATTCCCACGTGTTGTTCGACCGATCCACGTCCGGGAACCACCGCTCCGGATCCAGGGCGACCCGTGTCACCTCGGCCTCCGCGGGCAGAGCGACGGTCCGCGTCACGGTCCGCGTCCCGGACCAGACGTCCACGGGCCACTCCGCCCGCCGGGTCGTGCCGTCGGCCGTCCTGATCCGGAGGCGCACCGGCATCACGGCCCGGTCCAGGTTCTCCACCGTGACCTGCACCCCGTCGGCGGTCCGCTCCACGCCGGCCACCGCCTGGTCCAGGGTGGCGGTCTCGAAGAACCAGGGCTTCCAGAACCAGTCCAGGTCCCGTCCCGCCACCCGCTCCATCGTGCGGAAGAAGTCCCACGGGTAGGGGTGCTTCCAGGACCACTCGCTGTAGAAGCTCCGGTAAGCCTCGTCGAAGGTCTCCCGACCCAGGACCGCGCGCAGGGCGTGCAGCAGGGTGCCGGGCTTCATGTACGCCGCCACCCCCCGGCCGAAGCCGTTCTCCACGTGGTCGGTGTGCCGCATCAGCGGCGCCTCGACGCCGGCGCGCGCTGCCTGGAGGTACAGCTGGCGGTCCCGGCGGCGCGCGGCGGACCCGTCGAAGTAGTCCATCCGGGCCAGGGACTCGTTGAAGGTGGTGAGCCCCTCGTCCATCCAGGCGTAGTGGGCCTCCTTCGTGCCCACCATCATGGGCACCCACTCGTGGCTGAACTCGTGGGCCAGCACCGAGTAGAGGGGCTCGCCCGGCGACGACCGCCCGATGAACACCAGCATGGGGTACTCCATGCCGCCGATGGGACCGTAGGTGGCCTTCGCACGGGGATAGGGATAGGGCGTGAGGTAGTCGGAGAAGAACTCCAGGGAGTGCTTCGAGTACGCCGCCGCCTCCGACCAGTGGGAGACCGACGGGTCGTACAGGGCGTCCACCCGGATCCTGCCCTCGGGCCCTCCCACGTCGGCCCCGACGGCGTCCCACACGTAGCGCGAGCTGGCGGCGAACGCCGCGTCCCGCACCGGAACCGTGGTCCGGAAGCGCCACGTCAGCAGATCGCCCTCCACGTCCCGCGTCACGCGGCCCGCCGCCAGGTCGGCCGAGTCCACCACGGCGACCACGGTGTCCGACGAGCGCGCCGCCCGCATCCGCTCCACGGCGCCCGGCGCCAGGACCTCGCCGGCGTTGTTGAGGAGGCCGGTGGCCGAGACGAGCCACCCCTCGGGCACCGTCAGATCCAGCTCGAAGCTGCCGTACTCCAGGTAGAACTCGCCGTCGCCCAGGTAGGGCGTCACGTCGTGGCCCGCCACGTCGTCGTAGGTGGCGATCTGCGGATACCACTGGGCCACGTTGAAGATCTCGCGGTCGATGTGCCCCGTGCGGAAGGACCACGCGCCGGGAACCCGGAAGGACCACGCGAACCCCAGCCTGGCCTCCTCCCCGGGGGCCAGCGGATCGGGCAGGAAGAGCCGGGCCAGCGTGCCCCGGACCACGTAGCCCCGCCGTCCGCCGGCGGACCCGGCGCTCATCCGATCACGGTCCATCTCCCGCAGGGTGTCCCCCTCGAAGGTGACGGCCCGCAGGTCGGTGCCGCCCGTGAGCTGCACCGTGCGGTTCCGCTGGACCCCGGCGGAGTAGACGTTCTGGTACAGGTGGACGTAGAGCGACCGGAGCGTGTCCGGCGACCGGTTCACGTAGGTGACCGTCTCCCGGCCCTCGACCCGGGCCGAGTCCGGGACGAGCCGCGCGTCGATGTCGTAGTGCACACGCTGCTGCCAGTACTCCGGTCCCGGGCGGCCGGCCGGGGTCCGCGTCCCGCCGCGCACGGCGGCGCGGTAGCTCGCCGGAACCGGGACGGAGTCGAATACAGGAACGCCGGTGACCAGCGGCATCGTCGGCGCGTCGACCGCCGGACGGGGCGGCGGTTCGGGCGCCCCTCCGGTCCCGCCGGTGGCGCAGGCCAGGGCGGCGGCGGAGAGGAGGAGGGCTGCGAGTGCGGACCGGCGTTCGCGCATCGTGGTCGTCCGGGATCTGGGTCCGTGGGGGCGGGTGACCCGTTAAGCTATACGCGGCTCGGAGGCGGGAGAACCGCTCCCGGGCCGTACCGTCCGCCGCCCGTCACCCGGCTCCCCCCGACCCGCGCCCACATGACTCTCGATCCCCGACACGCCGCGCCCGTCCCGCTCCTGGCCTCCCTGCTCCTCCTGGCCAGCGGGTGCGGCGGCGGCTCGCCCCAGGCCTCCGACCGTGACCCCGGCGGTCCGGCGACGTCCGGCGGAGCGGCGGTCGTCCCGTCGGACACGGTGCACCTGGACTCGCTGACGGCCCGGGTCCTGGAGGAGGCGCCCGGGCGGGACAGCCGCGGGTACCGCCCGCCGGACGGCGGAGACCGCGGGGCCTTCCTGGACGCGGTGGAACGGGCCGCGGCGGGGTCTGTGGAAGCCGCCGACTCCGCCCTCGCCGCCTTCCGCTACGACGCGGCGGTGGCGGTGGAGGCCGGCACCGGAGACTCGATCCTGGTCGTGGCCGAGCGGGTCCCGGTGGCACGGGGATGGGGCACCTACATCCGGCGCCTCTCCCCCGGCGCCCCGGCCGACGTGCACGTGAATCACCCGCACTTCGACCTGGACTCCGAGTGGGTCGGCCTCCGGCTCTACCGGCAGTGCGGATGCCGGTGGCTCTTCGTGGCCGGGACCCACCGGTACGCCAACCCCGACGACGTCTCGGACATGGCGCGCTCGGCGTCCAGCGTCTTCCAGGGGCTGTGGGAGCGGGTCGCGGACTCCGCCGCCGTCGCCGTCTCGGTCCACGGCTTCGCCGCCGACAACCACGAGGATCCGATCGGGAGCTCGGACGTGGTCCTCAGCAACGGGGGGACCGCACTCGGCGAGGGGCTGGCCGCCACCGACGCCGCGCGCCGTCTCCGGGATTCCCTCCGGGCCGCCGGGTGGGCCGTGGGACTGGCGGGATACGACGAGGGCTACGAGGGCCTGGCCGGCACGGTGAACCCGCAGGGACAGTACGCCAACCGGACCTTCGGCCACGGCCGGTGGGTGCAGATGGAGCTGGCCCGCCCGCTCCGGGCCGCCGCGGAGAGTCGGCGGCGGGTGGCCGAGGTGATGGGCCCCTGGATGCGCCGGCAGCCGGCGGACCCCGGCGGCTGAATCAGGATTCTGTCGTCCGCGGACCGCCCCGTGGCGGGCGCCCCCACCGGGTTCCCGGGGCCCCCTATCCCTCTCCGCGGAAGGGCTCCTCGCCGAACAGGCCCGGGTTCTCCGTCACGAAGCGGTGGATCCACCGCTCGAGGAACGAGTCCCGGCCGGAGCGAAGCCACCCGTATCCGAGGGCGGAGATGACGGCGGCCGAGGCGGCGTCCAGGATCAGGTCCCACATCGTGTCCTCGAGGCCGCCCCACTGCATGTCCGCCTGGAACCAGACGTCCATGGCGTACTCGAAGATCTCCCACAGCGCCCCGGCCGCCACGGCGAAGGTGAAGGCGAAGAAGGCGATGAAGCCGGGCCGGAGGTGCATCTCGGCGGACGGGTTCTGATTCAGGGCCCAGACCAGGGTGAACCCCAGGATCCCGAGCAGCAGGCCCGAGCCCACGTGCAGCGCGCCGTCCCACCAGGCGTAGCGCAGGTAGTATCCGTGGACCCAGCCCATGAAGAGCGACAGGAAGATGAAGAGCACGGCCATGAGCTCGAACTCGGCCGGGATCCGGACGTCGAACCGCTTACCGAGGACCAGGGGCAGGGCCGTGAGCACGAGGATCCCCGAGATCACCGTGGTATGGAACCAGTTCTGCTGGAGCACCGCCAGGACCAGCCCCACGGCCATGACCGCCTGCAGGGTGAGGCTGATCCGCCTGTGCAGCGTCCCCGGGACGGGCGGATCCGTCATCCGTCTCCGTCGGACCTCCCTTCGGCCGGCTCCCCCGACGCGTCCCGGCGCCGCCGTTCCGAGTCGCGGATGATCGACCGCGCCTTCCGGCCCGGCTCCCATCCCAGGGTGGCCGTGGCCTTCCCCTCCAGCTCCTTGTAGATGTCGAAGAAGTGCTCGATCTCCCGCAGGAGATGCCCCGGCAGGTTCGAGATGTCCGCCGTCTCCCGGTACCGGGGGTCCCGCTGCGGCACGGCCAGGATCTTCTCGTCCCGGCCCTTCTCGTCCCGCATCACCAGGGCCCCCACGGGCCGCGCCTCCAGGACGCAGCCGGTGAAGGTGGGGTCGGTGACGAGGACGATGATGTCCAGGGCGTCGCCGTCCTCGGCCAGGGTCCCGGGGATGAAGCCGTAGTCGCCCGGATAGTGGACGGGAGAGTGGAGCACCCGGTCCAGGCGGAAGACGTCGTCCGCCGGATCGTACTCGATCTTGTTGCGCGTCCCCTTGGGGATCTCCACCACCACGTTCACCACTTCGGGGGAGTCGTCCCCGGGGGAGAGGTCGTAGATGTCCATGTCGTCACCTCACGGGGCGGGGTGTCGGCCCCAAAGTAGAGGCCGTCACCGGCGTCGAACAGCGCGCGTGAGACCCGCCGGCTCCCCGGTCCCGGCGGGCGCCGCCGCCGGGACGGGCGGCAGGGGTCCGGATGGCCCGGGGCTTGCTCCCCTTCTGTCCCCCATGCCCACCGAGACCTCCGTCCGCGAAACCGATCTCCTCGCCCGTCTTCGATCGGACGAGCCGCTGGTGGCGGCGGAGCTGCGGCCGCCCCGGGCGAACCTCACCTCGTCCGAGGGCATGGAGACGTGGATCGACCTCCACCACGCCCTCCGGCGCCTCACGCGCGAGGACACGGTGGTCTTCCTCACCGACGACGCCGTCGGGGACGAGGAGGAGGAGAACCTGCGGCACCTGACGACCAACCTGGCCGGTGAGCTGCCCACGGCCAAGGTGTGCCCCTTCCTCACCTGCAAGCACTCGCTGGAGTACTGCCTCCGCTACGCGGACCGCGCCTACTCTTCGGGCCTGGAGGCCCTGACGGTGCTGGGCGGAGACCGGTCGGTGGGGCCGCCGAGGTGCGTGGAGCACGCCTACGTCCTCCGGAAGAAGATCCGCCGGCGGATCCCCGACCTCCCGCTGGGCGGATGGGCGAACCCCCACCGGGACCCCGGGGAGCAGGTCGGCTACCTGCTGGACGACGAGTTCACGGCGGAGTACTTCCTGACGCAGGCGGTCTCCCACCACCACCTGGAGGCCGTCGAGGCCTTCCTGGAGGAGCTGCGGGCCAGGGACGTCCCGCAGCCCGCCGTCTTCGGGGTCTTCTTCTACCGGAGCGCCAACCCGGACACCCTGGAAGCCCTGTCACGCTTCTTCCCGGTGCCGGCGGAGGAGATCACGCGGGAGTTCGAGAGGGGAGACACCGCCGAGGAGATCTGTGCCCGCTCCATCCGGGCGCTCCGGGACCTGGGGGTGAAGCGGGTCTACGTCAGCAACCTGGGCTACGGCCGGGCCGCGGCCCGCATGCGGCGCATCCGCTCCGAGCTCTGAGGAGGACCCTCCCGGCGGATCGGCGGCGGGGACGGCAGGGGACGGGACGTGCTCAGGGAATGTTCGTGATCTCCCCGAGCATCTTCATCATCTCCATGACGGCGTCGCGCCGGCCCGCCTCGTAGGCCCGCTCCAGCGCCGCGCTCCCTTCCCGCTCCGGGTCCGCGCCCCCGTCGCCGCCGGCCGCGGAGCCCCGCCCCTCGGACAGCGCTCCGGTCTCCACGAGCCGTGCCGGGTCGGCGGCGGCGATCCGGGGGGCACCGTTCCCCGTCAGCAGCCAGCGAGCCCGGATCTCCGGATAGGTCCGAATGATGGCCGCCAGCCCCTCGCCCGACGGCTTCGTCTCGCCCCGGGCCCAGGCGCTGATGGCCTGACCGCTGAGGCCCACCTTCCGCCCCATGGCCCGCCGGCTGCCGTCCTCGTACCGCTCGAGGATCCACTGGATGCGCTCCTCCCAGGCGGCTCCCGTGCGCTCCGAATCGCTCCCCATGACATCGACCCCTCTCCAGTTGGACCGCCGGTCGCGGCGCAGAACAGAAACGACACTTGACAAGAGGTCTTGTCAAGCGCTATTGTGGGTTCACAGTACCTTTGAGACGACGGACAAACGTGCTCTCTGCCGAGAGCGCAGTAAACAGGCGAGCCGGCCGGATCACCG
>Ga0207797_1001517_pt1 | contig 16737 bp, 23 predicted proteins | sample PRCRCaboRojoPR_6_FD_187275 | JGI IMG/M metagenome (GOLD analysis project Ga0207797, IMG submission 187275) | Marine sediment microbial community from Cabo Rojo, Puerto Rico - PR CR 10% Liquid 1 (SPAdes) | ecosystem: Environmental > Aquatic > Marine > Coastal > Sediment | place: Cabo Rojo, Puerto...
TCCAACTTTGGGAAATCTCCGCCAGATAGGAGTCTGGCCACCTTCGAAGCCCACTTTTGTCTTCCCGCCACTCCGGGCGTTTTGCCCTTTCGTACCTCGTCCGGATTCGTGTCCACCTTTTCCGGAGCCATAGCCCCGACCGCGGCGGGTCTCTTTCTGTTTGCTACCTTCTGCGGGCTTTAAATCATTCAGTCCCTTCATCCTTGAAACGCCTCCTCGAGCTCTTCAAGCTCCTTGCCCCTCTTTTCGGCTACGCTCTTCGGGGTCTTCAACCTGCTAAAGCCTTCAATCACGGCTTTCGCTAGAGTCATCGGGTTGTTAGTTCCCAGAGACTTGGTAAGAATATTATCCAGTCCCGCCAGGCGACAGATCGTACCCACTACGTCCCCGGCAATGATACCGGTCCCCCGGTGTGCCGGTTTCAAAACAACCTCGCCCGCTTTAAACTTCCCGACTACTTCATGGGGAATCGTCCCGTTCATGATCGGGACCTCGATGATGTGTTTTTTTGCATCCCTTACAGCCTGTCCGATCGCCTGGGGAATTTCTCCGGTATTGCCTGACCCCACACCAACTTTCCCTTCGTAATTGCCTGCAGCCACAAGCACTCTAAACCTCAGGTTTCTTCCACCCTTCGTAACCTTGCTGACACGGCTGATATCAATTACGTTGTCGTCGAACTCATCGTCATTTCTATTATTGTTTCTCGCCATAGCTAAAAGTCCAATCCCTCCTCTCTCATCTGATCGGCCAGTGCCCTAACCTGTCCGTGATACGGGTATCCTCCTCTATCAAAAACCACGTTTTCGTAACCCTGATCCAGTAGTTCCGAGGCCAGTAGGGAGCCAACTTTCTCCGCAGTTTCTACGGTCGCGTTTTCCACTTCTTCCTCGAGTTCCGGGCTCAGGGACGAGGCAGCAGCAATCGTCTCGTGGTGTATATCATCAATCGCCTGGGCATAGATATGCCTGTTCGACTTCTTGACGTAAACTCTCGGCTTTCTCGGCGTTCCCCGAATTTCGCTTCTTATCCTGTTATGCCTAACCTTTCTCCTTTTTTCTCTATCGACTTTTGGCACTGATGTATCCTCCTAGATTCTGAGTTTTACCATTGATTGTAAACGACCAGGGTCTATCCAATCTCGGCCTCTTCTCCACCGGAGAGCTTGCCTTCTTTCCTGATAATTTCCTCGCCTTTGTATTTTATCCCTTTTCCCTTGTAGGGTTCCGGGGGGCGGAGGCTCTTAATATCCGCGGCAACCTGACCGACCTGGTGTTTGTCGGGACCCCTAATAGTAAGTTGATCGTTGTCCTCTACTTCCGCCTCGATGTGGTCGGGCAGCGGGTAGTTTATCGGATGGGAATAACCAAGTTCAAACACTAGATCGTTACCCTGCTTCCTTACGCGGTAGCCCAGTCCTTCGAGGACCAGTGTCTTTTCAAACGGTTCGACCAGACCTTCCAGCATATTTGCAACCAGGCTACGATATAAACCATGTTTCTCTTTATACTCTTTCCGATTTGCTTTGCGCTTCATTACAAGTTTGCCATCATCTATTTCTGCGGTGACGAAATCGGGGTCGTATTCCTGGGTAAATTCTAGCCCGGCCTCGTTTTTCGCGGTGACTGTCCCTTCGCCCAGACTCAATTCGACTTCTTCCGGTATATCAATCGGTGCCTTTCCTACCTTAGACATCTAAATCACCTCACCAGACCTTGAAAAGCAACTCCCCGCCGACCTGTTCCTCCCGCGCGGCTTCTCCCGTCATAACTCCATTGGAAGTACTAAGCACGGCAGTCCCCAGTCCCCCCAGGACGTCCGGTATTTCTTCCTGCGAGACGTAAACTCGCCGGGACGGCTTGCTAACTTTTTCCATTCCTTCGATTACGGGTTCGCCTTCCTTGTAACTTAGCTCTACAGTCAATTCCTTTTTGTTCCCCGGCAACTCTTCTACTTCGTAATTCCCGATGTAACCCTCGCCTTCAAGTACTTCAGCCACGGCTTCTTTTAACTTAGAGCTGGAGAGGGAAACGTTCTGGTGACCCATCTCACTGGCGTTTTTTATCCTGGCAACCATATCACTGAGTGGATCCTGCGTTGTCATTATGCTCCTCCCGGTTTTTTTACCAGCTAGCTTTTTTCACTCCTGGCAACTCTCCCTTGTGGGCTAATTCCCGAAAGCATACCCGGCATATTCCAAAATCTCTCATGTAACCCCTTGATCTACCGCAAATGTTACATCGATTGTAGTCCCTGACATCGTACTTTTTATCTTTATTCGCTTTTTCTATAAGTGCTTTTCGAGCCATAAAACCCTCCAGTTATTCTCTGAATGGGGATCCAAGTTCTTTTAAAAGATAGTATCCTTCTCTGTCAGTTTCAGCGCTTGTTACGATAGTTACGTCCATCCCCTGGACCTGCCTGACGTCATCGAAGCTGATCTCCGGAAAGACCAGCTGTTCATCGAGACCCATGCTGTAATTACCCCGACCATCGAACGAGTCCGGGGAAAGTCCGCGAAAATCTCGGATGCTTGGCAGTGCCGCGTTGTACAATTTGTGCAAAAACTCGTAAGCCCTTTCACGCCTCAGGGTAACCTTGCAACCTACCGGCACCCCTCTCCTGATATCAAAGTCGGATATCGATTTCCGGGCCCGGGTTATTACTGGTTTTTGTCCTGTAATTGCCTTCAGGTTATCCATGGCCCCGTCAATTATGCTTGGATCCTCGTGCTCCGAGATCCCCATGTTGACTACTACCTTCTCTATTTCGGGGACTTCCATCGGGTTACCATAGCTCAGTTCATCCATTAAAGTCTCTCTTACCTCTTCTTCGTACTTCTGCTTGAGCATACCTTAATCCAGGACCCCCTCGCACTTCTTGCAAACCCTGACTTTCTCTCCGCCGACTTCGTCGAATCCGACACGGGTGGGTTCGTCGCAGGACGGACAAATAGGCATCACGTTCGAGATATCTATCGGTTCTTCCCGCTCGATTATTCCCGGTTCTTTTTGCTGCTGCGTCCGCCCCTGGTGCTTCAGGCGAAAATTGATGTTCTCCACCACGACCCGATTATTTTTGGGGTCGACGCTCAAGACCTCTCCCTCTTTGCCCTTGTCGTTGCCGGCAATTACCTTGACCCTGTCACCTTCCTGTATTTTCCTCATAATTACCTCCTATAGTACCTCTGGCGCCAAGGATATTATTCGGAGCATATTGCCCTCTCTCAATTCCCTCGTAACGGGCCCAAAAATCCTCGTCCCGACCGGCTCCATCCTCTCGTCGACGAGTACTGCGGCGTTGTCGTCAAACCTGATATAGGATCCGTCCTTTCGGCGATAGTTCCCCGCGGTCCTAACTATTACCGCCCGGACTATCTCGCCTTTCTCCAGGTCGCTATCCGGTATCCGTTTTTTTACGGAAGCGGTAATAAGATCGCCTATCTTGCCCTGGTTCTTGTTGGACTGGCCGAGAACGTTAATACACCTGAGTCTCTTCGCACCGGAGTTATCGGCTACCTTTAATTCAGTTTCTTGGTGGATCACGATTCCCCTCCCGGTCTTTCCAGTATCTCTTCCAGCGCCCACCTCTTTTTCTTGCTTATCGGTCTCGTTTCCTTTATCCGGACCCAGTCCCCTTCTTTGGCTTCCTCTTGCTCGTCGTGAGCGTAAAACTTGGACCGCTGCTTTAAGTATTTCTTGTACCGAGGATGTCGCCTCTGTGTATCCACAGCCACCGTAATCGTCTTGTCCATGGCAGTGCTAAGAACTTTTCCTCTCTTCGTCTTTTTCATCTCACTCCACTCCTTCCATTTCTCTTTCCCTTTGAATCGTCTTCGCTCGAGCTACATCCTTCTTTGTCTTTTTTAGTTCAGCAGTATTGTCCAGCTCGCCCGTTGCCTTTTGAAACCTCAAATTAAATAACTTTTCCTTCAGCTCGGCGACCTTTTCTTCCAGTTCCTCCGAGGTCATATCCCTCATCTCTCCCGGCCTCATTTTTCTCCCCCCAGCCTAATTCTTTCCTTCAACCTCGTCTTCAGCGGCAACTTATAAGAAACAAGCTGGTGGAGACGCTTCGCGAGTTGCTCGTCCACGCCGGAAAACTCGAATATAATTCGACCGGGCCTGATCACTGCAACCCACTCCGCCGGCTCTCCTTTTCCTTTTCCCATTCTTGTCTCTGCCGGGGTCTTCGTTATCGGTTTGTCGGGGAAGACTCTAACCCAGATCTTTGAATCCCTCTGCGTCTCGTGCGCCAGGGTCATTCTTGCCGTTTCAATCTGTTTGCTCGTCAACCAACCGGGGTCTTTTGCCTGAATTCCGTACTCCCCAAAAGAAACCGTATTTCCTCGACTGGCCTTACCTTTGGTCCGTCCACGTTGCTGCTTTCTATGTTTCGTGTCAGCTGGATATAATGCCATTTGATATCATCCTTTATTACAGACTCAATCCCTCGGGGACGCCCTCGGGTAAAATCTCTTCTCGAAAGACCCAGGCCTTGACACCGATCGGTCCGTACTTGGTTCTAGCCTCTATGAAGCCGTAGTCGATATCCGCCCGGATAGTCTGCAGCGGAATTCTGCCTTCGTCCTGAGAGACCGATCTCGATAGATTCGCACCGCCAATTCTGCCCGAGCACTTTACTTTGACTCCTTTGGCCCCCTTGGACATGGAGCGAGAAATTACTTCTTTCATTGCCCGGCTGGGCGGTATCCTGTTTTCGATCTGAAAGGCAACTTCCTGGGCAATCAATTGAGCTTGCAGGTGCGGATCGTTCGCCTCTTTAACCGATATATTTACGTTCCTATCAGTCATATCGCTCAATTCCTGCTGGAATTTATTTATCTCGTTTCCGCCCTTTCCGATTATTATTCCCGGACGTGCCGAGACGATAATTATCGATATACGATCGTCCCTCGGTCTTTCGATGCTGACCTTGGCGATTCCTGCTCCCCGGTAACGCTCCCCGATCAGTTCACGGATTTCGTGGTCCTCCGCGACGTATTCAGGGGCCTTGTCTTCACTGTACCAGTTGGACTCCCACTTCTTGTTTACTCCGACACGAAAACCGACCGGATTAATCTTCTGTCCCATTATTCTTCCTCCACTAGAATTACTTTTATATGGCTTTGTCTTCGCTTCATCAAATCAGCTCTACCTTGTGCCCGCGGTTTCATTCGTTTCATAGTCTGGCCTTCGTCGACCGCAGCTTCTTTGACCTTGAGCCTATCAACGGCCATATCGTGGTTGTGTTGAGCATTTGCTATCGCTGATTCCAGAGTATCCTGCAGGAACCGGGCGGCTTTCTTCTTCGAAAACTTAACGGTTTTCAGGGCTTCGTCGACGGACTTGCCCCTTACGGCGTCAGCAACCGGCCGTGCTTTTTTCGGGGAAATCCTTACGTTCTTTGTGATCGCCTTTGCTTCTTTCATTATTAACCTACCGGTGTAATCGGTTCTTTCTTCGTGATACCGCCGTGTTCCCTGAAAGTTCTCGTCGAGGCAAATTCTCCCAGCTTGTGGCCGACCATGTTTTCATCTATTTCAACCGGCACATGATCCCTTCCGTTGTGCACCTTGATGGTCAAACCAACCATTTTTGGCAGTATCGTCGAATCCCTCGACCAAGTTTTAATCTCTTCCAGTTCACCGTTTTTCGCCTTATCAACCTTCTCATTTAAGCTGTCTTTTACGTAAGGTCCTTTTTTTACTGATCTCGGCATATCGTTTTACCCCCTCTTTTTCTTGGTCCGTCGTTTGATGATCTTCTCGTCACTTTCCTTTGCCTTTCTGGTCTTACCACCTTTCGCAGGTACGCCGGATGAAGATACCGGAGGTCTGCCGATATAAGCTCTTCCTTCTCCACCGCCGTGCGGGTGATCAACGGCATTTTTCGCAACCCCTCTTACTTTTGGCTTCCTTCCCATGTGCCTTTTTCGTCCTGCCTTGCCGCTCTTCACGTTCTTATGGCTCGGGTTGCTTACCTGTCCCACTGTAGCCTTGCATTCCGGGTCAAAAGAGCGGATTTCACCCGAAGGCAACTTCACGTCGATCTTTTCCGATTCCTTAGCGACAATCCTAGCGTCAACACCGGCTGACCGGGCTATTTTCCCGCCCGATCCCGGAGAGAACTCCAGATTGTGTATCGGTTTCCCGGCAGGGATCTTCCGCAACGGCATAGCGTTTCCGGGCCTTACCTCCGCTCCGTCTCCCGCTTCTACTACTTCCCCCACATCAAGTTTGAGGGGAGAGATAATGTAGCGACGCTCGCCGTCCTCGTACAAGAGCAAAGTTATCCAGGCTGATCTGTTCGGGTCGTATTCGGTGCTCACCACTTTTCCCTTGACCCCTTCTTTATCTCGCTGGAAATCGATTTTCCTGTACTTTTTCTTGTGTCCTCCGCCACGGCCCCGGACGGTTTCTTTCCCCTGATTGTTCCTGCCCCCCGACTTCTTCAGCGGTTCCAGCAGGGACTCCTCCGGTTCGTCCGTGGTAAGTTCCTCGAAATCAGTCAGTTCTGCATGACGCCTGGCTGGCGTTACGGGTTTAAATCTTTTTACTCCCATGTTTTCACCTTAACCTATCCAAAAATATCAATTCTGTCGCTCTCGGAAAGTCTGACGTATGCCTTCTTCCAGGCACTTGTCTTCCCTTTTTCCTGGTTCAGCTGCTCCCTTTTCGGCTTTCCCTGGAGGTTCATCGTATTAACGTTCAACACCTCGACATCGAACAGCTCCTCTACGGCCTCACGGATCATTACCTTGTTGGCGTCCGGATGAACTCGAAACACGTACTTATTGCTTTCCTCCTGGAGACGCCAGGAATTTTCCGTCACTATCGGCTCTACTATGACGTCTTCCGTAGTAAGTTCCATTTAGACCTCCTGGGTTTCACGCTCTGTATCCAGTAAAATATCCTCTAATTCCCTCGCGGATGCTTCAGTGAGCAAAATTCCCTCGTGCTTAAGGATATCGTATGCATTTATCTGGGAAGTTGGAATGTAACCTGCAGATGGAATATTGCTAAAGGACTTCCGTACTTTCCAATCCTCTTCTTCCTGAGAGACAATTATAAGAGTATCCTTGGGCAAATCAAGAGCATCGAGGACTGACAGACCCCGCTTGGTTTTCGGCTCTTCAAAATCAAGTTTTTCAACCAGGACCAGATTACCTTCAGAATATCTCGTCGAAAGCGCGCTCCGAATTGCCTTGTGCCGCATCTTTTTCGGCAGATCGATTCCGTAGTCCTTGGGCTTGGGTCCAAAAATAACTCCTCCACCTGCCCACAGCGGTGAGGCGCGTGAGCCATGTCGTGCCCGGCCCGTACCTTTCTGACGCCAGGGTTTCCTGTTCGAACTCTTAACTTCCGACCTGTCCTTTGTATTCGCCGAACCGGACCTGCCGTTCTCCCTGTAAGCCTTGACTGCCCTGTACAACAAGTCCCTGTGGAAGTCAAGCCCGAGCAGTTCTTCCGATACCTCGATTTCCCCGCCCGCATTACCTGCTTCGTCTTTTACTTCGAGATTAATCATTGCTACCCCTGATTTGAATGATATTATTCCTAGGACCTGGTACCGAACCCTTCACTACCAGCAGATCTTCTCCCGCGTCGGCCCTTAGTACTTCCAGGTTCTCTATGGTGACCTTTTTGTTGCCCGTCTGACCCGGTAATTTCTGTCCCTTCAATACCCGTCCGGGTTCGACACACATACCAATTGATCCCGGTTTTCGATGGAAACGAGAGCCGTGCGTCTTCGGCCCACCGGAAAAATTCCAGCGTTTGACGACTCCCTGAAACCCCTTACCTTTGGAATTACCGGTCACGTTTACCCTGTCGCCGGGGCTGAATTGCTCAACTGTAATTTCGTCACCCGAACTGTATTCCTCCGGGTCCTCCACCCTGTATTCTACCAGATACTTCTTGGGCTGAACGCCGTACTTGTCGAAATGTCCCTTCATCGGTTTGGTCAATCTGTCCCTTTCCGTGTCCTTGTATCCTAACTGGATTCCCCCGTATCCGTCCTTTTCTTCGGTTTTGACCTGAACTACCACCGCGGGCTCTGACTTTATCACTGTTGCCCCCACGGAGGAACCCGTATCGTCAAAGTACTGAGTCATCCCGATTTTTTCCCCTAAAGTCCCTAACATTTTATTAACCTCCCAATTTGGCTTCGGTTAATTTCCGCTAAAGCTTGATCTCGACGTCGATCCCCGTAGGCAACTCGATATCCATCAAAGCGTTTATAGTCTCCGACGTCGGTTCCTGAATATCTATCAACCTGTTATGGATTCTCCGCTCAAAGTGTTCCATAGATGTCTTGTTCACGTGGGGGGATCGCAATACAGTATACAGCTTTCTCTCGGTCGGAAGCGGCACCGGACCGGAAATCTTCGCTCTCGTCTCCTCGGCGGTCGTCACGATCTTTTCCACTGACCTGTCAACCAGTTCGTGGTCGTATCCTTTGAGCTTTATTCGGATTTTTTCTCTTGCCATATCTAATAACCTCGTTTATTTAAGATTTCCTCCTTCACTTTCTCCGGCACTTTTTGATAATGAGAAAAACTCAATGAATAAGTTCCCCGGCCTCTGGTAATGGAACGAAGTCTTGTCGCGTAACCAAAAGATTCGGCAAGGGGCAATGCGAATTCTACCAGTTGAACTCCTTCCCTGCTCTCGATTCCGGTAACTTCCCCTCGACGCTTCGAGATGTCCTCCATCACGTCCCCGACGTGATCCGGGGGCACGAACACTTCCCCTTCCATAATCGGTTCAAGCAATATAGAATTACCTTTCAGGGCTCTGCCCGTCGCCCGAGAGCTCGCCGCCTTAAAAGCCATATCCGAAGAGTCTACCGGGTGGTGGGCGCCGTCGTAAAGCGTCGCTTTCAAGTCAGTAACTTTGTAACCTGCCAGCTTACCGCTTCCCAGCGCCTCTTTGATCCCTTCCTCAACGGATTTTATATACTCTTTTGGCACCCTTCCTTCTTTGACGGTATTCTCGAACTCGAAACCGGCACCTCTTTTCAGCGGTTCGTACCTAATCTTGACTCTCGCGTACTGACCTCTGCCGCCGGTCTGTTTTGCAAATTCTTCGTCGATATCCGAGTCGGACCTGATCGTTTCCTCGTAAGTTACGCTCGGTTTACCCACCTGAGCTTCTACCCCGAATTCTTCCCGCAATCTCCTGGTCAGGATCTCCAGGTGCAGTTCACCCATGCCCGAGATGATCGTCTGGTGTGTATCCGGATCGTTCTTGACCTTGAACGTGGGATCCTCCTTGGCAAGCTTGTTTATTCCGTCGGTTAACTTGTCCTCATCGGCCTCCCGCCTCGGTTCTATTGCCACGGAGATGACCGGTTCGGGAAAGTCAATCCGCTGGAGAACTATCGGATCGTCCTTGCTGCAGAGGGTTTCGCCCGTAGAAGTATGGTCCGGGCCCACGACGGCGACGATATCGCCCGCCTTGGCCTTTTCCACGCGTTCCCGGCTGTTGGCATGCATGTGGAACATGCGCGAGACCCTTTCCCTGTTGCCCGAATTCGGGTTATAAACGTTATCCCCTTCTTCCAGTGTCCCGGAGTAGATTCTAAGATAGATTAGCGTTCCCGTATACTGATCCGTCGTTACTTTAAAGGCGAGGCTGGCAAGCGGTTCCTCCGGGGAAGGGTATCTCTTTACCTTTTCCTCGCCCTCTCCGTCGCCAACGCTGTAACCTTCAACTGCCGGTACGTCGTTGGGACTGGGCAGGTAATTTACTACGGCATTCAAGATGGGCTGGACGCCGACGTTTTTCAGCGCCGAACCTCCCAGGACGGGTACATAAGATCCCTCGATCGTCGCCCGCCGGACCCCCCGGTCGAGCAGTTCTCCGGGAATTTCCTCCTCTTCGAGGTACTTCATCATCAATTCGTCATCAAATTCGGCTGCCTTTTCTATCAGTTCCTCTCTCCACCGGGCCGCCTTCTCCCTGGCATCTTCCGGGATCGGTTTTTCTTCGTACTTGGCACCTTTCGTCTCTTTATCCCAGGTCAACAAGGACATTTTCTTTAGGTCAATCATCCCAATCAGCTGATCCGAATCGTCCCTATAAACTAATTGAAGCGGCAGGGTGGTTACCCCTAGCCGCTCTTCGATCATTTCAATCGTCTTATCGTACCGGGATTCCGTCCGGTCAAGCTTATTGACGAAGGCAATCCTCGGTATATTGTACCTGTCTGCCTGTCGCCAGACCTTCTCGGACTGCGATTCCACCATTTCCACTCCGGAAAAGAGTGCAACCGCTCCGTCGAGTACGCGAAGAGACCTCTCGACCTCCGCCGTGAAATCGACGTGTCCGGGAGTATCGATGATATTAATCTGATGATCCCGCCAGTAACAGGTAGTCGCGGCGGAAGTTATCGTGATCCCCCGCTCCTTTTCCTGGTCCATCCAGTCCATTTCCGCGTCTCCGTCGTGGACTTCACCTATCTTGTAAGTCCTACCGGTGTAATAAAGCATGCGTTCGGTTGCGGTGGTCTTGCCGGCATCAATATGGGCCATGATGCCGATATTCCGCATGGACTCAAGTTCTTCGTCCTTGAGTTCCTCGTCCACTATTTCGTCGGATTTCTGTTTTGTCATTATCATAATTATAAATACCTAAAATATACTAAAAACCGTTCTCAGTTAGAACGGAATGGGATCAGTTGAACCAGATTAATATCGAATCGCCGGCACTATCTACCAGCGATAATGGGCAAAGGCCTTATTAGCCTCTGCGCGGCGGTGGGATTCAAGCTTCTTCTCGTAAGCTTCCCCTTCCTTGTTGCTGGCCAATATTATCTCATTCGCCAATCTCTCTTCCATTCGGGGCTCGCTTCTCTTCGAGGCCACACTAACCAACCAGCGGAAGGATAGTGCCACCTGTCTCTCCGGTGACACCTCATATGGCACCTGGTAGTTTGCCCCTCCAACTCTTCTGCTCCTTGTTTCAAGTTCGGGCGAAATGTTGTCTATCGCGCTTCGAAAAACCTTAACTCCAGGTTCCCCTTCTCTCTCTTCTATCAGGGAAAAAGCCTTGTATATGATTTTAAAAGCAAGGTTTTTATTTCCGTCCTGCATTATATAATTCGCAAACTTCCCGACTAACTTGCTTCCGTGTTTTATATCTTGATTTACGTCACGTCCAGGTAGTCCCATTAGAGCTTCCTCCTAGCTGGGTTTTTTGGTTCCATACTTTGATCTACCCTGTTTCCTTCCCTCGACACCGGTTACGTCGTAAGCACCGCGAACAATATGATATCTTACCCCTGGCAAGTCCTTGACTCTTCCTCCCCGAACGAGAACCACTGCGTGTTCCTGTAATTCATGGCCTTCACCGGGGATGTAAGCCGTTACTTCCTTGCCGTTGCTCAACCTAACCCGGGCTACTTTTCTTAGCGCCGAATTGGGTTTCTTCGGAGTTCTGGTATATACTCTGGTAACTACCCCGCGCTTCTGGGGGCATCCATCCAGAGCTCTTGAACTGGTCTTCTTCTTTTTTGACGACCTTCCTTTCCTCACTAACTGGTTAATCGTCGGCATATCTTTTTTTCACCACTCCTATAAGTGTCCGAAATTATAAGCTAGCCCCTTTTTATTGTCAAGCTGAACTAGACTCCACGGGAGTTAACTCTTCTTCTTCTTCGATTTTTTTGGCCCCGTCATCTTCTTCCTCCTCGTCCTCGAAACCAGTCCCGACGGATACTTTTTTCCCGACGATGATATTCGGTTTGAGCCCCTTTAGCTCATCGGACTGACCGCTCAAAGCTGCATTCGTCAGAGCAGACGTAGTCCTCTGGAAAGAAGCGGCCGAGAGCCAGCCCTTGGTCTTCAGAGCAGATTTTGATATCCGCAGCAGCTGACGATCGGCTTCAGGCAACTTGAACTCTTTTATGCGAACTTTCTCCAGCTCACCGTCAACGATTACCGTTAACCGTTCGACTCCGGAATCAGTAGCGTGTTTCAAAAGATCCCTGGATACCATTTCCCCTTGCTTCGCCACCAATCGTCTCCCCCTGTAAACGTCTTCTGCAACTTCCCGACCGATGATCTCCTCGCGCCGTTCCCTGATCCGTTCGTTCTTTCGCCTCAGTTCGGTGACTACATTCCGAAATTCTTCCAGCGTAATTAGTTCGTTCTGTGTCAGCTCTGAGTCCCCGCGATCGCTGACTATGACGTTGTTCAGCATCTGGGCAATGATAATTTCAATATGGGTATCATTGATATCAACGCCCTGGCTTTTGTATACCTTTTGAATTTCGGTAAGCAGGTACTCGTAAGTTCTGTCCACACCCGCTTTGTCAAGCAGGTTATGCGGAGGGATAACCCCTTTGGATAACTGCTCTCCCGGTTTTACCTTGTCCCCGATTGAGACTACCGGCGAGTGCGTAATATTTACGGAGTCAATGTATCGATAATTAATGTGGGCGAAGTCCCCGTCCGTTTCTTCTACTGAATCCACAATTAATTTTCTATCGGCCGGCCTATCGATGGAAAATAAAGTCTTGCCCTTCTTAACCTTCTCCCCGTCTGCCACTTCCGGAATCATCGATTCCGATAAAGGTATTCTCTTTCGCCCGTCCTCAGGCTGATATATGATAATTGAATCCTCAGCCTTAACCAGAACGCCCGATTTATCCGCTTTCAACCTGTCCGAACTGGTCAGGTCTATCAATTCCTCTCCTTCTTCAACTCCTTCTCCTTCCTCGACCAGAGGTTTTGCCATCGGCGGAATCAGGTGTTCGACGTAATTGCCTTCGCTGTCCGTCAGGGTTATCAATCGCTTTTCCCTGTTTATTTCCTCGACCGTCCCCTCGCGCTTGGCAAACACCTGTTCCAGTTCTACTTCCTCGGAAATTACGTCACCCTTTTCCACGAACTCTCCTGAGGGCTCCGTTATCTCTATCCCGTCCGGTAATTCGTAAAACGCATCGGAACGACTCATCAGGAGGTACATAACCCTCCTGCCGTCCTCTTCCACGATCCTTACGGTGCCGGCATGAGGGCTGGTCGTATCGAGAAGCTCGGATAGATTAACTTCTTCTCCCGGCTCAACCAGACAGAGTGAAGCAGGCAGGGTGAGCTTTTGCGGCTCTCCCTCGATCTCAATCCGCTTTCCCTCCTCGGTATCCTGCATTTCTGTCACGTGTCCTTCGATATCCGTAATAGTTGCCTGGGCACTTTTCGTCGTCTTTCTTGCCTCGAAAAGTTCTTCCGCTCTCGGTAGACCCTGAGTGATATCCTCACCCGCGACACCACCGGAGTGGAAAGTCCTCATCGTCAACTGTGTACCCGGTTCGCCGATCGACTGGGCCGCGATGATACCAGCAGCTTCGCCCTTCTCTATCCGTTCGTGAGTTGACATATCCATGCCATAACATTCCTGACAGACGCCCTTTTCCGTTTCGCAGGTAACCGGAGACCTGACAACAATCCTCGGCCTGACCTCTATCTCTTCCACGCCGCTTTCCTTCATTCTTTCGAACTCGACGGGTCCGATAAGCTCGTCCCGGCTGACTATTACGTTGCCGGTTTCCGGATCCTTCACGTCCCTCAAGCTATTTGTGCCAATAACCTTCTCCGAGCCTGCCTCGGCAAGATCCACGGCGACTCTCTTTTCCGCGAGGAGAGAAGCAAGTTCCTTTCCGACGAGTTCTCCTTCTTCCACCATTACCGAGCCGTCCTCGGGATCTATAACCGGTTCGGCCAGGGTCTTTCCGTATACCCTGTTCTCTATTCCTTCCATCAATTCTCCCCCGTCGTACCTGAGCGGATCTATCTCCAGCCCGCGGTTCGTCCCGCAATCGGATTCCCGGACGACAATGTTCGAGACCGCCTCGACTAATCTTCGAGTTAGATAACCCGAATCAGCCGTCTTCAACGCCGTATCAGCAGTTCCCTTTCTGCCACCGTGCGTGGATATAAAGTATTCCATCATATCCAGCCCCTCCCTGAAGTTCGACTTGACTGGCATCTCAATTACGTTACCGGAAGGGTCGGCCATCAACCCGCGCATCCCGGCCAGCTGTTTTACCTGATCGGCGCTTCCTCGAGCACCGGAACCGACCATCATCTGCAGCGGGTTGAACTTGTTTTCGGCGTAGTTGTTCATCGTCGCTTCTTCTACTCTATCCACGGTCTCGTGCCATATATCAACAATGGTCGAGGATCTTTCGTCCTCGGAGGCGAGACCTTTATCAAACATCCCGTTTACTTCTTCCACCCTGTTCATCGCCTCTTCCAGGATTCTCGATTTTTCCGGAGGCTCAATACAGTCCTTCGTCGAAATAGTCAGGGCGGACTTCGTCGCCTCAGAGAAACCCAGTTCCTTCAGGTTGTCCAGCAGGTCTACCAGCCGCTCATTGCCGTACTCTTCGTAAACCTTCATTAAGAGCTCGGATATATCCGACGATTCGAACCGCTTGTCGTAGTTCCTGAGGTCTTTGGGAAATAGTTCGTTCAGCTTTGCCCGTCCCAGCGTGGTATCTCTTATCTCTCCGTCAATTCTTATCTTGATAGGAGCATGAAGGCTTATCACGTCGTTGTCGTAAGCTCGCTTCGCCTCCCGGAGGCCGGCAAAGTACTTGCCCTGGCCCTTTCCGTCCTCGTCCACTTCCGAGAGATAATAGTAAGCATAGATCTGATCCTGCGTCGGTTTTGTCAGCGGACCGCCGTCGGCCGGCGAGAGCAGGTTCTTCGAGGCCAGCATAATATCTCGAGATTCCTCGACGGCATCCCGTGTCAGTGGCAAGTGAATGGCCATCTGATCCCCGTCGAAGTCCGCGTTGTAAGGCGGACAAACGTGCGGGTGAATATGAATTGCGTCGCCGTCGACCAGCTTCGGCTCGAAGGCCTCTATACCCAGCCGGTGCAGAGTGGGCGCACGGTTGAGCAATACGGGCCTTTCCTTGAGCAACTCCTCCAGGTAATCCCATATTTCCGGCATATCACCGGCCATGGCCTTATTCTTTACTTCGTTATAATCCGAGTAGGTAGTGTCGTCGAGGTACCTGGTAACAAATGGTTTGAAAAGCTCAAGCGCCATCTTTTTTGGAACTCCGCACTCCCACAGCTTCAATTCCGGGTCGATTACTATGACGGCCCGGCCGGAGTAATCGACTCGCCTGCCGAGCAGGTTACGTCTCAACCTTCCGTGCTTACCCGATATTCTGTCGGAGAGGGATTTAAGCGGCCTATCGTCCTTACCTCTAATTGGCGTGTTCTTCTTTTCATTGTGAATAATCGCGTCCACGGACTCCTGGAGCATCCGCCGCTCGTTTCTCAGTATGACCTCGGGTGCTCCCATATCCTCGAGCCGCTTCAGCCGGTTATTCCGGTTTATTATCCTTCTATAAAGATCGTTAAGGTCTGTCGTGGCGAACTTTCCCCCCTCCAGGTGAACGATCGGCCTCAGATCCGGTGGTAAAACGGGTATCGCTTCCAGTGCAATATAGTTGGCCTTGTTCCCGGAATCCCGCAATTTTTCCACGACGCTCAGCCTTTTGGAAAGTTTGTTTTTAGCCGTTTTAGAAGTTTCTTTCTCCAGCCGCTCGCTCAATTCCCGGCTCAATTCATCAAGATCAATATTTTCCAGCAAACCTTTTATACCTTTCGCTCCCGTAAAGGCGGAAAATCCGGCAGGATAAAGCCTTTCGTAAGCTTCCTTGCCCAGCTGAGTTATCTTCTGTCCGACTTCCAGCGGAACTTCTTCGTCCTCGACTGAAGTGACGAGAAAGGCCAGGTTATCGACCTCTTCCTGGGCCGGTTCCGACTCTATTTCGTCCCCGTAACGGGACTTGAGCATATCGTGGAAAGTCTCCGAGCATATTTCTCCCACCGGTGTCTCGGCAATTAAATCCCCTTCTTCCACTTCGTCACCGTCACTTACCTCCAGGATGACGTCTTCCGAGAGCGGGTATTCTTCGTCGCCGACGGAAATCAGGGCAATCCCTTCGCCGTTCTGGAGTTTCTTGTGTTCTATGGAAATTTCCCCCGCTTCTCCCGCGTCTATCTTTGGCGCGTCGTTGATAACCATCCCGTTTTCGGTTTCAAAATCTATATGCCGTGAAAGTATTTCCAGTTCCGAGCTATAGAGACGTTCCCCCTCCCGCACTTTGTCGCTCTCGGCGGAGGTAACTATGGAAATATCCTCCAGTGTCGTTTCGGCTTCGTAGTATGCGATTTTTCGGAGAGTCTTCTTCTTTATGTTTAACAGCTTGCTCAGGGGACTGGAAATACCTTTTAAAAACCAAAAATGGATAACCGGGCTTGCCAGTTCTATATGGCCCATATTCTTGCGCCGGACCGACGAATCGGTGACGAGTACGCCACATTTTTCACAGGTTATTCCTTCGTACTTTTTACCTTCGTATTTGCCGCAGGCACATTTGTAATCCTCTTCGGGGCCAAAAATCTCTTCCGCGTACAGTCCACCCTTTTCCGGCTTATGGGTTCTGTAATTTATAGTTTCGGATTCCGTCACTTCTCCGTGAGACCACCTTCGGATCTCTTCCGGCGAAGCGAACATAAGCTTTACCTCTTTTATCTCGTCACCCGACAACATCCATGATCACCTCACTAATGATGAACCAACCACTCTGGGTAAATCCTTATTCAGAGAACTAACGATGAAGCTAGAAACTTTTTCAGACCTAAATCGTACGATGCCCTCCACTTAAACCAACTCCTAACTCAGCTTGCAAGGGGATATCGCTACTATTT
>Ga0207797_1001518_pt1 | contig 16728 bp, 13 predicted proteins | sample PRCRCaboRojoPR_6_FD_187275 | JGI IMG/M metagenome (GOLD analysis project Ga0207797, IMG submission 187275) | Marine sediment microbial community from Cabo Rojo, Puerto Rico - PR CR 10% Liquid 1 (SPAdes) | ecosystem: Environmental > Aquatic > Marine > Coastal > Sediment | place: Cabo Rojo, Puerto...
CGCCCGCCATGGTGGGCAGGGAAGAAGGCCAAGTACCGGAGGACGCGTAAGCGGGCTTCGGGAACATCGACGGCAATGCCGGTGAGAATCCGGCTAGAGCCAGTCCATCAGGGCAAAGCCGGTGCAAACCCGGCTAACGTCGAACGCTTCGGCGTTCGACAAAACCCGGTGCAAGCCCGGGTAAAGCCCCGGGCTGGCAAGACCCGATGTGAAATCGGGTAAAGCCCTCGACGGCCGCGCGGGCCGTGGAAAACGTCTCCCGTCCGGGCCTCAACCGTGGTTCCCGGCTTTTTCGCTTTTCAGGGTGCCGAGCGACGGCCAGTTCGGACCGAATCCTCTATCCGGTGGGAAGCGGTTGCCGTCCTCGCCGAACCCCGCGGGCGACGAGGTCACCGATCGCCGTCGTCGGCCGGAACGGTTCGGGCGGACGTCGCGGTGGCACCCGCCTCGCCCGCGATCAGGTCGGCGCAGGCGAACCCGGCCTCGATGCCGCCGTCGAGACTGCGCTCCGGGTACTGCGCGCGCGAGGCCATGCCGGCGTAGTAGACCCCGTCGGCGACCTCGTCGCCCAGGTCGTACGGCACGACCATGTCGAGGTAGCCACGCTCGTAGATCGGAGCCGTCCGGGGGTTGCGGGCCGTCCGGACCCAGTTCACGGCGTCGGGATCGAAGTCCGGAAACAGGTCGGCGATCCCCTCCCGCCAGTGATCTTCGACCTCGTCGTCGCTCATCCCCCAGAGTTCCTCCGCCTGGTCCTGCACGTAACTCGCGGTGTAGTAGAGGTGTTCGCCGCCGTACCGCTCGGGGGGGATGAAGTTCGTGTGTTCGATGAAGACGCCGAAGGGGGCGTCGTCCTTGATGTTCAGCCAGTAGGTGTCCGACAGCGACTCCTCCATGCTCCAGACCGAGCAGACCGTCCCCTGGAAGTCGATGGCACAGGTGTAGCCGGTCAGCTGCGTGAGGACGTTCGGCATCGTCGCGATCACGACCTCGTCGACGGCCCGGCGTTCGACCCCGTCGTCGGTCGTGACCGTGATCGAGCGGACGCCGTCGTCGCGGAGCTGGAGGTTCGTCACCCTGGCGCCCGTGGTCACGTGCTCCCGGCCGACCGCCTCGATGAGGGCGTCGATGAGGACCGCGAAGCTCCCCCGGAGGTAGCCCAGCTTCTCGCCGCGCAGCAGGTCGCGCTCGCCGCGGAACTTGATCCGGCCGAGCAGCCACGCCGCGCTCACGTCGTCCTTCCGGTCGCCGAACTTCCCGTCCAGCAGCGGTTCGAAGAAGCTCTCGTAGACGTTGCGGGTGGTGTGCTCGAGGATGAACTCCTCGACGGGGACGTCCTCGAAGTCCTCGAGGTGCTCGTAGGTGTCGCTTCGGAACCGACCGCCACGGACGTCGATCCCGAGCGTGAGCATCCCCAGGCGGAACTTGTCGTAGACGGACAGGTGCGGGTAGGCGGCGATCTGCCAGATGGTGTCCATCGGGTGGACGACCCCGTCGACGTAGTAGGCGTCGGACTTGTAGCGCCACTCGACCCGGTCGCCGACGCCCAGGTCTTCGGCCAGTTCGACGATGGTCTCCTCGGCCGCCGAGAGGTGGTGGTAGAACTTCTCGACGGGATCGCCGGCCGTCTCGTAGACCGCTGCGAGCCCGCCGAGGTCGTCGCTCGCCTCGAAGACCTGCACGTCGTAGCCGTGTTCCTGCAGGCGGTAGGCCGCAGCGAGGCCCGCGATGCCGCCCCCGACGACGCCGATCATGGCGGGCGGTTGCGCCCCCGTCGGTTTGTGCTTTCCGTTCGCGTTCGTAACGACGTCCTGTCCTCGACCGTTTCGAGCCAGTTCACGACGACCGTCTCCTCGCTAGTAGCGCTCGACCTCGACGTTGAGGCGCTCGAAGTCGTCGACGTTCCGGGTGAGAACGGGCTCCTCGACGACGTCGGCCGTCGCGCCGATGATCACGTCACCGTCGCCGACAGGGGTCCCGTCGTTCCGTAGTTCTCCCGCGAGACGTCCTGCCTTTCGCATCACCGCGCTGTCGGCCGGATGGACGGGTTTCGACGCGAGAACGTCCTCGACCGTTTCGCGTTCGCTCTCGGAGTCGGTCGCTCGGGCGATGCCGTAGTACAATTCGAAGAGCGTCATCGACGAAAGCCGCTGCTGGACGAGATCCCTCTCCAGTTCACGGGCCGTCTCGACGGCGCCCTCGTCCCCGTTCATCAGGTCGACGAGAAACGACGTATCGAGGAGCACGCTAGGCCCCTCGCATCCGATCGGCCGTTTCTTCGAGGTCTCTCGCACGGCGCTCCCGGCGCTCCTCGACGGCCTCCCGGAGCGCGTCGGCCTCCTCGTCGCTCAAGATGCCGGCCAGTTCCAGCAGCGATCGCTCGCCGGCTAGACGGAGGACGACGTCGGAAAAGGTCTCGTCCTCCCGCTTGTGGGCGGCGAGGCGCTCGTAGGCCTCGTCGGAGAGGCGAATACTTTTCGACATGTGCATACGGTTGTATGCAGGATCGGAAAGGCCTTTCCCCGGCCCCGTTTCCGGGATCGATTCCACCCGGCACGCCACCGACGCTCGCGATCGCCGCACCTTTTTACGTTTTCCACCCTACCGCGGAGTCATGGTCACCGTCAGGGCGCCGGCGACGAGCGCGAACCTCGGCAGCGGCTTCGACGTGTTCGGCGTGGCGCTCGATCGGCCGGCCGACTACGTGCGGGCCGAACCGGCCGACGAGACGACGATCGAGATCACGGGCGTCGGGAGCCGGTACATCCCCGAGGACCCCGAGAAGAACGTGATCGGCGCCGTCGCCGACGAACTCGGCGTCACCGCCGACGTGTTCCTCGACAACGGCGTCAGACCGGCGTCGGGACTGGGATCCTCGGCCGCCAGCGCCGCGGGCGCGGCCCTCGCGCTGAACGAACTGTACGACCTGGGGTACACCCGCCGGGAACTGGTGCCGGTGGCGGCCGAGGGCGAGGCGGTCGTCGCGGGCGAGGCCCACGCCGACAACGTGGCGCCGGCCCTGCTTGGCGGGTTCACGGTCGTCCGCGACGACGGCCTGACCCGGGTCGACGCCTCGCTGTCCCTCGTCGCCTGTCTCCCGGAGATCGTCGTCTCGACGAGCGACGCCAGGGGCGTCGTCCCCGGGTCCGTCCCGCTGTCGGACGTGGTGGAGACCGTCGGGTCGGCGGCGACGCTCGTGACGGGGATGCACCGGAACGATCCGGACCTGGTCGGCCGGGGGCTGCGCGACGAGATCGTCACGCCGACGCGGGCGGCCCTGATCGACGGCTACGAGGCCGTCGCGGAGGCCGCGCTCGGCGCCGGCGCCACCGGCGTCACCGTCAGCGGGGCCGGCCCGGCGATGCTCGCCGTCTGTCGCGAGGCCGAGAGCCTCGCCGTTGCGACCGCGATGATCGACGCCTTCGACGACGCGGGCGTCGACGCCAGGGGGTTCCAGACGCGGATCGGCGACGGGGCGAGCGTGGTCGGGGAGTCGCCGTAACCCACAGCGATTCGTAACCCACAGGGAGCCGTAACCCACACCGTTTTGCTCTCCCCGCCCGACGACGAACCCATGAGCGTCGTCGACCGCGTGGAGCGTCTGGCGGCCGACCGGGGGCTCCCCGACCGCCCCGATCTGCCGGGGTACGTCCAGCCGGTCCCCCGGGTCGTCGAGAACGTCGGGCTCCGCCTGGCGTGGGTCGTCGTGGCCATCAACCTGATCGGAACGGCCTTCGGCTTCTGGTACTACGGCTTTCATCCGCTTCCCCTGTCCGATCCGTTGATCGTCGACCAGTTCGCGATCGAACCGGTCGTGATGTGGCCGCTGGTGCCCGACAGTCCCGTGGCGACCCTGTTCGTCGCGCTCGCCTTCGCCGCCTGGAAGCTCGACGTGGAGGCGGAGTGGGTCGGCGCCCTCGCGTTCTTCGGGTGTCTCAAGCTCGGCGCCTGGACGCCGTACGTGTTGCTCGCCTTCAGCGACTCGTTCTCCTACCTCCACGTCGTGATGTACAACGTCCTGTTCTGGAGCCACCTGGCGATGGTGCTGCAGGGGTTCGTCCTCTATCGCCTCTACGACTTCCCCGTCCGTGCGGTCGCCGTCGCGGTCGGGTGGTACCTCCTCAACGACGTGGTTGACTACTTCGTGCCGATCGTCGGCGACCCACACCACACGATCGTTCCGGCCGAGTACCGGGCGGGCGTCCTCGATCACACCGTCGCCGCCCACGACGTTGCCGCCGCCGGCGCCGTCGCGCTGACCGTCCTCGCGACCTTCCTCGCGCTGGCGACCCGAGTGAAGAAGCTCGAGGCCGGCGCGAGCGAGAGGCCGTAATCGAGGCCGTCGCCAGGCCGACGATCGAGCCGCGACGATCAGCGGCCCTCGGCAGGGCTCAGCGTCAGTCGAACGCGTCCAGTTCGTCCCGGCACCACCGTTCGTACAGGGCCGCCCCCGTTTCTTCGGCGATCGATAGGGCCGCCTCCATCCGGGCCTGCGCGGTCCCGACGTGGTCGCGCTCCCGTGCGAGGCGGCCCAGTTCGAGCAGCCCGCGGCACTCCTCGACTCGGGCGTCGAGGGATCGGGCCGCCCGGAGCGCGGCGTCGAGTCGCTCCTCGGCGGCGTCGAGGTGGCCCGCCTCCCGGAGGCAGACCCCGTGGACGCGTTCGAGCCGGAGACGGTGCCAGGGGTCCGACACGGTTTCGCGAGCGTCGACCGCGTCCTCGGCCGCGTCGAGCGCTTCGTCGACGCGTCCCGCCGCGAGGCGGGCGAGCGCGAGTTCCCGCAGCGCCTCGACCGCTCGCTCGTCGTCGATGGCCGGAACCGCCTCGACCCCTGCTTCGGCGTGTTCGATCGCCGCCGCCGCGTCCCCGTCGATCCGCGCGACGCGGGCGAGCAGCCCCCTGGCGGCCGGTACCTCGCTTCCGGCCTCGATGTCGGTGAGGACGTTCAGCGCGGTCCGCGCCCCGTCGCGGGCCCCATCGAGGTCGTCGACCAGCGAGCGATAGGCGGCCAGGTTCAGGAGGAAGGCGGCCCGATTGCGGTTGCGATCGTTCCCGATCGTCTCGACCCCGTCGAGGGCCTCGCGTAGCCGCTCCCGGGCGGCGTCGAGGTGGCCCAACCGGAGCAGGAGGTCGCCCAGGTTGCCGGCCGCGAGGGCGGCGTTTTCCCGATCCCCCACCTCCGTCGCTCGTTCGCGGGCCGCCTCGAGGTGCTCCCGCGCCGCGGTCCAGTCGCCGCGTTTGACGGCCAGGACGCCGAGGTTCATCTCGTCGGCCGCGACGCTGGCGACGTCCCCGATCGACTCGTCGGTCTCCCGACACCGCTCGAAGGCCTCGGTGGCCGCCTCCAGATCCCCCCGGCGCCAGTGGACGACGCCCTGGTTGCTGATCGCCCGCGACCGGCGCCACGGGTCCCCGACGGCCGCGAACACCTCGCCGGCGTGTTCGAACTTCTCCAGCGCCGCCGCCAGGTCGCCCCGGTCGAGTTCGACGGTGGCCACGTCGTGGAGCGCTCTCGCCTCGAGGGTCCGGTCGCCGAGGCGCTCGGCCAGGTCGCGCTCGCGCCTCGCCGTCTCCAGGGCGCCGTCGAGGTCCCCCGTCTGTTTTCGCGCCCAGGCTTCCGCCGAGAGCAACAGGCAAGCCGGCCGGTTGGGGGACTCCCCGTCCCAGCGATCGAGCCCGGCCCGGGCGCGTTCGAGGGCGTCCTCGTAGGCGCCCCGGTCGTTGTCGACGCTGGCCAGGAAGTAGAGGGCCTCCATGGCCGTCCCCGCGTCCGCCGACCGTTCCCGGACGTACTCGAAGTGACGTTCGGCCTCGTCGTAGTCGCTCCTGACGTAGTAGCTCCGGCCGAGCGAGAGCAGGGACTCGTGGACGGCTTCCTCGGCGCCGCGCTGCCGGGCGAGTTCGAGGGCGGCCTCGTGGTTCTCGATGGCGACGTCGTGGGCGTAAACGTCCATGGCGTCCTCGCCCGCCCGACGGTAGTACTCGAGGGCCCGCTCGTCGTCCCCGGCCCGTTCGTAATGGTGGGCGACGGCGGCCGCGCCCGCGGCGTCGCTCTCCGCAAGCGCGTTCGCGACCGTCGCGTGTCGCTCCCGGCGCCGGTCGGGGTCGAGACGGTCGAGGACCGTCTCCCGGACGAGGTCGCTGACGAACCGGACGCGGTCGTCGCCGACGCGTTCCCAGACGCGGGCGCCGACCAGCACGTCGACGTACTCCCGGAGGTCGGGGTCGGCGAGGTCGAGGACGCTCGCCAGCACCGACAGCGGGATCGACGGGCCGATCACGGCGCCGGTTTCGAGGACCCTCTCCGCGGCGACGTCGAGCGCGTCGAAACGAACGGCGATGGCGTTCTCGACGCGCTCGGGCATCGGAACCGTCGCGTCGTCGACGTCGGGGTAGAGGCCCCGGGCGGGATCGACCCGTCCCTCGTCGCGCAGCGCGCCGACGAGTTCGCCGACGAACAGCGGGTTGCCGCCGGTGCGCTCCTGGATCGCCGCCACGAAGTCCGCCGGCACCCCCGACGCTTCGACGTCGAGCAACCCGGCGATCAGCGTCCGGGTCGCTGGACGGTCGAACGGCGCCAGGTCGACGACCTGCGGGTCCACGTCGCCGAGCCAGTCGTCGGGGGTCCGGAGGTCGTGCTCGGCCGGCAGGTCCTCTTCACGGTACGCGCCGATCAGGAGGAGCGGGGCGTCGACGGCGTCGGCGACGAACGCGAACAGGGCGAGGGTGCCGGCGTCGGCCCAGTGGAGGTCGTCGACGAAACAGGCGACGGGATCGTCGCCGGAGAGCGCGTCCGCGACGTCGTCGAACATCGCGCGGCGAGCGACCTCGAAGGCGCCCCCGTCGTCCGCGGAACCGATCGAGCGTTCGAAGGGATCGGCGTCGGCCGCGGCGAGCGCCTCCCTGAAGGGCCCGTACGGTTCGTTCGCGTCGCGGTCGCACTTCCCGTCGAGGACGTCGAACCCGCCCTCCCGGGCGGTCGCGAGGGCTTCCCGGACGAGGCTTGTCTTGCCGACCCCGGCCTCGCCAGTGACCAGGACGGTCCGGCCCTCGCCGGCCCGAACGGCGTCCAGCGCCGACTCCAGGGTCCCGAGGGCGTCCTCGCGGTCGGCGAAGCGCTCCGAGCCGTCGCTGCCCACTCGAAGGACCCCGTCGGCCGAGACGCGGGCCAGCGCGTGGGCGAGCGATTCGACCCCGTCGTACCGCTCGATCTCGCCCAGGGGAACCGCGGTCGACCCGTCGCCGTCCTCGACCCGGACGGTTTCGGACTCGTACCGCTCGCGCAGTTCGACGGCCCGTGCTCGTCCCGCGTCCGTGAGAACGTACGCCCGTCGCTGGCCGTTCTCGTCGGCCGTCGTCCGCTCGGTAACGAGGCCCCGTTCCTGCAGTTCGGAGAGGGCCGAAAGGACGCCCACGCGTTCGGCCACCGACTCGGACGGCACGTCGAGCGCCGCACAGATCGCCGGGATGTCGCTCCCCGCCGTCGTGCCCGCTCCCGTTCCCGTTCCCGTTTTCGCTTCCGTTCGGCCCAGGAGATGGAGGAGCACGAGGTCCGCTCTCGACGTGGACACCATCGTTCCGCACGACGTCGCGATCCGGCCTTAAACCAACGGCCATAGGAAGTGGCAGTTGCCACTCGTTACGGTTCGACCGAACGCGGAGCCCGGTTCGTTCGCCGTCGTGAGCGGTTCGGCGCCGGAGGCGACGTCGTCGCTCGTCCGGCCCGGTCGCGGGAGGACCACCGCTGACGCTCCCACGTCGCCCCACTGTTCCCCGATCGTCAGTAGCCGAGCCGGTCGAGCGTTCGATCGAGGTCCTCGAGGTAGTCCTCCCCGAACAGTCGGACGTGGACGAGGAGCGGATGGAGGACGTAGACGTCCCGGCGCGTCTCGAAGAACCCGTCGGCGATCCCCCGGCGCTCCCGGTAGCGGTCGAAGAACGGATCGCCGCCGGTCTCGGTCCAGTCGACGTACGCCAGTTCGATCTCGGGGTGGGCGTAGTACGTCGCCGGATCGAGGAACGCGACGATCCGACCGTTCCGCGCCAGGAGGTTCGTCCGCCAGACGTCCCCGTGGATCAGGGCCGGCCGGTCGGGCTCCCGGAGGAGTCCGTCGAGGTCGGTCGACAGCGCGGCCAGCCGTTCGGCGAGGGCCCCGGTCAGCGGCCCGTGCTCGCGGGCACCGTCGGTGGCCCGTTCGAGGCGGTGTTCGCGGTAGAAGTCGATCCACGAGTCCGTCCGGGGGTTCGGCTGTTCGAGCGGCCCGTCGAGCGTGTCCCGCGGAAACCCGACCGCCCCGGCGGTCACGTCGTGCAGTCGGGCGAGGTGATCGGCCAGGTCCCGTTCGACCGCGGGCGTGATCTCGCTCGTCCCCTCGACGTACTCCAGCACGAGCAGGTCGTCGGTCGCGTGGTGGACCGCCGGCACCGGAAGGTCGCTGTGGTCGGCCAGGTAGCGGAGCATGAAGGCCTCGACGGTCAGCGGGGTGTCGCCCACCTTGGCGACCCGCCGGCGACCGTCGGCCAGGTCGACGCGATACGCGCCGCCGATCATGCCGCCCTCGAGGGATTCGATCGTCGAAACGGGCGTTCCCAGGGCCCGCTCGATACGTTTTTCGAGTGCGTCGGACATCCGGATGCGTTATGCCTCGCGGTGGTCGGGCCTAATCCCACCGGTTCGGCGCTCGATCAGGATCGGGGCCGGGGGTCCCGGGAGAAACGTTTTAATCCGCCGATACGATTCGCTCCTGTGCAACCATCTCGCGACGCCGTCCTCGGGGGACTGGTGATCCTGGTCGGTCTCCTGACGGCGTTCATCCTGCTCGACGTTCTCGGCACGGTCTTCTTCGCGGTCACGGTCGCGTACGCGTTCACCCCCGTGTACCGGTGGCTTCGCCGTCAGGGGCTCCCGGCGTGGTGGGCGAGCGCCGTCACGACGGCGGTGACGTTCGTGGGGGTGGTCGCCCTCTTCCTCCCGATCGCGGGGGTCGTGTACTTCCGGCGGCACGACCTCATGGCGTTGTTCGGGGAGTTACCCGACGCGGTGACCCTGTCGGTCGTCGATTACACCGTAACCGTGGGCATCGTCGACATCGTCGAACCCGCGAGCACGTACCTCCGGGGCCTCGCGCTGGGCCTCGCCCAGACGACGCTGGTGTTGCTGATCAAGTTGGGGCTGTTCGCGATCGTCCTGTTCGGCCTGTTCATCGCCCAGCGCGACGCCCACCAGGCGGTCCTTGCCGTGGTTCCGGACGGGTATCACGACGTCGTCGCGGCGCTCGAGGGGCGCGCCAGGGCGACCCTGTACGCCATCTACGTCCTGCAGGCCCTGACGGGGTTCGCGACGTTCCTGATCGCGCTCCCGGTCTTTTTCGCCCTCGGCTACGAGTTCCCGTTCTCGCTGGCCGTGATCGCCGGGCTCCTCCAGTTCGCGCCCATCGTCGGCCCGAGCGTCCTTGTCGGCGGGATCGCCGTCTACCACCTCGCCGTCGGCCAACTCGACGCCGCGGTCCTGGTCGTCCTGGTCGCGGGAACCCTGGTCGCGTGGCTCCCCGACCTGATCGTCCGCCCGCGGTTCGCCAGGCGGACCGCCAACCTGCCCGGAAGCCTCTATTTCATCGGGTTCACCGGCGGCGTGTTCGGCCTGGGTCCCATCGGCATCGTCGCCGGACCGCTCGTGGTCGCGCTGTTCGTCGAGTCGGTGTCGCTGTTGGCCGACCATCGCCGCGACGCGGGCCACGTCGAGGACCTGGGGGCGGGGGCGGGCACGGAGACGGGGACCGACGACGGACCGGAAGCGGTCGCCGACTCGACCTCCGAATCTCCCCTGGCCGATCGGGAATCGAGAACCGGCGAGTGGACCGACAGCGGGGAGCGGGAGGACGACGAGCGACCGTAACCGGCCGGGTCGTCGCTCCGGGCCGAGGCCCTGGTTTGGGGCAAGCCACATACTTCTCTCGCACCTTGTGGGGGTATGTCCAGGGAGGATCTCTCGCGACGGCGCTTTCTCGGTCTCTCCGCCGCGGCCGTAGCGGCCGGGCTGGCCGGGTGTAGCGCCCCGACTGGGACGACGGCGACGACGACCGAGGGCGGTACCGGACCCGACGACGGACCGAACGACGACGCCGATCGGTCCGTCTACACCCGGGTTTACGAGAACACGATCGGGTCCGTCGTGCTGATCGAATCGAGCGTCGGGCAGGGGACGGGGTTCGTCTTCGACGATCGCCACGTCGTCACGAACGCCCACGTGGTCGGGCCGGCCGAGTCGGTCCAGGTTCGTTTCGGGGCGGGCGAGTGGCGGACCGGCCGGGTCGTCGGCAGCGACCTGTACAGCGACCTCGCGGCGGTACGCGTCGAGGACCGGCCGGCGTACGCCCGCCCGCTCTCGCTGCTCGCGAACGACCCGTCCGTCGGGCAGGAGGTGGTCGTGATCGGGAACCCGTTCGGCCTGTCGGGGACGGTCACGACGGGGATCGTCAGCGGGATCGACCGCTCGATCCCCGGACCGACGGGCTACCGGATCCCGGACGCGATCCAGACCGACGCCGCCGTCAATCCCGGCAACAGCGGCGGCCCGATCGTCTCGCTCGACGGGGACGTGATCGCCGTCGTCAACTCCGGCGGGGGCGAGAACGTCGCGTTCGGCATCTCCGGGCCGCTCGTTCGCCGCGTGGTCCCCGCCCTCATCGAGGACGGCGAGTACGAGCACCCCTACATGGGCGTGACGCTCCGGACCGTGACGCCGGCGATCGCCACGGCGAACGACCTCGACAGGCCACGCGGGATCATCGTCGTCGACGTCCTGGAGAACGGCCCGTCCGACGGCGTCCTCCGTCGGAGCACCGAGTCCGCCATCGTCGACGGCGAACGGGTGCCGGTCGGCGGCGACGTGGTCCTGGCGATGGACGACACGGGTCTCACGAGGGTCGAGGACCTGTCGAGTTTCCTCGCGCTCCGGACGAGTCCGGGTGACGTGATCGACCTGGCGGTGTTGCGCGACGGGCAGCGCCGGACCGTCGAACTCGAACTCGGACGTCGGCCGCCGCCGCGATAGGGCGAGGCTCCGCTCCGGTCGGACGGGGATCCCCTCGAGGGGCGTGCGATCCGGGGGATGTCGAGGTGGAAACGGCGCTTCAGGAGCGACCCGGATCCGCCGTCGGGGACCCGCACGGGTGGCGGTTCCGTCCCCCGCGGCGAAGGGGCTGGTCCGTCGGCCGACTGCCCCGGCGGGTCCCGGACGAAGATACAAGCCAGGGTGCCCCCTAGACGCCGCCATGGACGGCCAGGATCTCGTCGATTTATTGCAATCCGAGCACGAGACCGCGCTCGCCGCACTCGGGTCCTCGAAGGCGCTGTACGCGGTGACGGGTGGCACCGTGGATCCCGAGCACGTGCACGCGGCGGCGACCGCCGAGTTGGCGGCGGCCGGACGCACGTTCGAGTCGTGGCGTCGCGACGAGGCCGACGATCGGGCCGCGTCGCTCTTCGAGACGGCGGCGGCGGTGGCCGAGGACCACGACGGGATCGGGCCACCCGACCGGTCGGCGGTCCAGGACCACGAATTCGGCGTGCCGTCGTTCGACGGGACGGCGGACCGTCTTGGGGGCCTGCTCGGCTGGACCCTCGTCGCGACGGCGGTCGTCGAACAGACGGCCGATTTCTTCGTCGGCCACGCCGACCCGGACGTCGCCGACAGGTATCGTGACGTCCGCGACGACCTCGAGCACCTCCGTGACCGGACGGCCGCAACGATCGAACTCGACTGCGAATCCGACGACGACTGGTCGGCCGCCGAAGCCGCGGCGAACGAGACCATCGAGGCCGCGTTCGGGACCTACCGGGACACGCTCGCGTCGCTCGACGTCGACCCCGCCCGGGAGTGAGCTGCCGGTTCGCCGGTCGTCCCCCTCAGAGTTCCGCCGGTTCCAGCAGGACCGGCAGCGTTCCGGCGACCGCCATCGCCGCGCCCCCGGCGAGGGTGAGGTAGCCGCCCCAGGTCAGCACCACGGCGCCGGGTCCCCCGCCCGCCAAGCCCTCGTAGACCAGGACCACGAGGCCGATCGTCGCGAGGCCGATCGTCCCGAGCAGCAGGCGGGCTCCCGTCGTTCGGTCCAGCAGGGCGAGCGACGCCAGCGCGCCGAGCGCCAGTATCGGCACCAGCGGGCCGACGACTTCGGTTCCGGTCGTCGAGCCCGACAGGGTCCGGAACCACGGGGACAGCCCCGCGACGAACGCCACCAGCGCTCCGACGGCCGCGAGGCCCACGTCCCACCGGTCCGCGAGGTCGTCCATGCTCGAAGGCCCACGGAGGACCGACATAACGCCTTCGGCACGGTCGGCCGTCGCCCCATTCCGCCGCTCCGGCGGTTCGGATCGACCGCGAACGCCGGCCGTTCAGGCGGTCGACTGCTACGGATCGACCCGGGCCGTTGCAGTGGTCGACGGGGTGACCGTCACCTCGGCGCCCTCGGCCCTCACGGTCACGCCCTGAACGAAGGCGTTCGTCCCAGCGACGAGCACGGTCGTGTTCGCGATCGGTTGCCGGAGTTCGGTTCTGGTCCCGTCGACGATCCAGCCGCCGTCGGTCCGGTTCCCCCGGGCGTCGAGAAGTTCCCGGGCCGCGTCCGCGAACGCGGTCGCGTTGGCCGCGTCGTCCCAGCGGAGGACCCAGACGAAGTGGACGTCGCCGTCCCGGCGGAGAAATGCCAGCCGGTCGTCGCCCCACCCCGTGGCGGCCGCGGCGGCGCGATCGGCCGACACCCCGTTTTCGAGGGCGACCCCGACGAACGCCTCCCCGAGTCGGTCGGCCACGACGCCGGCGTAGGGCGTTCCCCCGTCGTCGATCGCGACGGACAGCGGGGCCGGCGGTTCCGTTCCTGGCGGGATCCCGTGGAGCACCTGTTCGCTCGTCCGGGGCGGTTCCCGGTACACGGCCCCCAGCGCCGCCGGATCGTCGACTCGCGACCGGACGTAACGATACCCGAAGACGTACTGGGCCATTCCGTACCGACCGAGGCTGCCGCGTGGGTACAGATCGTAGACGCGCTCGGTTCGGTCGATTCCCGTCGTCCCGTTCGGCAGGTAGCGGTCGACGTACGCGGTTTCGATCCACACGGCGGCGCCCTCCCTGACGCTCCGGCGAACGAACCGACCGTCGGTCGTCGCCGGTTCCGGCACCCCCCGCACCAGCCGGGTCGGCCGGCGGTCGGCCACCTCCAGGTAGTGGGCGAACTCGTGGGCCAGGACGGGTTCGACGCCCGTCGCGGACGGCTCCCCGCCGGGGTAGATCCGGACCGTGCCGAACCCCGTCGTGACGCCGCCCTCCATCCGCTCGAACGCCGACTCGTTCCCGCCGCCGGTCGCCCGGACCCCCACGAGCCGGTAGAACTCGAGGAGCGGCGCGGGCCCGCCTGCCGAGACGTTGTTCGCGGTCCCGAAGAGCGCCGATCGGTTTTCGGCCACCCTGACCGCCTCGGGCGGCGAAGCGTCGGTGCCGGCCACGTCCTGCACCCGGGCGAACACGACCCCGGGATCGACCGGGAGCGATCCGCCCTCGACGGCGACGTCGGGCGGCCCTCCCGTCGCGGTCGCGGTGGGCGGTGGGTCGTTCGTCGTCCGCGCGGCCTCCGTCGTCTCCGCAGTCTCCGCGGCAGTCGCGGTCTCCGTCGACGCCGCGTCAGTCGCCGTTCCCGCCGAAGCCGTCGCTGGCGTCGGTGACCCACCGGCCGCGTCCGTCGTGGCCGGTCCGTCGGCCGTTCCCATCGTTCCGTCACCGGCGATGGGCGCGCTACAGCCCGCGACAACGAGGAGCAGGGCGAGCCCCACCGCGGACGGCCCGAGTCGAGGCTGCATCGCCCGGTCAGGGCGCCGACGTCGTTCGGTTGCGCACGTCGACCGCGTCCTCGGCTTCCTCCGGAAGGGTGACCTCGATGGCCGCCCCGTACCCGCTGAACCGTCGCGTCACGTCAGTGACGGTCGTTATCTCCTGTCCCTGGGCAGTCACAGTCTGGTTCACGTGGACGTGCGACTGGAGCAGCCGGTGATCGTCGGTCGCGATCCACACCGTGCCGTAGAGTTCGTTGACGTTCGACGCGTTGAACGTCTGACTCCGGACGTCCTCGAGGGCCTCGAGGTCCGGATCGAACCGCAGGACGTAGGCCGGCGTCCCGTCGACGGTGGTCTCGTTCACGAGCGAGATGGTGGACGCGTTCAGCAACGTGCCGTGGACGCGGACGGTGTCGTAGGCCTGCCAGGTGGTGCTGAAGTTTTCGCTCGCGTCGAACCGGATCCACTCCGACCCGAACTGCCTGACGTACTGCTCGTTGCGGACGAACACCGTCCGGTCGACGATGTACAGGTCCTGGCTGATCGTCCGGCCCATCGCGGACTGGACGTACTCGGCGCCCAACTGTCGGTCGGCCGCGTCGATCCGGGCCGTGTAATTCGTCGTCACGTTCCTGGTGACGCCCCCGGCCGTCGTTTGCTGGTCGATCGTCGCCGTCACCCGGTAACTCGTCACCCCGTCCATCCAGGCCAGCGCGTCGGCTCTGACCTGCCGGGCCTGCTCCGATCCGGTGCCGGTTCCGTCCGCGGTCGTTCCTTCTGCGACCGTTCCGGCGGCGGTCGTCTCCGCGGCCGTCGTTGGGGTGGCCGTCGGGCCATCGGGGGCCGTCGTGGGGTCCGGTTCCGTGGTCGGCCCCTCGCCCGGAGCCGTGGTGGTAGCGTCGGTCCCGCCGAGCCCGGAACACCCGGCCAGAACCAGGGTCAGCGACAACGCGATCGCGAGGAGGGCGCTTCGGTTCATTCGTCTCACCCCCATTACGAGAACGCCACCGTAAATGCTCCGGTGGGACGGCGACGGGCCGTCAGTCGCCCGGCTCTCTCCGGGGACCGACCCGGAACGAGCGGATGAAGTAGCTGCGGCCGTAATCCCGCACAACCGTGAGCGACGCCAACTCCGGACCGCTGTCGCCCGATCGCCCGGACGTCGAGCGCGAGTTCCGCGTGGACGCCCCGTTCGAGCCGGCGGGCGACCAGCCCGACGCCATCGAGGAACTCGTCGACGGGTTCGAGTCGGGGATGGAGAAACAGACGCTTCTGGGGGTGACCGGGTCGGGCAAGACGAACACCGTCTCGTGGACGATCGAGGAACTCCAGCGGCCGACGCTGGTGATCGCGCACAACAAGACGCTCGCGGCGCAACTCTACGAGGAGTTCCGGGAGCTGTTCCCGGACAACGCCGTCGAGTACTTCGTCTCCTACTACGACTACTACCAGCCCGAGGCCTACGTCGAGCAGACCGACACCTACATCGACAAGGACGCCTCGATCAACGAGCAGATCGACCGCCTGCGCCACTCCGCGACCCGGTCGCTGTTGACCCGCGACGACGTGATCGTCGTCGCCTCGGTCTCGGCCATCTACGGGCTGGGCGATCCTGCCAACTACGAGGACCTGTCCCTGCGGATCGAGCGCGGCCAGGAGATCGACCGCGACGAACTCCTCTCTCGACTGGTCGATCTCAACTACGAGCGCAACGACGTGGACTTCACGCAGGGCACCTTCCGCGTCCGCGGCGACACCGTCGAGATCTACCCGATGTACGGCCGGTACGCCCTCCGGGTCGAGTTCTGGGGCGAGGAGGTCGACCGCCTGACGAAACTCGATCCCCTGGAGGGAGAGGTCAAGAGCGAGGAACCCGCCGTCCTGGTCTACCCCGCCGAGCACTACTCGATCCCCGAGGAGCGCCTGGAGCGGGCGATCGAGGAGATCGAGGACCTGATGGCGGAGCGGGTCCGGTACTTCGAGCGCCAGGGCGACCACGTCGCCGCCCAGCGGGTCGAGGAGCGCACCACCTTCGACCTCGAGATGCTGCGCGAGACGGGCTACTGCTCCGGGGTCGAGAACTACTCGGTCCACCTCAGCGACCGCGAGTCGGGCGAGGCGCCGTATACCCTGCTGGATTACTTCCCCGACGACTTCCTGACGGTGATCGACGAGTCCCACCAGACCCTCCCCCAGATCCGCGGGCAGTACGAGGGCGACAAGTCCCGCAAGGACTCGCTGGTCGAGCACGGTTTCCGCCTCCCGACCGCCTACGACAACCGGCCCCTGACCTTCGAGGAGTTCGAGGCGAAGACGGGACGGACGCTGTACGTCTCCGCGACGCCGGCCGAGTACGAGCGCGAGAGGAGCGATCAGGTGGTCGAACAGATCGTCCGGCCGACGCACCTCGTGGATCCCGCCGTCGAAGTGGCCGACGCGACCGGGCAGGTCGACGACCTGATGGACCGCATCGACGAGCGGATCGAGCGCGAGGAGCGCGTGCTCGTCACCACCCTCACCAAGCGCATGGCCGAGGACCTCACCGAGTACCTGGAGGGCGCGGGGATCGACGTCGCGTACATGCACGACGAGACGGATACGCTCGAACGCCACGAACTCGTTCGGTCGCTCCGTCTGGGCGAGATCGACGTGCTCGTCGGCATCAACCTGCTCCGGGAGGGGCTGGACATCCCCGAGGTGTCGCTGGTCGCCATCCTCGACGCCGACCAGGAGGGCTTCCTGCGCTCGGAGACCACGCTCGTCCAGACCATGGGCCGGGCCGCCCGGAACGTCAACGGCGAGGTGGTGCTCTACGCCGACGACGTGAGCGACGCCATGCAATCGGCGATCGAGGAGACCCGGCGTCGCCGGCGGATCCAGCGTGAGTACAACGAGGAACACGGG
>Ga0207797_1001519_pt1 | contig 16718 bp, 14 predicted proteins | sample PRCRCaboRojoPR_6_FD_187275 | JGI IMG/M metagenome (GOLD analysis project Ga0207797, IMG submission 187275) | Marine sediment microbial community from Cabo Rojo, Puerto Rico - PR CR 10% Liquid 1 (SPAdes) | ecosystem: Environmental > Aquatic > Marine > Coastal > Sediment | place: Cabo Rojo, Puerto...
GTGCGCCCCATCCTGATACTCCCATTCCTCCAACTTCACTTCGAAGCTCCCACTCCCAGCGTTCCGCACTCGGGCGTGAACCGGGTCGGGATCGTTGTACGTCCCGACCGAAGTGACGACCACAGGGTCCGTGTACGAACCATCAAGACTGACTGTCTGCCAATTCTCGTCGACCGAAACCGTTCCCGCTTCTCCAATCATGTTATCGTTCGAAGTGTCTCCGAGTGCCGCCTCCGCGTCTAGCAGTCCGTTCCCCTGTTCGTTACTGGACAGTCCGATGTCCTCGGCAGTGTCCTCCAGCCGGGCCCGCGCCTCCGTATTCGAGTACCCGTTGGCCATCAACAGCCCGGCCGCGCCGCTGACGTGCGGACAGGCCATCGACGTCCCGGAGTAGGTGGCGGTTCCGCCGGGGACCGTCGACACGATCGACGACCCGGGCGCGGCGATGTCGATCTCGGGGCCCTGACTCGAGAAGTACGCCAGCGCGTCGCTCGAAGTCGTCGCGCTCACCGCCACGACGTTGGGGTCTCGCGCGGGGAACATCACGCAGTCAGTACAGGAGCCGCTGTTCCCGGCCGCGGCGACGCAGAGCACGCCGTTGTCCGTGGCGTACTGGATGGCGTCCGACACCGCATACGATTCGCTGCTGCCGCCGAGGCTCAGGCTCGCGACGTCCCAGCCCTGGTCGGCGACGTGCCGAATGCCGGCCGCGATGTCGGAGTACGATCCGTACCCCCCATCTCCGAGCACTTTCACGGCGTGGAGCGTCGCACTGGGCGCCATACCGACGACCGACTGACTGTTGTCGACCGCCGCGGCGGTCCCGGCACAGTGAGTTCCGTGGCCCTGGTCGTCGTCCCAGGACTCCGCGCACGTGTTGCTCGTCGCCCCCCCGTCACAGGAGACGAACGACTCGCCGCTGCCGAGGTTGCCCTGGAGGTCGGGGTGGTCGCTGTCGATGCCGGTGTCGACGATGGCGATGTCCGCGCCGGAGCCCACGTAGCCGTCGTCCTGTGCGCGGTCCGCGTCCGTCCGTTCGATCCCCCACGGGACCGACTCGCCGATCGCCTGTAGCTGTCCGTCCTCTTCGACGTACCGGACGTTCGGGTTGTTCTCGAGTTTTTCGAGTGCCTGTTCGGGAAATCGCCCCGCGACCGCGAACCCGACGTCCCCGAAGTCCAGCTCACGGTAGACTCCCAGGGCCATCGGTTTCGCTCGCTCCGCAGTCTGCTTGTCTTTCGTCCCCACGACGTACCATCCGGAGGACGTCGCGCCCGCGGTGCCGGTGCCGACCGCACCGACGACCGCTCCGCTCCCGATGGTCCGCAGCAGGTTCCGCCGATTTATCGAACTGTCGTTGTTGTCACTCATTCGTTAGTTGAATCGAAATTCGCCGCTCGCTCGTCCGGGTCGACGAGCACACCGCACCGCTCTCGAGGTCGATTCGAGGGTTAATACGTCCATAATCTCGGTACTCGACTCTCCTCGACCGCACCCTTCACCGTCGCGCCTCGTGCCGATCACACCTGTCATCGTCCTCGTACACCGAATTAATCGGATCTTAATACCACGGTCAGCACCATCCACTACGATCATATATACGTAACGGATAGTCGCTCATTTTGTACAGTCACGTCAAAATTAATTATCTAGATATTGTGAAATCATCACGATAATGGAAGTTAATTACTTACTGTACGTTTTTACCTGGAACGACCGCCGACAGCGAGAGGAACGGCGGAGAGTGCGACACCCGTGGGGAACGTCTATAGGCCTGTGAGGAGAGACGGCAGTCATGGACCGGTCGCTGCTCGTCGCGCTCGTCGTCGGGATCCTCCAGGGGGTCTTCGAGTGGCTCCCGATCTCGAGCGAGGGGAACGTCACTCTCTATCTCGTCGTCGTCGAGGGAGTCGACCCGACTGCGGCGGTGCAGCTCTCGCTGTTTCTGCACGCCGGGACGGCCCTCGCCGCCAGCCTCTACTACCGCGAAGAGCTCCGCGAACTCGCCGCCGTCCTCGTTCGCGTCCGGTCGTCGGGGGTCGATCCGGACGCCCGCACGCTGTCGTTTCTGGCGGTCGCGACGGCGGCGTCGGTCGTCGTCGGCCTCGTCGTCTACCGCGCCCTGACGTCGCTGGTGACCGAGCTGGCGGGCGGGGCGTTCGTCGCGCTCGTCGGTGTGTTGCTCGTGGGCACGGGCGTCGTCCAGCGCGTGGCGGACGCCGGCGGCGTCCGCCGGTCCGACCCGACGGTGGGCGACGCCCTCCTCGTCGGGGCGCTCCAGGGGCTCGCCGTCCTCCCGGGCGTCTCCCGATCGGGCGTCACCGTCGGCGCGCTGCTCCTCCGGGGCCACGAGGGGACGGCGTCGTTTCGGCTGTCGTTTCTCCTCTCGATTCCGGCGGCGTTCGGCGCGGGGGTGCTCGTCCTGCTGGACGTCGGACTCCCCTCGGTGTCGGTCGCCGCCGCGGGCGTCGCCCTGCTCGGGAGCGCAGTGACGGGCTACGTGACGATCGGCGCGCTGCTGGCAGTCGTCAGGCGGGTCGCCTTCTGGGGCGTCGCGGTCGGTCTCGGGGTCCTGTCGATACTGGGCGGCGCAGTGACGCTCGTCTGAACACGGACGTCCCGTCGGCGGTCGTCGCCCGCCGGTGGCGAGCGCGCCGCCGCTACCGGAGTTCGATCAGGGTGTCCGCGGCCGGGAGCAACTGCCACACCTTCGAGGGCGCGTATCCGTAGGGAGGGCGGAACCGCTTCATCGCGTCGGTCAGGCTGCCGGTGACCTCGTTTTCGAACCCCTTCGAGAACTGGTCCATCCAGTAGATCTTCGGCGCGCTCGGAGTCGACTTGTCGACGGCCAGCACGACGGAGTGGTACGCGCCGTGCAGCGAAAGCCCGAAGAAGTACCAGCCGGCGACCGAGTCCGTCGCGTCGAGGATCGTCTGTTCCGGGTCCGGCACCCACGTGTCCCCGCGCCGGTCGTACCGCAGTCGGATCTCGGGGCCGGCTTTCCCGCGTTCGCGCACGGTTTGCACGATCCGGTCCATGTTGTTCGTATCCCTCCCGGTCCGCTCCATCACGGCCCGTGACTCGCGGCTCACTTCGGCTCGGATCGACTTCGAGACGTCCTCGCCGTACAGTCCTTCCAGCCCCTTGTACACCGCGGTCATGCAGTTGCTACCCGGAACGTCGGTGACGTAGATCTGCTCGAAGGCCGTCGCCGACTCCGTCTCGAAGACGCCGAGCCGGCTCAGCATCCGGTTCGCGCGAGCGAGGCTTCGCTGTTGCTCGCTCGACAGCTCCGCGGGCGTTCGAGCCAGCGCCCGGCGGACGGCGTCGACGATCTGTCGCCCGGGGCGCTGAGAGGCCAGCGACTGGATCTGGTGGTTCACCAGGTTGTCTACGAAGGCCAGAGCCGTCTCGAACGCGTCTGAACCCAGCCGGTCGAAGACCGCCGTGACGAACGGTGCGGCAGCTTCGGCGTTCCGCATCGCCCGTGCGCCGAGACGGATGCCGCGACCCGCTGGCGTCGGGGTCGCCTTCAGGAAACTCTCGACCGACTCCCGGCGCTCTTCGGCGCTCTGTGTCTCGGGCTGTCGAGGGTTCTGGTCCAGCAGGGGCTCCCACTCCGACTCGAAGCGCTCGACCCAGCGTTTCACCGTGGCCGCGTTGACGATCCTGTCGCCGGTCTCCCGGTTCACCTCGATCGGGAGGGGCAACCGGAGCCCGACCTGCCAGCGGGTCATGTCGGGGACGCCCAGGTAGTACCGGTTGTAGACGAGAAGTCCCTTGGCCAGTTCTTCGGCGGTGAGCGTCGTCTTCGGCGTCGGCGCGGACGCCCCCGGCGGCGTGAACGGTTCGGCCTCGTTCCAGTAGGGGAGCAGCTGCGCCGCGATGGACCGAAGCGTGTCGCCGGGGCCGACGACGACCGACATTCGCTTGCGGCTGGCGTCGTGGATCAGTCCTCCCCGACCGGACACCGGTCCGGTCTCGGTCTCCCGTTCGGGCGCCCGCTGTATCGTCCGACCCTCGATCGCCCCTCCCCGGTCGCGTTGCTGGACGACGTGCGCCAGCTCGTGGGCGACGAGTCGCTTCCCGTCTTCGGTACCGGGGCGGAAGGCGTCCGACCTGAAGACGAGGTCCCGCCCCGTCGCGAACGCTCGGGCGGCGACCGACCGGGCCGCCCGGTCCGCGGCGTCGCCGGTATGCACTCGGACGTCACCGAAATCCCGGCCGAAGCGCCGCTCGAAGAACGCTCGGGTCGCGGGCGGGAGCGGCCGTCCGCCGGAGACGGATCGAAGCGCACCCGCGACGCTCTCGTCGACTCGCACCTCGTTCGTCGTTCCGCCCGAACGAACCGATCCGTCTCGCCACAGAGATCTCTCTTCGCCTGCGGTGCCCGACGGATCGGGAGCCGAGTTGTCGCGACCGCCGTCGGACGGGGCGCCACCTCGACCGCCTACCGCGTCGCGCCTCGCGGACTCGCTCACCACCCGCTCGGATACCCGGTCGGCCTCCCGCTCGGCGCGATCACCGGGGCGATCGACCGTCAGCCTCGGTCGTCCGGTCTCGCTCTCCACGCGGTCCCGGACTGCCTGATTGCCCAGCGTTCGATGAAGCAGTCGGACGGGTCGCTCTCTCTGCCCGGAGGTGGCGTTTTTCGTTCGCTGCCGCCGCTCGCGCTGCTCGGTCCGGGTGGCCTCGGTTCGCCGCTCTCTGTCGAAGGTCATCGGTCGGCCTCCCGACGTCGTCCGGCCCGTCCGGCCCGTCCGGTCTTGCCCGACGTCCGGGCACTGACGCGGGCCCGCCGTCTGCCCCCGAGTAGTGGCTTCGTGGCGACGTCTGCGGTCTCCTCGGCAGCGGAATCGCTCGCGGCCGAACGCTAGTCGTGATTTCACACCCAGTGTGTAAAGTGTTACCGTATCTGGTCCCGACGCCCTCTGATCGCGCTCGAAGGGTCCAACGGCGGACACTCACGGCCGACCCGACGAGCGACTCGTCGGTGCCGAACTCGTCCTCGCGCAGGGGACAGAAAGTGCGGATGACCGTCGGGAACGGGTTCCGGATGCTCCAGTCGTCGAGTTGTCCGTGAGGTCGAGGTCGTCCACGGCGAACGACGGTCCGCACCGCTTGGCGTTCCCCTCCGTCTCGATCGCCGGCTCGCTCACGCCGGTTCGTCCCGAACGAACGCGTTCGTCGGCGCCTACGTGGAATACGATCAGGACAGCCGCAAGCGGCGTATCCTCGACGGCCACGACCAGGGATTCGTCGAGCGCGCTCGCGACAAGGGCGTGCTGGCACACCACGTGAGTTTCCTCATCGATAGGTCACGGTCTCGTGGGGCGAACTGCATCCCGAGATGACGTTGTACAGGGCGTGGAACGGCGTGGGCGGTGTCGACTGGCAGCGGCGACGCCTGGATGTCGACTGTCGGAGCAAGGAGGTTCACGGGAAACTTCGTCGAAATCGCGCGATCACGACCGAGTACGAAGCGACGTGGCGATTCGAGGTACCGTCTCCCGAGGGGTCCCAGTGTGTCCTCCCAGGCGTTAGAGAAACGTCACCCCTCACGGCTGGCAAATCGGAGTCCGAAAGAACCTTCTGTGTGAGTTATACTTTCGCCCAACTCCGGGATATCTATCAGTTCGAGCGTTCGCCTCTTGCGTCTGGACGTTCGCCCCCGGTTAAACGAGTTCGCCGAGATTTTCGTCGTCAACGTTCTGCGTAACCGAACCTTCACCGTCCTCAGATTCACGTTCTCCAGGTTCCACGACGCCGACGGAGAACGCCTCACCGTCGTCGATTATCGTCGCGTGGTTGGCTTCGTCGACCACAACTGTCCCCCACCTTTTCGCCGATAGACGCACTCCGGGATCTCCTCTGCTGTCTCGTCTCGAAGATACTCGTTTCTCAGATACTTCCTCCGAACGGCCGTCCTTTCACTGCGGCTCTATTTTTCCCGACGAAACTGCGCTTACTGCAGCTTCCTGTTCCGATCGGCTATCCGGCTCTGTCGAAATCCGTAACGGCGAACGAATTCCGACGGAGGCTGGTAAGGACAGGTAATCCAGCTCGCACGTCGAGAGACCGGAACCGGCGCAAACTGGATGCCCGACGTCACACCTGTGACGGCCCGGTCTCACCGGGAATGAAGAGAGCCTTCCGGCGGCGAGCTCTCGCCCGTAGACGACGACGATGAACGCGCCAATTGCCGAAACACTCACGAGAAATCCGTAGTCGCCGATCATCCCAACGACACCGGGGAGCGTCCCCGAGAACGTCATCACGGCGGGCAGGTTCCCGGCGGAATGGAACATCCACGGGGGCAGGACGCTGCCGTCGGTCTCGTTGAACAGCCACGCCATCACCACCGAGTCGGCCAGCTGTCCAAGCGTGTCGGCCGGGAGGTTCGACGCGTCGTAGGCACTCATCTCGAACAGGAGAAACAGGGGGAGATGCCAGGCCGCCCAGGCGACGCCGATACCGAGTGCAACGAGGACAGCAGAGTAGTTCGACTGGAGTCGAGGTTGGGCGAACGCCCGCCACCCGAACTCCTCGAGGCCGCCAGCGACGAGGAATACCAGCAGGAAGTTCGCGGGGTAGACCCACAGTGGATACGCCGGCCCTGTCACGGGACGGCCCGAGAGGGTCGCGAGGAGCGTCTCGAGTTCCCGGCAGCGACTGGAACCACACATGCAATTGCGAGTAGCCACCACTTGGAGGGAACCGTAATCACTCTCCGGAAGAACCCGCGGACGCTCTCGCCACGCGCCGCGAGGACGAGTACCGTCGCGATCAGTGGCCCCCACGTCCGAACGTGTTGTGAGATTCGCGCCCAGTGTTCAGCAGGGTGCCGTAAGCCAGCGACGTCAGTCGATAGAGCGTTCGACGGTCAGTTCGCGTTCGATAGAGCGGCTGATTCGCGGCGTCAGCAGCGAAATACGTCGGCTGTTGGTCCGCGTCTAAACGAAGCCCTTTCGGGGCGCAATCTCGAGATATCGTCCGAGCAGAAAGCTTTTCTCCGAAGGTGAGCCACCAGTTATCCATGCCCGATCCCTCCACGTCCGAATCGGCGTCGACCCCGTACGACATCTCCACGGTCGATCTCGACGACGATCGCTACGAAGTCAAGCAGTCGGCGATACGGAACAAGTACGTCGTCCGCGACAGCGCTGGCGACGTCGTCCTGCGCGGGAAGCAGAAGATGTTCAAGATGAAAGAGGAGTTCCCGTTCGTGACCGGCGACGACGAGGAGGCGTTCACCGTGAAGGCGGGCGGCATCATGGACGTGGCGGGGAACTACGCCATCACGGACGCGGGGACCGGCAAAGAGGTCGTCGTCCTCGACGAGGACTTCTCGCTGTTCGTGGAGAACTGGACGATCCGTGATCCCGACACGGGAGAGTCGCTGGCGACGATTCGATCGAAGAGCAAACCCCTCGCGGCGCTCCGACACCTCGTCTCCATCGCGAACTTCATCCCGAACAAGTACGAGATCTTCGACGCCGACGGCGATCACGTCGGCGACATCGAGGGGCAGTTCTCGCTGCGGGACACCTACACAGTCAGCATCGACGACGCAAGCACCGTCCCGAAGGAGGCGGTGATCGCCGCCGCGTGCATCCTCGATGCCCTCGAAAACAAGTGATCTGACGTCCAATACCCTCGAAAACGAGTGACCTGACGTCCCATACGCTGTGGTCCCGTAGTACCCTCACGTCCGTCGAAGGGAGAACGTGGTCGGTCCCGACTCTCTCACAGTCACAGACTCCGTGTCACAGGCGGGACTCGAACCGCCGATAGACATCGACTCGCCGCAAACTGTACTCGACACCGCCCGCGACGAGCAGGATACCCAGATACAGGAACCAGCCACCGAAGTAGAGCGCGTGAGGGTCCTCGACGCTCGCCGTGAACTCGGCCCGTGCGTCCAGCAGTACGAACAGCGCTAGCAGCGTCGCTGGCGCGACCAGTCGGTGGCGAACGAGTAGATACAGCGGGACGGCAGCGAGCACCCACATACCGACAGCCCCGAAGAGATACAGCGCCCACTCCCACCCCCCGGAGACCGTCACGCCGAGTCTGGCGGCGAACCACACCATGACCGCTGCGTGGAGGACCCCGCCCGTCGTCGCCACGGCTGCCGCCCGTCGACGTGACGCCGGGATCGATAGTTCCGGGACCGTTCGTCCGACGGCCGGGAGGACGTGGCACGTGCGTCGGACGACGTACTCGACGAGACCGAGCAACAGGAACCCCACCGTCCAGACCGACGCGTTGACCATGTACCGGACGATGTAGAGGCCGTCCTCGACGACCGTGATGCCGGTCGGCTCGGCGAGGCGTTCGAGCTCGGCGACGTCGCGAAAGGTCGGCCCGGGGGGCGTGAGTTCCATCCCGAGAACGTAGCCGGTCGTGACGGCGAGCGCAACGAGCGGTGCGGCGAGTCGATACCGCAGTGCGAGCCACACCGGAAGCGTCGCCACGACGACGAGGCCCCCGTACCGCCAGACCGCCCCGGGAAGCGAGTACCCGGTCGGTCCGACTGCATAGCCGAGGTGGAGTGCGACGGCGAGCAATCCTGCCGCGTGGACCACGCCGACGACGAGACTGATGACGAGCGGGCGTCTGGAGGGCATCGTTCGGACTGTGTTCCCCAGGGATTTCGGTGTTGTCGATCCGGAATCTCGTCGGATCGTCGACGACCGCTCCCGATATTACTCCATCCGGGTACACAGGGAGGTAGCGGGCAAGCCGACCACCTCGTCGGGATACAGCGTCTGGACCGTCACGTCTCCGCTGTGAGTGATCAGTACGGCGAGCGCCCACCAGGAGGGGTCGGCCGGCCCGGACAGCGACCAGTCGTGCTGGGCCTGGCCGCCGTCCGCCGTCGACACCGAAAGCGAATACGCACCGGTCGTACGCGTCACCCCCGGCTGCACGGTCAGCGGGAGCGAGGTCCGGTACTCTCGATCCAGTACGGATTCCCCAGCGGCGTCGGAGAGACGAACGTCCACCTCGTGACCACCCTGGTCGGGCTGATCGTAGTTCGGCGCGGTCTCGAAATCGTAGATCTGGAACCGCGCCGACGATCTATCCTCGTCTCCCCCGTCGGAGTCGGTGACGATCGGCTCCGCACATCGGTAGGCGTTGAACGGGATCCGCCGGTGGACGTCCGGGCCGACGAAGTGGGCGACGCTGGCTGCGTTCCGCCCTGCGCGCCGCGGTGAGCCGTCCGGGTCGTAGTACTGTGCGGAGCCACGACACGTCGACAGCAGGTAATAGCCCTCGGCAGTCGTGTAGACGACGGCAGAGTCCGTGGACTCGACGGTTATCTCGGTGGCAGGTCGGGTGGTTCCGAACCCGTCGACGAGTTCGTTGTAGACGTACCGCCGTTCGTATGTCTCGACGAACGAGCGCGCGGCCGCCTCGGTCGAGACGTCATCCGGGGTCGGCAGCGACGTTTTCTCGGTGACGGTCGTCACGTCCGGCGGCACCGTCTGCTCCGGTGTCGGACTCGGTTCTCGATTCGGTCCAGAGCTCGTCGAACACCCGGCTAGAACTCCGATACCACACGGTACTGCTGCGAGGACGTCACGACGTCTCATCGGTACCACGTGCCTGGATGCTGTCGAGAAGGCTCGAACCGTTTGGAGGGCGTGGAAGGGGCGTACGTAGTGGAGGGCGTGGAAGGGGCGTACGTAGTGGAGGGCATGGAAGGGGTGTACGTAGATTAGATATTCAAGTCTCACGGACTCGTCACGTCAGGGGGTACCGTCGTCGAGCGACAACCGGATTGGCTCGACCTCTCGATGAGCGAACCCTCGGAGAGGCGCGATGCGACTCGACGCTCCGACCGGCCACGGGAATCGACTCGGAACGGTTGTACGGAACACACTGTCCCTGCCCCTCTCGCAGCGTACACACTCCAGAACGACACCATCAATTATCCGTGTACTGATCGAATACACGCCCTATGTCCCTCCACTCGGAACCCGCGATCCGCCGAACGAGACCCGTCGTCGTGATCATCGGCGGCATCGTATACTCGATCGTGGTTCTCTGGTGGTTGTTCTCGTCCGGCGTTTCCGTAACTGGCAGCGGTATTGCGGCGGTCGCCGGGATGGGATATGCGTGGCTCGGGATGTTTCTGACGGCCGCTGTGCCCCTGTATCTGTTCGCACGCTTCTCGCTCCTCACCCCACCGCTCGTAACTCTCTGGATACTGGGGAACACGGTGTATCAGTGGCTGTACGGAGCGCACCTTCACCCCCTCTCGTCGTACCTGACCGTCTGGCCTCTTCTCTTGGGCGTCACGTTGGCGATCACGCTCGGGGAGACGCTGCTCAGAGTCGCTCTCGACCGTACTTCCGGGCGATGTGGGCTTCGCCCGGTCTTCTGACTACCGACGTCGTGTATCGCCTCGCTCGACTCCGTGCCCGACGGTGTCACGCGTCCACGCTCCACGGTCCATCGTCCTCGGGTCCGAATCGCGTCGAAGCGGCGTCGGTCGAATCGGGTCGTGATTCATCGGTCTGGTTTGTACCGGTTGGCCCCGTATCGGCGGATATACAGTCAGCTACGGGGAGGGAAGTCAGGTTCGTGACTCCTGGCGACGTTCGGCTACGTGCTTCTCGCGTTCGTCATCGGCGTGCTCTCCGGTGGCGTCTACGCCGGCGTCTCGCGCCTGGCCAGCGCCGACGCTGCCCCCGACGGTCGGCCTGCCGACGCTTGCGACGCCGCTCGTCGTCGTGGGACTACTCGCGGCAGTCATCGGCGGTGTCGCGTCAGCGTTCGTGCTCGCGTTCTCCGTCGCCCTCTACGACGAACTGACCGAGTAAACCACCGCGCGACTCGATCGCTGTTCTCGCCCCCCGAGAAGTCCGCTCCTGTCGGTTGGAACGGCCTCGTTGAAACACCGGTCGGAGAGTTGACCACCACTCTTTCAAACACCTAGTCGTAATCGAGTGATCAAATGATAGACGGATTCGTCATCTCGTTTGGCAGTATCGTGTTCGTAGTGGTCGGATTGATCACGGCGAACAGAGGCCGCAAGGAGCGCGCACAGAGCACTCGCATGGAAGAGACCGAGACGACGGAGATTCGCGACCTGGAACCCGGCCCGGTCGAGGTCAAAGGGACCGCCCACGGGACCGAGGAGGCGACCCTCCACCAGTCGCCGATCGACGGAACGGAGGCGTTAGCCGTCCACGTCGAGGTCAAAGAGTGGCACACGGACGGCCAGGGTGCGGGTAACTGGCAAACGGTCTTCGAGGACCAGACGGCCGAACCGATGTACGTCGACGACGGTTCCGGCGAGATACTGGTCGACCTCCCGGCAGACGGCGGCTTGAACCTCGAACAGTCGGAGTGGACGGTCGAAGCCGGGGACGATCCCCCTGCGGAGATTCGCTCCTACGTCGAAAGCGAACCCGAACTCGACCTCCCCGAGGGCCACGACTTCGGTCCGGTGAGCACGGGCGAGCGCCGGCGCTACCTCGAGGGAGCCCTCGAACCCGGCGAAGACGTCTACGTCCTCGGGACCGCCAGAGAGACAGAGGCGGGTTGGGACACCCGGACGTACGTCGTCGGCGAGTCGACGGACGAAGGCGATTTCGTTCTCTCGGACAAGTCCGAGGCTCGGTTGGTGAAGGAGGGCAAGCGAGGCGGACTGGTCTTCCTTGCCGCCGGCGGGCTCATGACCGCGATCGGACTGAGCGGGCTGGTCTCTCCGTTCCTGCCGACGTGAGCGATCGTCGCGTGTGAGGTCAGAATTACGGTTGTACGCGGGGCGCTACCTGCTCGAGTGATGTCCCGGCGCACCGTCCTCCCGGTGACGTTCGCGGGTTGTAACGCGCCGGGAGCGACTGCCGACCTCCCGAGCGCGTTCGACGCGCTCGCGGCTGCGACGGTCGTCGCTACGATGCCGACGACGCCCCCGCCGGTCCCCCGCACCGGCGAGGCGGACGCGGCCCCCGGCCTCGGAGAGTGTGCCGTCCCGACGCATCGCTCCGTGGCGTCGCTCACGACTCCACACCGTCCTCTGGAAATCCCGGAACGGTGTCGAACGCTTCGGGTGCAGTACGGTTCGAGCAACTGTGTCCTGAACTACTCGCGAACGGGTTCGCCTGCCTGTCGCAGGAGGATTCGACGAGGCGTATCTGGAGGGTTGCCGGCACGACCGACGACATCGGGTCGCCGTTCCGTGGAGTGGCCCACGACCGCTCGGAGCGAATCGATTGCCGCGGGTTGTCTCGTGGCTCCTCACCCGACGAATCCGTGAGCGATACCGGCGGCCAGAAGCGTCCCACGCCTGTCGACGAGCCACCCGGTGACGAGACCGACGAGGAACACGACGAGGAGGAGCGGCCACGAGGAGACGGGGTAGTACCCGAGGTGGGCGAGTGTGAAGACCGCCGCCTGTCCGACGATGGCGACGACGCGCCCGTACCGCTCCTGGAGGAGGCCCTGGAGAAAGCCTCGGAACAGCGTCTCCTCCTGGAAGGCGGCGATCGCGAACCCGAAGAACCACCCGAGCAGCAGGTTCACCGCGAAGCCGGACGCCGCCTCGCCCGTGACCGTCGGGGACGGGGCGGCGCCGGCCGCTCCGACGGACGCGAGTCCAGGGAAGAGTGTATCGAGGGCGAGCACACCGCCCACGGTGGCAGCGAGCACGAGGACGATGCCGACCACGCCCCAGAGGAGATCGCCGCGGAGTTGCCGTCGGTCGTACCACCACGCCCGGAGGTCGACGCCCACCCAGCGCGTGAAGCCGAGATAGACCAGGCCGACCGAGAGGACGAGGAATATCCCGCCGAGGAACCCCAGAAAGAGCGGGTCGGTGCTGTAGCCACCGGGAAAGTACCGGTCCCAGGCACGTGCCAGAACCGCCCGGAGACCGACGAACGTCCCGAGAAGGACGAGGCCCCTGACCTGCTGGGGGCGAGTCAGGGTGGGCGCTTTCGCCCGCTCCACCGCCGACGCGTCCGTATCGTCCGCCGCCCCCAGCCCCCGTCGGGAGTCTGCGGAATCGCCGGCCGAATCCCGATACGGGGACGTACCGAATCGGTCGACTGCGGTGCGGAAGCCGGCGTATCCGATACCCAGCAGAACGAGGGCGGCGACGCCGGAGGCACCGACGAAGAGCGGCGAGCTGGTGCCGGTATCTGTGGAGAGGAGAACGAGCACCGCCCCCACGGCGGCGACGACGACGAGGAGCATGGCCGTGACCATGTACGCGACGAGGGCCCACTGGCTCGGCGTCGCCACCTCGTAGCCTCGGTAGGTCCGCTGGGCGTCCCGCGAGGGAAGGACCGAACCGATCCCGACCGCCGCGCCGGCGCTCGCGACAGTCAGTACCACGACGAGAAGCCCGACGACGAGCGCAACTGGTGCCGTAAGGGTCAGAGCAGCCGCGAGAATCGCGGCTCCGACAACGGCTATCGGTACGCCGGCGAGGAGACCGGCGAGCACGTGTCCGAGAACGAGCGTCCGCGGTGTCGTCGCCGAGATGAACTCCACGGTCCGCACCTCGCCCGCCTCGCCCAGCGGGTTCAGTCCGAAGACTGCGCCGGAGACGTAGACACCAGCGAAAACCAGTACGCCCCCGACGACGAGCGGCAGCGAGCCGGGGTCGCCGACGGCCGTGAAGAGTGCCGTGACGAGGACGATCACGAGCGGGAACAGCACCGAGAAGCGGACGGGGATCCGCAGCCAGCGGACCCAGAGCCCGAGTGCAACCGACAGCGAACGTGAGCCTGTTCGTGGCGGGAACGTCCGTCCGAGACGTTCCGATACCACACCCGCGGAACCCCCCTTCTCGAGGCCGCTGGGCGCTGCATCGCGCTGCATCAGGCTCGTCGGCGTCGTGTCGGCGAACCAGAGGCGGGGGGCGAGCCGAGTCGCCACGGAAAACAGGACGGGGATGCTTCCGACGACGACTGTCCCGACGGAGATCGAACCCGCGTCGAGTGGCGGACCGAACGGCGTCCCGACGAACACGAACGCGAGGTATTCAACCGCAGGAAACGTCACGACTGCAAGCGGTGCGAGCGGTTCCGTCGCTCCCATGACCGGCGCCATCGCGGCGTAACTCAACGCCATCAGCACCAGCAAGAGGACGAGCCCGAAGACGCGACTGGCCGCACGGAGCCACCTGCTTTTCAGTAATCCGAGGACGACCAGCTGGCCGAGGACCGTCCCCACCATCGTCACGGCCGTGAACAGCGGAACCACAGCCAATACAGTCGTCAGGAGAATCGACGGCCTCCCTGCTCCGAGCGCGAAGCCGCCGGCGAACAGCACTGTCGGGAGCAAGGCGAAGCCGACGAGTTGGATGGTCGAGTGGACCGTCAGTCCGACCAAGACGGCTCGCGGGGTCGTGGCCGTCAACAGGAGGCTGTCACCGTCGGGGCGTCCCTGCTGGACGACGCGGAGGGCCCCCATGACGACAAACACGACGACGAGCAGCGATAGCTGTATCCCGAGGACGTCGAGGGGAACACTCCCCTGGCCGGCGGCCTCTTGGCCAGCAGTGTACGCGATCTGACCCCAGAAGAATAGCATCGGCGTGAACAGCGCGACGAAGCCCAGCACCGTCAGCTGTCGCTTGCGAGTCCCGAAGGACGTCCGGAGCGAGCGCCGGAGTTCGACGCGTGCGATGCCGAGTCCGTGTCGGATATCGTACTCGAGCGCACTCATGTCGTGGCCTCGGTCGACTCGTCTTCTCGGTGGTCGGCTGTCACCTCGAGGAACGCCTGTTCGAGCGTTCGTTCCTCACCAGTCTCGGCACGTCGCTTGAGGTCGGCTGGCGAGCCTTCGGCCACCAGGCGTCCCTCGTGGAGGACGCCGATCGTATCCGCGAGTTCGTCGACGACAGACAGGATGTGCGTCGAGAGAAAGACGGTGGTCTCCTCGTCGACGAGGTCCTGGAGGACGTCGAGGACCGTTCGCGCCGCACGCGGATCGAGGCCGCTGGTCGGTTCGTCGAGAAAGAGGACGGCGGGGTCGTGCAAGAGCGCCTGGACGAGCCCGATTTTCTGTCGCATGCCCTTGGAGTAACTGGCGATCCGACGGTCAGCGTCCTCGGTCATGTCGAAGCGAGCCAGCAGATCGTCGATTCGAGCGGCGGCGACGTCGTCGGGGAGGTCTTGCAGGAAGGCGACGTAGGACAGCTGCTCTCGGCCCGTGAGTTCCTCGTAGATTGGCGGCTGCTCCGGAAGATAGCCGATATGTCGAGTGACGCCACGCCGGTCTGAGAGCGGCGTCCCGAGGATCGTGGCTGACCCGTCCGAGGGCGGCAACAGCGTCGTGAGCATCCGCATCGTCGTCGTCTTCCCGGCCCCGTTCGGCCCGAGAAAGCCGTAGACGGTGCCCCGCGGGACCGCGAGATCCAGTCGATCGACAGCGACGTGATCGCCGAACCGCTTGGTCAGCGCCGTCGCCTCGATGGCGAGCGACGTGTCGTCGACTCCTGTGGATCGGTCGACGCTCGATGACGGCTGCTGACTCATACTGAGTAATACGTCAGATACGATAAAAACTCCACAGTTCAGTTCCCGACGGGTGAGAAGCCGAGATCTGGTGCCAAACATAGCCACCTCTGCCCTGTTCTCAACAATCTGGATTCGTATGCGATATTGATGGATTCTCAACCCAACATCCACATATGCCCTCGGCCGACCTACCATCGGCGCTAGCCCATTCCCGACAGGAGGTCGTGAATCCGCCAACCGATGTTGCTACCTGGAAACTCGTCGTCGCCGCCCTCCTGCTACAACTCGCGTTGATCGGGGAGGCCGGGTTGATCATCCTCACCGATGCCTTCGTCCCAGGGAGTCAAGATATCAGCAGCATTTTCGAGGATGCCTGGGTGATGGCACTCAACCGGCTACTGGTGATTGGTCTGTGGGCACTCGGCGTCGGCGTGACCTACTACTGGAGCCGGAAGCGCGGCGTGTTCGAACGTCTGTTCACGTGGCGGTCCAACAGAACTGTTCTCGTTGCGAGCCTCGCCGCCGTCGATCTTCACGTCCTTGATAACGTCGTGGTGGCCACGTTTGGGACCCAGACGGTCGGCCCCCTGGTAATCGGCGGCACGCGCTCACGTGTCGACGTACGGCACGCCCGAGGGAACTGTCGTGTATGCTCTCCAACTTCTGTACTACCTGTTCGAATCGTTGCTCGTCGTCGGAGTGATCGTCCTCTACCAGCGAGCAGGCGAACGGTTTCTGGACGGAGTACGTGCCGTGGGGAGGCGTCGGACTCGCTCTCACCTGGGGTGTACTCCACGTACTGATGTCTGGTTCGCTCGAAGTGATCGCACTTCCGCTCCTGATGGGCGTCGTCTACCTTCTCGGGGAGAAGCACTTCGTTCCAGTCTTTCTGGTAGTCTCGCTCGTCTTCATCATCTGAGGTCGTCAGTGTGCCGTTACTGTCATTCGAGAGTGGCCCCGTAATTCTCTGAGCAAACGAGAGTGTCATCTGGACTGCGGTCGTGTCCGTGTCTATCCGACAGCACTGCAATGCCATCGCGTTCCCAGTCGCCGAGAATGGTCCTGGTAATTTATTGATATTATAACATATATTTACATATGTCCACTGAAGGGACCACCGAATCACACAGAGATAGTCGATTCCAACGGTTCGACCCGCGACTTCTCGCTGTGCTCGTCGCACTCGGACTCCTGCTCGTTGCCATCGTAGGGCAATCGCTGCTTACTGGTGTT
>Ga0207797_1001520_pt1 | contig 16715 bp, 12 predicted proteins | sample PRCRCaboRojoPR_6_FD_187275 | JGI IMG/M metagenome (GOLD analysis project Ga0207797, IMG submission 187275) | Marine sediment microbial community from Cabo Rojo, Puerto Rico - PR CR 10% Liquid 1 (SPAdes) | ecosystem: Environmental > Aquatic > Marine > Coastal > Sediment | place: Cabo Rojo, Puerto...
CTCGTTCGCGTGGACGCTCCGATTCCGCTCTCGGTCGCGCGGCGCTACTCCCCGCTCCGTTGCCCGTCGTGCCACCGCACCAGCGTCCAGACGAACCAGAGTTTCAGCGCCATCGCGGCGGCCGTCCCGACGACCGTCTCCGTCGGTCGCCGCTTCACGGCGGAGTAGATGGCGTAGAGCGTGGCCCCACCGTTGAGGATGTTGAGCACCTGTGGATACTCCAGACCCACGAGCGGCCGCCCGGAGTCGGTCCACGCCTCCTCGGCGCGCACGACGCGGTACATGAAGTCGTCCTGCTGGTCCTCGGTGGGTTCGGGGAACAGGACCGGGTTAAAGACGACGAAGACGAGCGTAGCGAGGAGGAGGCGTGGCTTGCGCAGGTAGATGGACCCCATCAGAAGCGGGGTGATGAGCATCCGCGACCACCCGCTCCTGGGGTTGGCGTGGCGGTTCCACACGGCGTCGGGGAGGAGACCGGAATCGGTGGACACAGTCGGGAGAGGGACGCCGACGAAGAAGAACCCCCCGGAGGCGCGACGGTGTCCCCGGGACAGCAGGGAGGGGCCAGCACACGCATCACGGTCAGCGCGAGTTCCGACGGGGCTGCTGGCGTTCGAACGGACCGCCGCGGGTTCCGAGCGTCGGGAGCGAAGACGGAGGTGTGCCGGGAGCGGTGTAGAGGTCGGCGGACCGAACCTTCATGCCGAGGGTCGCCGAAGTCAGTCGCATGTTCGACGAGGACGACCTGGCAGAGATACGGGCCGAACGCGAGGAGTGGGAGGAGGAGACCCTGGGCCCGGTCCTCGACGCGCACGGCGAGCGCAAGAATCGGTTCGCCACCGTGTCGAACCACGAGGTGGACCGCGTCTACACGCCCGACGACATCGCTGACCTCGACTACAGCGAGGACCTCGGGATGCCCGGCGAACCCCCGTTCACCCGTGGGCCGTACCCGACGATGTACCGCGGGCGGACATGGACGATGCGGCAGTTCGCGGGCTTCGGCACCGCCGAGGAGACGAACGAGCGGTTCCACTACCTCGTCGACGAGGGGCAGACCGGCCTCTCGACGGCGTTCGACATGCCCTCGCTGATGGGTATCGACTCTGACCACCCGATGAGCGAGGGTGAGGTCGGCAAGGAGGGCGTCGCCGTCGACACCCTGCGAGATATGGAGGTGCTGTTCGACGGCATCGACGTCGGCGAGGTCAGCACGTCGTTCACCATCAACCCGAGCGCGGCGGTCATCTACGCGATGTACATCGCGCTCGCGGACCAGCAGGGCGTGCCGCGCGAGGAGATACGTGGGACCCTCCAGAACGACATGCTGAAGGAGTTCATCGCGCAGAAGGAGTGGGTCATCCCGCCGGAACCCTCGCTGGACGTCGTCACCGACACGGTGGAGTTCGCGGTGGAGAACACGCCGAAGTTCTACCCCATCTCCGTCTCGGGCTACCACATCCGCGAGGCTGGGAGCACCGCGGCACAGGAGGCTGCGTTCACGCTCGCCGACGGGTTCGCCTACCTCGAGGACGCGATGGACCGCGGCCTCGAGGTGAACGACGTGGCGCCGCTGCTCTCGTTCTTCTTCAACTCCCACAACTCCGTCTTCGAGGAGGTGGCGAAGTTTCGTGCCGCCCGGCGCATCTGGGCCGAGAAGACGAAGGAGTGGTACGGCGCGGAGGCCGACGCCGCCCGTCGGCTGAAGTTCCACACGCAGACCGCGGGCCAGTCACTCACCGCCCAGCAGCCGCTGAACAACATCATCCGTGTGACCCTGCAGGCGCTCGCCGCGGTGATGGGCGGCACGCAGTCGCTCCACACCAACAGCTACGACGAGGCGCTCGCACTCCCGAGCGAGGACGCCGTGCGGGTCGCGCTCCGGACCCAGCAGATTCTCGCCGAGGAGAGCGGCGTGGCGGACATCGTCGACCCGATGGCTGGCAGTTTCGCCATCGAGAAGCTCACGTTCGAGATGGAGGCCGAGATCCTCGCGTACGTCGAGGAGATCAAGGAACTCGGCGACGGGTCCATCCGCGACGGCGTGCTCGCCGGTATCGAGGAGGGCTACTTCCACCGCGAGATACAGGAGGCGTCCTACGAGTACCAGAAGCGGGTCGACAGCGAGGAGGAGGTGATGGTCGGCGTCAACAGGTACGTCTCGGACGAGGACACCTCACCCGAGATTCTGAAGGTGGACGACGAGGTGTCCCAGAAGCAACTGGACCGCCTCGCGGCCGTGAAAGAGGAGCGCGACGACGACGCCGTGGATGCGGCCCTCGAGGCGCTCGACGAGGCCATCGAGAACGACGAGAACGTGATGCCGGCCATCATCGAGGCGGTGAAGACCTACGCCACGATGGGCGAGATCATGCAGGTGTTCCAGGAACACCACGGCCAGTACCAAGAGCGAATCGGCCTCGCCTGAGTCGGCGTCGGTCCGCGACGCGCGCCTACAGCACGTCCCGACGCCGCCAGTAGAGATAGCCACCGACCGGTGCGAGCAGCGCCCACGCGAGGAGGACGGCTGCGCCGAACCACGGTTCGACGACGACCGAGTCCACGTTCGGTCCCGGTCGGGTGAGGAGGGGGTGGAACTCGACGTTCGTGGGTGCCGCGGTCACCGCGACGTAGGCGTTGATGGGGTTGAGCCGGCCCACCTCGAAGTACCACTCCGGCCGCGGGTACTGGTCGTCGACCCGGGAGAGGAGGACGAACTGGAGGGCGGGCCAGCCGACGCGGAACAGGACGAACGCGCCGATGGCCGCGGCGACCGCTCGCGGTTCGGTGTCGGCGATGGCCGAACACGTCAGGCCGAGGCCGACGAACGCGAGCGCGAACGGGACGCCGGCCCCCCCGACCACCATCGCGTCGAGGAACGACCCGTCTCGGAACGCGACCGCGACGACCGTGGCGGCACCGAGCGTCCCGACCAAGAGGGGGACCAGCACCACGAGTCCTCGGGAGACGTACTTCCCGAGGTAGGCGTCGGCTCGCGAGTTCGGCAACCCGAGCAGGAACCGGACGCTCCCGGTGGTCCGTTCCCCCACCAGCGCCCCGTAGCTGCCGACGAGGGCGACGACCGGGACGACGAACGAGAGGACGGATCCCAGCACCACTCCCCCGGCGGAGTTGTCCGGCGGGGTTGCCGAGATGCCGACGACCCCGAGTGCGACACCGACGCTCGCCAACAGGAGGAGTACCGCCACCGCCGGGGCCGCCCGCGAGCGGTAGGCGCTCCGCAGGTCACGGCGGACCACGTCACGCCACGTCACGCGTCACCCGCCCCCGTCGCGGCCGAGAAGACGTCGCCGAGCGAGGCTTCCCGCAGGGCGAAGTCCTCGTAGACGCCGGCCGTGTCGACCCGAGAGAGCACGTCGAGTTTCGTCCGCCCGTCCTCACAGCCCACTTCGAGGTGGCCGTCTCGAGCGGCGACGTCGGTGACACCGGGCGTGGAGCGGAGGTCCCCCAGGAGTCCGTCCGGGACCGTGGAGACCCGCACCCGGAGCGTGGTGCCGGCACCGAGTTCGGTTCGCAGGTCGTCCACCTCACCGACCGTGGCGAGACGGCCGTCCAGCAGGATGCCGACCCGGTCGGCGACGGCCTCGACCTGTTCGAGGATGTGCGAGGAGAAGAACACGGTCGCGCCGCGGTCGGCCTCCTCGTGGACGATGTTCTGGAGGCGGCGTGCGCCGTTCGGATCGAGGCCGGTCGAGGGTTCGTCGAGTACGAGCAGGTCGGGGTCGTCGACGAGGGCGACGGCGATGGCGAGGCGCTGGGCCATCCCCTTCGAGAAGCCGCCGGCGCGACGGTCGGCCGCGGCCGAGAGGCCAACCCGGGTGAGCAGGTCGCCGGGGTCGTCGCTCGCGTCGCGGACGGCGATGGCGTGTTCGACGTGTTCACGGGCGGTGAGCGAGGGGTAGACGCCGTACCCCTCGAGCAACGACCCGGTGCGTTCGCGGACCGCGACACTCTCCTCGACGGCGTCGAGGCCGAACAGGGAGACTGAACCGCTCGTAGGGCGGGTGAAATCGAGCAGGCAGTTGATGGTAGTCGACTTCCCGGCACCGTTGGGGCCGAGGAAACCGAACACCTCGCCCTCGCGGACCTCGAACGAGAGGTCGTCGACGGCGTGGACGTCGCCGAAGCGCTTGGTCAGAGAGTCGACGCGGATGGCTGGCTGGGAGGGCACGTGTGCCGTGGCCGTCCAGTCACGGAATAAGTCTTGTCGGTGGGGATGGCCGGGGGTAGATTTGACAGAACTTTTATCGGGCGTATTACCGAATCGGGGTCCGTGACAGGGAGGACCGACAGCGAGGGCCGCCAACGACAGATCGAGCCCCCGGCCTCGTTCGTCGAGACGGCCAACGTAACCGGCTCGGTTCGCGAGGCGTTCGAGGCGGAGGGAGAGGAGGCGTGGTGGCGGGCGGGCGCCCTCCTGGAGTGGGAGGAGCCCCACGAGACGGTCCTCGAACGTGGTGAGGAGTCGCTGACGTGGTTCGCGGGGGGGCGACTGAACGCCGCGTACAACTGCGTCGACCGACACCTCGCGGAGCGGAAGAACTCCGTCGCCATCCGCTGGGAGGGTGCGGACGGCGAGACGCGCGTGTACACCTACCTCGACCTCTACAACGAGGTGAACGCGGCGGCCGCCGCCCTGCGTGGCCTCGGCGTCGAGGCCGGCGACGTCGTGACGCTGTTCATGCCCGGGATCCCCGAACTTCCCATCACGATGCTGGCCTGCGCGCGACTCGGTGCGCTCCACAACGTCGTGTTCGCGGGCTACTCCGCCGACGAACTCCGGGCACGGCTCGAACGGACCGAATCCGGCTACCTCGTAACCTGTGACGGCTACTACCGCCGCGGGAGCGCGGTCAACCAGAAGAACAAGGCCGACAACGCCCGGACGAGCGTCGACCACCCCGTCGAGACGGTGGTGGTCCCGCGACTCGACGACCCGTACCTCTCGGCCGGACAGCACGACTACGACGAACTGGTAGCGGCACACTCGGGCGAGCGAGTCGAACCTGTGGAACGCGCCGCCGACGACCCCCTGTTCGTCACGTACACCTCGGGGACCACGGGGGAACCGGACCGTGTGACACACACCACCGGTGGGTACCTCGCGCACGTGGCGTGGACCAGCCACGCCGTCCTCGACATCGACCCGGGCGACACCTACTGGTGTGCCGCGGACGTGGCGTGGATCACGGGCCACTCGTACATCGTCTACGGGCCGCTCGCGCTGGGTGCGACGACGATGCTGTACGAGGGTGCGCCCGACGACCCGGAGCGCGACCGGGTGTGGGAACTGGTCGATCGGAACCGCGTGGACGTGTTCTACACCGCCTCGACGGCCGTCCGGTCGTTCATGAAGCAGGGGGCCGACCGGCCGGCGAACCACGACCTCTCCTCGCTCCGGTTGCTCGGGTCCGTCGGGGAACCGATGGACGCCCGTGCGTGGGAGTGGTACCACGACGAGGTCGGTGGCGGGAACTGTGCGGTCGTGGACACGTGGTGGCAGACCGAGACGGGTGGCATCCTCGTCTCGACGCTCCCCGGGGTCGACCGGATGGTACCCGGGAGTGCCGGCCCGGCGCTCCCCGGGGTCGAGGTGGCCGTCGTGGACGCGGCTGGGAAGGCCGTCGCACCGGGCGAACCCGGTCACCTCGCCGTGACGACGCCGTGGCCCGGGATGCATCGGGGGCTGACCCGGGAGGCAGCCGAGGACGAGGACTGGGCCTACGTCACCTCCGACCGGGCCATCCTCGACCACCAGGGGTACGTCACCTTCCTCGGGCGCGAGGACGACACGGTCACTGTCGGGGACACGGACTACGGCCCGGCGACCATCGAGCGCGTCGTCCTCGAGGTGGACGGCGTCGCGGAGGCGGCCGTCGTCGAGTCGGCGGACCACGGCGGCCGTGCCGTCGCCTACGTCTGCACCGAACGGGGAACAGAGGGGGGGCCGGCCCTACGTGAGCGTGTCGACCGTCACGTCGCCGACAGGCTCGGCGAGAGCACCGAGTTCGCGCGCGTCATCGTCGCGCCGGACCTGCCCAAGACCCACTCCGGGAAGATCATGCGACGACTGCTGTCGGCCGTGGCGGACGGGGAGTCCTACGGCGACACCAGCGCGCTGCGCAACCCCGAGGCCGTGGGGGAACTGGAGACCGTGTCGAGCGAGGAGGACTGATTTCGCCCGCCTCGGCGGACTCGAAATCCGACGGATACCAGAGGCTGCCGAGGGGGCCGCCCCCGACACGGTCATCCCCGACCCGTGTGACCCTGAAGGCTGCGAACAGGGAGGCACGGGGGACCGGGTCGCCGACCCCGCGTGCGTCGGGACTGAAACCCTCACTGACGGCTGTACACGGTGGTTTTATTTCGGTCCAGTGCAACAGCCCGAAGCATGTCCGAGACGAGCGAGGGTGTCGAACGGCTCTCGGCGCTCCGGGAGGGGTACGACCACCTCGTTCGCTCGACGCGGACCTACCGGGAGCGGCTGGTGGTCAGACTGGCGGGGGAGGCCGGGCTGCGCCCGGGCGAGATGTGCCGACTCCGCCCCGGAGACATCACCGGACACGTCGCCGGAGGGCGCGTCCACTACCTGGTGCGGGTGCGGGACGGGGAGGGCGAGACGGTCCGGATGGCCCACCTCCCGGCGGGCCTGGAGCGTGAACTCACGCGGTACGCCGCGAGTAACGGTATCGACGACGACGACCCGCTGTTCGACGTGACACCGCGACGACTCCAGATGCTCGTCGGAGAGGTCGCCGACACCGCGGCCACGGACGGCGACGACCGGCTGCGCGCCGTCTCGACGGCCGACCTCCGGCGTCGCTTCGGTCGGTGGCTGCTCGAGCGCGGCGTCGAACCCGCCGTCGTGATGGCGGTGGGTGGGTGGCGTCGACTGGACGCGCTGGCTCCGGACGTCGAGGCCGACCTCGACCCGGCGTCCGTGGCGGCGGCGTTCGCCCGCACGACCGACAGCGGCGACGACCGCTTCCGGGCAGCCTTCGATCGCCTCGAGCACCCGGTCGCCCTCCTCGACGACGGGGGAAGCGTCGACCACGCCAACCGGCGGTTCGCGTCGCTCGTGGACCTGGACCGGCTGGACGGCCTCGACGTCCGACGGCTCGTCGACCCCACCGACGCGACGTGGGCGGAGCTGTGGGAGGCAAGCCTCGCGGGCGAGACGTGGGTCGGGGAGGCCACGGTCGGGGCGGGAGACGACCCGACGACCGGTCGGGTGACCCTGACCGCCGTCACCGCGGGACGTGGCCGCAGTGACGGGTTCCTCCTGACGGTGCACCCCGACGAGAGCGGCGCACGGGGTGGCGGTGACCTCGGTCGACTCCGGGCTGTCCAGGACGCGGCCGCGGCCGTCGACACGGCCGTGGACGGGGTGGCGACGGAGGACGCGGTGTTCCGCGTCGCCTGCGAGACGCTCGCGGCGGCCGACCCCTTCGAGTTCGCGTGGGTGTGCCGTGCCGAAGCCGACGGCCTGGGGACACCTGCCGAATCGTCCGGTATCGACCCCGAGGCGGTCGAACACCTCCACAGCGGGAGCGAAGTCGACTGGGGCGACGGTGGCCCACAACCGGAGGAGGTGACCGCCGCGGCCGTCGACCGGGAGACCGGCGAACCGTGCTGGCTGGTCCGTATCCCGTTGCGACACGACGGGAGCGCCGACGGCGTGCTGGTCGTCGGCACGCCCGGGCCGCCCTCACCCGCGGAACGGGCGGCACTCGGCAACCTCGGTGGGCGGGTCGCGGGTGCGGTCGCGGCCGCCGAGTGGAAGCGACTGCTGCTGGCCGACCAGCTCCTCGAACTCGAGTTCCGGACCGACGACCAGCGCTCGCTGTTCGTCGCCGGCTCCGCGGAACTCGACTGCTCGTTCACCGTGGTCGGACTGGTGCCCCTCGACGGCGGTTCGCTCCTGTTCTACGTCACCGTGAGCGGCGCTCCACCCGACGAGGTGCTCTCGTTCACGCGGGAGGCCGCGTCGGGTGCCCGGCTGGTCGCCGATCACCGCGAGGAGAGCGTCCTCGAGGTGACCGTCGACGAGGAGAGCGTCGCCGGCAACGTCGTGGAGTACGGGGCGAACGTCCGGGAACTGGTCGCGGAGGACGGTCACGCTCGCCTCCGGTGTGAGGTGGCCCCCTCCGCGGACGTCCGGGAGATCGCCGAACACGTCAAAGCGGGGTCGCCCTCGGCGACCCTCGTCGCCAAGCGTGAGGTCGAGCCGTCGGTCAGGAGCCCCACGGAGTTCCAGCGGTCGCTCGACGGTCAGCTGACCGACCGCCAGCGCTCCGTGCTGCAGGCGGCGTACCACGCGGGCTACTTCGACTGGCCCCGCGGCTCGACGGCCGAGGACCTCGCGGACTCGATCGGCGTCTCCTCGCCGACGCTCCACAACCACCTGCGTCGCGGCCAGCGGAAACTGCTCGCCACGTTCTTCGACGACGCGGAGTAGGACCGTGTGGCGTGGTTACATTAGTTAGACCACCCCTTCATTAGCCAGTTGGACAGTAGCTGAAACGTCATGTCCGACTCAGAGGAACCCGAAGGGTCTGCCACCATCGAGGCACGACTCCGGGAACAGGAGTACTTCCGCCCCCCGACGAAGTTCGTGGGACAGGCCAACGCGACGGACCCGGCCATCCACGACGAACTGGACAACTTCCCGGAGGGATTCGAGCGCTACGCCGAACTGCTCGACTGGGACGAGGAGTGGGACGAGGTGTTCGACGGGTCGAACCCGCCGTTCTTCGAGTGGTTCGTCGGCGGGAAGCTCAACGCGTCGTACAACTGCGTCGACCGACATCTGGAGGAGCGGAAGAACCAGACCGCGCTGCTCTGGGAGGGGACCGACGGCGAGCAGGAGAACATCACCTACCAGGACCTCTACCGCAGGGTCAACGAGATGGCCGCCGCGCTCCGCGCGCAGGGTGTCGAGGAGGACGACGTCGTCACCGTCCACCTCCCGATGGTTCCCGCACTCCCCATCACGATGCTCGCGTGTGCCCGTATCGGCGCGCCGCACTCGGTCGTCTTCGCCGGCTTCTCAGCGCAGGCGCTCGCCGAGCGCGTCGACTCCGCCGAGTCGGACTACATCGTCACCATCGACGGCTACTACCGCCGTGGCGAGTTCCTCGAGCACATCGAGAAGACGGACGACGCCCTCAAACAGACCGACCGCGACCCGACGGTCCTGCAGTGGAACCGCCACGACGAGCCCAAGGCGGACGTGGACGACGACTACGTCGACGTCGACTCGCTGCTCGAGGAGCAGACCCTCGAGACGGTCGAGCCCGTCTCCCGTGACGCCGAGGACCCGCTGTTCCTCATGTACACCTCCGGCACCACGGGCAAGCCGAAGGGGTGCCAGCACCGCACCGGTGGGTACCTCGCGTACGCCGCGGCCACCTCGAAGAACGTGCTGGACATCAAGCCCGAGGACACCTACTGGTGTGCCGCCGACATCGGCTGGATCACCGGGCACTCCTACATCGTCTACGGCCCGCTCGCGCTCGGCACCACCTCGGTGATGTACGAGGACACGCCGGACCACCCGCACAAGGGTCGCATCTGGGAAATCGCCGAGAAGTACGACGTGGACATCTTCCACACCTCGCCGACCGCGGTGCGGATGTTCATGAAGTGGGGCGAGGAGTACCCCGAGAGCTACGACTTCGACTTCCGGCACATGACGACGGTCGGTGAACCAATCCAGCCGGAAGCCTGGCTCTGGTACTACAAGCACATCGGCGACGAGGACGCCGTCATCGTCGACACGTGGTGGCAGACCGAGACGGGCGGTCACCTCATCACGAATCTGCCCGCGCTGGACGACATGAAGCCCGGCAGCGCCGGCAAACCCGCACCCGGCATCAAGCCCGCGCTCGTCGACGACCAGGGCGAGAAGCTCCCCGAGGCGAGTGGACAGGCGGGGAACCTCGTCATCCAGAAGCCGTGGCCGTCGATGCTCCAGACGGTGTACGGCAACGACGAGCGGTTCATCTCGACCTACTGGGAGGACTTCTCCGACACCGACTCGGACGACTGGACCGACTGGAACTACAAGGCCGGCGACGGTGCGGTGCAGGCACAGGACGGCTACTGGCGCATCCTCGGCCGGCTCGACGACGTGATGAACGTCGCGGGCCACCGCCTCGGGACGATGGAACTGGAGTCGGCCGTCTCGGAGGTCGAGGCGGTCGCAGAGGCCGCGGTCGCTCCGCGCAAGGACGCGGAGAAGGGCGAGGTGCCGGACGTCTACGTCATCCTCCGCGAGGGCGTGGAGGCCAACGACTCCGTGAAGGCCGACATCGTCGGTGCCGTCGAGGAGGAGATCGGGAAGTTCGCCCGGCCCGCGAACGTCATCTTCGTCGACGAACTCCCGAAGACCCGGTCGGGCAAGATCATGCGCCGGCTGCTGGAGGAGATATCGAACGGTGACGAACTGGGCGACACCACGACGCTCCGGGACCCGTCCGTCCCCGAGCAGATTCGCGAGCAGGTCCACGGCGACTGAGGAGGCCGCCGGGACCCGAACTCCACCCCCGACCTGTTCCGCCACCTCTCCCCGGAGTTCACCGACGACGGTGCCCTCTCGGGGGGCGGCCCGTATATACCCGAGACTCCGTTCAACACCGGCTTGGTATCTTTAGATGGGGCATTTATGGTGGGATGTGCCATGGCAACTGGTGTCGCTATGGAAGACAGTCGACTCACACGGCGCGACGTGGTGAAGGGTTCCGCGGCCGCGAGTGCCGCAGGTCTCGCTGGACTGGCGGGATGTACCCAGGGCGGACAGAACGACGGGAACGGCGGTGGCGGTGACGACGACGGGAACGGCGGTGGCGGTGACGACGACGGGAACGGCGGTGGCGGTGAGGAGACCGAGTACCCGTCGCTCGGCAACTTCCCCGTCGAGGGGGACACCGTGACGTTCGGGTTCAACGTCCCGCAGTCGGGGTCGTACTCGCAGGAGGGCGAGGACGAACTCCGGGGCTACGACCTGGCGAAGAAGCACCTCAACAACGGTGGCGGCTGGGTCGACCAGTGGGACGACCTCTCCGGTGACGGTGTACTCGGCAAGACCGTCGAGTCGGTCAACGGTGACACCGCGACGGACCCGGACACGGCCCGGCAGTCCGCCTCGCGGATGATCAGCCGTGACGACGCCATCATGGTCACCGGGGGGTCCTCCTCCGGTGTCGCCATCGCGGTCCAGGAGCTGTGTCAGTCGGAGAAGGTGCTGTTCATGTGCTGTCTCACGCACTCGAACGACACCACCGGCAGCGCGTGTGTCCGGTACTCGTTCCGTGAGATGTTCAACGCGTACATGACCGGGCAGGCGCTGGCTCCGGTCGTCAGGGACGCGTACGGTGAGGATCTGAACTTCTACCAGCTCTACGCCGACTACACCTGGGGGCAGACCCAGCAGGCGTCGATGGAGCAGTTCTTCACCGACGTGGCGGGCTGGAGTCAGATCGAGTCCGTGCCGACGCCGCTCGGCACCTCGGACTACTCCTCGTACCTGTCGGACGTGCCGAACGACACCGACGTCCTGGTGCTGAACCACTACGGGCTGGACGCGGCGAACTCGCTCCCGCAGGCCATCGAGGCCGGGCTGGACGAAGACATGGAGATCATCGTCCCGCTGTACAACCGCCTGATGGCGCAGGCAGCGAGCGACTCCATCGAGGGCATCTTCGGGACGGCCGACTGGAACTGGAAGCTCGACGAGGAGTACACGCAGAGCTTCGTCGAGGCGTTCCAGAACGAGTACGACCAGCCGCCGAGCTACGCGGCCCGGCTGGCGTACACCCAGACGATGCAGTACGCGGCGGCCGTCGAGCGTGCGGGGACGTTCTACCCGCCGGAGGTCATCCGCGAACTGGAGGACTACGAGTTCGACAACGCCGGGCTCGGAGGCGAGCTGATGCGCGGAGCCGACCACCAGGCGTTCCGCGACGTGCTGGTCGTGCAGGGGAAGGCTCCCGGCGACCGCGAGTCGGAGTTCGACCTGCTGAACGTGGTCAACCAGACCTCGCGCGACGACCTCGGGTACGGTCCCGACGAAGGGCCGGCCGCCGAGTGTGAACTCGGCGAGTACGGCGACGAGTGACGGACAGGCGCTCACACCCCCGTTCTTTGCCGGGCGGAGACACCAACGACGAACCTATGATACACTTACCACATACGACTCGGACGCGCGTGGGACGCCCGCCGGAGGTGGTCGCTCGATGGTAGTCGAGACCGCCCTCGAGGTCGTCCTGAACGGCCTGCAGCAGGGGGCCATCTTCGCCCTGCTCGGCATCGGTCTGACCATCATCCTGGGGACGATGAAGTTCCTCAACCTCGCACACGGGGCCCTCTATCTCGTCGGCGGCTACGCCGGGATGTACGTCATCCGGGAGACGACACTCTCGACCGGCTATCTGGAGAGCATCGGCATCACGACTGTCGGCCTGGGCCTCGGCTTCGCCGCGGCGATGGTGCTGGTCCCGCTGTTCGGCTTCGTGGTCGGACTCCTGATGGAGCGCTACGTCGCCGAACCGTTCTACGACCGACCCGAGACGGACCAGTTGCTCGTCACCTTCGGGCTGGCGCTCATCGTCCAGGAACTCGTGAAGGGGCTGATGGGCGGGACGACGTTCCAGCCGGCGGCACCGAGTGAGATACTCGGCATCAGCGTCGGCGGCCCGATCAGCCTCCCCATCATCGGGAACTACCCGCAGTGGCGGCTCTACATCGTCCTCATCGCGCTGGTGGTCATCGGCCTCACGTACCTCGTCATCGAGAAGACGGACTTCGGGCTGGTGGTCCAGGCCGGCACGCAGGACTCCGAGATGGTTCGCCTGCTCGGCATCAAGATCAACCGCTCGTACAGCCTCGTGTTCGCCATGGGTGCGGCGCTCGCCGCGTTCGCGGGCCTCATCGGCGTCTCGTTCCAGACGGTGAGCCCGCAGATCGGGACGGAGCAGGCGCTCATCCCGGCGTTCCTCGTCCTCGTCGTCGGTGGGGCCGGGAGCGTCGTCGGCGCCATCTTCGGCGGGTTCGTCCTCGGCATCACCATCGCGGCGATGACGGTACTGGCCTCGCAGTGGGCACAGATCGTCCTCTACGCGGTGGCCGCGGGCGTCCTGCTGTTCCGCCCCGAGGGGCTGTTCGGGAGCGCGGAGGTGGGTGAATGAGCAGCGAACGTTCGGACGAACCCGTCACTGACGGCGGGACGGTGGTCAGAGACGAGTCCGGCTCTGGGTCGGTCGGCGGCCGGGCCGGGGCGTTCTACCGGTCGCTCCGGGAGAACGAGTTCTCGGTCGTCATCGGGAGCGCGCTGTTCCTCGTCGTCTTCCCCACCCTCCTCATCGAGGGGCTGGGTACACTCAACGACTCGATCGGGGACCCCGGCATCGGGGGGTACGAGGGACTCGCGTCGCTCGTCCTCATCTACGGCATCATCGTCGTCGGATTCAACCTCCTGCTCGGGTACACGGAACTGCTCTCGTTCGGGCACGCGGCGTTCTTCGGCACCGCGGCCTACAGCGCGGCGCTGCTCTCCTCGACGGCCGAGATCACGTTCGCCGGCTTCTCGGCGACGATGCCCGGCATCACCTCGCCCATCGCGATGCTGGTGTTCGGGACAGCGCTGGCGACGCTGCTGGCGTGGCCCATCGGGTTCATGTCCATCCGGCGGTCGGGGGTCTACTTCGCGGTGCTGACCCTGACGTTCGGGCAGATGCTCTACTTCTTCGCGCTCGGGCCGGGGTCGGGCATCACCGACGGCGACAACGGGTTCGGTGACGTGAACGTCGGCGAACTGCTCGGGTTCGTCGACCTCGGTGAACCGGTCTCGCAGTTCGGTGCGCTCTACCTCCCGGTCGTCGGGAACTTCGAGGTGCCGTTCCTCATCACGCTGGACTACGTGGCCATCGAGTACGTGTTCGTCGCGGTGCTGTTCCTGCTCGCGCTGACGGTGGCGAACCGCATCGTCAACTCCCCGTACGGTCTCATCTTCGAGGCGCTCGGGGAGAACGAACAGCGCGTCGAGTTCGTCGGCCTGAACGTGTTCCGGTACAAGCTGATGGCGTTCATCATCAGCGGGGCGTTCGCCGGCATGGGCGGTGCGCTGTTCGTGATGCACGAGTCGTTCATCCACCCGGCGACGGCGCTCTACTGGATCCAGTCGGGCGACTTCGTCATCATGACCGTCTTGGGTGGGACCGGGTCGCTCGTCGGCCCGGTGTTCGGGGCGTTCATCTTCGAGTACATCGCGAACGTCATCTCGGGGGCGACCATACCCGTGATCGGCGAGATCGGGTCGCTCTGGCGGCTCATCCTCGGCGCCGTCTTCGTGGTCATCGTGTGGGTGTTCCCGCGCGGCGCCTACGGTGCGCTGGTGGACCTGAAGAACATCGTCGTCCGCGCCGTCCTCGTGCTGATCTGGGCGGTTCGGAACCCGGGCGACGTGCCCGAGGCGACGACGGACGCCTTCGGTCGCTTCCGCGACGGTCTCTCGTCGTGGATGCGCCGGCTCATGGCCCGCGTCGGACTAGGAGGTGGGAGCTGATGGGGCTGCTCGAGATGGAGGGGCTCACGAAGCGCTTCTCCGGACTGACGGCCGTCGACGACGTCGACCTCACGGTCGAACGCGGTGAGACGAAAGCCGTCATCGGCCCCAACGGGGCCGGCAAGTCGACGACCATCAACCTCGTCACGGGGATGCTAGCGCCCACAGAGGGGCACGTCTACTACGACCTGCCCGACGAGGACGCGGCGGACCTCCACGAGATTCGAGCGGTCCCGGCGGACGAACGCGACCAGGCGCAACGAGAGCGCATCGAAGAGCTCCGCGGGGAGTACGGCATCACCGGCTCCGAACCACACGAGGTGGTCCAGAAGGGCATCAGCAAGTCGTTCCAGACGGCCTCCATCTTCCCCGGCATGAGCGCCCGGGAGAACGTCCAGATGGCCGCGCTGGCGAACGAACACGGCTCGTTCCAGCTGAACTTCCTCCGCAAGCGTGACTCGTTCAGGGAGGTGGACGAGACGGCCACGGAGATGCTGGAGGCCGTGGAGCTGCTCGGTTCCGACGACGTGGAGGCCGGCAGTCTCCCCTACGGTGACAAGCGTCGCCTCGAGATTGCCATCGCGCTTGCCTCGGAGCCGGACCTGCTGTTCATGGACGAGCCGACGGCCGGCATGAGTCCCGAGGAGACCAAGTCCACGGTCGACCTGGTCGAGGATCTGCAGGAGGAACTGGGGTTGACCATCGTCCTCGTCGAACACGACATGGAGGTCATCTTCCGCATCGCCGACAGCATCGCCGTCCTCAACCGCGGGGCCATCATCGCCGACGGCACCCCGCAGGAGGTACAGGACAACACCGACGTCCAGGAGGCGTACCTCGGAGGTGTCGAGCTATGACGCTGCTGGAGGTCGAAGACATCGACGCCTACTACGGGCAGAGTCACATCCTCCGCGACCTGTCGATGGAGATTGCCGACGGCGAGGTCTGTGCCCTGCTCGGACGGAACGGGGCGGGCAAGACGACGACGCTCCGCTCCATCGCCGGGGCGACCCCCCCGGACGTGCGGAGCGGCGAGATACGGTTCCAGGGCGAGGCCGTCAGGGGCCGGGCGACGGAGGACATCTCCATCAGCGGCATCGGCCTCGTCCCGGAGGAACGACGCATCTTCCCCAACCTCACGGTGGAGGAGAACCTCCACCTCGCGGAGGTGTCGCGCAACCGTTCGAACCTCGTCGGTCGGGCGCTCGGACAGGTGAGCGACGTGCGCCCGCTTGAGGAGATATACTCGGCGTTCCCGCGGCTGGACGAGCGGCAGAACCAGATGGCCGGCACCCTCTCTGGTGGCGAACAGCAGATGCTCGCCATCGCGCGGGCGCTCCGGCAGAATCCCAAACTGCTGATGCTGGATGAGCCGTACGAGGGGCTGGCACCGAAGATCATCGAGGACGTCGAGGACGCCATCCGCCGCATCAGCGACGAGGGCACGACCGTCCTGCTGGTCGAGCAGAACGCTGCCGCGGCCATCAAGATCGCCGAGCGGTGTTACATCGTCGACCAGGGAGGTATCGTCTACGAGGGTGACTCGGCGGACCTGCGCGCCGACGAGGAGACACGACAGCGCTATCTCGGAGTATGAACGCGACGGCACGAACCACGGAGGACCGGTACGAGTTCCTCCTCGACTGCGGCGTCCTCGTCGAGGAGTCGGAGGACCGTCTCGTGGCCAGCGAGGCCTACGACGCCGAGCGTGGGGTCTACCACGACACGTACGGCGACGCCAGCGACACGGTGTTCCGGGAGACCATCGCCAGCCTGTTCGACATGACCGTCGAGGAGGCCCGCGGACGCATCGACGAACTGGGCATCACGCGTGCCCAGCTGGTCGCGTACCTCTCGCTGAAGGGCTACTTCAAGCGGCAGGCCACGGACCGCGAGGTGTCGCAGGACGAACTGCTCCACCTCGCCACGCTCGTCGCGGGCGTCTCGACCACCTCTCCTGTCCCCGACGCGATGGAGGAGGTGGACGACGACACCTACGCCGAGTTCCTCGAGGCGAACGAGGACAGCGTGCTGTTCGTCTGGAGGCTCCACTGCGAGCCGTGCGACCGGATGAAAGACGACCTCGATGCCATCCTCGAGGCCGTCCAGGACGGCGTCGCCGTGGCGGGGG
>Ga0207797_1001521_pt1 | contig 16712 bp, 11 predicted proteins | sample PRCRCaboRojoPR_6_FD_187275 | JGI IMG/M metagenome (GOLD analysis project Ga0207797, IMG submission 187275) | Marine sediment microbial community from Cabo Rojo, Puerto Rico - PR CR 10% Liquid 1 (SPAdes) | ecosystem: Environmental > Aquatic > Marine > Coastal > Sediment | place: Cabo Rojo, Puerto...
GCCGTGGCCGCGGTGCATCTCGCGGTTGATCCGCTCGTAGGTGGTCTGGACGCCCACCTCCACCTTCGTCCCGCCGAGCCGGAGCATCCGGTCGATCTGTTCCGGCCCACACCAGTCGGGCTTGGTCTCGAAGGTGGTGGCGACGTTGCGCACGGCGGCGGTCTCGTTGTCGCTGATCACGTCCTCGAGATAGCGGAACTCCGCGGGGCCGTCCTCGGCGAAGCTCACCCCCTCGGCGGGCTCCGGCCGGCCGGTGGGGTCGTAGTCGTTCATCGCCTCCAGACAGCGCTTCACGAAGTGCTCCTGGTAGTCGTGGCTGCGGGCGGTCATCGTCCCGCCCATCAGTATCAGCTCGGCCTTGTCGACCGGGTGGCCGATCTTCCGGAGCTGTTCCAGCCGCAGCCGCACCTGGCCGTACGGGTCGTAGTCGTTCTGGACGCCGCGGGCGGCCGCCGGCTCGTGGCCGGTGTAGGACTGGGCGCTGGAGAACTCGCTTGCGGGCCCGCCCGGACAGTACAGACACTTCCCGTGGGGGCAGTTGTGCGGGCTGGTCATCACCGCCACCGGGGACACCCCCGAGGCCGTCCGCACCGGCTTGCGCCGGAGCACCGGCTCCAGCTCCGCGCGGTCGTACCCCGTCTCGGCGGCGAAGTCCAGCAGCTCCGAGTTCTTCGGCACCTTCGGCGCGGAGTGCTCCGCGCAGGCCTCCAGCTTGGCACTCTCGACGTCGTCGCGGTCGAGCTCGCCGCTGGCGATCCGCTCGACCAGTGTACGACAGGCCGCCCGGAACGCCTCGGAGTCGGTGGGCGCGCTCATCCGGTCGGGGACTGGGGCCGGACGGACAAGAGGCTACGGTTCCGTACCACGAGAGGAGGGGACAGGTCGGCAACGTCGCAGTATGGCACTTGCACAGTACGCCGTCCCGTCCCCGCGAGACGGGTAAGCGGCTGGCGAAACAAAAACGCTACGGACGCGAGCGACGCTCAGGCCACAGCAGCGACCGCCTCGACCACCGCGTCGAGCACGCGGTCGCGCTCGCCGGCGACGAACTCGATGCGGTTCTCGCCGCCGCGGGCGGCGACGCCGGCGTCCGGCACCGCCTCGGCAACCCGCTCGGCCACCTCGCGGACGTCGACGTCCACCGTCGAGCGGACGACGATCTCGTCCTCGTCGGCGCCCAGCGTGACGAACGCCCCGTCACGGTGGCGGCGGTGGAGCTCGTCGATCAGCAGCGCCGTCGGCGGGAAGTCGTACTTGTGGGTGAACGCCGCGGTGTCCAGCACCGCGAACGCGACACCCCCCTCGGCGCGGCGCTGGAGGTTCGCCTCGGCGGTCTCGATCTCCAGGGCCAGCTTCTCGCTGAACTGCTCGGCCACCTGCTCGACCAGCCCCTCGGTGGCCTCACCCCCGAACACCAGGTCGGTCACCAGCTCGCGTTTGTCCTCGTAGGACTGGTAGTGGGCCGCCAGCGCGATCGCCTCCTGGAGCCGGGCGCGGCGCTCGGGCGAGTAGCCCGCCTCCTCGGCCAGCGCCGCGTACGCCTCGGGGGCGTCCTCCCAGACGCTCACCGCCGGGAGGTGGCGCAGGTCCGTCCGGACGGCGTCGTTGACGTGGACCGCCACCGCCGTCGCCAGCGCCGTCGCCGTCGTGTCGGCCTCCGCGCCCGCCAGCGACGGGTTGACGACCGTCCCGACGGCGTCCGTGACGGCGCCGTCCGCGCTGCCGCCGTCGACGACGACCCGCTCGGCGCCGTAGATCGACAACAGCTCGAACCCGTCCAGCGAGTCACGGGTCGTCCCGGTGGCGGCGAACACCACCAGCGGGAGCTTCTCGTCGTGGCGGTCCCGCGCGGACAACATCCGGGTGACGTCCTTGGTGGCGTCGTCCATCGTGTACACCCCCTCGAGGGGCCGCCGGTCGAAGTAGTGGTACGGGGCGTCGGCCTCGTTGTGTTCCTCGCGCACCAGCGGCAGCGTCGCCCGCTCGATGGCCGCGCCCGCCAGGTAGCCGTCGACGGTGGCGTCGTGGCGGACCACGACCGGCCGGTCCTCGATCACCGCCCGCCGGATCGCCGTCGCCGCCTCGCGGACGTCCTCGAGCGCGGCTTCGACCGCGTCGTCCGCGGCCAGGGGTTCGACCTCGGTGGCGCTGGCCTCGGCCTCGATGGCGCCCTGCATCCGGCTCTCGACCCGAGCGGCGGCCTCCTCGTCGAGCACCTCCAGGCGCTCGGTCTCGACCTGGAGCTCGCCGCGACGCTCGCGCACCTCCCCGTCCAGCCGGACGTGGTCGCCGGCCTCGGCCTCCGGGTACGCCCGGACACCGGCCTCGACGAACGCGGCACAGTCGACCGTGCCGGTCTCGTCCTGGAGCTCGAAGATCGTCGGCCCGGAGGTCTGTCTGACCCCCGTCACCACCGCCTCGAGGCGGACGGTGTCGCCGACCACGTCCGACAGCTCGTCGATGCTGGCCCGTTCCAGGTCCGCCACCGCGACCTGGCCGCCGCCCGCGTCCGTCTCGACCTCGGTCCCGGTCTCGGCCGTGTCGGCGTCGGCCGTGGTCTCGTCGGCCCCGCTCCTGTCGCTCTCCTCGCCGGACGGGGCCGGTGTGCCGGTGTCGGCGTCCGCGTCCGCGCCGACGTCGGCGCTGGTTGGCTCGCCGTCCTCGGCGTGGCTCTCGCCGGGCTTGGGCCCCCGGCGGGGACCGGGTGTCACGCGCGGCTCGGACGGGGACTCCTCGGCCTCGGGGTCGGCCGCCTCCTCGGGCTCGTAGTCGCCGGTCGGGTCGTGGACGAACGCGCCGCGGAACTCCGCCTCGGAGCCCCGGATCGACCACCCCAGGTCGACGTTGCCGTTGTCACGGACGTTGGTCACCTGGACGTACACCGTGTCGCCGGGCTCCCAGTCGAGACTCTCCAGCCGGCCGGGGATCTCCGAGCGGTGGAGCAGCCCCGTCACGGGGCCGATGTCGACGAACACGCCGAAGTCGGCGTAGCCGTCGACGCTCCCCTCGTAGAAGCCGTCGATCAACAGCTGGTCCGGTCGCGAGCCCGTGAACCGGAACACGACGTCCTCCCTGTGGAGCGAGCCGATCTGGCTCTCCACGTCGTCTCCGGTCACGACGTTCTCGGTCATACCTGCAGAAGCGGCTGTGGACTCAAACGGTTATCGGAATCCGGGCGCTCCCGGAGTCCTCTGCTCGCGGCGCTACCCCTGGCCGACCAGCCGCTCCTCGCCCTCCCAGTACTCCTGGCGGAGCTGGTACTTCTGGACCTTCCCGGTGGCGGTCTCGGGGAGGTCGTCCTGGACGACGACCTGCCGGGGGATCTTGTAGCCGGCCAGCCGCTCGCGACAGAACGCCTGGAGCCCCTCCTCGTCGATGCTCGCGCCGGCCTTCGGCACGACGATGGCGGTGACCATCTCCCCCCACTCCTCGCTTGGCGTGGGGATCACCGCGGCCTTCAGCACGTCCGGGTGGTCGTAGATGGCGTCCTCCACCTCGATGGAGGAGACGTTCTCCCCGCCGGAGATGATGATGTCCTTCTTGCGGTCCTGGATGGAGATCATCCCGTCCTCGTCCATCGTCGCCAGGTCGCCCGTGTGGAAGTACCCCTCCACGCGGTCGTTGAACGCCTCCTCGGTGATCTCCGGCTTGTTGAGATAGCGGTCCATCACCTGGTTGCCCCGGACGACCACCTCGCCGATAGTCTCCCCGTCACGGGGGACGTCGTTGCCGTCGTTGTCGACGACACGGACCTCCGTACACAGCGTGGCCGACCCCTGCTTGACCTTCAGCTCGCGGCCGTGTTCGGCCAGCCGCCGCGGGGAGTTCGAGGTCGTGATGATGGGGGCGGTCTCGGTGAGCCCGTAGATCTGGATCACCCGCCAGCCGAACTCGTCCTCGACGGTCTCGATGGTGGCGGTGGCCGGCGCCGAGCCGGCGGTCGCGATGCGCACCTCCCGGTCGCCCGTGGTGACGACCGCGGGGTTGTCCTCGTGGTAGCCGATCAGCCGGTTGAGCACCGTCGGCGCGCCACAGAGAAAGGAGACGTCGTGCTCGCGCACCCGGCGGAACGTCTCGGCCGGCTCGAAGGCGCGCTGGCAGACGTGGGTGCCGCCGGTGCCGGTGATGGCGTAGGTGTGGCCCCAGCCGTTGCAGTGGAACATCGGCAGCGTCCACAGGTAGGTGTCGTCGTCGCGGATCTCCATGTGCTGGTTCAACACCAGCGCGTGCCAGTGTTCGGTCCGGTGGGTCCGCACCACGCCCTTCGGGTCGCCGGTGGTGCCGGAGGTGTAGTTGACGACGGCGTCGTCGTCCTCGCTGATCTCCGGTCGCTCCGGCGGCTCCGGCGCCCCCGACTGGAGGAACGTCTCGTAGTCGGTCCAGTCGCCCTCGATGCGGTCGGCCTCGTAACCGACGAACAGCTCCGCCGGCACGGCGTCGCGCACCTGCTGGACCTTGTCCGCGAAGTCGTAGTCCGCGATGACCACCGACGCCGCGCAGTCGTTGAGGATGTACTCGTAGTCCGCCGGCACCAGCCGGTAGTTCATCGGGACGTACACCGCGCCCAGCTGCTGGGTTGCGAACTGCGCCTCCAGGAAGTAGTGGGTGTTCGAGGCGAGCATCGCCACCCGGTCACCCTGCTCGATTCCGGCGTCCGCGAGCGCGTTCGACAGCCGGTTGACCCGGTCGTAGAACTCCGCGTACGTGTGCTCGGTGCCGTCGTCCTCGATGACGCCCACCACGTCGTCGTACAGGTCGACGGCACGGTCGAGGAAGTCGAGCGTCGTCATCTGGACCTTCATGCTCAGTGATGAGGGTCCCCCCACAGCGGTTTAAACGTTCCGTAGGCGTCCGTCCGACAGGAGCAAGTGGCCCCCCGCCGGAGCCCGACTATGGACGACCACACCGAGGAGTTCGAGCCGGAGTACGCCACCGAGCGCTCCACCGCGCCACAGAGCCCTTACTCGACACGAGACGTCGCCGTCGGCGCCGTCGTGGCGCTCGCGGGGCTGGTCGTCACGTTCGTCGTCCCGATTCTGGGCACGCTCTGAGCCCCCGGCCGCCGGAAGCTACAGGCCCCGGGGCCCCACAACGGTCCCCATGCGCGTGCTCTCCGACGAGGACGTGGCCGCGGTGCTCGACCTGCCCGACCTGCTGGAGGTGCTCGCGGCGGCGCTGGCGGCGGACTACCGCGGCGAGGTGGTCCGTCCCGAGCGGCCCCACTACCCGGTCGGTGCCGGCCTCGCCGGCCCGGAGCCGCTCGGAACGGGGCTGGTGATGGCCGCCTACGTCGAGGGCGCCGACTACGCGGTGACGAAACTCGCCACCGTCCACCCGGACAACCCGCCGGAACGGCCGACCGTAGCCGCCCAGGTGGCGCTGACCGACGCCGCGACGGGCGAGCCGGCGGGGTACATGGACGGCACGCGGCTCACCAACGCCCGGACCGGCTGTGTCGGCGGGCTCGCGGCCCGTGAGCTGTCCGGCGGGCCCGTCCGGCTGGGCGTGCTCGGCGCCGGCGCGCAGGCCCGCTGGCAGACCCGCGCGGTCGCAGCCGGCTGTGACACCGAACGGGTCCGGGTGTACTCCCCCAGTGACAGCCGCCAGGCGTGTGCCGCCGACCTCCGCGAGGAGGGTATCGACGCCGAGGCCGTCGCCAGCCCCGCGGCCGCCGTCGAGGGGGCGACGGTCGTCGTCACCGCCACGACCAGCGACGAGCCGGTTCTGTCCGCCGAGGCCGTCCCGGAGGGCTGTGTCGTCGTCGCGGTTGGCGCCTACGACGCCGACAGCCGGGAGCTGCCCGCGGCGCTGTTCGACCGCGCCGACCGCGTGTTCGCGGACGTCCCCGAGGAGGTCGCCCACATCGGGGACCTGCGAGGAACCGGCATCGGCGCGGACGGGATGGTGCCGCTGGGCGCCGTTCTCGCCGGCGAGGCCGGCCGCGAGGCGGCCGACGAGCTGCTGGTCGTCGAGAGCGTCGGCACCGCCACGCTGGACGCCGCGGCCGGCGAGCACCTGTTCGAGCGCGCCGAGCGCGAGGGCGTCGGCACCGAGGTGGACGTGGAGTAGCCGCTCAGCCGTCCAGCTCCCGCTCGATCAGCGCCCGGAGCTCCCGGAGCTCCTCGAAGCTGTAGTCGAGTCGCTCCCCGTCGACGGAGGCGTCGAGCGTCCCGTCGCCGGTCGCCGTCCCGAGCCGAGCGACGGGTGTGACCCCGTCCAGCGCCGCCCGGACGGCGTCCGGGTCGGTCGTCTCGACGACCGCCCGGCCGGGCCGCTCGGCGAACAGCCGCGCGGCCGGCGAGCCCTCCCCCGGGAGCGCCACCTCGGCGCCGGCGTCGCCGGTGACCATCTCCGCGAGGGTCACCGCGAGGCCGCCGTGGCCGACGTCGTGGAGCGCGAGCGTGCTCTCCCGGCGGGCGACGGCGGCGACGGCGTCCGTCAGCGCCCGCGGCTCCTCGGGCACCGCGGGGAAGGCGTCGCTCCCGCCGTGGGCGGCGAGATACTCCGACCCGCCAAGCGGGGCGTCGGCCGGGCCCACCAGCAGCAGGTCACCCTCGCCGGTCAGCCCGCTGCCGGGCGCGTCGTACCCCCGACGGGTGCCGGCCATCGCCAGCGTCGGCGTCGGCACCACCGGCCCCGCGGCGGAGTCGTTGTACAGCGAGACGTTGCCGCCGACCACCGGCACCGACAGCGCGCGACAGCCGTCGGCCAGCCCGTCGACGGCGGCCGCGAAGCCGCCGTACACGTCCGGCTTCTCCGGGTTGCCGCCGTTGAGACAGTCCACCGCCGCCAGCGGCTCCGCGCCGACCGCAGCGAGGCTGGTCGCCACCTCGACGGCGACCGCCCGGGCACCCTCGTAGGGGGCCGCGTCGGTCCAGTTGGGCTCGGCGCCGCTCGCCAGCGCCAGCCCCACGCCGACGTCGTCCTCGACGGCCTCGCGAATCGCCAGCACGGCGGCGTCCTCGCCCGGCCCGACGGCGGTGCGGGCGCCCACCTCGTGGTCGTACTGGCGGTACACCCAGCGCCGCGAGACGGTGTTGGGGCTGCCGACGACCGCCTCGAAGGCGTCGGCCAGCGCCGGGCCCGGGAGCTCCCGCTCGGGGGTCCGTGGCTCGGCACGCTCCAGGTCGTTCATCGGGGCGCCGTCGGCGAGGAACGCCGCGGGCGCGTCGACCACGGTCTCGCGCTCGCCGTCGCCCGCGAACGTGCAGACGTAGCGCCCCTCGGTCACCTCGCCGATCACCGAACAGCCCACCTCGTAGCGCTCGGCCAGCTCCCGCACCCGGTCGACGTTCCCCGGGCGCACCTCGTAGCACATCCGCTCCTGGGACTCCGCGAGCAGTATCTCCATCGCGTTCATCCTCGGCTCGCGCTGGTGGACGGCGTCCAGGTCGATACGCGCGCCCAGCCCGCCCTGGGCGACCATCTCGCTTGTCGCGCCACCCAGTCCCGCGGCGCCGAGGTCCCGGGCGGCCTCGATCAGCTCCTCGTCCAGCAGCGCCTCGTTGCACTCGATCAGCAGCTTCTCCGTGTACGGGTCCCCCACCTGCACCGCGGGCCGGTCCTCCGTCTCGGCGTCCTCCGCGAGGTCCTCGCTGGCGAAGGAGGCGCCGCCGAGCCCGTCCCGGCCGGTGGCGTTGCCCACCAGCACCAGCCGGTTGCCCGGCTCCGTGACGGCGGCGGTCACCAGCCGGTCAGCCGGCAACAGCCCCAGACAGGCGACGTTCACCAGCGGGTTGCCCTCGTAGCTCTCGTGGAACGCGACCGAGCCGCCCACCGTCGGCACACCGATGGCGTTGCCGTAGTCGGAGATGCCCTCGACGACCCCCTCGAACAGGTACCGGGAGTGCTCGCGGTCGAACCCCCCGAAGTACAACGAGTCCAACAGGGCGACCGGGTACGCCCCCATGCTCATCGTGTCCCGGACGATGCCGCCGACGCCGGTGGCGGCGCCGTCGTAGGGGTCGACGTAGCTGGGGTGGTTGTGGCTCTCGATACCCATCGTGACGTAGTACTCCCCGCCCGGCAGCGCCAGCACCGCGGCGTCGTCGCCGGGGCCGACCACCACCTGCTCGGCCTCGCTGTCGAACGCCGACAGCAGCGGCCGCGAGGAGCGGTAAGCGCAGTGCTCGCTCCAGAGGTTCTCGAACAGTGCCGCCTCCGCGCGTGTGGGCTCGCGCCCGAGCTCGGCGACGACGAGCTCCCGGTCGGCCGGGTCCAGGGCCATGTCCGGGGTGGGGCGACCGGCTCCATAGGGGTTTCTATCCCGTGGTTTGCCCCGGTCCCCGGCGGTCGTTCTCAGCCCCCACGTCTCCGGCGAACGGACGCGCTTAACAGCCGACCGGACGAACTCCCGGCAGTGTCCTCGCTCGCCGTCATGCGGAACCGGGAGTTCCTGGCGCTCTCGGGCACGGCGTTCGCCCGGGCCCAGGCGTACTCCACCATCGCCATCGCGCTGGCGCTGTACGCCGACGCGTTCGGCACGACCAGCACCGTCGAGGGGCTGTTCGGCACCGCCTTCGCCGTCGTCCAGTTGCTGATCGTCCTCCCGCTGGGGCGGTACGTCGACACCCACAACGCGAAACGGGTGCTGCTGGCGGGGCTGGCGCTGAACGTCGGCGTCTTCGTCGCCTACTCGTTCGTCACCGACGCCACGGGCGTCATCCTCGTCCGCGTGCTCCAGGGGATGGGCGCCAGCGTTCTGTGGGTCGGCGGGTCGACCGTCGTCGGCGAGGTGGCGCCCGACGCCGAGCGGGGCCAGTGGCTCGGCACCTACAACCAGGTCGGGGCGTTCTCCTCGCTCGCGGGCGACGTCGTCGGCGGGGTCGCCCTCGAACTGTACGGGTTCACGTTCACCTACGCGATACTGAGCGGGGTCACGCTCCTGGCGGGCGTGCTCACGCTGCTGTACCTCCGTGACAACCCCGGCGGGAGGACGGACCCGGAGGCCGCGACCGGCCTGGAGACGCTGGGGCGGCTGCTCGGGCGCGCGCCGGTCCGGGCGCTGGTGGTGTTCCGGGTCGGGCTGTCGTTCGGCAAGATGGTGGTGGTCATCTTCCTCCCGATCTACGCCCGGACCGTCTTCGACATGCCCGCGTTCCTCATCGGGGCGGTGCTCGCGGGCGGGAAACTGACAAAGGCGCTCACCCAGGGGCTGGTCGGCGGCTACACGGACCGTGTAGGCAACAAACAGTACTTCATCGTCGTCGGGGCGCTGGGCTACGCGCTCGGGACGGCCATCGTCCCGCTGGCCCCTTACGGCGATATCCTCTTCCCCACCCTAGAGGTCGGCGGGGTGGCAGTCGTCCCGGCGGCGTTCGTGCTGTTCGTCGCCTACGGTGTGTGTGGTGTCGCCGACAGCGTCCGCCTGCCGGCGAGCATGGCGCTGTTCGTCGAGGAGGGCGAGCAGTTCGACGCGGTCGGCGGTAGCCTCTCGCTGCGCTCGGTCGCCTGGAAGGTCGGCCAGGTGGTCGGGCCCGTCACGGTCGGCGCGGTGTGGGACGCCACGAGCGCGCTGGTGGCGTTCGGCACCGCGGCGGGGCTGATCGTGCTGGCGACGCTCGCCTTCCTCGCCCTGTACAGCGCCGAGCCGCGGGCGACGCCCGACCCCGCGGCGGGCGACTGATCAGTTCCCGACCGGCCGTGCGGGGTCACCGTTCGACAGGTCGGTTCACCCACGGCGGTGCCCGCAGGCACCTGGCACCGTCGTGTGGACCGGGCGAGGAGGTGCCTACTCGACACTCTATATCGGGGACGAAAACACTGTGTCGAACATCTTCCGCTCGGCCTTGCGGAGGTGCTGGTGGAAGGTGGGCGGGGCGACGCCGATCGACGCGGCGACGTCCTCGCCGGAGGCGTCCCGCGGCCACTCGAAGAAGCCGGCGTGGTACGCGGTCTCCAGTGCGGTGCGCTGGCGCTCGGTCAGGTCGTCCACGAGGTGGCGCTGGAGCCGCCTGGAGTCGTCGCGGTCCCGGCTGATCTGCCGGCGCCGGAGCAGTTCGGCGGTCGGATACGCGGCCTCGACGGCGTCGTTGATCTGGCGGGCGTCGACGCTCGGGGCGAGGTGGATCGTCATCCGGTAGTCGCCTTCCTCGATGACGGCCCGCTCGACGTAGCCGCCGAGCGACGCCACCGTCGAGAGCACCGGCGGGTCGGTCATCCGGAGTTCGAAGGTGGTCGGGTCCCCCTCCGAGCGGACGGTGAGCTCCGCCCAGTGCGGGAGGGTCGCGGTGAGCGCCCGCACCGTGTCGACGTCGTCCGGGGTCGCCGTCCCGTACACCAGGAACTCGCCGTCGCCGACCGGCACCGTGTGGTCGAGCGAGACCGTCCCGCACGTTCCGTCGGGGACGTCCAGGGCCGCGAACACGTCCTGTATCCGGAACTCCAGCTCGACGAGCTCGTCGCTCATCAGCGCCTGCTTGCGCTCGGCCGCGGCGATGGCGTAGCCGACGACCTCGCCGAGCTGGCCGATCACCTCCTGTTCCTGGCCCGTGAACGCGTGGGAACGCTCGGAGTACACGTTGAGCAGGCCGTAGATGGTCCCCTCGTGGACGACGGGGACGGCCACCGACGACCGGACGCCGTGCTCCTGGACGTGCTCACGCCAGGGGTCGTGTTGCGGGTCGACGGAGGCGTCGTGGACGACCTGCGTCTCGCGGGTGTGGAACGCGCGCCCCGTCGGGCCGTCGCTGCGCTCGTCGTCGGGGGCGACCGAGATGATGATGTCGTCGAGGTACCCCTCGACGCCGGCCTCCGAGCGGAGGTTCACCGTCCGCGAGGCCGGGTCGACGTCGCCAATCCAGGCGAACAGGTACGAGTCGGAGTCGGCCAGCCGCTCGCACACCGTCGCCTCGATTTCCTCGCGCGTGGACTGGTCGATGACGGCGCTGGTGATCTCGCGCACCACCTCGTTGAGGCTGTTCAGCGCCTGGAGGCGCTCCTCGTGGCGCTTGCGCTCGGTGACGTCCCGGACCACGCCGACCCGGCCCTGGCCGTCCTCGACCTCGAACCGCGCGAACCGGCTCTCGACGGTGATGGCGTCGCCCTCGGCCGTGTAGATCTCCTCCTCGAACACCGCCACGTCGGGGTCGTCGGCCTCGAACTGCCGGCCAGCCGCCGCGTCCAGGTCGGCGAACGACTCCCCGAACACGAGCGAGGCGTGCGCGCCCAGCAGCTCCGAGCGGCCGAAGGAGGTCATCGACGTGAACGCGTCGTTCACCCGCTGGAATTCCCTGTCCTCGTCGAGCACGTAGATGCCGTCGGCGATCGTCTCGACGATGCGCTCGTGTTCCTCGAGGGCACGCTCGCGGTCCTTGCGCTCGGTGACGTCCCGCGTGACACCGACCCGGCCGGTCTCGTCGCCGAGGTCGAGCGCGACGAACTGGTTGTGGACGGTGCGGATTCCGCCGTCGGGGGCGGCGATGTCAGTCTCGAACGTCACGGCGTCGCGCTCCCCAGTGACCAGTTCCCGCCACTCCGGCTCGTCCGTGTCCACGAACCGTTCGCCGAAGAACGCCGACCCGTGAGCCCCGAGCAACTGCTCGCGCGTGTGCTCGCTCATCGCCACGAACGCGTCGTTGACGAAGACGAACTCGCCGTCGCCGTCGGTGGCATACACGCCGTCGTTGACCGTCTCGACCATGCGCTCGAACCGCTCCAGCCGCCGCTCGCGCTCCTTGCGCTCGGTGATGTCCCGGACGTACACTGACATCCCAGTCGCCGAGGGGTACCCCCGTATCTCGACCCAGATTTCCAGTAGCTCCGAGTAGAACTCCAACTCGAACGGCTCCTGGGTCTCCATCGCGCGCTCGGCCGCCGCCCGGGGGGACCCCTCAGCGATCTCGGGGAGGATGTCCCACGCCAGCGCGCCGATGAGCTCCTCCGGGGGGACCCGGACGAGTTCCGCGGCGCGGTCGCTGACGTGGGTGAACCGCCAGTTCTCGTCCAGCGCGAAGAACGCGTCGTCGATCCGCGCGAACACCTCGTCGATCTCGTCGTGGAGCTGGTCGCGCTGGCGCCGGAGCCGCTGGGCCTGCGCCTCGAGCCGGGTGACGTCGGTCGTCGTGACGACGACGCCGTCGGTCTCGCCGTCGAACGGTTTCGCGTTCACCGAGAGCCACCGCGTCCGGCCGTCCGGGCCGTCGACCCGCATCCGCTGGTCGGTGACGGGCTCGCCGGTCGCGAGCGCCCGTGGTGCCGGCCGCTCGGGGTACGGAATCACCTCCCCCTCGGCGTCGTGGGGCGGCTGCTCGCCGAGCGAGTACTCCAGCGACTCGCTACCACCCCTGCCGAGCAGCTCCGCGAACCGCTGGTTCGCGCGGCGCAGCTCGCCCTCGGTGTCGAACACGGCGATGCCGATCGGGCTGGCCTCCTGGACCTGCTCCAGGAGGTTCCGCTCGCGCTGGATCTCGTGTTCGGCCGCCCGCTGCTCGGTCATGTCGCGGGTGACCTTCACGTACCCGTCGAGGTCGCCGTCGTCCCCGCGGACGGCCGTGATGGTGACGCTGGCCCAGAAGCGCGAGCCGTCGGCCCGGAGACGCCACCCCTCGTCTCTGACAGAGCCGTCCTCGGCCGCGCTGGCGAGGTTCTCTCGGGGGACGCCCTGCTCCTGGGCGTCGTCGGTGTAGAACGTCGAGACGTGTTCGCCGAGGATCGCATCGGCCGCGTACCCCTCGAGGCGCTCGGCGCCCCTGTTCCACGTCCGGACGGCGCCGTCGGGGTCGAGCATGTAGATGGCGTACTCCTCGACGGCGCCGACGATCGACTCGAACTGCGTCCGGTCCCGGTCGTGGACCTGCTTCACCCGCTTGCGGTCGGTGATGTCGTAGTACAGTTCCACCCGGCCGCCGGCGTACGCGCCGGACTCGATGGGCTTGCTGCGGTGTTCGAGCCAACGCTCCTCGCCGCTCAGGCGACACTCGAACTGCTCGGCGTACGTGTTGTCGTCGTAGGTCGCCAGGACCGTCTCGGCGAACGACGCCCCCTCCTCGACGACCGACGCGATCTCCTCTCCGATGAGCCGGCGCTTGTCCCGGCCGACGACGCGCTCGCGGTCGAGGCCGAAGTACCGCTCGGTGGCCTCGTTGATCCACGCGACCTCGAACTCCTCGTCGAGGACGAAGATGCCGACCTCGGCGGCGTCGAGCACGTCGTCGACCAGGGACTCGGCCGCCCCCGACCAGTCGGGCGTGACGTCGCCACTCGCCGGCGGCCGCCACCACACCCGGCCGTTGCCGCCGACCTTCTTCGTCTCCAGGCGACCGTGCTCGACGAGTCGCTCCAGGCGCTCGTAGGTGCTCCGGCGCCCGAGGTCGAGCGTGTCCGCCACCTCGGTCGTCGTCCGGGGCTCGCCGGCGACCTCGAACAGAGCGAGCGTCTCCCGGAGCACCCCCGTCAGCGGTGTGGAAGCCATTACACCGTACACCAGCGACTCGGGGTTGTAAACCCTCCGCCATTGGAGGCGGTCGCGCGGTTCGGGGCGACCACGGCCGATGACCTGCCGTTCGTCCGGTGTTTAAACCGGGGGCGCGAGCAGGTGCGCGGCCGACGCTCCGGTGGCGCCCGGGCGGACCTAATCAGTTCTAGTACAGCCTTACAGGTAGCCGTGTCTTGAGCAGAGGTAGGCCGGCCGAAACGGCATCTCGGAGCGAACACCAACTATGGGACAGTCACGAAACGAGGTCACGAGGCCGTACGCGGGAACAGCTAACCTACCGACGAGCGACCGTCACAGGCTGCTCGCCAAGCGCCGCCGGCGGGTGGCGCTGGAGGTTCTGGCCGACCGGACCGCCCCGGTCGATCTGGACAGCCTGGCGACGGCGGTTGCCGCACGCGAGGGCGACGGCACCGACGAGGCGACCGTCAAGCGGGTGGGGATCTGTCTCCACCACAACCACCTCCCGATGCTGGCGGAGTTCGGCGTCATCGACTACGACCCGGCGTCCGCCCGGGTCGAGTCCTGCCCCCGTCGCCCCGAGCCGTGAGGTGGGGTCCGGCGAGGCGACGGTAGCGGATCCGGGGCGACGCACCGTTCGCGTGGAGCGCACTACCCCGCCGAGCGGGTGCTGGGGCCTGCCTGCGGCGCGTGGGGAGCAGGACGGCACGTTCTTCTAGCAGGCCGGGTCGGTTCCACGGTCGCGACGGGACTACTCCTGGATCACCCCGGTCCCGCGGCCCGCGGCGCTCCCGGCGGTGGTGTCCAGTTCAGCGTCGAACGCCGCCCGGATCGTGCTCACGGTCTGGGTGTCGTGCGCGGAGGGGTCGATGGCGAACAGCCCCAGCCAGCCGCCGCCGCTCGTCCGGGCGGTGAGCACGTGCAGGAAGCGGAACACCGTCTGCAGTTCGGCGTGCAACAGGAGCGTCGACACCGACACCAGGCCCACCCGCATCCGGCCGGTGTCCTCGGCACCGAGCCCGCGGATCAGTTTCGCTGTCGCGAGGCTCACCCCGGTGAGGTCGCCTGGCGAGCCCACGCTCTCGACGGCCACCCCCTCGGGCGCACCGCCCTCGGTGCCCACCTGGACGACACCGAGCCGCGAGCGCTCGACCGCGCCGCGGGACTCCAGGTCGGCCACCACGTCGGCGGCGGTCCGCTCGGTGGTGACGACCACGACGCTGTCGCCGCCGGCCACGAGGGCGTCGTACACCCCTTCGCGGGCGCGGCGCTGGTCGCCGGACACGAGAACACCCGTGCCGGGCTCGAACCCCGCTACCCCGTCGAACGCTGTCCCGGTGTGGTACACAGTCACTCGGTCGGCAGCAGTCCGCCGCCGCGCGGTCGGGCGCCGCGCACGCCCAATCACTTGTCTGTCATCTCCGACCCCGGTCGCATCAAACTTGCGTCGTGGCGCCGGGGCCGTCCTCCGGCGTGGAGTGCACGGTCTCCGCTGACTCGGATGGTACGGCCGCCAGCGGAACCCTGCTGGACGCGGTTGCTCGTCTGGACCGTCGCAGGAGTGCACCGGCCGGGATTCGAACCCGGGCTGTGGGCTTGGAAGGCCCACGTCCTACCACTAGACTACCGGCGCCCCAATCGGAGTAGCCGAGCGCCGGGTAAGTCCGTTTCCCTTGCCCGTCGTCGCCGAGCGCTTTTGTCCGGGGACCGCCTACCCCAGGACCATGTCCGACCTGAAGGTGCTCGCCCCGATCGACGGCTCGGAGCCGTCGTTCGGCGCGCTCGCGTTCGCCGTGGAGTTCGCCGACCGCTACGACGCCGACCTGGAGGTGGTCCACCTGGTCGACAAGCGGACCGAGGCCACCGAGGAGCTGCTGGAGCGCGCCCGGATGGAGCTCCGGGACGCCGGGCTGGACCTCGAGCCGGAGGTACTGTCCGACCCGGACGCGGGTGGGGTCGGCGCCTCGACGGCCGCCGCGGACCGGCTGCTGGAGCTGATCGACGAGCGCGGCTACGACCACGTCGTGATGGGCCGCCACGGCGGTGACCGCCGCCTCGAGCGGCTGGTGCTGGGCTCCTGCTCCGAGCGGCTCGTCGCCCGGGCGCCGATACCGGTGACTGTCGTCCATTAGCCCACGACCGCGTAGCAGTTCCCGCCGCTCTCGTAGACGGCCGCCACGGACAGCGCGCTCTCGCGCACGTCCCGCTCGAAGCTCTCCGGGTCGTAGACGTGGTAGAACCGCCCGACAGTCTCCCCGTCTGGGAGCGTCCAGTCGATCTCGGCGTCGAACGGCTCGCTCGCGTCGAACCGGTCGTGGGTGACACTCCAGGCGCTCACCAGCGCCCGCCCGCCCGGCGCGAGCACCCGTGCGAGTTCGTCCAGGCTCGCCAGCCGCAGGTCGCGGGTCGGCAGGTGGTGCAGGGTCGCGACGTACACCGCGAGGTCGACACAGTCAGCCCGGAGCGGGAGGCCGGCGGCGTCCGCGGCGACTAGGTCGACGTCGTACCCCCGCTCGGCGGCCCGCTCGCGGGCGGTCCCCAGCGAGACCGTCGAGAGGTCCAGCGCCAGGGTCCGCTCGGCTCTCTCCGCGAGCAGTTCGGCGTGTCGGCCGTTGCCACAGCCCAGGTCCAGCGCCGTCGGGACGGGGTCGGTCCCCTCGACGAACTTCCGGACCTCCGGCCAGGGGTGTTCGCGGGTGCGCGCGAAGTGGGTCGCGATGCGGTCGTACGTCTCGCGCACCGCCCGTCGGCTCGGCATAGGACGACTACACCGGCGGCCGGTTTGTAGCTCCCGGCCCGCCGGGAAGGACAGTCTCAAGACGGGCCGACACGAACGGTCGCGCAATGGAACCGGCAGGGAGCGAGGGGCTGGCGGGGGCGCGCCCGTCCGGTGACGGCCGGCTGGTCAGCCGGAGCTGCGAGCTACCGGAGCTGTCGTTCCGGGCGTTTCTCGCTGCCGGCCCGGCGCCCCGGGTCGCGTGGGCGACACCCGAGGGGTTCGAGGCCGTCGGCACCGGCGCGGCCGCCCGGCTCACCGCCGCGGGCGAGGACCGCTTCGACCGGCTCCGGGCCGGCGCGGCGGCCCTGTTCGACGGCGCCGACCACGACGGTCCCGACCCGGCACGGCCCCGCGCGTTCGGCGGGCTGGCGTTCGACGCCGACCACGAGCCGGGCCCGCCCTGGGACGGGTTCCCCGCCGCGGCGTTCGTCGTCCCGGCGCTCCAGGTGACCCGCGCCGGCGACCACACCTGGCTCACCGCCCACCGCTACACCGAGACCGGCGACGAGCCGGACCTCGCGGCCGCCCGCGAGCGGCTTG
>Ga0207797_1001522_pt1 | contig 16710 bp, 18 predicted proteins | sample PRCRCaboRojoPR_6_FD_187275 | JGI IMG/M metagenome (GOLD analysis project Ga0207797, IMG submission 187275) | Marine sediment microbial community from Cabo Rojo, Puerto Rico - PR CR 10% Liquid 1 (SPAdes) | ecosystem: Environmental > Aquatic > Marine > Coastal > Sediment | place: Cabo Rojo, Puerto...
TAGCAGCGCAACTCCCGAAATCAGGAAAAGAGTCGCGTAGTTACGCGGAAAATCAAAAAAGAACCCCTCACCAAGCACGTACTTTACCGCAAACCCCGTCCCGAAGGCCAGCAGGCTGCCGGTAATCTGTCTGGTCGCGTAGAACTTTCCCCGACTGTTCTCCCCTATAGCCTTTCCTATTATGGAAGTCAGGGCTACACCACCAAGTGATCCTGCCAGAGAATAGATTAAGACGAAAACAAACAGAATCGATAGTATCAGGGGAGGATTAGCAATTCCCCGCCACATCAGGACAAAGCCGAGAAGAAACCAGACGAGCGCCCGGGTGAATATGGCAAAATAGAGGAAGGGTTTCTTCCTTGCTTTTGGCTCGACGTAATTTGAAAACAGAACCTGCGGAAGCCGGCCCGTGCTGAAATAAATTGAAGGCAACAGGGCAATAAGCAGGTTTGAGCTGGTTACCGAGCTGACAAAAGCAGGCAAGATCAACTCGATATCAGCGAGCCTGCTGCTGGCTCTGAGAAAAGTCCCGTGAATTACTCCGCCGACAAAGTTTTGCTTTTCTTCGATTTCACTTTTAGACATTTTTAACTGTCACGAGAATAGAGTATGAATCCGGCCGGGGAATAACAACCGGATGAGGGAAAATACTTCGTTGATCTTTCGGAATTTTTCGGCTGGCGCCGACTCGAAGGTGCGAACGATATTCCCCTGACCTCACCAAAACTTGCTGAGAACCCCCAGGGCACCCCCTGTGCTGAATCAGCTAGTTAACTTAAATCAATACGAGGTATCCGGCAGTCAATTTGCCCTACCTATTATTAAAGTTCAATGCAGGTACAAAGCCAGTTCCGAATTGACTTCTGGGTGCTGGGTCGATTGTCGTTAAAGAAAAAGGTTTCTGACCTTAAGGTGTTGTTTTTACAAGCCCCTATCTTGGTGCGGGGTAATTGACTAAAATATCCCCGTACTCGGAGTACGGGGATATTTATTTTCCTCCGATCAATTCGTTTATCCTTCCGTTTCCTCTTCCTCTATCAAGCTCTGGTCGACAGTCCACTTTTCCAGTGATATCTTCCCTTCGGCCGAAAAAGTTAGTACGAAAGAGACCGGCAGTTCCATTTCAGTTTCGTCCTTCGTCAGCGTGAACACTACTCCGGCAGTGGCAAATCTCGGCATATACTTTTCGGAACCCTCAACTATCATGTAATCTTCAACTTCGTTGGCCGTAAAAAACTTGCTCCAGACTTCACCTATAGCGCTTCCGGAGTAGCTTCCGTCCAGAGGGCCACCCGCCCAGCTCAAGTATGCATCCGCCGTATAAGGATCAGGAGCAGCGGGTCCACCTTCGACAGCCAGCAAGCCGTCCTCGGCAGCAATTGCAGCGAAGTGTGCTTTTGCCATCGTTTCGCTGTCGCATTCTGCACCTGAAATCAAAGTTGCTGTGCTTAAAACAAAAAAGATGGTTACTAGAGTAATTAATCCTCTCTGTCTGTGTTTTGACATGTTAACCTCCTGTTTGAGTTGTTTTGGCCTGGAAGTAATAAAGCGCTGATTTAACGCTTAGCCCGGTCCAGGATCTCTCTGTGTTTCTCGGATCTTCTGTGTTAGCTCTAATTGGTCTGGAAAATCACCTCCAGCCGTTTATTGATAACTGACATTCGAAAACACAAGCAAATATCTTTATTTAACAATCAGGTAGACTCCGAGTACCAGGCCAACGAGCCCCACGGCAAAAGCGACTATCAAACCACCAAGTAAATGCGAAAATACCAGGTACCAGTTACCCTGCCGCACCGGTCCATAGGGAAAAGACAACAAAAAAATAAAGCTTGGAATACTGCAAAAAATAGAGCCGATATAAACCAATAGCCCCATCGGCAATTCTTCGACCAGTGCCCCCGCTAGCAAGAAAAGGGCGACAGGAGTCAGAAGCAAGAGGTAAAATGGAAAATAAATAAAATCTGCCAGGGCTCTGAGGGAAAAAGTCAAACCCATCGCGAACCCCGCTATTAGCGTGAGTGAAGCCAACTCAACTATATTTTTCCAGTTACTATTTTCGAACATCTCTAGTTACTCGGTCCGGTATTTGAAAGTATCTCTTCCCTTACCCTAAGTCCTTTTAGGGAGCGAAAATTTTCCTTTATTCTCCCCCGAATATTTACGACGCCGGATAACTCAAACCTAACTTCCCCCCTTCTCAGCAGATTCTCCAGCTTTTCAGATCTTTCCTCACCGAGTTCTATACTGAACTCCACGTCTCTCTGATTACCCGGGTTTATAGAGAAGTCTGTTTTAAGAGACCCTGCTCCCAGGTACAGGCCGTCCGCATTGACAAAAAGGGACGAACTGCCCGTACTTACCGGGACCCGCGAATTATTTTCGACCCGCCCGCTGAAAGACAGACTCCTTTCGGCCCCTCCTCCCCCGATATCCAGGGCTTCAAATGAGATTTGCACTTGATTCAGGGAGGAAAACGACTTTTCGTATTCTATTTTTTCGTTACGGGCGAACAGATAGTAAACACTCAACCAGGCAGAGAGCCCCAGAACCAGGAACCACAGAATTATCTTCGTCCTGTTCCCCTTTTCATACTTCATAACATGCTACCCAGTGATCCGGTTCTATTTCCCTTAGCTCCGGATGTTCTTTTTCTCGACAGGTCTCTTTTGCTATCGGGCAGCGCGGGAAGAACCTGCAGTTTGGCGGCGGATTTACCGCCTCGGATACGCGCCCCTTTATATCCACCGGCTCACGTTCGACGGTGGGGTCTGGAACCGGCACGGCGGAAATTAGCGCCCGGGAATACGGGTGTATTGGAGATTGAATTACCTCTTCTTCGGGACCGCGTTCGACCAGCTTCCCCAGATACATAATTGCCAGCCTGTCACACATATACCGGGCGACGGAAAGGTCGTGCGTAATATAGAGATAACCGAGATCCATCTCTTTCTTTAAGCTCAACATTAGCTTCATGACACCCGCTCTAATCGAGACATCTAGCATGGAAGTCGGCTCGTCGGCAACCACGAAAGAAGGGTTCAGGATTATTGCCCGGGCTATTGCGACCCGCTGGCGCTGCCCTCCGCTCAGTTCGTGGGGATACCTGAACATAAAATTCTCCGGCGGGGTCAACCCCACCTTTTCGAGCATTCTAACCACCCGTTCTTCGTGGTCGGCTACATTACCTATTCCCTGAACTGACAGAGGTTCCGAAACCGTATCGAAAACAGTCTTTCTGGGGTTCATCGACTCGTATGGATCCTGGAAGATCATCTGGGTTTCCCGGCGGAAGTCTTTCAATTCCGCCCTGCTAGTAATTTCCGTCAAATTCCGGCCGCGAAGATAGATTTCCCCCTCGGTCGGTTCGATCAGCTTGAGCAGCAGTTTACCCGTAGTTGTCTTGCCGCAACCTGATTCTCCCGCGAGCCCCAGCACCTCACCTTTTTTTATCTCAAAGGAAACCCCTTCCACGGCGTGGATATAGCTTTTTTTTCGCCCCAGAAAACCCTCGGAAGAAACGAGGAATTTTTTCGTCAGGTTTTCGACAATAAACAATTCTTCAGTAGCGGTGGAAGGCATAATTTCACCTCATTCCGTCAGCGGATGATGGCAGGCAACCCAGTGGTTCCCCGCTAGTTCTCTGTAATCCGGCTTTTCTTCCTGGCAAATCTCCGTCGATCTGGGACACCTGGGATGGAACCTGCATCCCGTCGGGGGGTCGATAAGTCCCGGCGGGGTTCCTTTGAGCGATTCAAGTTCTTTCAATTGTCCCTTAACGCTGGGAAAAGCTGACATCAGGGCATCCGTGTATGGATGGAAAGGGTTTTGAAAGATCTCCACCGCGCCCGCCATTTCTACGAGTTGCCCGGCGTACATGACGCCGATAACTCCGGAAACTTCCGCGATTACCGCGATATCGTGACTTATGTAGGTCATCGCCATATTCAGGTCTTCTCTGATCTGATTAATCTCTTCCAGAATCCTATCCTGGACGATTACGTCCAGTGCCGTAGTTGGCTCGTCCGCAATGATTAAATCCGGCTCACAGGCCAGGGCCATGGCGATCACTGCCCTCTGCTTCATACCCCCACTGCACTCGTGCGGGTATTGCTCGATGATCCCCTGTTCCAGACCGACGATATTAAATAGTTCTTTTATTCTTTTCTGGCCTTCTTTTTCGGAAACGTTCTCGTGTTCCCGTATAGCCTCCATGATCTGCTCCCCGAGAGTGTAAACGGGATTTAACGAATTCATTGCAGCCTGGAAAACCATGGATATTCCGCTCCAGCGGACCCCCCTCATTTCTTTCTCCGAGAGGGGTACCAGGTCCGTACCTTTAAACAGGATCTGTCCCGACTTTAACCTGGCGTTATCCGGTAAAAGTTTCAAAATGGACATTGCGACGGATGTTTTTCCGCAGCCTGACTCACCAACCAGACCGAGTGAACCCCCTTTTTCTACAGTAAAACTGACGTCGTCTACCGCTCTGACTTCACCCGTTTTGGTAGTGTAGTGCATCGTCAGTTCCTCTACATCGAGCAGGCTCATGTCAGCGCTCCCGCAACTTTGGGTTCACGACTTCGTTTAGCCCTCTACCAATGAAATAGAAGCCGGCACAGAGGAACGTAATTGCCAGGCCCGCCGGTATCCAGAGGTACCAGAAAGTACCCAGTCTGCTTCCAACCAGGTATCCTGCGTCATTTGCAGTCTGGATCATGATGCCCCAGCTCATCCTTACATCCAGCAGTCCCAGGAAAGCAAGAGTTGCCTCGGTAAAGATGGCTCCGGTCACCGCAAACATCATGTAAAGAAAGGATAGAGGCAGGACGTTGGGAATGATGTGTGAGAATATTATATAAAGGTTACTTCCGCCTGCTACCTTTGCCGCCTCTATATACGGCTTTACTTTAACCTGAAGTGCTCCGGATTTGAGCATGATAACGTTGCCCCCGAAGCCGCTCAGTACGGCGATGATCAGCGCCAGCCTGAAAAGTGTCATTTCGTAAACTACCTGCGATAGTGCGGCAATTGTCGCCACGAAGGGGAACACCATAAATATATCCGCTACCCGCATTAGGGCCGTGTCCACAAGACCACCGTAGTATGCACTTATCGCCCCCAGAGTAGTAGCGATAAATATTCCTCCAACCGCAGCAACCAGCCCCAGGATGAATTCGTTGGACGCGGAAAACATCAGCTGGGTTAGGATATCTCTTCCGAGTGGATCCGTCCCGAGTGGATGATGTAATGTCGGAGAGTGAGGATGCGTTCCTGCTATGTCAAAGGCAAACCCGGTTACCGGTTCGTACATTGAGGGTCTACCTGAGACTGACCCCATTATATTTACGTAGAACGGGTAAAATATCGCAAAAATCGCAAAGAATATTACTATACCCAGACCAATCGGCCCCAGAACGGATCCCTTAAAGATACTCCAGTTCTCTCGAAAACTCTTACGAAAAAGTCTCAACCTAACGCGCCAGAGTGGCTGTTGCAGTTCTTCGAAGTCTCTCTTTTTTTCGTTATCCACTCTTCATCGCCCCCTCTTCGTAACTTATTCTCGGGTCGAGGAAAGAGTAAATGATGTCCGCGACCAGGTGTGCCGTTATCGCAATTAATCCGAAAAAGGTATAGGAACCGACCGCCAGCGGATAGTCTCCGGTATTTATTGCCCGGAGAAAAGTCAGGCCGATACCGGGCCAGGAGAATACTATTTCTATTACCATGGCGCCGTCCAGTGCCGTCGGTATCGCGAGGATAAAGCTCGTTACCAGCGGCAAGAGCGCCGTTCGGGCGGCGTGTTTGTCTCGTACCTGTTTGTCGGAGATGCCCTTGGCTCTTGCCGTGGTGATGTAATCCTCTTTGATCGTTTCCAGCATTGAATCCCGCATAAGTAGCATTGAGCCGCCAAACTGGATGGTTGCCAGGGTAATGATCGGCACGCCCATGTGCCAGAGAATATCCCCGACGAATGTGCCAAACCCGGAAATCAGCCAGCCCACTATAAGCCCGATCAGCGTGACGCCCGCAGCGGAATATTTGATTATTCTGGCAAGAACCCTGTCGACGACAAATTTTTTCGTAAGATAGTACGCCAGGAAAAGAAAAAAGGAAGCGAGTAAACCGGACAGTATCATGTAAATAAATATGGATTGAGAATCCACGCCCGTCCCGCTCCATAGTTCAGGTGTTAGAAATTGGTTTATCGGGAAGATCCCTAGCCTGAAGGAGAAAAACCAGATTAGCAGTAATGCCCACCAGGGCGTGAAGACGGTCCAGAGGCTTACGCCCGTAATGGTTGCCAGATAGTCGGATAACTGCCCTCGCCTCCATGCTATGAACTTTCCAAGGGAAAAGCCCAGGTAATACGAGATCAGTATCGCCGAGACAAACAGGACAATCGTCCGCGGCCAGCGCGTAATTATGAAATCCCAGACGGGTCGGGGATAGCTGCTCAGGGATCGACCGAGGTCGAACTCGATGAACATATTTCTCATGTAATTGAGCCACTGCAGGTGCGGTGGCTTGTTTAGACCGAACTGTTCCGCCAGTTTCTGCCGTGCTTCGGGTGGGATATCAGGATTGCCGATAAACCTGGCTGTCGGATCCGCGGGACCAAGATAAAAAATAAAATATACGATTGAGGCGTAAAGAAAAACAACCAGGAGAATCTGGACCAGTCTCTTTGCAATGTATTTAGCCATGCTCTCTCCGGTTAAAAATTGCCTGGGACCGTTTTGGCCCCAGGCATTATTGATCTAATTTAGCTTCCGTCCCGATAAACCCTGGTGACCTTACTCTATTACCATGGTGAGGCTCTGGTAGCCGTATCCACCCTGCAATCCGTCGAGTGCCTGATCAAATTGAAATTCTACTCGACCGCTTCGGTACGCTTCTGTAAGAGGTGAGTAGAAAAGCACTACGTAGGGAACTTCCTCGGCAAGTATTTCCTGGCAGGTATAAGCGTATTCTTTGGCCTGGTTAAGATCCCATTCTCCGACGAACTTTTCGGCTGCCTCGTCGAACCTTTCGCTCGAGTAACCCGTGGTGTTGAATCCCTTTGGGTGGCTCGTGCTGGAGTGCCAGAAGTCGTACATGAAGTCGGGAAAAGCCGGATTACCGAGGCCCCAGCCAAGTATGTACATATCGAAGGTCGGGGCTTCCCCGGAGGGGAAGACCTCCTGGACGATCGTGTTGAATCCGGTCAGTTTTGCCCGCACGGGTATACCTGCTTCATTTAACCAGCGCTCGATCCAGATGGCAAATGTCGCACGCATCGGGTCGTAGCCGGCGGAGGGTGCGAGAAGCGTCTGCTGTTCCATCTTATCTCCACTGGGAAGAATAAGCCCTTCTCCCGCCTGGGTGAGTTCCCCATCTTCCACGACCGGCTCCTTTTCCCAGCTAAAGCCGGCTTCTTTCAGTAACTCGACTGCTCTTGCTATCCTGGCGCCTCGTTCCATTCCCTTTCCTATCTTTGGAACGTCCGGATTATACCAGAAAGTATTCGCAGGTGGTATTACGGAATATTGTGGTTGAGCTACACCCTGAAGAACTGTTTGAGTAACGAATTCCTTGTCGATCAGATTTGCAACAGCTTTGCGGAAGTTAATTATATCGTAGGGTGTTTTTCGTGCATTAAACGTCATGTAACGCCAGCCGTTTGGCTGGTTCTCGACCAGCGTAATCCCTTCCTTACCTCTTAATTGATCCGCGAAACCTTTTTCGAGTCCGTTCGGGTTGTGGATAAAGTCGATGTCACCTTTCTGCAGGGCGAGAACGGCTGCGGACATGTTTTTGTAGACCTTGAATAGTACTTCGTCCACGTGTGGCCCGTACTTCAGGTCAACAATTACGTCGCCCTCCGGTTCACCGTAGTAGGTCGCTTCGTATTTTCCGGGTACTTTATCAAGCACTGCGCCATTCTCGTAAAGAGTGGTTTCCTGACCTTCAAGATACCAATCTTCGTTTTTCTTGTTTGTGATGAAAGCGCCTTCCTGTCTCTCCCCGAACACAAAAGGGTCCGCACTCATCGGCTGTTTCACGTCGTAGTTGAGTAGATATTTACCAGGATTCTCCTGTTGTTTTGCTTCCTCTACTATGTGCTCCCACTTGGCTTTCTGGACAAGCCCCATCATCAGGATGCCCCATTTGAACTTTGCCGATTTTTCAGTGATGTAAAATTTCACCGTATGGGAATCGATTGCCTCCACGTCGTAGAAGATCGAGGGGACGAGGTCGGCCACCCAGTTTCCGCCCAGAGAATCACTGAATTCCTGTACGGTATGATAGGAGAAAACTACATCTTCAGCCGTTAACTCGGTGCCGTCCTGCCACATGTAATTTTCATGCAATTTTACAGTTGACTCCCACAGTGGGTCGCCTTCTTCCGTGGTTTCCTCGCTCTTGACGGGCGGTAAATCCGAGGGCATACCGTCAGCTACGTAAGGCACGAATTGAAAGGTTTTGTCGGTTAATGAGTAAAGTGTGGGCCAGTAATTATAGACGGCGAAGTTGTATGTGGTTGAATCCGGGCCTATCCCAGCCCAGAGGTTTAGCGTGGTAATGTCGTCGAGGAGACCTATCTTGTACGTCTTTGCCTGACCAGCTAAGGAGGCCGTAAATATTAAGATTACGGCCAGAATTCCAATAACAGCTAGTTTCTTTTTCATTGTAACCTCCTCTAAAGTCTCTGCTTAAATGTATTTGGTGGATCATCCTCCAGTCCTGGCTGCTCTCTATCACCTCCGATTGAGATCTTAATAACGTGATATTCGTCTGTGAGCGGCCTACATAATAGATGATATCAAAATTAGAAATTTTGTCAAAAAATTCAAACGATATAAATTACCGTTCTGCGCCTGCGCCTGTCGGATCAGGCCGAAGGCGCAAATTAACCACCACTTGAAAACAAAATGTGCATATGATAATATAGGATCGAGCTGGAAGAAAATGTAAGCAAACAAATAATCATGAGGTGATTATCATGCCAGCTGGAGATAGAACAGGACCGAGAGGAGAAGGACCGAGGACCGGTAGAGGACTGGGTTATTGTTCTGGATACCAGACACCGGGTTACACTAAAGGAGTTCCCCGTGGAGGGGGCGGCTTTGGCCGTGGTCGAGGCCTTGGTTACGGAGCCGGTTACGGGAGAGGCTTTGGTTACGGCAGAGGTTACCGGGCACCGGCACCCGCGACGGGCAGTTACGCGAGACCCACCGGATACGCCAACCAGGAAGCCCGGAGCGAAGAACCGGCGCGATCTGAGAAGGAGTACCTGGAACAGGAAGTTGAGGCTCTGGAAAACGAGCTGGAAGCGATGCGACAGCGCTTGAGAGAGCTCGACGAAGAAGGTAACTCTTAAGGAGTGATCTGATGAAACTTGCTGTAACAGCTACAGGAAAAGATCTTGCTTCCTCGTCCGATGGGAGATTTGGACGCTGTTCTTATTTTGTCTTGATCGACCCCGAGACGATGGATTACGAAGCTCTGGAAAACCCCGGCAAGGGTGCTCGGGGTGGGGCAGGAGTGCAGGCGGCCCAGGCTCTGGCCAATTCGGGCGTAGACGCTCTGGCAACGGGCAACGTAGGGCCAAATGCCTTCAATACACTGGACTCGGCGGGCATTGAAATGTATACCGGGGCCTCCGGAACAGTTCGGGAGGTTGTTGAAGCTTACAAGGACGGAAAACTATCTCAGTCCAATGGCCCCACCGCAGCGGGCGGAGCAGGTAAATAAACACTATCAGGGTGAAAAAACATGAAAGTCTGTTTTCCAACCGAAGGCAATCGAGGCATGAAAGAAAGTGTCGGCGAGCACTTTGGAAGAGTACCCACTTACACTATTGTCGACAGCGAGACTGACAACGTAGATGTCATCCCAAATAACAGCTCCCATATGGGCGGTAGCGGCCTTCCCGCTGATCTTCTGGCACAGGAAGGAGTTGACGTAATGGTCTGTTCAGGTCTGGGAAGAAAAGCAATTCGGCTCTTTCAGGACCACGGGATCGACGTCTATGTCGGTGCAGGGGGGAGCGTTCGAGAAGCCCTGGCGGAGTGGCGAGAAGACCAACTTCTGGCCGCCTCGGAATCCGATGCCTGTGAGCGGCACGAGTTCGGCGGCAAAGGGGACCATCACCATCATTAAACACACGTACCCCCCCACTTCACCTCAAAGGAGAAACTGATACAATGCAGATTACCGTTTCTGCCGGGAAGGGTGGCACCGGTAAAACGACCGTTGCCACCAACCTGGCTTTAGCACTGGAAGAAATATACGACGTTGAATTTTTCGACTGCGACGTGGAAGAGCCCGATGCCCATATATTCCTGGAGCCGGAATTTACCTCGACGGAACCGGTCAACATCCAAATTCCGGAAGTTTCTGAGGGCACGTGCACTTATTGCGGGAAGTGCTCGGAAGCCTGCGAGTTCAACGCCATAGCGACTTTCGGGGAAAACGTTCTGGTATATCCCGAACTCTGTCACGGCTGTGGCCTGTGTTCGATGGTCTGTCCGGTAAACGCAATTACGGAAAAGCCGAAAGAAATTGGAAAAATAAGAAGTGGTAGGTCCGGGTCAATCAGTTACTTCGAGGGCGATCTGACCATAGGAGAGCCCATGGCAACGCCGATAATTGCAAAGCTCAAGAGAAATACGGATTCGGATAAACTATCCATACTCGATTCACCTCCCGGAACTGCCTGCCCGGTAATAGAAAGCCTTCATGGAAGCGATTTCGCCCTGCTTGTAACTGAACCAACGCCGTTCGGTTTACATGATTTGAAACTTTCCGTCGACGTGGCAAGGGAAATCGGCGTCCCCGTTGGTGTGGTTATCAACCGTGACGGAATAGGGGACGAGGGTGTAGAGGAATACTGCCGGAAAGAGGACGTGCCAATTCTGGCCAGGATTCCCGACGATAGAAAGATCGCCGAACTCTATTCTAACGGAGTACCTTTTATAAAAGAACTCGGTGAGTGGAAGGAAAAGTTCATCGACCTCTACAGAGATATCGAGGAATTGGTCGAAAAAGGGGAAGCATCAGCAAAAGACAGACCGGCCAGGGTGTAAGCAATCCACTAATGTACTCCGTTCAGTCGAGCTTTATGAAAACCTGGAAGTATCTCAAAAGAGTGGTCAGGTACCTAGGTGGTTTATACCTGAGGAAAATTTTATAAGAAAAGGAGTCTTGATGAAACAACTGCTCGTTATCAGCGGTAAGGGTGGTACGGGGAAGACGACGCTCGTTTCTTCTTTTGCTTCCCTTGCCGACAAAAAAGTGCTGTCGGATTGCGACGTCGACGCAGCTGATCTTCATCTGATCCTGGATCCCGAAATAGAGTCCCGCGAAGAGTTTTCCGGGGCCAAGGAAGCAATCAGGGACGAGGCAAAGTGTACGGACTGTGGCCTCTGTTATGAACACTGCAGGTTCGACGCCATTAACGAAGATTTCGAGATCGATCCCTTCCGCTGCGAGGGCTGTGGAGTCTGTGCCCACGTATGCCCGGAAGACGCAATCAAAATGGAAGACGTGCTTTCCGGGTATTCCCTCAAATCCTCCACCCGGTACGGAAAGATGGTCCACGGGGAGCTCCGCCCCGGGGAAGAGACTTCGGGTAAACTGGTCACGGAAATAAAACAGGAGGCCACGGACCTGGCGGATGAAGAAGGAGTCGAGCTGATAATAATAGACGGTTCTCCCGGTACCGGTTGCCCCGTAATTGCTTCTTTAGCGGACGTGGATCTGGCTCTCGTGGTGACCGAACCGACAAAATCCGGGCTGAGTGACTTAAAGCGGGTGATCCGTCTTTCCGAGAACTTCGATATCAAGCCGGCGGTCGTTATAAATAAGTACGATTTAAACCCGGAAATCGTGAACGACATAGAAACATTCGCTAAAGGAAACGAGATACCCGTGCTCGGCAAGATACCTTATGATCCGGAGGTAACTAAGGCCATGGTAGCCGGAAAGAGCGTGATAGAATTTTCCGAGGACGGTACGGCGAGAGAAATACGAAAAATCTGGGAAAAACTTTCAGATATCCTTGCTTAATGGCAGTATCGACCGACGCTTCAAAAGGCAGAACCTCTGGAAAGGGGAGGCAAAATGAAAAACTTAAAAATTACAGGTATTTACGACAATACTGCGACCGAACGGCTTATACCGGGCTGGGGATTATCCCTTTTGCTGGAAATATCCGGACACCGAGTCCTGTTTGATACCGGATCGGACCTCATGCTGCTTTCCCATAACCTGGACGAGTTGGACATACGAGCCGGGGATCTCGATACGGTCGTGCTGTCCCACCCTCACTGTGATCACGTTGGAGGGCTTTCAGCGATTCTGCGTGAAAACGCCGACCTGAATGTTTACATTACCTCTTCTTTTCCGGAATCATTAAAAGAAAAAGTTAAGAGCTACGGGGCCGTCCTGGTGGACGAATCAGAACCCATCCAGCCCTGCCCCGGCGCAATCACTACCGGTGAGCTCAAGGGGCGTTACCGTGGCTTGGACTTGCCCGAGCAAGGCATAATACTGGAAACCGATGGCGGCCCCGTACTAATCTCGGGTTGTGCTCACCCCGGTATAGTGGAGATTACGAAACGGGCGAAAGAGATCGTCGGCGGTTCGCCCTATCTAGTACTCGGCGGGTTTCACCTCGGGGGAAAGGAAAAAGCAGAAATCGAAAAGGTGGTGGAAGGTTTGATCGACAACAGTGTAGAAAACGTGGCCCCCACACACTGTACCGGGGAAAAAGCGACCGAGATGATCAAAAGTAGTTACGGAGATAATTTCGTGGACTTCGAAGCGGGCAAGCGAATAGATATTAACGATGATTTAATTAGTTTCTGATACCTCATATCAACGAGCTGAAGAATCGGTCGGATACCCACAAAAACCAACAGACATCCGCTTGACCTTCTCAACTATTTAAGCAGTTATAGTTTGAAAGTTGGCGCATCAGCTACTAGAATAGGTCAGAAGAGGTGGAAGACATGGTGAGAGTCAGGGTTAAAGCTTTGCTCGTCGATACTTCAAATAACGCACCAGTAGTTTTGCTGGAGGGTGACGAAGATCACGAGGTAATGCCTATCTGGATAGGTCAGAACGAAGCCCTTGCCATCTCTCTCAAATTACAGGGAAAGGAGTTCGAGCGTCCGCTCACACATGACCTGCTTAAGTCCGTATTGAACAAACTGAACCACGATCTGGAAAAAGTAATCATCGATGATCTGAGTAACAAGACTTATTATGCAACACTGGTCCTGAGAGGGCCGGATAACGAGCAGATAAGAATAGACTCCCGTCCTTCCGATTCAATTGCTCTCGCTCTGCGCACCGACAGTCCCATTTTCGTCGAAGACGAGATTTTCCGCGATGTGGCCATGGAATCACCGTTTGATGAGGAGATACAGGACGAAGAGGCAGGAGAGGAGTTTGAGGACTTTCTCGACCAGCAAATGGAACTGAGGAAGTTCAAAGAGTTCACTGACGACAATTAACTTACGACAAATAAACCCACCACTTATTATATTCTTATGGCAGATAAAGAGAGATTGGACGTTCTATTAACGGAAAGGGAGCTGTGTAAAAGCCGGGAGAAAGCAAAACGGGAAATCATGGCGGGTAACGTTTTCGTTTCGGGGCAACTCAGAGACAAACCGGGCAAAAGAGTTCCTGTCGATGCCGAAATTACGCTTGAACGGGACGAAGAAAGGTACGCCAGCAGGGGCGGTAAAAAACTGGAATCTGCCCTCGAAAAGTTTGACCTGAACGTAAAGGGTTGGAAGGTTGTTGATATCGGGGCATCCACGGGTGGCTTTACGGACTGCCTTCTGCGAGAAGGCGCGCAGAAAGTCTGGGCTCTTGATGTAGGCAAGGGACAGCTGGACTGGAACCTGCGACAGGACGAGAGAGTTGAACCGATGGAAGGAAAAAACGCTCGTTATCTAAAGCCGGAGGAAATAGGCAGTTCCGTCGAACTGGTGACAATAGACGTATCTTTTATATCGCTGGAACTTATCCTGCCAAACGCGAATAAACTCCTGACACCCGACGGGAAGATTATCTGCCTTGTGAAGCCGCAATTCGAGGCCGGGCCGGAACTGGTCGAACAAGGTGGCGTAGTTACGGACCCGGCTGTCCACCGTGACGTCCTCCAGAACGTCATAAGTTATGGAAAAAAAACCGGCCTCGTGGCCACTGCCTCTACTTATTCTCCGATACAGGGCAAAACGGGGAAAAACATCGAATACTTTCTCCTGTTCTCCCGGTCCGGAAGCGAGTTAGAAAGTGATGACGTACTACAGGTAGTCGAATCGGCGCACGGCGACTTTTCCTGATTTACCGCGATCACCGCTAAATACCGACCTCGATGGTGGTAAAAATGATCTCTGCTGCAGTTACAGGGGGAATAGCATCCGGGAAAACCCAGGTGCTCCGGGTCGCACGGGGATTTCCGGAAGCAAAGACCCTTCAAGCAGATGATCTGGCAAAAGAGATATACAGTCCCGATAATCCCCATTTCGAAGAAGTCGTAGATATTTTGGGCACGGAAATACTGAACGACCGGGGAGAAATCGACCTCGAGTCAGTGGCCGAGAAAGTTTTCTCGGACGGCGAACTCCTGAAAAAGTTAGAGGAAATAGCGCATCCTTACGTCAGGGAAAGAATAAAGACCTTGATGGTCGAGTACGAAAATAGGGGAACGGAATTATTCTTAGTCGAAATCCCCCTGCTGTTCCAATCAGCCAGCGTTGAAACTAATTCTTTCGACCGGATAATCCTGGTCACCGCCGAAGAGAACCTGCGGATCGAAAGACTCATGGAAAGGGATGGAGTTTCTGAAACAATGGCAAGAAAAAGAGTTCAGTTGCAGAAACTTCCGAGAAATGCCCGCGAGGAATCCGACTTCGTCGTAGAGGCTGACGGGTCAATTGAAGAAACCAGGAGGAAGGCAGAAGAGATAATTCGAACCATGCTGAATCAACTTAGCTGAAGAAACCCTTCCGATACTCCCGAGGGAGCCCGGGGGCCACCTCGGCAAGTTTGCGTCAGTTTAGCGTGGCGTACTTCCTCGATCTCAGCTGAGTTTTGGCTACTTTGATATTTTCTTTTTCTGGTGAGCGGAATTTTATAGCAGGGATTTCTCTCGGGCCAACTTTTTCACGAAATCCGCGTCACTGTAATCCAGCCATTCGCCAGAAACTATCTGGTGTTGTTCGTGTCCTTTTCCCGCTATTAGCAGACAACCTTCCCCCGTTATCTTCTCCAGAGCTGCCTCTATAGCTTCTTTTCTGTCGGGAATTATTTCATAGTTATCCTTCGTGGTTATCCCACTTTCTATTTCCTCGAGTATCTTCATTCTATCCTCTTTCTTGGGGTTGTCGTCGGTGATAAAAGCCGAATCTGCCAATTCCGAAGCAATTTTCCCCATCTCCGGTCTCTTACCTCGGTCGCTTTCACCACCACAGCCGAATACTACGAAAACTGACTCATATATACGCTTGAGATCTTTCAGCGCTCTCTCCAGTGCTCCGGGATTATGGGCAAAATCCACGTAAACGTCATTTCCTGTATTTAACTCAATCCTTTCCATCCTCCCCGGAAGTTCTCCCGCCCGGGAAAGATCGGCAACGACACTCTCAAGCTCTTTACCGTTTACAAGGCCAACCGTAGCCGCCGCAAGGGCGTTATATACGTTGTATCGACCGGGAAAACCTAGCTCAACCCGCGCCTTTCCCCACGGAGAATGTAGAGTAAAGTGGATTTCTCGTCTCGATTGAGATATCTCCGCCGCAAATACGTCCGGACTCCCTTCCAGTCCGTATTTAATGACCTCCGCCCGCGTGACGTCTGCGATAGTCTCGGAAAACCCGTCATCAGAATTTAAGATCCCGGTATCTTCCTCGGATAAAGCCTTAAATAATTTTAATTTTTCCTTTCCGTACTCTTCCATCGACTCATGATAATCAAGGTGGTCCCGCGTTAGATTCGTAAAGACGCCGCAGTCAAACTCGACCGAACTGACCCGCTTCAGGCTGAGGCTGTGAGAACTCACCTCGAGAATCAGATTTCGCCTTCCCGTCTTTCGTGTTTCGTTCGCCATCCGGTTTATCTCAGGGGCTTCCGGGGTAGTAACAGGCCCTTCAGCGTCCGGACTATCCTTGTTTGTAATTGTGCTAATTATCCCGGAATCCGACTCTCCCAGGATCAAATTTGTAAAATGTGCGGTCGTAGTTTTCCCGTTCGTCCCGGTAATCCCAACTACGTATAAATCCTCAGTTGGTTTTCCGTAAAAAATATGGCTTATCCGGGACAGAAACTCTCTACTATCCGCAACTCGGACGTAAGTATCCGGTTTAACGCTCAATTGGGAACGGCTTTTTTCTCCAAAAACAGCTCTGGCCCCGTTCTCCAGCGCTTTTCCAATAAAATCGTGACCGTCCGCCCGGGCGCCATCGACCGCCACGAAGGCGTTGCCCGGTTTTACCGACCGGGAATCGTGAGTAATACCCGTAATTGATCGATCTCTTTCGCCCGAGAGACTCAAGTAATCGGTCTCGGACAAGATCTGTCCTAACTTCTTTTTCATTTTCGTCACCAAAACTTGCTGAGGAACCCCCGGAACACCCCCTGGAGAGGAATCGGCTGGTTTACTAACTTAATCCGACCTAAAACCCGCGTTTTTCTCTTACCCGATAAGTA
>Ga0207797_1001523_pt1 | contig 16704 bp, 13 predicted proteins | sample PRCRCaboRojoPR_6_FD_187275 | JGI IMG/M metagenome (GOLD analysis project Ga0207797, IMG submission 187275) | Marine sediment microbial community from Cabo Rojo, Puerto Rico - PR CR 10% Liquid 1 (SPAdes) | ecosystem: Environmental > Aquatic > Marine > Coastal > Sediment | place: Cabo Rojo, Puerto...
CGCGAGGACGAACTCGACACCCGCGTCCACGTCCTCGTCTACGGGTCTGAGGAGGTCGGACTCGTGGGGTCACACCACGACGCGGACGTCCGAGACCACGGCTCGATCAAGGGTATCGTCAACAACGACGGCGTCGTCCGTGGTCGCACCCTCCGGCTCTACACCCACGGGTTCGACGGGCTCGAACGGGCGGTCGAGACGGTCGCCGAGCGGTTCGACCACCCGGTCAACACCACCCCACGGCTCGGCCCGCACTCGGACCACTGGCCCTACGTCCAGTGGGGCGTCCCGGGTATCCACGTCATGAGCGAGACGGGCGACGAGGGCCGGGGCTGGGGGCACACGCGCGCGGACACACTCGACAAGCTCGAGTCGAGAGACCTCCGCGAGCAGGCCATCCTCCTCACCGACCTCACGGTCCACCTCGCCGACGCCGACACCGAGGTCGAACACCGCGAGGCCGAGTCCATCGCCGCACAACTGGAGGCCGAGGACCTCGCGGCGGGAATGAAGGTCATCGGCGACTGGCCGTACTGAGTCCGAAGACATACGCGAACGGCCGCCGAACGCCCCGCCGTGCGCGCCCTCCCACTAGCACTCCTCGCCTGCTGCCTGCTCGCCGGCTGCGCGGCCCTCCCGGCCGGCCCGCTCGGAGACACGCCCGATGGCGGCGTCGACGAGACGGTCACCCCGGCGCCGGTCCCCGGCGAGGGAGTTCCTGAATTGCTCCCCGGCGTCGGCGACGACGGCGCGGACGAGTCGGCGCGGTTCCGAGCGGTCAACCGCGAGCGGCTGGGTAACGGCTCGCTCCGTGCGCGACTCGTCCACCAGGTCGAGGGACCCGACGGCGAACTGCTCGCCCGGAGTGTCGAGGTGAACCGGGTCGAGAACGAGTCGACGATGCTACTGCGATACGAGCGGAACCGCAGGGGAGCCGGCGAGTACGGCGTCGTCGACGCGGAGGTGTGGGTCGGCCCCGAGCGGGCGTTCCGCCGTCTCGTCCGGAAGAACGGTGAGGAGAGCCTCGAGCGCCGGCCGGGGCCGGGCCGCATCCGCGAACTCGTCCGGCCGGACGCCGACGCGATGGTCGAGTCGCTCCTGTCGACGGACCTCCGGTTCGACGAGCGGACCACCATCGACGGTCGGCCACAGTACGTCCTGACCGGCGAGCGAGAGTCCGTACCCGCGGTCGCTCGGCGGGTCGGGACCGAGGCCAACCGCGACGTCCGCGTGACGGCCCGGTTCGACGATGCGGGCGTACTGCGCGTGTTGCGCGTCGAGTGGCGTGGTGCGTACCGCAACGAGACGGTGACGGCGATGTTCGTCGCCCGGTTCGACCGGTTCGGCGAGGCGACTGCACCGCGGCCGGCGTGGGTCGACCGGTTCCCGACATCGACCGCGGCCGACGGAACCCTGGACTCGAAGACGGCCACCCGAACGGCTACGTGAGCGCCGTCCCAAACGGGGGGTGTGACGCGGACCTTGCCCCCCGTGCGCGTGGCCGCGCTCGTCGCGCTCGTCGCGCTGGCCGGCTGTAGCGCCGTCGGCGGGGGGGCCGGGAGCGGGACGCCCGGAGCCGACGCCACGGTCACGCCCGCACCGGTCCCGACGGACAGCTCTGGCGGCTCGCTCGCACCCGGGCTGACCGACGAGGGGGGCATCGACGCCGAGCGGCTCGCGGACGCACACCGGCAGGCGCTGGTCGACCGGAGCTACACCGAGCGGTCGCTGACGGTCGTCACCCGACGGTCGAACGGGTCACGGCTGGGCGCCCGGGTGCTCGTGAGCCGACGGGGGACCGAGGCGTTCACCATCCGGTACGACCTGCTCGGCGAACCCCGCGAGGCCGCTCGGAGTTACGAGACCGTCTCGGCGGTGGTGTGGTCGAACGGGACCGAGACGGTCCAGGCCATCACCGACGAGACGGGGACGCGGTACGAGGCACTCGGCACCTCCTTCTATGGGAACTACGCCGCACCCGACGCCCTGCTCTACACACGCGTCCTCGAACGCAACCCGGTCGACCGCGTCGAGCAAGTGACGGCCGACGGGACGGCCGGCTACCGGGTGACGGCGACGCTCGAGTCACCGCCGCCCTCGTTCGGGCTCTCGGGGACCGTCGCCACCGGACCGGCCGACCTCGTCGCCCGCGTCTCGCCGGACGGCGTGGTCCGCCGGGTCGTCGTCACCTACCCGGCGCGCTACCGGGGCGAGGCCGCACGGGTCGAACACCGCTTCGAGTACCTCGACGTGGGGAACACGTCGGTCTCGCGCCCACCGTGGTTCGAGCAGGCCATCGAGAACGGCCCGGATACCCTCGACGGCGGCCCGGAACGGGTCGTCCGTGGCCCCTGACCCGGGCGTGTCCGGCGGGCAGACGGCGAGCGCGGGAGCCACCGAAGAGACGCGGTTAAGCCCCGAGAGCGCCTATCTCTGGCGTGAAATCGAACGTCTACCTGCTGGACCGGGGACACATCCGCGCGGACCTGAACTTCGTCCTCGACGGGAACGTCGTCGCCACCGCTGGCGACCCCGACCCGCCCCTCGAGTACGGCGAGTTCGCGGTCTGGAACCTCCTGATCGACCACCCAGACGGCCTCGTCCTCTGGGACACCGGCTCGCACCCCGAGGCCACCGACGGCTACTGGCCCGCGCCGCTGTTCGAGGCGTTCGCCCACCACGATGCGGCCGAGCGCGACCTCGACACCGCGCTCGGGGACCACGGGTTCACCGTCGAGGACGTCGACGCCGTGGTGGTGAGCCACCTCCACCTCGACCACGCCGGCGGCCTCTACCGCTTCGCCGGGACGGACGTCCCCATCTACGTACACGCCGAGGAGCTCAAGTTCGCGTACTACTCCGCGAAGACCACGGAGGGCTCTGTGGCCTACTGGGCGCAGGACTTCGACCACGACCTGAACTGGCAGGTGGTCCACGGCGACCGGACGCTGTTCGACGGGATCGAACTGCTCCACCTGCCGGGACACACCCCGGGGCTGCTGGGTGCGCAGATAGACACCGTCGCGGGTCCCCTCCTCGTCGTCGGCGACGAGGCGTACCTGGAGGCGAACTACGAGGCCGGCCGGTCGATGGCCGCCTCGCTACTCTGGGACAACCGGGCGTGGGCCGACTCGCTGGAACGGTGCCGCGAGATAGAACGCCGGACGGGGGCGGACGTGCTCCTCGGGCACGACCCGGTCGTGATGGAGCGGTTCGGTGACGGCTGGGTCACTCCGACTCCGGCCGCCACTCGCCGTCGAACGCGTCCAGACCGCGAACCCGCACCTCGGTAGGCGACACCCCGGCCGAGGGCGTCGCGTCGGCCGCCCGGAGGCCGACCTCGCCGTCGAACAGTTGCACGAATGTGCGGAACGTCTGTTCTGTGTGACATCCCTCGTCGAGGGTGTAGAGCCCCAGCCCACCCGAACGCCGGACGTGGGCAGTCAGGACCGAGAGGAACCGGAAGACTGGCGCCTCCTCGGCGTAGAGGAGCAGCGTCGAGATGGAGTCGACGAGGACGACTGGAGAGTTCGCGCTCGAGAGGAACCGCGAGACGGGCATGCTCACGCCCGTCAGGTCGCCCGGCGTCGAGACGGTGGTGACCGACCCGACCGCCTCGCTCGACCCCGGCGAGCAGTCGACGACGGTGAGGTTCCGGGACTCGCGCAGGGCCGCCGGGAGTCGGTCGGCACCGACCGCGGCGGTGACGACGAGCACGTCGCGGCCGTTCGAGACCGCGTCCGCGGCCACGTCGAAGACGAACGAGCGTTTGCCGACCATCGGGTCGCCCGTGACGAGGAGGTTCTCGCCCGAGGTGGCGGCGAGCGTCGCGCTCGTCGACACCTCCTCCTCCTGCCGACCCCTCACCCCACTCATACGGAACTGTCTGGTTCGAGGGAATGTACCACTATAGTGTTTGTGACGGTCCCCCCGGACCGTCAGACGATTGGCGTACTCAGGCGGGCGTCTCACCGTCACCGGGTCGCGTCTCCGACGACGACTCGCCCGACGTCGACTCCGATGTGGCCGGGGTCGACGCACCGCCGCCACCGTCGAACACCCGTGCCCAGACCACCAGCGTGGAGGGGAGCACGAGCAGCGAGGAGACGAAGGCGTAGAACACCGAGAGCGCCGCCAGCAGCCCGAACTGCCCGATGGCCGGGAACACCGAGAGTACGAGCACGCCGATGCCGAACACCGTCGTCAGCATCGACCCCGCGAGCGCCCCGCCGGTCCCGCGGACAGTCCGTTCGAGCGCCGTGAACAGGTCGTACTCGTGGTACTCGTCGGCGAACCGGTGGACGACGTGGACGGAGTAGTCGATCCCCAACCCGATGGTCAGCCCGAGGATGGTCGCCGTGAACGCGTTGAACGAGATGCCGGCGAGTCGCATCGATCCGGCGACGAGCGCGACGGTGACGACGATGGGGAACAGGTTCGCCAGCCCCAGCGACGGCCGCCCCTCCAGCACCCAGTAGATGAACAGGAGGAACACGGCCGTCCCGCTGATGGCGACGACGAGACTCGTCAGCGCCGACTGCAGGATGAGGTCCGAGATGGCCTGGAAGACGACGGTCCCGCCGGTGGCGGTGGCGGCGAACCGGAAGCTCCCCTCGAGTTCCTGCGCGTCGGCCGTGGTCTCGGCCTGCGTGGCGTCCGCCTCGACGGAGTAGACGATCTGCGTCGAGCGGTAGTCCTCGGTCAGGTACTCCCGGGCTTGTCCAGCCGACGAGGAGGCGAACAGGTAGTCGTACACCTGCTCCAAGTTGTCGTCCGGGATGCCGTTCCCGTTCGCGTCGTTGCGCTGGACGAGTTCGCGGAATTCGGGGTCGCTGGCCGCACGGCTCTGGATGACCGAAATGATGCCGGTCGACTCCGCGCGCCCGTTCGACCGGACGAACGAGTCCGGTGGGTCCTCGCCGGCCCGGTAGATGGACTCCAGCGCGCTGTCCTCGCGCAACGGCCCCTCGACGTACATGGTGACCGAGGCGGACTGACTGACCGAGAACTTCTCCTCGAGGAAGTTCAGGTCGCGGGTGACCGTGTACTCGCTGGGCTTGAACGGCTCGGGGAGCGCCTCGAGGTAGTCCGGGTTCTCCTCGGGCGGCAGGAAGTCCTCGTTCGTGAACGAGGTGTCGATGTCGGTGGCGTAGACGCCCGCGCCGACGGAGACGGCCAGCATCAGCAGGACGAACACGACCGGGACGCGCCGGGCGATACCGACACCACCCGTGAGCGCCCGGCCGAACGCCGATCCCTCCTCACCCAGTGGCGACTGGGAGAACGTCGGGATGGGGTACTGCTGTCGCGCCCGATCGAGCGACACCTTCGCCGCCGGCAGGAACACCCCGAAGATGAGGAAGGTGAACACGATACCGACGCTGGCGACGATGCCGAAGTCCGAGATGGGCGGTAGCGCCGAGGTGAGGTTCGCCGAGAACCCGATGACCGTCGTCCCCATGACGATGAAGAACGCGACGAGCAGCTGGTCCGTCGCGGTGGTCATCGAGTCGTCGATGTCGTAGCCGAGGACCCGCTCTTCGCGGTAGCGGTTCACCGCGTGGATACCGAAGTCGATACCCACGGCCAGCAACAGCGGCGGCACCGCGATGAGGATCTGGTTGAACGGGATGCCCGCCAGCCCCATGAACCCGAACGTCCAGACGATGGTCATCAGTAGACAGAACAGCCCCAGCAGCAGGTCCATCAGGTCGCGGTAGGCGACCACGAGGAACAGGAAGATGAAGAACACTGCCGCGGGGATGACGATGATGAGCGAGTCGCCGATGACGTTGCCGAACTCCGCGGAGATGATGCCGTTCCCGAACACGCGGATGTCCCCGTCAACCGTGTTGGTGATGTAGTCCGCGCGCAGCTGGATGGGCGTCAACGGGGAACTGCCACCCTGCCCGGCCGACTGGGAGACGCCGCTCGGCAGTTCGTGCGTGACGACACCGATGGTCGCCGACGCGCTCGCCGCCTCGCGGTTGTAGTCCCGCGAGACCAGCCCGCGGATGCCACCGCGGTCGTCGGCCTGCCGGACTGCCCGGTCGATCTGTCCGGGCGTGGCTCGCTCGATGGCGTCCATCTGTTCCTCGATGGTCGTCGCCGACGGGTCGAGTGTGCGAGCGACGATGCTCGCCACGCCGGAGGTGGACTGCACCCGGAGGCCGTCCGCGTTCTGGAGTCGCTGCTGGACCTCCAGCATCCGGAGCATCTCGCGCTGTGAGAGCACGTTCTGCCCCGTCTGGATGAGCTGTGTGCTGCCCGTGTCCGTGGAGAACGACGGGCCGAACTCGCGCTGGACGTCCTCGAACGCACGCTGGGCCGGGACGTCCTGCGTGAACCCCTCGGTCCCGGCGTCGGTCGAGACGTTCGCCAGCCCCCCGGCGAACACCGCCGTCAGGACGAGGAAGACGACGACGATGCGCCGGGGGTGGTTGACGATCTGGTCGTCCGCCGCGTCGATGAACCGCTGGTAGTCGACAGGCCCGGCCATCTACGGACGCCGGCCCCGGACGGCGAACGCGACACCACCGAGGAGCAGGACGGCCGCCCCGATGCCGAGGCCGCCGACCCCGAGCGGGACCGTCGAGAGGATGCCGCCACCCTCGCGGGCGGTCACCGAGACGGGGATCTGGTAGGTGTCCGAGAGCTTCGTGTCACCGTCGGGTTCGGTGTACTGGAAGTCCATCGAGACGGGGTAGTCCTTCGCGGTGGCCGACCCTGCGGCCGAGATGGAGAACAACAGCGTGCGACTCTCACCCGGCGGGATGCTGTCGACGAACGCCTCGTCGTCGTCGACGGTGATGGGCGAATCGGCGAATATCTTCGCCGTCACGTCGGTGAGTTCCTGCTCGCCGTTGTTCGTCACCGTGAGCTCCATCGTGGTCGAACTCCCAGCCTGGACGCTGACGTTCGAGTCGACGTCGAACACCTGCCGCTGCGGCCCGATCTCGTGACGGGCGTAGAGCGGGTCGGACTGGCGGGACTCGCCGTCAGCGTCGTCGTACTGCAGGCGGTAGGTGAACTGTCGCGGGCCGTCGCGGGCCTCGGAGGACACCTCGACGGCGTACTCGAACGCGACGGACTCGCCGGGCGCGAGGTCACCGACCGCGTACTCCGTCTCCGGCGTGTCCACGTTCGAACTCACGGGCTGGAGCACCAGCACCGCGTTCTCTATCTCGCCGGGACCGTCGTTGACCACCTCGCCGGTGAGGGTCCCCTCTTCACCGACCCGCAAGGTGGCGTCCGTGCTGGCGAGCGAGAACGACTGCTCGGCGGCGGGCGTCACGCCCACCGTCACGGGCGTCGACTGCGAGTCCGTGCCGTCGACGTCCTCGTACGCGACGGTGGTGTCGACAGTGTAGGTCCGCTCTTCGGCGGTCCCCGCGAACGACGCCTCGACGGTCACCTCGCGTGACTCACCGGGGGCCCACTCGCCGACGAACGAGGTGGCCGACGGCGATCCGCCGAACGTCAGCCCGGCGTTGGTCGACTGGAGCGAGACGGTCGCGTCCGAGACGGCACGCTCGCCCGTGTTCGTAAGCGAGAGCGTCAGTCGGCCGTTATCTCCGGTGCTCGCGGTGACCGAGGTCACCTCGGCGCTGAACGTCTGCTCGGAGGCCGGGAGGACCGACACCGTCACGGGGTCGGCGCGGGCGGTCCGGCCGTCCGTGCCGGTGTACGACACCGTCGCGTCGACGGTGAAGCTACGGTCCTCCGCGTTCGGCGCGAAGGTGGACTCCACGGTCACCTCGCGTGACTCGCCCGGGCCCCACTCGCCGACGAACGAGGAGGCCGACGGCGACCCGCCGAACGTCAGGCCGGCGTTTGGCGACTGGAGCGAGACCGAGGCGTCCCGGAGGGTGCGGTCGGCGGTGTTGGTCAACTCGACCGTGAGCCGACCGGTGTCGCCCGGCGCGGCCGTCGTCGAGACGGTCCGGGCCGTGAACGTCTGCTCGGCCGCCGGGACGACACCCAGCGAGAGCGACTCCTGCTGCGGGACACCGTCGGCGTCCTCGTACGAGACGGTGCCCGCGAGCGCGAGCGGCCTGCGTTCCGCGTCCCCGCCGACGCGGGCGGCGAACGTGAACTCCCGGACCTCACCCGCGTCCCACTCGCCGATGTAGGACTCCGCCGTGGGCGACCCACCGAACGTCAGGTCGCTGTTCTTCGACTGGAGGGCGAACGAGGCGTCCGAGGCGGCCTCGCTCCCGGTGTTCTCGACCGAGACGGTGACCTCACCGGTCGCGCCGATGGGCGCGTCGGTCTCGGCGGAGACGACCTCGAATGCCGCCTGCTCGGTCACGCGGATGGTCACGTCGATGGTCTCGGTGACGGTCTCCTCGGACTGGACGCGGTTGGGTGGGTCACCGGCGATCTGGTTCGTGTACGCGTACGAGACCTCGACCGGCACGTCGTAGGTGCCCGGTTTCGCGTCCTCGTCGACGCTGATGTCGAACCGGGCGGGTACGGGCGCCTGCGTCCCGACCGACCCGACGGCCACCTCGTCGGTCAGCACCTCGATGGGCGCGTCACCGGCGGACATCTCCAGTGTCGTCCCACGCGCGGTGGTGACGATGCTGCGCTCTGTGGGGATGGTCTGCTCGACCAGGTCGGCCTCGCCGCTGTTGACCACACTGACGGTGAGCGTCGTCGACTCGCCAGCCGTCACCCGGTTGTCCGACAGTACCAGCGAGAGTTCCGGTTCCCCACGCGTGATGGCGGCGGCGGGCGTCGGGACGACGAGCATCGCGACCAACAACAGGATGGCGACCGTCCGGAGCCTCATGCGGCGGTCACCCGCGAATCGGCGGTGAAGGGCATCGTACGCTCCCCCTCTCCGGCGACCGACATAAGCCCCGGTGTGCTCCTGACCGGTTCCTCGGTGTCCTCTCCCTGCTCCCCCACGGCGAGATGGCGGCCGGCGGGCCCGCTCGGGCCCCGACCGAACGAACGTTCGGTGATCACGGCTGACCGAACGTTCGGTAGGGTTATGTACTTTCCGACGTGTCCGTACGACAGGAATCCGACGCGACCGTGTCGGTCCGGCACATGAGAGAGGACCAACCCTTCGACGACGAACCCGCCACGACCGAGGAGCGCATCATGCACGCCACCTACGAGGTGCTCGGTCGCCACGGGTACGCGGGCCTCTCCATCGGACGCATCGCCGAGGCCGCCGATCTCAGCAAGTCCTCCGTCTACCACTTCTACGACGACAAGGAGGACCTGCTGGTGGCGTTCCTCGACGGGATGCTCGAGTGGTTCCAGGGCCAGTTCGCTCAGGACCCCGAGGAGGACCCGGTGACGGCGTTGCGCGAACAGACCCGGAGCGTCGTCACGGGCGTCCCGCCCGGGGCACCGGCTCCCGTCGACGAGGACGGTGTCCCCTTCGGCCCGTTCCTCGAACTCCGGGCACAAGCGGTGACGGACCCCGCCTTCCGCGAGCGGTTCACGCGCATCGACGCGCTGTTCCAGGCCGAGCTGGCCGACATCGTCTCCCGTGGCATCGAGGACGGCGTGTTCCGCGAGGTGGACCCGGACCGGACCGCCGAACTCCTCCTGACGCTGTTCATGGGGGTCGTCCTCCGGCGGTCGACGGCCGACGGGCTCGACACAGACAGACTCGTCGCGGAGATGGAGCGGCTGTTCGAGGTGTACCTGTACGCCGAGGACGACGCTCAGTAGGACTCGACCAGTCCGTAGGAGGTGTTGAGGTAGTCGATGATCCAGTCGACGGTGTCCGGGTCGTACGTCCAGAACCCGTAGAAGGTGCGTGGCTCGCGCTCCTCGGCCAGCAGCGCACACTTGTTCACGTCGACCCCGCCGCCGTCGTAGACGACGAACCACGAGGTCTCGATCTCCGTCGAGCGCTCGACGTGGATGGTGAGGTCGGTGTCGTGGCGGGGGACCTCCGCGTCCGGGTAGGCGTAGGCGTGGACATCGAGGCGGTCCTTCCCGGCCAGTCGCTTGTACACGTCCATCTGGTCGTCGAGGATGGAGAGCATCTGGAACCCGGCGTGGAGTTCACCCTTGCCGAGTCGCCACGCCCGGTCCTCGATCTCGCGGGAGGCCGCCACCATCTGCCCGGTGTCGTAGGACGTGAACATCGTCTCGTCCAGGTGGTCGAGGATTGGGCGGTACGAGGCGTCGTCGAACTCCGGGTCGTTCGGGTCGCCTTGCGCGAGGATATCGTCGACGCTGGCGGCCGTGACGAACTGGTCCTCGCCTTCGGGAGTCCCCTTCGTCAGCACCGCGAACCCGCCGGGACGACCGGACGCCGAGCGCTCGTGCTCGACGGTCAGGTTCCGGTCGTGGAACCGCTCGCGGACCGCGGCCACGGTCTCCTCGTCGGCGTTGAAGACGGTGAGCGTCTTCTCGTGGCTCTCGACGCCGGCGATGAGTTCGGTCAGAGACATCCCTGTTCAGCGAACCCTACCATACTCTCCTTTATAGTTCCTGCGGCGGCGAGACGCCCGAATCCCGTCGCCGTGCGGAGGTCAGAGGGCCGATTCAGCGTGCGCGGCGACCGCCTGCAACCCCTGCCGCGGACCACGCCGGCGTACGTCACCCCGGCGCGGATCACTCCGCCGTTCGGTACTGTCCCGCGCCCAACGAGGTATATTAATACACATACTTCACGATTAATGTCTGTCATAGACTAGCAAACCCTTTAGTCTGCCCGCCGCCTCCCATCGATTATGTTCAGTGCGGGTGACAGCGGATGACCGACGACGAACTCGTCTGGCGCATCGCCGGTGGTTCCGGCGACGGTATCGACTCGACGAGTCAGAACTTCGCAAAGGCCCTGATGCGGTCGGGGCTGGACGTGTTCACGCACCGCCACTACCCCTCGCGCATCCGGGGCGGCCACACCTACGTCGAGGTGCGCGCGGCGGGTGAGGACGTCGCCGCGCGAGGCGACGGCTTCAATTTCCTCCTCGCGCTCGGCGACTCGTTCGCCCGGAACGAGCGCGAGGGGGCCATCTACGGCGACGAACGAGCCAAACCGCTCTACGAGAACCTCGACGAACTCCGCGAGGGCGGCGTCGTCGTCTACGACGAGGGGCTCCTCTCTGCCGACGACGCCGAGGACTTCGAGGAACGGGCCGAGGAGAACGACTGGCACGTGTACCCGGTGGACCTCCGCGGGATGGCCCGCGAGCGCGGCCGCGAGGTGATGCGCAACACCGCCGGCGTCGGCGTGACCTGCGCGCTCCTCGACTACGAACTCGACGCCATCGAGGACCTGATGCGCGGCCGGATGTCCGGCGACGTGCTGGAGGCCAACCTCGACATCCTCGAAGCCGCCGCCGAGGCGGCCGAGGAGTTCGAGTTCACCCACGACCTCCGGATACCCACGGGCGAACACGACGAGGAACAGGTCCTCGTGAGCGGGTCGAACACTATCACCTTCGGGGCACTCGACTCGGGCTGTCGGTTCATCTCCGGCTACCCGATGACCCCGTGGACCGAGGTGTTCACGCTGATGAGCCAGTACCTCCCGGAACTGGGTGGTATCTCCGAACAGGTCGAGGACGAGATCGCCGCGGCGGCACTCGCCCTCGGCGCCTCGCACGCCGGTGTCAAGGCCATGTCCGGGTCCTCCGGCGGCGGGTTCGCGCTGATGTCCGAACCCCTCGGCCTCGCCGAGATGAACGAGACGCCCATCGTCCTGCTGGAGTCGATGCGGGCCGGCCCCTCGACGGGGATGCCGACCAAACCCGAGCAGGCCGACCTCGAACACGTCCTCTACACGAGCCAGGGCGACTCCAACCGCGTCGTGTTCGCGCCCGGGAACGCGATGGAGGCCTACGAGCAGACCCGCGACGCGTTCCACTTCGCCTACGAGTACGGGATGCCCACCATCGTCGTCTACGATCAGAAGCTCTCGGGCGAACTGAAGAACGTCCCCGCGTCGTTCTTCGACCGCGACCCCGACGCGTCGCTCGGCGCGACGCTCACCGAGGACGAGATTGCGGAGGCCGCTCACCACCACTCAGGGAAGTTCGAGCGCTACACGCACGACTCGGAGACGGGGGCGGCCCCGCGCTCCGTCCCCGGTCAGAAGGGTGGGCGCTACCTCGCCTCGGGGAACGAGCACCACCCGACCGGCCACATCAGCGAGGACCCCGAGAACCGGGTCACGCAGATGGACCGCCGGATGCGGAAGCTCACGAGCGTCCGCGCGGAACTCGACGAACGCGACCGCGAGGCCTCGAACCAGCACTACGTCGGCCCAGAGGACGCCCAGTACGGCATCGTGACGTGGGGGTCCAACCAGGGTACGGTCGACGAGGCCGTCGCGCGGCTGAACGACGCCGGCCACTCTGTGAAGGCCATCTCAGTGTCGGACCTCATGCCGTTCCCGGCACGGGAGGTCACGGAGTTCCTCGAGTCGGTCGAGAGCGCCCTCGTCGTCGAGATGAACGCCAGCGGGCAGTTCAAGCGGCTCCTGCAGGGCGAACTCGGGCGCTTCGGCGAGATGCTGACGAGCTTCCTGAAGTACAACGGCGAACCGTTCGAGCCCCGCGAGATCGTCGAGGGGTTCGAGTCGATGACGAACGGGGAGGACGTCCACGGGGACGGCACCCGTCTCGTGCGGGCGGCAGGTGACTGACAATGAGTGTATTCAGTGCAATCGGCGAGGAACGTGAGGTCGACCAGAACGAGTACACGCCCGGCATCGAGCCGCAGGCGACGTGGTGTCCGGGCTGTGGTGACTTCGGCGTCCTGAAGGCGCTGAAGGGAGCCATGGCCGAACTCGGCAAGGACCCCGAGGAGGTCCTGCTGGTCACGGGGATCGGTTGTTCGGGGAAGCTCTCGTCGTACTTCGAGAGCTACGGCTTCCACTCCATCCACGGCCGCTCGCTCCCGGTCGCCCGCGCCGCGAAACTCGCCAACCCCGGGCTCGAGGTCGTGGCCGCGGGCGGCGACGGCGACGGCTACGGCATCGGCGGGAACCACTTCGTCCACACCGCCCGGGAGAACCACGACATGACCTACATCGTGTTCAACAACGAGATCTTCGGGCTCACCAAGGGCCAGACCTCGCCGACGAGTCCGAAGGGCCACAAGTCCAAGACCCAGCCCCACGGCTCGGCCAAGGACCCCATCCGGCCGCTCTCGCTGTCACTCACCGGCGGCGCGTCGTACATCGCCCGGACGGCGGCGGTGAACCCGAACCAGGCCCAGGAGATCCTCGTCGAAGCCATCGAACACGACGGGTTCTCACACGTCGACTTCCTCACGCAGTGTCCCACCTGGAACAAGGACGCCAAACAGTACGTCCCGTACATCGACATCCAGCAGAACGAGGAGTACGAGTTCGACATCACCGACCGCCGTGAGGCCGGCGACGCCATGTACGAGGCCGAGAGCGCACTCTACGACGGGACCGTCCTCACCGGCCGGTTCTACCACGACGAGACGCGGCCGGCCTACCACGAGGAGAAGCAGTCGGTCGGCGAACTCCCCGAGACGCCGCTCGCGGAGCAGTACTTCGACCCGGACCGCGAGTGGGAGCGGTCGCTCGAACTGGCGGAGAACCACACCTGAGCGCCGCGACGCGCGGTGCCGCCCCGGGATCGGTCGGGCCGCCGTGGCCCGGCGGACGCTCGGGGCGGCGTGACTCGACGGGGCGCTGTGTTACACGCATATACCTGTAACAGATTGGGCGCACCGCTCAGACCGACCCGTCTTCGCCGTCCGACCCGCAGTCACAGGCCCGTTCGGTGAGGAGTTCGTCCAGCGTGTAGAACCGGCCGCACGACTCGCAGGTGACGGTCACCTCGACGTAGACGTCGACCGGGCCGACGTCGAGTGCCCCGGCGTTCCGGAGCTGGTCGATTCCGCGACCCGTCACCCGGGTGGTCCGCGCCTGCAGCGACTGGAGGCGGTCCCGCCAGGCGTCCACCCGGTCGTCCGCGTCCGGGTGAGACGTCTCCTGACTCGCGTCGAGACAGTCCACGAGGTGCCGGTAGACTGTCTGGTGGGAGACGAACGACTCTTCGACTTCGTCGATCGGAACCCCCGCCTGGCGGAGGCGTTCGCGTGCTTGTGTCCGACTCCCAGCGTCGACGTCCTCGGCCGTGAGGAGTCGGTAGAGGTTGGCGACCTCCCCGTCGAGGAACGTCCGACCGGCGTCCTCGACGGCTACGCGGAGCACGCGGCGGTTAAATTCCCCCGCGAGGTCACGGACGCTGACCTCGCCGGCCTCCCACCGCCGTCGGAGGTCGTCGTGGATGGTCTGGAACCCGTAGGCGGCGGCGACTCGCCCGAGTTTGCACTCGCACGGGGCCGTTGCGTCGATGCCGACGTCCTCCATCTTTGCCGACCCAAGGGTCGCGGCGGGTATAAACACCCGGCGCGCCGCTCCACCGGGCTCGAGGGGGCGAGCGCCGCAGTCTCGCCGGGGGCGAGGGGCGACCCGGCCGTGGCCGCTCAGCCACCCTCCATGACGCGGCCGGACTTGCTCTCGATGTCGAGTTCCCAGACCCGCGGGTCCTCTTGAACGTCGACCTTCGTCAGCAGGTCCGGCCGGTAGGCGTTGTCGGCCAGTGCGGTACGGGCCCGCTCCCAGTCGGTCGGGGTGATGCGGCTGAGCGGTCCGGTGGCGATGACGCTCCGCCACTCGGTCTTCGACGCCACGTCGTAGACGAGGAAACTCGCCTCCTCGGTTCGCTCGGCGTAGGTCACCTTCTTGCCCTCCTCGGAGTGTCCGACGAGGAGGAAGTACAGCGTGTCACTCTCGTCGTACCCGAACGAGATGGGGATACCATACGAGGACCCCTCGGTCGCCATCGAAAGCGTCCCGACCCCCTGTTCCTTCAGCAGGTCCACGACCGCGGACTCTGGCATCATGTGCCCCTGGAGCACACTCGAGTCGTGTGACATGCCAACTACTGTGGATGTCCTGCGTAAAAAATTCGCTCACTCCGAGACGAATCTCCGGACAATGGGAACGAGGCGCGGGGCGACGGCTCGGGGACGGACAGGGCGAGTGTGCTCGCTCGCCGGAGACACGATATTAACCATCAGAAGTAGTTACGTCAAGCTTGGCATTCGGTGAGCACGTCGTCGGTCAGGGCCCCGGCGAATCCCTCACGGCACGCGGGCCGGCACTGAAGTGTCGAGCGCGACCGCTTGATGCGGATTACGGGAGGGTCCATCCGCCCGAGCGCGGTCGTCCCTCGTCGTAGCTCCTCTCGGCATCGCCCCGCTCAGTCCGCCTATCGGCGTCCCGCGGGGGGCGGTAGGTGAGACCGGCTTCTTTCAGTAGACGGCGACAACTCGGCCGGGAGTAGGCCACGTCGAAGGTGTCCCGGAGGAACGCCTGGAGGAGCGCCGGCATCCACGCAGGCGCGTCGAGGCCCACCTCGGTCGGTGGGTCGTGGAGGTGGCGTTTCAGTCGCTCGCGTTCTTCCTCGCCGAGACGGCGTGGTCTGCCGGGACGGTCGGCGTCGGTCGCTGCCTGTGCGATAGTGGTGTCTTCGAGCGACGCTGGCGTGAACCGCTGGAGCCAGCTGTAGATCGTCTTCTGGGAGACTCCGTGTCGGTCGGCGAGCGTCGCTTGCGTGACGCCGTCCTTGTAGGCGATCGCGGCGAGGATCCGCTGGACCGGTCGCTTCCCGTCGACCACGTCGAGCGCATCGTGTAACTGCTCGACCGATACGTGCTCGAGTCGGGCCATATCTCTACCCCGCTGTTCACGTAGTTAGTTCTGACGGTTATCGTCGGTCGCGCCGTCGGGGGCGAGGCGGCGACCGGGCACGGTCACTCTACCTCTAGCGTCGCCGCAGGGTCGCCGTCCCGTGCCGCGAGTGGGACGTACGCCCCGTGGCCGTGCTCGTTGATCCAGTCGACCACGTCGCGTCGCCGGTGGTGGCGCACATCACAGACGTCCGCGTAGCCACAGTAGCGACAGCCCGCGGTCCCCGCGTCGACGAGCGTGGGCTGAAAGCGACCCTCGGTGATGCCGTCGGCGAGGCGCCCGAGGCGTCGGGGGGTCGTCTGCTCGACGAAGCGGCGGAACGCGGTGTGCGTCTGGAACGTCGGGTAGCGCCACGTCGTCTGTGGCTGCTCGCTGTCGCTCGTCCGGGCGTAGTCGGTGAGTTCGTCCGACCCGACCAGCCCCTTCCGGTGGTTCACCTCCGTCGGTGGCTTCACCTGGTAGTACGCCCCGCCGACCGTCTCCACGTTGTCGAGCCCGCCCTCGGCGAGCAGGGCGTAGAGCGGCAACTGGAACGCCGTCCCGCCGAGCGTGTCGTTCTCGCTCGGGGTGCCGCCGGTCTTGTAGTCGCGGACGACGAGCTGTGTCGGGTCGGTGTTCGGCACCGCGTCGATGCGGTCGACCACGCCGTGGAGGGGTACCTCGCCGACGGGCGTCTGGACGCACACGGGCTCGCGCTGGAGTGGCTCGCTGTCGTCGTGGGGCGATTCGCCCACACGAGCCTCGAACCACGCCGGGCGGGGCGTCGCCTGCGCCACCTCCTCGAACTCGTGGTCGAGGAAGCTGACGAGCAGGCCGCGCTCAGGCGAGCCGAACGAGCTCTCGCCGAAATAGGGGTTCTCGTCCGGGTCGGCGAGGCCGGCGAGCACCGAGACGAGCCACTCGCGCTGGAACGCGGTCGGGGCGTCGTCGAACCGCTCGGCGAGCGTCTCGAGCGCCACGTCGAGCAGGTGTGCCTCGCGGACCTC
>Ga0207797_1001524_pt1 | contig 16698 bp, 19 predicted proteins | sample PRCRCaboRojoPR_6_FD_187275 | JGI IMG/M metagenome (GOLD analysis project Ga0207797, IMG submission 187275) | Marine sediment microbial community from Cabo Rojo, Puerto Rico - PR CR 10% Liquid 1 (SPAdes) | ecosystem: Environmental > Aquatic > Marine > Coastal > Sediment | place: Cabo Rojo, Puerto...
GAAGACGCTCAAAAGATCCACAAGCAGCGGCCGATACTGCAAGAGACGCTCGCTACCGCTACGCAACCGAGGTGTGAGGCCTAACTAAAGACGAATGCCACTTGTCATTATCCCCTTCGCGGTGACGCTGCTTTCGGGATCGAAGATCGCTCGCACGCTCTCGGCCGGTCCGGGAGGGGGTGTCTCGTTCCCACTTCCGTCGGGGTTGCCGACACTTTGGACGTACGTCTCGGTTCCGAGTGTGATCGGGCCCGGATCGGGCGGTAGCCCGCTCTCGCTCGTTGCCCTCTTCCCCTGTTTGTAGTTGGACTGCTGGTCACGGCAGCCCTTGAGGCCGGGGTCCTGGGTGCGCTCTCACGGCGTATAGACGAGGAAGCGATCACGTTCGTCGAGAGCGTCAAACGGTTCACGCTCCGGATGGTCGGCGTGAACCTTCTGCGTGCCGCGATCGTGTTCGCGGTCTTTCTACTCGTTGTAGTGCCGCCCCTCGCTATCGTGGTCGTCTTGGGCCTCATGTATCTCGTCTATGGACTTCCGTTCGAGATCGTCGTCCATGACGCGGACTTCAGCTCTGCTCTCCAAACACCGCTTCTCACGCGCTCGATGGCGGTTTATAGGCTCGGCTCGGAGTCGCCCACCTGATCGCCGGAGCCGTCGCATCTCTGTTCCTCACCTCACTCGTTCGCAACGGCGGTCTCCTCGGGATCGTGATCGCCACGCTGGTCATCGCCGTCCCAGCGGTGTTCGTCGCGGTTTACGGCCTCCTCGTCTTTCGTGACCTGACGACGGCGGCACTGGGAGGACGACCTCTTGATCGCTCCGATTACCAACATGGTGCCCTCTTCGCTGAGGGTTTTACTGACTCGATAGTATATCCACACGCGTCGACATGGTCCCCGATCCTCCCTCCATCAGTAGACGCCAGTTCCTCGGCGGACTCACGGCCGCTACGATCGGTGGCACAGTCGCCGTCGGTGCCACGGCCCCGACCGCCCTTCCGGACGTATTGACCGACGAATCGACGAAACACTATCCTACCCCGCCGGAAGTCACCACGCACTGGCGGCCAACAGTCACCGAAGCCCACGCCCGCGAGGCGGTTACGCTGCTGGAAGAAACCGTCTCGGACGGGCGACGCCTCTGGCAGCAACTCGACACGGACGAAACCTTTCACGCAGCCGGTGGCTGGCTCGACGACGCTCGTCAAGCCCTCCAGAACGGCAGGTACCACGAAGCGTTGTTCGACGCGCGGTACGGCATGCAGTTCGCCGCCGAAGCACTCGGCATCGCGCAAGCGAAGCTCGGCCGTTTAGACTTCGAAGCGCTTGCCGAACGTGGTTCCAATCTGCTGGACCGCACCCAGCAGTTCCTCATGAACCTTCGCCCGTATCCGGTGAGTGATCCGGCCCGTGACTTGGCGTGGTACTACCGGATTGAAAAGGAGCTCCTCCTCGGCCGTCACAACATCTCCCTCGACAGGATAGAAGAGCTCCAAACTGATCGATCCAACCAAGACAGCGGTGACTCGCCGGCGTCTCGGCCGCGGGAAGTCGGGAGCATTCTCGCAGGCCTCTTCCAGGGGCAGATCCACGTTCTGACTGCAGAACGCTACCGTGACCGCCTCGAAGAAATAATCGACGGCTCGACCACGGCGTATGCCGCCCATCTTGAACGCATCGCCTCGCAGTTCCAGACGGCGATCGAGGACTTCCCGGGTCGAGATGAGGCCGTTTCGAACCACATCGATGACGACGACAGCGATGTCACTCCGTACGAGTTCGCCCACGAACGCCTCGTACGGTGGTGTTTCGACACCCAGTATCTCGTCGCCGAAGACAACGCCGACTTGCGGGCGTATGCGACGATCGAACTCTCGAAAGGCCTCGCACAGCGACGCGCCCACGACTTCGCTGTCCAGCATCTCGTCGTCGACCAAAGTGACCAAGGCTTCGACTCCGGCCAAACCTTAGCCGAGAAGCGACGCGCCCGGTCAGTGTATCAATCGGTCGTCGGCTCGAGTCCTCCACCGCTGCTCACGATCCAGGTGACGCGAGCAGTCGAAGACCTGCAAGTGGCGAAGGTCGGCTTCGCGGGGAGCTACCAGCAGCCCATCTGGCGCGAGCGGCTGAACGCCTACCTCTACGCACTGGTCGGCCGCGCGAAGCTCAAACAGTACCCGGCCATATACGATACTGTCGTCGATCGCTGGATCACGCCAGCGTGTTTGAGTAGCCACTGAAGGATCCGCGAGAACACGATCCCAGCACCCGCACCGGCAAGCCCGATAGCGAAAAACGCGAGGGTCATCACCCACGCAGGGCTGTCCGCCGGACCGGTGCGGACAGCCATCGCCAACCCCGCGAGGATCGGGAATGTAAGCCCCGGGACCGCTCCAAGGAGAAGACTCCCGGGAAGTGACCCACCGCGGAAATCGTTGTAGGCCGCGAGAACCGGCGGTGCGTAGAAGTACAGCACCGGGTACAGTGCTGGTTCCAGTACGGCATGGGCGACCGAAGGCGTACCGCTCTCGACCCATCCGACCGCGACTGCCAGGAGGTACACCGCGATTGTCAGCGCGGCGAATCCGAGGACCAGCCGGCGTTCACGTGTCGATATGTTGGGCCGACTTGGGATTTCGACGCTCATCCGACAGTATATTCCGCAGGTCATCGTGAGTATCTTCCGGGAAGGCGAGTCACCGGCCCGCTAGTGGCAGCGGACAACGACTGTTCCGTTCTCCGACCTAATAGGCTGGTCATCGTGTTGGAGCGGCACCCGCAGTACGCGAGTTTCTGTGATGACGTATCCCGTAGTAGTCCTTGCATCAGCGTGTAATCCCGAAGAATAGGTTTTGCCACCGGAGACGTCAAGACGAATCAGACTCGACTGCTCCGTGTGCGTCACGTTCTTGACGCGAACACCGGCGTCAACCGCTGTTAGATTATACTCATTGTCCTCGGATTCATCGGCGAGTTGAATGTTGCGAAAGTACGCCATCTCGAATGATTGAGTCCACTCCTTCAGGCTATCGATCGTGACGTTGGCCGGCGGATCGGGATACGTTGATGGTGTGATGTCGTCCGTTCTCCCCGGGTTCGGAACATCACTGATCCGGCATCCATCGATCGACGGCGGATACGACCCTTCGGTCGGAGGTGGAGTCGGCGTCCGTGTGTCGGTCTGCAACGATTCTGTAGGCGATGGTGCCTGCTCCACCGGCGAATCTGTTGATGGGGTCGTTCCTCCGCCAAGGACGACGTAGCCGCCGAATAATACAACGGCTGTGAGTGTCACTGCAGCGAGCGCTTTCGGCTGCATAGGCGATTCTTGAAACAATAAATAACAGATCTTTGGAAGGTCAAAAGAGGGCTTTCACTCACCTCATAGTATTTCTGCTCCGCTCATTGATTATCCAAAAAGAACCTGTACACTCACGGAGTGTGGTCCCCACTGGAGCATCGCTCTGTTTTGTCCATTTACCGGATTTCCTCACTCCAACCTTCGCTCCGCCCTTGCGGCGTAGCAGGTGCGAGAGAATAGTGAGCCTGAAACTATTGGTCACCTGTCAATTCTGTTGACCTTCATCCGGATATCGTGAGCTGGTTGGAGAGTCAATTCAAGATTGAGATCCGGTTCTGGAGAACTTAACAGCTCAAAATTCACCGATTTCATGAGAATCGGGATGACGTATTTGAGTTCCATCATGGCAAAATGCATCCCGATACACTGGTGGGGACCACCGCCGAAAGGGAAGTAGGCAAAATCGGGACGGTCCGCCACACGTTCTTCTGAGAACCGTTCTGGACGAAATTTCTCCGGATTTTCGAACCACCGCTCGTCCTTGTGGACTGTGAATTGAGGTAACAATACTTTCGTTCCAGCAGGGACGTCATATCCTCCGAGACGTGTGTTCTCGATGGCTTCCCGAAAGAGCAGGGCGGCCGGCGGGTACAGCCTCATTGATTCCTTAGCTACCTGCTCGGTAGCGACCAACTGATCGAGATTCGAGGGGGTGGGAGTGCCATCGACCACCCGTTCACTCTCCTTCTGAACACGCTGTCGTTCTTCAGTATGGGTCGCCAGCAACGAGCATGCGAATGACAGCGCTGTGGCAGTTGTTTCGTGACCAGCGATGAGAAACGTAATGAGGTGATCGTGAATTTCGGACTCCGACATCGAGTGCTCGTTGTCGTCTTCCCGTTCGAGCATCATCGTGAGGAAATCATCATACTGCCCTGGATCCGCCTGCCGTTCAGAAATCAATGTATCGACAGTGTCATCGAATGCCCCCATCGCTCGGTCGTATCTACGCTGTCCCGGGGTTGGAACACATGATGGAAGGAGTAGATCGATAGCTGCCGTGCCTTCCATATCGGCGAATGATTGGAGCTCTTCAGCCGCATCCGTGACGATCTGCTGGTTCTCACCCAGTTCGAAGTCGAAGAGCGTATTCGTTAAAATCGAGAGGGTCAACTCGGAGAATTCCCCGTTGAGACTGATCTCTTCACCATCATCTCATCCCGCGACGAGTTCCTCAGTGGCGGATACGATGTCAGTGCTAAATGTTTGTAGCTGGTTCAATCCGAACATCGGCTGCAAGAAGTGTCGTTGCCGCTTCCACTCGTCTCCACGGGTGAATGTCAGACCTTGCGGCGCAATCTCGTAATCGAGCAGCTCTTTGAGTTCGTCGAAATTCCATCGCTCATACGTGTCTTGCCGAAGGAGAACCTCAGCAACGTATTCTGGATGGAAGACCGCTATCGCGTTGATTCGTGGGAATTCACAATAAGCAACATCACCGTACTCAGCAAGTTCATCGAAAAACCCCATGGGCTGTTTGAGATATTGATGCGTGTTTCCCATAATTGGGAGGCCGTCCGGCTCGGGCGGGAGATCAACAGGGCCTGACTGGGTGGTGGGCTCATCGTCGGTCATGCTTGGAGATCGTGCCTGACTGCGTTTCAAGTCTACGCAAGATTGACATTTCCCAATTTATCACGAGTTCTACCGATCGACTTAGTAGCCGAGTATCCAGTTACCGATTCGCACCGAATACATCCATTCCGGCGCGGACGAGTTTCGTCTCTCCTTTCTGCAGGTGCTCGCTAGCAGTATTTGATGCGCATCCAAGCTCAGCCGCGATGTCTGTATGGGTAACTGCCCGTGGCGTGTCGTAGTACCCCATATCCAACGCCGTCTGGATGGCCTCCTGTTGGCGCTCGCTTAATTCAGTAGCCGGATTCACGCGTGCACTCGGGAAATCAGTAATTGCCTGAATTTCTATCTCCACGGAGCCAGGTAACGTGTCCAGGGTATCCTGGAGAGTTTCAGGATCACCGACAATGTGACCGTAGATCGTCTCGTCTCGGTAGACGAGCGGTCTTCGAACCACAAGTCCAGCGCGGTCAATAGCATCGGCAGCCCGTCCGAATATCGGGACACTGGCGTCCCTCAACTCCAAGAGAACGTATGAAACAGGCTCGTTCATTGCCGAAACTGATATTGATTCGACACCGGAGGTTTCCGAAGCGGACGATTCGAATGTCTCGGCGTCTCCATCGATTGCATAGAGGTGCGTCGAGATCTCTGAGTCACCTCGATTCCAGTCTATTGCTCGTCCTTCGACGACGTTTGGTGAGACGAGTAAATGCTCAAGAAATGGCGGTGCATGCTCAGGATCAGGGTGTGCGGTCACTCGGATATGTTTCATAGACAATTGGGAGCCAGGCGGACTGTTAAATCCCTGGACTATACTCCACAAAATCGCTACCCGATCATGGCACTTCTATCTGAATGCGATGTTCGAAAGAACGGCCGAAATCCGCAGTCAGCACGGGACGAACAGTTCAACTAGGAAGGACTCGTTCGATGACCGCGCCGGTTTTCAGGTGGTGAGCGATTCATGAGGGCCGTTCGGTATCACGAGTACGGCGAGGCTGATGTTCTCCGAGTTGAAGAGATTGAACGACCATCACCGAAGTCGGATGAAGTGTTGGCCGAGATCCGGGCTGCGAGCGTCAACCCGGTTGATGTGATGTTTCGAACTGGCCAGTACGGGGAGATTCCGCTCCCGTCAATCCCGGGTGGGGACGGAGCCGGCGTCGTTACCTCGGTTGGTCGAGACGTGAAGTCGTTCGCGGAGGGAGACCGTGTCATTATCTCCGGGATGGATCGGGCCGAGGGAGGCACCTTCGCTGAATACGCCGCCGTCCCTTCGAAGAAACTAGCTCGCCTTCCAGAGCATGTGTCCTTCACGGAAGGCGGGGCGATTGGTAATGTTGGGGCGACCGCTTGGACGGCCCTCACAGAACTCGCCACAATCGACCCGGGTGATCGAGTACTAATTCATGGAGGTTCAGGTGGCGTCGGTCATGCTGCTGTACAGATCGCCGCTAGTGCCGGAGCCGAAGTTCTCGCCACTGCGGGATCAGCAGATGCCCGTACTCGAATCGAACAACTTGGTGCAGCCGAGACCTTCGATTATGAGAGTGATTCACTGGCTGATGACATCTTTGCAGCCACCGACGGTGAGGGCGTCGAGACCATCGTTGATCATCGACTAGAAGAATACCTGGCCCTTGACCTGCAGGTGGTATCTAGCGGTGGCCAGATCATCAGTACGATGGGTCACATTCCCGAGACTGTCGGTGTGCCCTTCTATAACAAAGAAGTCACTCTCCAAGCTCTGAAGATGGACAATCGACCCGTTCGGACGCCGATTCTACAGCGGGTCATCAGACTCGTTGAGGACGGCGTTCTGGCCGCCGAAGTCGCGGACTCCTACGAATTCGACGACGTTGAACAAGCCCACCAAGATGTGATTGCCGGCGGTTACGTGGGGAAACTCGTCGTCACCCCATAATCCGACTAGTGTTATTCATAGAACACTTGGTCGCCAGAACGGTAGCTAACCTCGTAATATCTGTCGCCTTTTTGAATATAGAGTATTGGAGCCTTCTCACCGTCAACGAACATCTCGTCTCGGATAGCGTTTGAAAGATTCCTGAATGGGTCTGGGGGCGCGTACTCACACGTCGCTGCAGTCCCGTGATCGAGAGCATGGTCCACAATCATCTGCGCACCCGTCGAGAGTGTGGTGTAGGGAAGAACGGCGGCCGAATTACTGATATCCCCCTTCCTATTCTCTACCCGTAATATCGTCTTCGATTGCGTTATTCCCGTCTGCGAATCATCCTGTTCGCAGGTGGCCATTGTGTGTAGCCAACTCGGGGTTGATGACGGCGTGTTAGTCGCCGCTGTCTGCTGTGAATCTCCTCCCGGTGCTCCTAAACACCCGGCCACCACTCCGACAACACTGCTACTTCCGAGTTTGAGTAACTGACGCCTAGAAACGTCTTCGGGTGCCATCCACCGGCTTCTCACCCGTCTTGTCAAAGGGATCATCGAATGGTGCAATGCCTGTTTGATCGATTGCGAACGAGTATAACACTGTCAGCTGAATGTGCTGAAAAGAACTCCGACAATAAGTAGCACCCCGACCAAAGAGAGTCCACCACCCAGTATCCTATTGTAAGTTCGTCCGGCAGGGCTCAATTTTCTAGGGGATCTGCAGAGGGGGCTAATTCGGCAAGTGAAGTCGATTACAGCCTGTGGTTTGAATACCGAGGGAAGTCCAGCAGCCACTGCGATGAATCCGACTATCAGGGCTCCCAGATTCACTATCCTCGTGTATGTAATGGCTTTGTAAATTCTTTCGGGGGAAGTTTCTGTGGCACGCGATCAGTCCAGTAACGACTGTTATGCTTCTGCTGGCACGCACTAACTATTCAGCACAATCGTCGAGATATACCATCGACTGTGGATTTCAACAAGTCGGCTCTGTTGAAATAATCAGAGTGTGATACGTTAGACACGGTTTCGGTCAGTACAGGTGAAGCACATATCGGCCGGCACAGAGGACTCATTCTTCAATCGTGAGTGTGTAACTCCACTCGAACTCTTCCCATGTCGTATCCGTTCTATATTTCGGCACAAATGATTCAGTAAATCGGTGTTCCCCTGCGGGAAGACACCCCTTATCTTTGGGCCGAGTACTCACCCACTTGTCCATCGTGGCCTCCAGTATTTCCCGCTCCGGGTAATGGAGCACCGAGTATTCGGTCTGAATGCACTCGCCCGCATCGAGTGACTGCCATCTCAGCACGTCAGGACGAATGAAGTGAACAAGATTCGTCTGCCAGCAACCCTCGACCGGGTGGTCGGGAATAATCTGCTCGTCCGTTCCAAAGACGTGCTTCTGAATCTCACGCTCACTCGGAATGAGAACAAGCCATCCTTCGTCTTCGCTCCAGATACTGGAATACGGCTGGATTGCGCCGAAGCTAACCGTTTGCTCTTCCGAGAAACAGTTTTCAAATGAACCCCGGATCCGAGCAGGAGCCTCAGGTGAGAAATCGCGTAACTTCTCCACCCCAAGCTGGAATGGTACGTTGCTGGGTTGAGGGCCTTCAGTGGCGGTGATGCGGGGGTAGCGCCCAGAAGCCATAGGAGATAATGGTGCCCCCATCAAGTAACAGTATTGAATCACTTTTGCTGAAGACAGTACGCTAAGTCGGTGGTAGATACGCACGCCTACCTAACGGCTGTTTCAGCGAGGAAAATGTCGAGACAATAGTATTACAACAGAGCCAACAAGTCCTAAATTGCAGTTACAAGTCCTGGACAACTGTGCGAGGGACTCACCTGATGATCGTCTCGAAGACGCGCTCCTCTATCTTTCGGAGATGATCACCGACGGTCGACGGTGCCAACCCAACCGTATCGGCGACGTCTTCGTGAGTGGCCTCACGCGGTGCCTTGTAATAGCCGACATCGATGGCAGCCGTCAGTACCTCCTGCTGTCGGGCCGTCAGCACTCGCATGAACCGAGCAGTGTCAGGGTTGTACTCACCTGTCTCCTCAATCTCGAACGTGAAAGATTCGGTCGACGTTGACTGCTGATACAGCTCTCTGAATGATGCCTGATCGCCTAACAGGGTGACACGCTGGGAGCCATCGGCCAGAAACGGGATCGGCGTCTCAACGACGACGTCTGCCTCCTGTCGCCATTCGATGACTTGGCGGACGACTTCGTTCGGATCGAATCTGCTGACCGCCATCCAGCGGTCGTCACCTGAAAGCATGTACTCGTGGACGAAAGAAGAAGAGGACATAATCTCCTCGTAGCGCTCCCGATCACCGCTCCCCTCAGCGAGTGTTAGGACCGTGCCGTCATCGAGGAGTTCCACGTGGTGGATCGCATCCCGCTGAACCGACGACTCATCGGTGAGACGCTTCCCGAGCGGATGGAATCCCGCCACTTCGGTGGGCGCTAAGCGGACTGTCAAATACCGCATATCAGTACCCATCGCAGCGACTGCCTTAAAATCGCGCGGATGACCCACAGAACCCCGTTCCGATTAGCACCCGTACATCGATATATGACGATGGAACAGTCACCCTCGCCGCACAACCAGACGACCCGGGAATTCGAAGCGAACGCGAATATCGCCATCATCGGTGGTGGTATCTGCGGACTCACCACGGCGGTTGCGCTTGAACAACGGGGCATTTCGCCGACGGTGTACGAGGCCGCTTCCGAGTACAGACCCGTCGGCGCTGGCATCCTGCTCCAGACGAACGCCATGCTCGTCTTCGACCGCCTCGGAATCGCTACTTCGATCCGCGATGCCGGTGTCCCACTCCAGAACGGTGGTCTACGGTCACCGGATGGAGAGTTTATGACGCGATTCGATTTAGACGGCGTCGAACGCAATGAGTTCGGCTACGGATCCGTCGCCATCCACCGTGCCGACCTCCAGCGCATTCTCCTCAAGGAGTTGGACACCGACGTGCAGACCGGTATGGACTGCGTGGATGTCGTCACAACTGACCCGCCGGAGGTCCATTTCGAGGACGGCACCACAATCAAGCCGGACATACTCGTCGGTGCGGACGGCATCCACTCGACAGTTCGTGAAGTGGTCGCGCCGGGAGTCGATCCGCGCCCACTTGGGGCCGTCGCGTACCGTGCCCTCGTTACGCTTGAACTTCCCGAACTATACCGGACACAGGGATTCGAAGTGTGGGGTACTGGCACGTACACCGGCGGTGCCCCCATCGATACGGACCGATTCTACTGGTTTGCGACCGCACCCGAACCGCTCACTGACGGCCAGACAGACCCTGAAACACGTGAGGCTGCGCTGCGCGACTCCCTCGCCGAGTATCCCGAACCGCTCCCGTCGATACTGGACGGGCTCGATCCCGCCGATCTCATCATGACCGAACTTACCGACCTCCCAGCACTCGAATCCTGGTCCCGTGGCCGCGTTGTACTCGCCGGCGACGCCGCCCACGCCATGCTCCCGTTCGCCGGTCAGGGCGCGGCACAGGCCATCGAAGACGGACTGACACTCGCGGACGCCATCGCCTCCCACGACGGTCACGAGACTGCGTTCGCAGCGTACGAACGCGAGCGCAAACCGCGTGCGAACCGTATCCGTCACGAATCTCACCGACTCGGCCGCTTGGGGACGATGCAGTCCAGTCTCGGGTGTCGACTTCGCAATACCGTCTTCAAAGCCGTTCCTGACGCGGTGATTCGTCGGCTGCGACGCCGCCAGGCCGCCGACACTTCTCTCCCGCATGAAAATACGGCCGAGGGGAGTGAAGCCACGCGTGACACCGCTACCGTATCACGGCTAATCTAGAAAATGACAATCGGCAGGGTGATTCACGACGCGATCGTTCTGCCGGCCGCCCCCTGACCTCATCGAAGACCCTGCCGTCGAATCGCACCCGGAAACCACCCCTCTTGCGTCGTTCCCACGGCTGATTAATCAGGTCCGCTGAAACCGAATCCCGACAGAACGAGATCGAGACGCAGAACGCCTCCGCGTGCCGGATCATCAAGGCCATCGATCAAGTCGGCATCCCTTGGCATATGAACGTGTTCTATACCCTCAACGAGGGGAATAGCGATTCAACGAGTTCAAGCGAGCGACTGGAGTACGTTCAAAACCGATCACACGGTTCAGACGGGCGGGACGATGGGGAGCAGATCCCGGCCCACGAACACTCGTTGCCCGTACGGCGAGGTAAATAGTTCGAGAAACGCCTGTTCACGGGCATTCGGCTCGCCTAGCGTAGACAGGTAGACGTTCCGTGTCATCGGGTACCGCTCGTCGTACACGCCCCGGCGTTCTCCGTTAATAATCACGTCCAGCGTCGGGACCCCACGGTCGCGGGCGACCGAGACGCCATGACCCTGGACCACTCCGAGCGCGTTCTCACGCTCAGCAGCGGCCCGTACTAATTGAGTGGCCCGTCCAGCCCGATAATCGAGCGCGGCGGGGACGGCGTCGCCGGCGAGGAGGAAGTTCTCATACGCTGGATTCCAGTCGCCGGTAACGTCGGGGCCGAGGAAAACGAACGGTTCCCGGTCAGGTCCGCCGAGTGACTGCCAATTCGTAACATCGCCCGCGAACACGCGACGGATTTGGTCAACGGTGAGCGCATCCACGCCCGCCTCAGCGAGAGCAGGCGAGACGACGAACACCCACCCTTGGCGGGCTATCACGTGATGAACGACGGCGTTCGTCTGGCTCCCCGGTGACTCCGTCGACTCCAGGTCGGATGAGCGGGAGCGACTGTTGACCCCGCCTACGTCGAGAGTCCCGTCGACAAGTGCCTCGGCAGTCCGGTCCGGTTCACCGATCGCGGTTGTCACTCGGAACGGTGGTTCAGCCAGTCCGTCAGCGGTGGCCACTCCTGCCGCTGCAGTGTAGTGGTCCGCCACGCGCTCATCGAACGCGGGTCGTGAGCCCAGTCGCTCCCAGACGATGTGATCATCCGTGGGCGAGGGATTCGCGTTCCACAGTCCAGCAGCACGTTGAACAGTCTTCCACATCGTCCCGGTGGTCTGGACTGTCAATGGTCCTTCCCCGGCACGGTTGTCCACATACCTCCTTGTCCCCGCTTCAGCCGTGTTCGTCTCAACCGTCAGTGTTCCGGTCCCCTTCTCCGGCGTGTCTTCGTCGCCCGTCTGCAATCCCGCGAGCGACGAACAGCCGGCGAACGCGCCGAGGAACGCGGTCCCGCTAGCCAAAAGCCCCCGTCTCGTCAACTTGTCCTTCGAGGGCAAGCTTGCTTCGCTGGAGGGCATACGCGAGAACTCCCCTCGAACGATATTGAAACCAATTGTTGCGTTGACTTCGGTGATCTCGGGCTTTCATATTTTCACAAACAGGGTCACCCCGCAGTATCAGTTATCAGACGTATCGCGGAGAGACCTAACCGTCAGCACTAACGCACTGATTCCGAGCACTCGGGTCATCGGGATCACCCACGATTTCACAGTGATGTCGTCTGGGTTCTCGTAGGCGAGCGACAACCCAAAATCCAGGTACTGACGTGGTGCGACTGCCGCGGCCGATCCAACCAGGTCAAACACCACGCCAACGACCCCCGAGAGGAAGCCAGTCCGGCGGACGAGGAGGAGATACCCGATCCCTTCGAGACGAGCCATCGGGATGGTCCATCCGCGGAGAATGGCGTCCTCTGGATTCTCGAACGCCACGGTCTCCGCAGTTTCAACGATCCTGCGTGGAATCGACACCATCACGAGACCAAGGGCCGTCAGGACTGCTCGGAGCATACTGACTCTTCCCGGGCCATCGAAATAAGCTTGGACTGGCGGGCTACAGCAGTGTCCACAGGCCTATACGTCACTCAATCGTAGGTAGATCATCCACCATTTCGGTGAAAGTACCACTCGCAGGATTTGACGAAGAAAACCGCTCTATTCAGCTGGCCGTTTCTCTCATTATTGAGGACATTCACGGCCTTCGCGTATATTGAGGCCGCTGGTCGGTCACGGAGAATCATACCGCCTAATTAGATGGATCCTGACCGTACAGGATGTGGACAGATTAGCTTATCGAAGGATGATCATCGAGTCACTGGATGGTGCGTCCCACTGATTTCGACATAACGATCCTCTCGGGACACGGATACGTCTAACCAAGCGCGGCTTGGGTCCGTGTTCGGAGAATCCGCAAATTTTCCGGCAGTTTCCTTCGACGCAAACGCAAGCACCTGTCTGGCATTCCTTGTTTCTGCGGCGGAGTATGTCACACCACTTGCGATCGGTTCGGAGTATTCCATGGCTTCGGCGTTAGATTCTGAACGTTGGACCGGCGGGTCGATGCTGATTATTATCCCGGAGCCGAGCCGGTGTACGAGTTCCGAAAGACTGCGTTCAGCATCGACATACCGTCCTTCGCCGGCTCTCGCATCGATGATCGCCTCGACAACGGGGCGTTTCTCGCCAAGTGGGTCCTGGGTGGCACTGCTGAATGCCTCTACTACGAGGCCGTCGTTAACGCCGATCACCCAGTCACCCTCAGCCCCGGAAAGGAGGCGATAGCCTTCGTATTCGCCGATCGACTCGAATGGGTCAGTGATTGGTTCACCCGATTCCGGTGTCTGATACGCTTCGATGACGTCCTCCTCCGAAAGGCTTGTTTCGAGAACAGAGATGCCACGACCGCCACCCCGGAGTTCCATGCCGGCATCGCTCGGCTCAACGTCCAGCACCGGATGGGCCATCCCGTCCTGGTATAGCGTCGTGTCCTCGAACGACTCCTCGCGTCGGCTTAGATACGCAGCGAGTTCACCGAATCGACGAGCGCGGAACGGGTACCACCGTGAAGAGAACTGTGACTCGGTGTCGCCGAAGAGACGATCCGGTGCGGGGGCCCACGTCGCATAATTCGGCAGCTCCCGGGAATTATTTGGTTCAAGTATTGATGATGAGCACCCGGAAATTCCTACGAGAGCTCCTAGCAGAGTCGCGGCACTTCCCTGGCGGAGAACTCGACGGCGCGAGTAGGAGGGCTGGAACATTTGGTTTGGAGCAATTCGTCGCTCCTTTGAGTGTGTGACGGTCGTCGAAGAACAATACCAGTTATCCTCACCGGCCTCCGTCGGGATACCACACCGCACGGCCAGGCGTGTGGTGGTGCCAGCGGTCGTCCTCACGGATGAGTCGCGGGTCGCGCCACCTGAACCGACCGTTGGCCGTGTAGGAGAACGGGCTGGGTATCTCTGATGCGGTCACGAGCGAATGCTGGCAGGCCGTGAATTGCTGACGCGTCTGGTCGCTCGTCGGTGTGAACCGGTGTTCGACGGCGTCGTCGGCCCTGTCCACGTCACGCTCAACCACGAGCTCCTCGGTTTCGCCTACCTGTGGGGCGGTCGTGCGCAGGTGATCGTCGAACGATGCCACGAGTCGGACCTGATCGGCGGTGTATCGGCTGTCGCCACCGACGGTACTGCCGCCGTAGATCGTCCCCCTCATGTCGAGCACCATATTCGTTCGATCCGCCTCGGAGGCTACCCGAACGGTGTCCCGGCGGGTGAAGCCTGCCACGTCGTTGCGACCATGGACGAACGAGGTACCGAGTGTCCTCGCCCGTTCGTCGAACTCCTCCGGGAGGGTCGACAGTTCCGCGTCGACAGTGCAACCGAACCGTGGCGGATTCAGGATTCGATCAATCACTTGGGGGAGATCACGCGGGATCTCGCTCCCCTCGAACAGGTGTGTAGCGAGACTGTCTCCAAATGGGACGGCCGCGGCGACGCGTGTCTCCGGACCCCAGCTATCACTGGCGAAGCCGTACGACCGACCGTCGGCCGCACAGAGATCCATGAGGGTCCCCTGTGCGTCGGGGCCGACGACTGCAACCGGGGTGGCACCCCTCAGCGCGGAGAGCGGTTCTTCTGTGTCCGAGAGATCGGTCGGGAAGAGCGCGATACGACCACCGACGGGGTCCTCGACCGTGAGTAGGTCGACACCTTCTGGAAGCCGAACGCCGTCTGCGACGTACAGCGGCAGTCCGTCGAATCCGTCATACAGCGTTGGGGTTGGAGAGGACTCCTCGGAGAGGGTGTTACACCCAGCGATACTGCCAGCGAAACCAGCGACGACGGCAGCGAGGAGGGCGCGGCGGGAACGCGGGGGCATGCAGCCGCTGGTACTCGGTCCTGACACCTCAACCCGGTGGTTCGAACCGACATTGCTACAGGTGCCGACTGGACTCACCCGGGTTCAGCACACACAAGTGATCGTGAACTGACTGGGGGATTGCTATGGAGCTTCGAACATCACACGCTTGATGGATGATTGGAGGTCAGACGAGGCGGAACGAAATACGCACGTTGCGTCCGTGGTCTATTGTGTTAGGAATTTGATATCTAATCCAGACTCGATAACGATGATGAGAGCCTCGCTCGTCTCACCGCTTACGTCCCATCCGGGTCGATTCTTGCTCTCGGTTTGGCCCTCTTTCGTCTCGACTTCTACCCGAACTCGATACATTCCCGGTCGAACGACGTCCGTTATCGTAGCCCGGTGATGCTTCGTCGGGAACTGTCTAAATGTGTCCTCGTACACCACCTTAGACCCCGATAAAAGGACACCATCTCTCCAGACCGTTATCGCTGTTCGAACCTCTTGTCCCGTCCGATTCGCGATCTGAATGTTCCCGCTCTCCGCACCTCGGGACGAACATCCTGTGAGTGGAAGGAGAGCAGCAATAGCCGAGAGAAAACGACGTCGAGAGGGCATTCTTATCATGATCATTCGGACAATGTCCGATAAGTTTCTTTTGCACCCGGACAACAGAGATACAGACCGCTTCGTTCAGACCAACGTAGTGGAAGAATTGACGACAGATGCTATTCATCCCCTCGATCTCGGTCAAAGCGTTGCTGACAGCGATCGAGTAGTTGATGTAGCCGTTGCCGTATACAGAGCGCCTATCCCGTACTCACGTGGAGCTGGATTCGGCTCACCCTCTTTCTCCTTGGATAGCTCTGTTCGGTCAGGTTTGTCCTGACCCAGCATTCATATCGAATCGAGATGAGCACATAACCATGCCCTCCACTCGGTCACGCCGGATGCTACTGCTGTCCGCCGGAACCGTGCTCTCGATCCTGCTGTCTGGGTGTTCGTCTGTCTCGGAGTTCACCCAGGAATCGGGGTCTGTCTCAGTTGCGGAGGTGTGGGTCAAGAACCTCGGCGATAGCCCCGTCGTATTCGATGTCGTTATCGAAGATGTAACCGATAACGAGGTCGTGTTCTGGGAAACACATCTAACGCGACCGATGGCCGACCGAGACGATGACGGGAACGAGGAAATCGACATGCACTCGTGGGAAAATCCCGTTCAGTCACCCGGGAACTATGCGCTCCACGCTCGCGCTGAGGCGGATGACCCAGCTGGTGGGACGCAGGTAACGTCCACTCAGTTGCAGACCGACGTGGACTGTCTGAGTATTCTGGTCGAAATCGGTATTATGGGCGAACTCTCGATCGACGTGGATACAGAAGACGCTTGCTGACAGAAGCAGGGATCGACTCCCGAATCGCTATTGCTCTCATATATCAGTCTCACATATATGTGTTGGAATCGGGATCTCTCCGGGGGATTATCGGATCGCTCTGCTGAACTCATCCTCTGAGTCGGTCAGGCGGTTTCTGACAGAGTTCAGCCACGTCTCGCCACGGCTGCTGGATTCACAACGCATATTCTCCACGAGTCTTTCTTTGAGGTTCGGTAACAGTTAACATCAATCGCGGCGAATTCAGCAATTAGCGCTTGTTGCACCTCCCTTTCCGGGGCGGCATGGCTC
>Ga0207797_1001525_pt1 | contig 16693 bp, 14 predicted proteins | sample PRCRCaboRojoPR_6_FD_187275 | JGI IMG/M metagenome (GOLD analysis project Ga0207797, IMG submission 187275) | Marine sediment microbial community from Cabo Rojo, Puerto Rico - PR CR 10% Liquid 1 (SPAdes) | ecosystem: Environmental > Aquatic > Marine > Coastal > Sediment | place: Cabo Rojo, Puerto...
GAAGCACCCAGCGGAGGCGTTCCCCGCCGTGCAGTTCGCTATCGAAGGGCAACATCAGCGTCTCGGTCGCCGACGTGACGGGCATGATGGTCTTGCGCAGTTCGACCAAGACCTCGTCCCTTGCGGCGCGCTCTAACGTCAGGATGATGGCACGGGTCTCGCCGAAATGCTCCGCTGCACCGGGCGGAGGACCACCTCAGGCGTCGCGTTGACGATCTCCGCCGGTCCAATGCGCAGGGGAATACCAAGCTCGATGAAGCGCTGTCGCAGCTCGAACTCGGGCAAATCCAGCAACTAAGCCGCTTTGCCCAGGTTGATCTGCTCATCTCGGTATGCGCCGACCACGACCGACCGACCCACGACCCGGACGACCTCGACCACTCCGACAAAGGCCGAAACGGCCGGATCACCGACCCTCACGTCCGCCACCGCAAAATCGTTCGCTGCGGACCGAGACCGTTCCAGTAGTTCCGACACGATCGTCGACCTCCTCCCGATCGGCCTGCTAATCGCGCTGGTCGGCCTCCTCGCCGCAACCCTGCGGCGCCGCCGGGGCTGACGCGCCGTCATATACACTGGGCAACAAGTATTTTGCCTGGGGCCTGCGTAACCACTCAACGGGGAATGGGGTGGCAACGACTGTCACGGGTCGCCATCGAGGCCCTGTTCCTGCTGGGCGCGGTGGCGATCCTCGTAGGGGCGGCGCTCGGCCAGCCGGTACTGCTGGGGTTCGTCGAGACCGGCAGCATGGAGCCGACGCTGGCGGCGGGGGACGGGTTCGTCGCCGTCCCGGCCGGGATAGCCGGGCCGGTGGGAACGGGCGACGTCGTGGTGTTCCGGGCCAAGGAGGTCAACGGCGGGGGGCTGACCACCCACCGGGTCGTCGAGGAAACCGATCGGGGGTACGTGACGAAGGGCGACGCGAACCCCTTCACCGACCAGGACGGCGGCGAACCGCCGGTGAAGGACGCCCAGGTGGTCGCGGTGGCCCTGCAGGTCGACGGCCAGGTGGTCGTCGTGCCTCACCTCGGAACTGCCGTCACGGCGGTCCGGGACGTCCTCGCGTCGCTCCAGCGCCGACTCGCGATCCTCCTCGGCACGCGGGCGGTCCTGGGCGTGCAGGGCCTCGCCTATCTCATCTTCGGGGCGACCGTCCTGCTCTACGTCGCGGACGTCCTGCTCCACGACGACGACCGGCGGCGCTCGCGAACGCGATCCCGCGACGACGGGGCCGACCCGCGGTTCTGGATCGCGGTCTTCGGACTGGTGCTGGTGCTGGGCGCGACCGCCGCCATGGTCGTCCCCGCGGGGACCCAGGAGTACGGGATCGTCAGCGCGGAGTTCGACTCGGAGGGCGCGCGGGTCATCCCGACCGGGGAAACGGAAACGACGCCGTATCCCGTCGGCAACGGCGGCCTCGTCCCGGTCGTCACGTACCTCGAACCCGCGAGCGAGGGCGTCGCCGTCGATCCCGGCCGGATTCGACTCGGCCCGCGGGAGACGGCCAACGCGACGGTGGCGCTGACCGCCCCGCCGGAGACCGGGTACTACCGGCGGTTCGTCGTCGAACACCGGTACCTCGCGATCCTGCCCGCGAGCGTCATCGACGAACTGTATCGCCTCCACCCGTGGGCGCCGCTGCTGGCGGTCGACGCCGTCCTCTTCGTCGCCTTCGTCGCCGTCGGCCTCGGGCTCGTCGGGGGCGGCCGCGTTCGCGACCGCTCCAGGAGCCGGGGACGCCCCCTCGCCCGACTCTGGCGACGCCTCCGCCCCACTGCCACCCGATCGAACCGACGCCGAACCGGGGAGACGACCGAAACGGGAACGACCACGCATGACTCGTCGAAGTAACCGACACGGGGAGTGTCCGAAGGAATGACGGGGTGGGAAACGCGCCTCCGGGCGATCCTGGCCGACAACCTCGCGATCGTCGTCGTCGCGTTGCTCGCGCTGGCGGCGATCGGCGGCGGACTGGTCGCGACGGCAGAGCCGACGCAGACCACGGACCACCGGACGGTCACGCTCGAACGGGGCACCGGAACGTTCGACCACCGGGCCACCGTCGTCCGGGAGAACCCGGTGTTCCGGAACGGCTCGACCCTCGAGGACCGGACGGTGTACTTCACCGGGGTGATGCCGGTGCTGAACGGGACGTTCGAGTACACCTACGACTCGGATTACGACGGGAGGCTCCGGGCCGAGGTCACGACGCGGCTGGTGATCCGCGCCGTCGGGGACGACGGCGCGACCGAGTACTGGCGACAATCCCGGCGACTCGACGCCACGGACCGAAACCTCGCGCCGGGGGAGACGGTGCGCTCGACGTACGCGGTGAACGTGTCCGCGGTCGAGCGCCGCGTCGACGAGATCCGGAGCCAGCTCGGCGCGGGCCCCGGTCAGGAGGAAGTCCTCGTCGTCGCGAAGGTGACCGTGAACGGGACGCTCGACGACCGGTCCGTCCGGCGACAGCGCACCTACGCCCAGCGGATCGACCCGTCGGGCGACGTGTATCGGGTTTCCCCGGTGACGACCGGGACCAACCGGACCACCGTTCGGGACCCCGTCACCAGGACGATCTACCCCTACCGCCGGGAGTACCTGGGCTACGCGCTCCTCGCCATCGGCGGCGTCGGGGGGCTCGGCCTGCTCCTCGTCGTGGGGATCGCCGGCGTCGGGGCGATCACCCCGGCCGACCGCGAGCGGCACCGCCTCCGGTTCGCGAGCCAGCGGAGCGAGTACGACGAGTGGATCACGGTCGCCTCGCTCCCGCCCGAGATCGAGGACCGGCCGCGGATCGAGGTCGAGACCCTCGAAGGGCTCGTCGACGTCGCGATCGACACCGACGCGAGGGTCCTCGAGCGACCCGACGGCTCGGCGTACTACGTTCTCGGCGACGAGGTGCTCTACGTGTTCACGCCACCGGGGGGTGGAGAACCTGCGGGACGACTACTCGGCCCCGAGGAGGCTGCGACAACCCATGCAGACGACGGCGCCGCCGAGGACGCGATCGACTGGAACGAGGCGCTCGCGCCGGTCCCCGCGGAGGACGAGGAACCGGAAGCGGGTGAGGGCCGGACCGACGAGGTGAGCGGGAACGGCGACAGGGATGGGGAGGGGAAGGAAGACAAGGCCGTGGATGAGGGTGCGAGCGCCGGGAACGACCACGAAAACGACGACGAGGAGGAAGGGTCGTCGGCCGTCGAACCGGGTGACGGGGCCGGGGACGACCGTCCGGACGACATCTGGTAGTCGGAAACCGCAGAACGGGATCGCTCCCGAAGCGACGGTCACGTACCCGGGGGCGATCCGCCACGGCAGACGCGAGAGCGCCCGACCGACGTCCTTCAATCACCCCGACAGGAGGGCGACTGCCAGTACCGCAAACCCGACCCCGGCGGCGTGCCTGAGCGTCATGGGTTCCTCGAGGAAGACCACCCCGATGATCGCCGCGACCACGAAGTACAGCGCGGAGACGGTCGTGACGATGCCCGTCCGGCCGTGCTTGAGTCCGGCGTAGAACGCGATGGTCCCCGCGCCGGCGAACACTCCGGCGAGAACGGCGAAGAACAAGCCCTCGCGGTCCAGCGTGATCGATATCGGCTGGACGCCGATGTAGCCGGCGGCGAGGAGCGCACCCGTCGCGTACGAGACGACCATGGCGAACTCGGGCGAGAGCGACCTCGTCGCGACGTTGGCGACGACGGCCCAGACGCCCCAGGCCAGCATCGCGAGCAGCGCCCAGGCGAGCGGGGAAGCGAGCATAGGAGACCCGAGAATAGCACGCATCAAAGCGGTTCCGGAACCAGCGAACCCGACGAGTGCGGCCGGCGGTCGGATCCCGGCCATCGGCCTCGGGGAACACAGTCCCCTACTTGAACCGGAACGTCTCGAGGTTCTTGGGGGCGAACGTCCGCATGTTGTAGTTGTGGTACAGCGCCGACGAGAGGTCCTGCACGGACGACTCGTCGCCGTGGACGCACAGCACCTTCTCCGGGCGGGGGTTCATCGTCTTCACGAAGTTCTCCAGGCCCTGGCGGTCGGCGTGACCGGAGAACCCGTCGACGGTCTCGACGTCCATCTCCAGCGTGAGGGTGTTCGACCGGCCCGCGCTGTTGTTGTCGTCCATCGGGATCTCGTCCCAGCCGTTCTGGATGCGCCGACCCAGCGTCCCCTGGGCCTGGTACCCGACGAACACGAGCGTCGAGTCCGGGTCGGGGCCGAGGTGCTGGAGCCAGGACATGATCGGGCCGCCGGTGACCATCCCGGAGGTCGAGAGGATGATCGCCGGGTCGCCCTGGGCGACCGCCTCGCGTTCCTCCTCGCCGGCGTCGATGTGGTTGAACTGGTCGGCGAGGAAGGGGTTCTCGTCCTCGTGGAAGATCCGATCGCGGAGGTCGTCCCGGAGGTACTCGGGGTAGGTCGTGTGGATGGCGGTCGCCTCCCAGATCATCCCGTCGAGGTGGACGGGCATCTCCGGGATGTCGCCCTCGCGCATCGCCTCCTCGAGGACGAGCATGAGTTCCTGGGAGCGGCCGACCGCGAACGACGGGACCAGCACCTTCCCGCCGCGCTCGTGGGTGTTGCGGATGATGTGCTTGAGCTTGCGCTCGGAGTCCTCCTGGTCGGTCTGGTAGTCGTTGCGGCCGCCGTAGGTGGACTCCAGCACCAGCGTCTCCACGCGCGGGAAGTCGTTGACGGCGCCGTTGAACAGCCGGGTGTCGTCGTAGTGGATGTCGCCGGAGAAGGCCACGTTGTACAGCCCTTCGCCGATGTGGAAGTGCGAGACCGCCGACCCCAGGATGTGGCCGGCGTTGTGGAAGGTGAGCTTCACGTCGGGGGCGATGTCGGTCACGTCGCCGTACTCGAGCGGGATGGTGTGCTTGATCGCCTCCCTGACCATCTCGGAGTCGTACGGCGGCGTGCGCCCTTCCTTGGCCGCGACGTCGAGGTAGTCCAGCGTGAGCAGCCCCATCAGGTCGCGGGTCGGCTCGGTGGTGTAGATCGGGCCGTCGTAGCCGTACTTGAACAGCAGCGGGATGAACGCCGAGTGGTCGAGGTGGGCGTGGGTCAACACGACCGCGTCCAGCGAGTTCAGCGGCGTCGCCTCCGGCACCTGGAGGTATGGCACCTCGCCCTCGGCGCCGGGCTTGTCGCCGCAGTCGACCAGGATCCGGGTCTCGGGCGTCGAGAGGATGAAGCTCGCCCGCCCGACCTCGCGACAGCACCCGAGCGTGGTGATCCGGACCCACTCCTCGTCCGACATCTCCTCGCGGTGGATCTGTCGGCCGACCTTCTCGAGGATTTCCCGGCGCTCCTCGCGCTCCTGCTTCAGGAAGTTCCGGACGTTCGAGACGGTCGATGACTCGATGGGCGGCGTCCGCACCACCTCGGGCGTCCAGCCGACCTGCTTGGTGATCTCCCGGAGCGTCGACCCGTGGCGCCCGATGACCATGCCCGGCTTCTCGGCCTCGATGACGACCTCGCCGGTGTCGGCGTGGAAGTCGAGGTCCGTCACGCCGGCCTCGTCCGGGATCACCTCGAGGATGTCCTCGCGGGCGTCCTCCGGACGGGAGAGGACGCCGGGGTCGGGCCGGACGGTGATGCGCTTGCGGAGCTTGCTCGCCAGCGTCCGGACCAGGTCGCCGTTCCTGGCGAACTTCTTCGGGTCCTGTGTGTACAGCACCAGCTCGGGACCCTCGTACTTGACCTCGGACACCGAGACGTCCGGGGGGAGCTCGTTCCTGATCTCTGCCTTTAGATCGTCGAGTTGCTGGTCTACGGAACTCATAATGGGAAAACGTTGTCGGGTGTTCGCCGTGCGGCCCGCCGGGTCGGTCCCCGTCCCAGCGAGGACTGCCGAGACGGGGCCCCCGTTCGCGTGGCCGCAGGAAACACGGTTCGTGAACGGAAAGTCATGTGATTCTTCGGAAACGATCGCACCCCATTCCGGGGACGCTGCTGTGCGGGGAAACGGAGGGAAAACCCGCTTAGCCAATCCTACTATCGCGCTGTTATAAAAGTCTTCGCAAACTTCAGGCCCCCCTGGGCCCTCCACCGGAGCATGCACCTGACCCCCGAGACGGTCGCCGACCAGCACGCCTGGCTGACCGGGCGGGCCCCCACCGTCGTCGCCCTGATCAACGAGGTCCGGGAGCACCTCGCCGAGGCCTTCGAGGTGCCGGTCGATCCGGTCACCGAGTCCCAGTATCGGGCGGAACTCGACGCCGTGTTCGCCGACGGCGACCTCGCCGTCAACGTCGCCGCCTACGTGGCCATCCTCCGCGACCTGGACGTCGATCACGACTACCCCGGATTCGTCGTCGACGAACAGCTGGGTCGCGCGCTCGCCGGCACCGTCGCCGGATCCGAACCGCTCCGCACGCTGGGCGAGGCGACCTTCCACTACGCGGACGTGGCGTGTGCGCCGCCGGACGAGGACGCCGACCCCGCGGGCGTCGACGACCTCGACGCCGCCCTCGCCGCCGGGTTCCAGACGCGGCTCCCGGGCTGGGAGTGGACCGAGCGGGAGAGCCCGTTCGCCGTCACCGGCGGGTGACTGGCGGGGCGAAAACGCTCCCGTCCCGTAGTGGTCGGCGGAGCCGTCCGCCGTTTCGTCCCACGTTTCTATCGGAGCCGAGGGTGTCCCGTCTATTCCGGGTGGGCGACAGTCAGGACTGGGACCGGCGCCGAACGCACGGTCTTTTCAGCGACACTGCCGAGGAGGATACGATCCGTTCCCCGTCGTCCCGTCGTCCCCATCCCAACGGCGTGGATGTCGTTCGATTCGATGTAGTCGAGGATTTCCTCGACGGGCGTTCCGCGTTCGATATGGCGGACGGTATCCGGAACGCCGCGACGTTCGGCCTCCGAGACGACGGCGTCGACGGCCTCGGTCGCGGCCCGTTCGCGTTCTTCCCCGGAGATCGTCGACCGGACGTCCAGCCCGAGCGTCGCCTCGTCGAGGACTGACAGGACGTGGACGGTCGCATCGAGCGACGCCGCAAACGAGAGCGTGTGTTCGGCAGCGTGTGTCGCGGCGTCGCTCCCGTCCGTCGGGACGAGGACGTTCTCGTAGGGGAACTCGAGCGTCTCGTCCGGCTGCATGCGGACTGTGAGAACGGGAACCGGGGAGAGCCGGACGACCTTCTCGGAGACGCTTCCGATGAGGTATCGCGAGATGCCCTCGCGGCCGTGGGTTGGCATGACGATCAGATCCTGGTCGTACTGTTCGGCGTACTCGACGATCGTCGGGGCCGGATTGCCCTGGACGACGTCGGTGTCGTACGAAACGCCGAGGGTTTCCAGCGTTTTTTCGGCCTCGTCGACGACGTCCTCGCCCTTTCGGACGAGTGCGTCAACGGTTTCGCCCTCGACGACGGTGACGCTGTCACGCGTCGTGTCGGCGACGTAGAGCACGTGGATGGTCGCGTCGGCCCAATGGGCGAGTTCGCTGGCGTGATGGAGCACCGCAGCGGCACCCTCACTACCGTCGAACGGGAGGAGGATATTCTCGTACATGACTCGGTAGGCGGGGCCTACGGTTTCCGATCCCCTAATGATTGTCACTGATTCCTCGCGGTAGTGGCCCGCACCGGGGGAGATCGCCCGCGGAACGGATAGCGCTGACTCCCTGCGTTCACTGAAGGGGGATCCCGAGCGGCCGGCCGACTATCGAACACACATACGTAGTGAGCCTCCGCAGTCTGTCGATCCTTCAGTCCCGATCGGGTGAGTCGTCGACTCCCCCGACCAGTCAGGATCCGAGATCCGTGCTCCGGTGCCGTGGGGTTTTCGACGGGGGGACGTGGACGGAGTCTCCGCGGCTCCGGCAGTGGCGGTCAGTCAATGTCGCCCTCCTCGGTCGGGGACTCCGCTTCGACCGGATCGACGCTGTCGGGGTCGACGGTCACCCGGGCCTGCTGAATCCGGGTGTCTTCCACCTGTTCGGCCCGCAGGGTCACGTTCTCGTGCTCGAACTCCTCGCCCTGCCTGACGAGACGCCCCGCGAGGTTGAAGATGAAGCCCGCGATCGTCTCGAATTCCTCACCCTCGGGGAGGTGGATGTCCAGCGCCTCGTTGATCTCCTCGATGTTGACCTCGCCGCGGACCAGCACTTCGGTGTCCCCGACGAACTCGATCGGGTGCGCCTCGTCACCCATCAGTATCTCGCCGACGATCTCCTCGACGATGTCCTCCGTCGTGATGAGGCCCTCGGTAGCGCCGAACTCGTCGACGACGATGACCATGTGCATCCGGTTCTCGCGCATCTCCGAGAGGAGTTCGTCGACTTTCTTGGACTCGGGGACGTGGAGCGTCGGCCGGACCACGTCCGCCGCCTTGAGCGTGGCGGACGCGTCGGAGTCGGGCTCACGGTCCAGATCACGGATATCGAAGACGCCGATCACGTTGTCCAGCGACTCCTCGTAGACCGGCAAGCGGGCGTGGCCCGCCTGCATGCATTCCTCGATGGCCTCCTCGACGGTCGTGTCGCCGGAGATGGCCGCCATGTCGAGGCGGGGGGTCATCACCTCCTTGGCGGACGTGTTCTGGAACCGCAGCGTGCGCTGGATCATCTGGTGCTCGTCCTCGTCGAGGATGCCCTCGCGTTCGCCCGTCTTGATCATGTTTCGAATCTCGTCGCGGCTGATGTACGACGACTCGAGGGAGGAGCTGCCCGGGGTGGCCTTGTTGACGACGCGCGTCAAATAGTAGAACAGGGTGATGAGCGGCCACAGCACTCTCCCGACGATTTTCAAGGGGGTCGCGACGGTCCGTGCCCACGAACCGGTGTTGTCGACGGCGTAGGACTTGGGTGCGCTCTCGCCGAACAGCAGGACCATCGACGTGATCCCGAACGACGAGACGAGGACCGCCGTGCCCGCGTCGAGGTAGAAGCCGACGATGGTCGTCGAAATGGAGGACATCGTGATGTTGACGAGGTTGTTCCCCACGAGGATCGTCACGAGCAACCGGTGGGGATCCTCCTTGAGTGATTTGATCGCCCGCGCACCCCGTTTGCCCTCCTCGATCATCGCGTCGACCTGGTGAGGGGACAGGGAGAACATCGCGATCTCCGACGACGAAAAGAACCCCGATCCCATGAGAAGCATCAGGATCATGAGAATACCGATCACGGTGAACTCCGCCTGCCCAAGTTCGACGCCGATGAACGGCACGGTGAACAGTGTGGTACTGGCCCTAGCTGCGGCTGTGAGCACGGACGACAACATCAGTACTGTTTGTTGCGAAAATAGGGGATTAATTCTTGCGGAACGGAGGACAGATCTCCCCGGTTATTCGAGGCCGAGGTCGGCCAGCGAGTGGGTGTGTTGCCACGCGCCGGTCACTTCGTCGATGCTGAACTCGAGGATTCCGTCAGTCAGCTCGAGGCGCACGGTCTCGTCGCCGATCTCCGTGTCGTGGAGGTGGAGTTCGATCGGCTGGTCGAACTCCGAGACCGCGAGCATCAGTTCGCCGTTCTCCTCGAGCATCTCTTGGAGATCAGTGGCATCCATGGTTGCGGATACGAATCCTTTGCCAAATCACATATAGATTCCTTTTCGGCCTCACGAATCGACCGTGGGACCCCCGACCTGAGAAATATCCGCCCTCCATCCACCGGCCAGGTTCCGGAAAGCACCCGGAAGATGGATGTCCGGGGGGCGTTCTCGGTTCACGGCACTGATCGCGTCCCGCCCGACGGACCACCGATCGACGAACGCGACCGCAAGTCCGGTTCAGTTCTGGCGGACCACGTCGTGACCGAGGTTGTCGATCGCGCGCTGGATCCGGTCGGATTGCTGGGAGCCGCCCGTCTCGACCATGAACGTGATGTACGCCTCGCCGACGTCCAGGCCGCCAACCGCCCGCTCGTGTGAGACGTCCCGGATGTTCCCGTCGTTCGCGGCGATGACGTTGGCGATGTCCTCCAGGACGCCCGGTCGCTCGTTCACCCGGACCCGGAGCTGGACGAGCTGATCGTTCGACGCGAGCGCGTGCGAGAGCAGCCGCTGGAGGGTGGTCATGTCGAGGTTGCCGCCGCTGAGGATCGGCACGACCTTCTCGCCGGAGACGTCCAGGTCGTCGGAGAGGACCGCGGCGACCGAGGCGGCGCCGGCGCCCTCGACGAGTTGCTTGGCGCGCTGGAGCAACAGGAGGACGGCGGTGGCGATCTCCTGGTCGGAGACGACCACGACCTCGTCGACGTGGTCCTCGATGAGGTCGAAGGTCAGGTCCGAGACGCCGCCGGTCGCGATGCCGTCGGCGACCGTGTCGACGTCGTCGATGGTGGTCGGGATGCCCTTGTCGAGGCTCTCCGGGACGGTCGCCGCCTCCTCCGCCTGAACGCCGACAACGCGGACGTCCGGCGCGAGTTCGGCGAGCGCGGTTGACACGCCGCTGATGAGCCCGCCCCCGCCGATCGGAACGACGACCGTGTCCAGGTCGGGCAGGTCCTCGTGGATCTCCAGCCCGATCGTGCCCTGGCCAGCGATGACCAGCGGATCGTCGTAGGGCGGAATGAACTCGACGGCGGGGTCCTCCGCGATCTCCGTGGCCCGCGCGAGGGCCGCCTGGAAGTTCCGCCCGTGGAGGACGACCTCCGCGCCGTACCCCCGGGTCGCGTCGACCTTGGCCTGGGGCGCCGACGACGGCATCACGATCGTCGCGTCGATGCCGAGTTTCGTGGCGGCGATCGCCACGCCCTGGGCGTGGTTGCCGGCGCTGGCCGCGACGATGCGCTCGACGTCGCCGGCCTCGGCGAGGGCGGCGATCTTGTTGTACGCGCCCCGGGTCTTGAACGACCCCGTCCGCTGGAGGTGTTCCATCTTCAGGTGGACGTCCGCGTCGGCGAAGCGACTGAACGACCGGCTGTACTCCAGGGAAGTCCGCTTGACGACCGACGGGTCGTCCTGGCGCTCCCGTGCGCGTTCGACGTCGGCGAGGGTGACGGTCATGGTTGTGAGTCACGGGCGTCACGAGGGCGACCCCGACGCCGGTACACCGTCGCCGGACGAGGGTCGGGGGTACGCGACGCCCTTTTCCGATACTGGGGTCGGTGTCGCGTAAAAGGCACCGAAACGGAGTCACCGTGACCGACCCGGAGCGGGGCCAACGACGCCGGGACCGTTCGAACCCGGGCGAAGGCCGCCGCCCCGAACCGAAGCGATTTATCCCGTCGCGCCGATCGGCGTACCCGTGCAGGAGGCGACCATCTGTTACCCGGTCGACGGCGACCGCGTCCTGCTGATCCACAAGAAGCGCGGCGTGGGCAGCGGGAACTACAACGGCCCCGGCGGAAAGGTCGAGGCGGGCGAAACCCCCCGTCAGGCCGCCCGACGCGAGGTCCGCGAGGAAGTCCGTCTGGAGGTCGAGGACCTGGAAAAGACCGGGGAACTGGAGTTCGTCTTCGGGGACGAGCCCTTCATGCACGTTCACGTCTTCCGGACCGGGTCGTGGGAGGGGACGCCACGCGAGACGGCGGAGGCCGACCCCGAGTGGTTCCACCGGGCGGCGATTCCCTACGACGAGATGTGGGAGGACGACCGCCTCTGGCTCCCGCTGGCGCTCGACGGCGAGTCCTTCGTCGGCTACTTCCGGTTCGACGCGGACGGCGACGAGATGCGCGGGGCGTTCGTCGATCGGGACGTCAGTTTCGACTCCTCGTGACGGCGCCCGGAGCCGCGGGCGGGGGCCCCGTCGACCCCTCGTCCCTTCGAAGCGTTTAGTACGGCGCTCGCACACTGACCCACCAATGAGCGACGAACAGGAACTCGGGATCACGGAGTCGAAGGAACACAGCACCGGCGAGTGGTACGCCGAGGTCGTCCGGAAGGCCGGCCTGGCGGACTACGCGCCCATGGGCGGGTTCATCGTCACCCGACCCCGCGGGTACGCCCTCTGGGAGGGGCTGAAAGAGAACCTGGACGGCTGGTTCAAGGAGACCGGGGTCACGAACGCCTACTTCCCGCTGTTCATCCCCGAATCGTACCTCGAGAAGGAGAAGGACATCGTCGAGGGGTTCGACCCCGAGGTCGCGTGGGTGACCCAGGGCGGCTACGACGAGCTGGAGGAGCGCCTCGCCGTGCGCCCGACCTCCGAGAGCATCATCACGCCGTTCATGGCGAAGTGGACCCGGAGCCACCGCGACCTGCCCCTGCGGCTGAACCAGTGGTGTTCGGTGGTCCGCTGGGAGGCGACCGAGACCAAGCCCTTCTTCCGCACCAAGGAGTTCCTCTGGCAGGAGGGCCACACCGCCCACGAGACCAAGTCTGAGGCGTGGGACGAGACGATGCTCCGCCTCGACCAGTACGAGCGGGTCTTCGAGGAGGTGCTGGCCATCCCCGTCCTGACCGGCCGCAAGCCCGAACACGACAAGTTCCCCGGCGCGGACACGACGACGACCGTCGAGGCGCTGATGCCCGACGGCAAGTCGGTGCAGAGCGCCACCTCGCACTACCTGGGCACGTCCTTCGCGGAGGCCTACGACCTCACGTACACCGACGAGGACGAGGCGGAGAAGATCGCCCACACCACCTCCTGGGGCCTCTCCTGGCGGGCGCTCGGCGCGCTGATCATGACCCACAGCGACGACCAGGGGCTGGTCCTCCCGCCGACCATCGCGCCCACGCAGGTCGCCATCGTCCCCATCTGGAGCGAGGAGGACCGCGAGGACGTGCTCCAGTACGCCAGCGGGATCGCGGCCGAACTCGACGCCGCCGGGATCGACGTCGAACTCGACGACCGCGAGGAGCGCAATCCCGGGTTCAAGTTCAACGAACACGAACTCAACGGCGTCCCCCTCCGGATCGAGATCGGTTCCAACGAGGTCGAGGAGGAATCGATCACGCTCGTCCACCGGCCCGACGGCGAGTCGATCGCGGCGGACCGGTCCGGCGTCGTCGGGACCGTCGAGGAGCACCTCGACGCGATCTACGACAAGCTCTACGCGGCCGCGGAGGAGAACCTCGAGGAGAACGTCCGCGAGGCCGGGGAGACGTCGGAGATCCTCGGCACCATCGGCCAGCACGGCGGCTACGTGAAGGCGCCGTGGTGTGGCGACGAGGCCTGCGAGACGGTGATCAAGGAGGAGATCGCGGCCGAGATCATCATGCTCCCGCTGGACGAGGACGCCGACGATCCCGAGACGGCACGCGAGGACGTCGAGCAACCCGAGGCCGACACCTGCGCGATCTGTGACGACCCGGCCGAGCACGTCGCGTACTTCGCCAAGACGTACTGATCGCTCCAGTTCGCGAAATCCGCACCGACTCCCGCGCTACAGCGGGTAGTCCCCGTCGATGATCGCCACGGCGACCAGGGCCATGTAATCGACGGACGGGTCCCAGCCGGACGCCTCGCCGGCCTCGACCTGGAGCCGGTGGAGGTCCGCCCAGACCGTCGCGAGCATGAACGCGGCGTGTGCCCGGTAGTACCGGTCGTGCTCGAACCGGATCCCCGTCAGGTCCTCGTACCGATCGACCAGTTCCCGTCGGGTCGGGCTGCCGGGTTTCGCGGTGAAGGGACTGTGACCATGTTCGTTCATCTCCCGGACCGACGCCAGTTCCTCCTCGGCGTACCTGGCGTCGAGGTCGTCGAGCGGGAGCGTCGGATCGTCCCCGTCCCGCCAGTCGAGCAGGAAGTACCCGAGTTCGGTCAGGGGGTCCCCGAGCATCGCGGTTTCCCAGTCGAGCACGCCCGTGAGTTCGGGGCGGTCCGCCCCGTCGAAGAGGACGTTCCCGGGCCGGTAGTCCCCGTGGACGAGGGTCGTCCGCCCCGTCCCCGGTGCGTTGTCCCGGAGCCAGTCCCCGACGGCCCGGAGCCGCGGCGCTTCCCGGCCGGTGACGCTCGCGGCCACGTCGAGCCGGTCGCTCGCCTGGGCCACCTGGTCCACCGGGGTTTTCCGGTCGCAGACGTCCCCGAACGGTTCGACGTCCAGCGAGTGGATCGCGGCGAGCGTCTCGATCAGCCGGTCCCCGATTCGCTCCCTCGCGGCCGGGTTTCGATACCGCTCGGGCAGGTCCGAGCCCCACGGGAACGGCTCGCCGTCGAGGTGCGTCGTAACGAAGAACGGGTCGCCGACGACCGACGCGTCGTCGCAGAACAGCACCGGCTCCGGCGTCGGTATCCCGGTGTCCCCGAGGCGTTCCAGCAGCCGGTACTCCCGCTCCGGATCGTTGAACAGGCTCGTGTGCCGCAACTTGTTCGCCCGGCGAAGCGTGTACGCCCGTTCCTCGGCCGGGGTCGAAATCGCGACGATCAGGTTGAGGCCGTCCGCGAGGACCTCGGTCCCGGCCACCTCGATCCCCAGCTCCGCCGAGAGGTGCGACTCGAGCGCGCCAAGGTCGACGTCCGGGTCGGCCGCGGTCATGCCCCGATCAAAACTGCGCCCTTCAAAAAAGCCTCCGGCGGTCCGGGATGGCACCCCGAACCGGACTTCGAATACCTCGGCGGCCCACGCTCCGGATCCTTCGACCGGGGTCCACAGCAAGCGGCATTGCCGCTCCTCAGCTCGACCGTGGCTGGAGCCGCCCCTCGCACGACGGGGATTCGCCGGACCTGTTGGCTGGCTGCCATTAATCCCGGCGTTCCCACCATGTAAGAAAATCGGCAAGGGTTTCACCGGTGGACGGTGAAGTACCGGAGGAGGGACGAGTACGGGAGCCGCGACTCACGGGCCCGGCTCGTCCGGACGAGGGCCAGGTCGACCGACGCCGGCCCCCAGGACAATAAATGACAGCCAACCCCTCGCTCTCAACGGACGACGACATCTGTCGGATGCGCGTGGTACTCGAACTGACACCGCCGGAGGAGTGTATGCTCAGGCGGACCGATCAGGACGTCGTCGAGTTGAAGGTCACGGCGAACGGCCGGAACCCGCGCTGCGAGTGGGCGCTCACCACGGACGACACGGAGATCCAGTACGTGGACACGCCGGCCGGAAAGTGCGACCACTGCCCGTGGCCGATCTTCGAGCGCCTCGGGTGCATCCTGCAGATCCTCGACGTGCACGGCGACTCGATCGTGGCGTCCGTCAACGTGCCGGACGAGGCGGCGCTGCAGGAACTCCTCGACGAACTCCGGGGGTCCTGCGACGAACTCAGGACGATCACGATCGTGGAACCGGGGAGCGATCGCGACCCGCTGGAGGACGAGGTCGGGGAGGTGGCGCTCTCGTCGCTCACCAAGAAGGAACGGGAAGCGCTGGAGGTCGCCGTCGCCGCCGGGTACTACGCGCGACCACGCCACGCACAACTGGGCGACATCGCGGAGGAGCTCGACATCACCGCGTCCGCGATGTCCCAGCGGCTCAACCGCGCGGAAGCGAAGATCGTCATGCAGTTGTTCACCGAGGACTGACGCGGTTCGCGGCCGCGACCCGCGATCGCCGACCGAACTGCCGTCTCCGGTATCGTTTTCCCGCCCGTCCGCCACCCTCGCCTATGGACGACGCACTCGTCGTCGGCGGCACGCGCTTCATCGGGCGCCACGTCGTCGAGGACCTCCGCGAGCACGGCTACGACGTCACGATCTTCAACCGCGGCAACCACGACAACCCCTTCGCCGACGCCGACGACGTGGCCCACGTGCAGGGGGATCGCACCGACGACGGCGACCTCGCCGACGCCGCGGCGACCGATCCCGACCTCGTGATCGACTGCGTGGCCTACTTCCCGCGGGACGTCCGGACCGCGACCCGCGTCTTCGAGGACGTCGACGCCTACGTCTACATCTCGTCGGGCGACGCCTACGGGCGCGAGGAGATCCCGAAGCGGGAGGGCGAGACGCCCCTCGAACCCTGCACCGAGGAGCAAGCGACCGACGACGCCTGGGAGACCTACGGCAACCGGAAGGCCGAGGGCGACCGGGCGGTCTTCGAGGCCGCCGAGCGCGGGGTGGACGCCTTCAGCGTCCGGCCCTGCATCGTCTACGGCCCGCACGACTACCGCGAGCGCCTGGATTACTGGATCGACCGGGTGAACCGGTTCGACCGGATCGTCGTGCCGGGAGACGGCCAGAACGTCTGGCACCGGGCCTACGTCGAGGACGTCGCCAGCGCCCTCCGGATCGTCGGCGAACACGGTGAACCCGGTCGAGCGTACAACGTCGGCGACCGGCGACTGGTCACCCTGGAGGAGTCGATCGACCTGATCGCCGCGGCCCTGGAGACCGACGTCGAGGTCGTCCACGCCGGCCCACGCGAACTCGCTGCCGGCGACCTTTCGCCCGAGGACTTCGTCCTCTACCGCGACTACCCCCACGTGATGGACACGAGCGACCTCGCCGCCCTGGGCTGGGAGTCGACGCCGCTCGAAACCGCGATGGAACGGACCGTCGAGGACCACCTCGACAGCGACCGGGACGGGAGCGAGTTCGACCCCGGCCGGGAGGCCGAGGAGGCCGTGCTGGGCGTGCTCGATACGCTGTAGGCGACCGCACGCCACTTTGTGGCGCAAAGTTCATCACGCCTCCGGTCGTGAGCCGAACCGATGGCTACCGATACGGGCGAGGGCGACCCCGACGTGGATCCGGCGGAGCTGCAGGCCCAACTGGATCGGATTCAGGAGGCGATGGGAATCACGGAGCGAAGCGAGGGTGCCACCCGGCAGTGGCTCGTTCTCGCCGGCCTGGTCGGTGTGGCGAGTCTGGCGTCACAGTACGTTTACTCTGCGGACCTGAGCGCGTGGCTGTACTG
>Ga0207797_1001526_pt1 | contig 16693 bp, 21 predicted proteins | sample PRCRCaboRojoPR_6_FD_187275 | JGI IMG/M metagenome (GOLD analysis project Ga0207797, IMG submission 187275) | Marine sediment microbial community from Cabo Rojo, Puerto Rico - PR CR 10% Liquid 1 (SPAdes) | ecosystem: Environmental > Aquatic > Marine > Coastal > Sediment | place: Cabo Rojo, Puerto...
GGGCCCGAGGGCGAGTCGTTGTACAGCGAGACGTTGCCGCCGACGACCGGGACGTCGAGCGTGGCACACATGTCCGCGAGCCCGTCAACGGTGGCGGCGAAGCCGCCGTAGACGTCGGGCTTCTCGGGGTTCCCGCCGTTGAGACAGTCGACGGCGGCGAGCGGGGTCGCGCCCTTGGCGGCCAGGTTCGTCGCGTTCTCGAGGGCGACGGCGCGAGCGCCCTCGTAGGGGGCGAGGCTCGTCCAGTTGGGCTCGGCGCCGGACGTGAACGCGAGGCCGACCTCGGCGGCCCGGATCGCGAGCACCGCGGCGTCGTCGCCCGGCCGGAGCGCGGTCCGGACCTGGACCTCGTGGTCGTACTGCCGGTAGACCCAGCGCTTGCTCGCGGTGTTCGGGCTCCCGACGACCGCCTCGACGGCGTCGGCGAGGGGGACGTCGGGCAGGTCCCGCTCGGGCTCGGCGGGTGCCTCCCGCGGGAGGTCGTTCATCGGCGCGCCCTCGCCGAGGAAGTAGGCGTCGACGTCGACGACCGTCTCCCCCTCGAAGGTGGCGACGTAGTTGCCCTCGGTGATCTCGCCGATGACCGAACAGCCGAGGTGGTATCGCTCGGCGATCTCGCGGACCCGGTCGACGTGCTCGGGCCGGACCTCGTAGGCCATGCGCTCCTGGGATTCCGCGAGGAGGATCTCCAGGGCGTTCATGTTGGGCTCGCGCTGGTGGACCCGCTCGAGCTCGATGCGGGCGCCCAGGTCGCCCTTCGCGACCATCTCGGAGGTGGCCCCGCCGAGGCCGGCCGCGCCGAGGTCGCGGGCGGACTCGACGAGGGCCTCGTCGAGCAGCGCCTCGTTGGCCTCGATCAGGAGCTTCTCGGTGTAGGGGTCGCCCACCTGGACGGCCGGGCGGTCCTCGGTCTCGGCGTCCTCGGAGAGGTCCTCGCTGGCGAAGGAGGCACCGCCGAGGCCGTCGCGGCCGGTGGCGTTGCCGACGAGGACGAGCTTGTTGCCGGGTTCCTGGGCCTCCGCCGTCACCAGCCGGTCGGCGTCCTCGATGAGGCCGACGCAGGCCACGTTGACCAGGGGGTTGCCCTCGTAGTCGGCGTGGAAGGCGACGCTCCCGGCGACCGTGGGCACGCCGATGGCGTTGCCGTAGTCGCTGATCCCCTCGACGACGCCCTCGAAGAGGTACCGGGAGTGCTCGCGGTCGAAGTCGCCGAAGTACAGCGAGTCCGCGAGGGCGATCGGATAGGCGCCCATCGACATCGTGTCCCGGACGATGCCACCGACCCCCGTGGCGGCGCCGTCGAAGGGGTCCACGTAGGAGGGGTGGTTGTGGCTCTCGATCCCCATCGTGACGTAGACGTCCTCGCCCTCGGTCGGGAGGGCCACGACGGCGGCGTCGTCGCCCGGGCCGACGACGACCTGGTCGCCCGTCGAGTCGAAGGCGCCGAGGAGGGGTCGCGAGGAGCGGTAGGCGCAGTGTTCGCTCCAGAGGTTCTCGAAGAGCGCGGCCTCGGCGGCGGTCGGCTCGCGGTCGAGTTCCTCGACGACGAGCGTCCGGTCCGAGTCGGCCAGCGTCATTGGCGGGTCCTTGCCAGCACCCGGCTAAATCGCTTTCCATGCACTACCGGCAGGGTCGCTCTCCACGCGCTACCGGGCAGGCGGGTCGCCCTAGTCCTCGGAGCCGATCAGCCGGACGGTGGTGCGCAGCGCCGTCGAGTCGTCGTCGGTGTACAGCGAGTAGGTGAGGACTGCGAACCCGACGGCGGTGAAGAGGCTCTGGACCACGACGCCGATCTGGAGGCGGACGCCGAGGAGTTCGTGGAGGACGCCGCCGACGAGCGCGCCGGCCGTGAGGAGGCCGATGCCGATCGCGAGCGCGCGGAGTGCCGACGAGCCCGTCCGCCGGAAGGCGCGGAAGGCGAGGAGCGTGATGACGCCGCCGAAGACGAGCGTCGCTGTCTGGGCGGCGACCAGCAGGACGGCGATGAGGGATGGTGCCACGGGGAGTCTCCCGTCTAGTCGGTCGCCGGCTGTCCTAATAGGGGACACAGGCTGTTACCAGCGGGCGGGAACGCTCACCCCTCGGTGACGTACAGGGAGTAGACGATGACCGCGAACCCGACGGCGACGAGGGAGCTCTCGATCAGGAGGCCGAGCCGGAAGCCGTTCGCGCCGACCTGGTCGGCGACGCCGGCGAGGAGCGTCCCGACGGTGACGATGCCGAAGCCGGTCGTGAGCGCCAGCAGGGAGCGCGAGTCCGTGCGGCGGTAGGCCTTGAACGCCAGGTACGTGATGAGGCCCCCCAGCAGCAGGGAGATGGTTTTCAACGCGACGATCGCCGTCTGGATGGTGATCTCGTGTGGACTCATGTCTCCTTGCGCACCTCCGACCACAGGTTGGCCAGCCGCTCGTCCGCCGCCCGCGGGCGCCGGCTGATCTGGACGTCGAACTCGTGGGTTTCCGTGAGCGCGATGACGACCTCCTCGAACGCGATGGTGTACCGGCTGGCGTGCTGGCCGTCCGCGCGGATCTCGAGGCCCTCCTCGAGCAGCGAGGCCTCGGTGAGGAGGTCGAGCTTCCGGTAGGTCGTCGAGAGGGGCACGTCGGCGGCCTCGGAGATCTGGTCGGCCGTCATCGGCTCCTTCAGCGCCGTGACGATGTCCCGACAGTCCTCGTCGTCGAGCGCGTCGAGGACCTCCTGGAGGTCCGGCGCCTCCTCGTCCGCGAACGGGTCACGGACCATCTCTGTCGGGACGTCCCCGCCCACCTCCATAACCGCACCGACTGCGAGGCGCTCCGACGGGGCGGCAGCCGGACAGTCCCACACCCTCGACGGTGGCGCCCCGCGTGACCATCATGGCGCTAGGTCGCCGTGTCCCGTAATTAAACGGTGTCATTTCGGTAAGCAGTGGGTCGCCGGCAGGCGCTGGCACCGAGCGCGCGGCGGTCCACGTATAAAGGTCGGGCCGAACATGTCAACTCAGAATGTCAACACGTGAGAAATCTCGCGCACCGTATACTCGACTGGCGGGAAGGGTCGGTCGACGAGAGGTACCCAAGCTATGTTCGAAACCACACGGCGACGCGTGCTCGGCGCACTCGGCCTCGGCGGCGCGGCGACCATCGCGGGCTGCCAGGCCAGTGCGCCCACGAACCAGCCCCCGCCGGCACAGGCGGCCATCGGGTCGACCTCACAGGGACAGGTCGACGTCGACACCGTCGCGGCCGACCCGGCCGACGTCCCCGCCCCGATCGACCGCGAGGAACCCGAGACGGTCCAGCACACCCTGACCGTCGAGGAGGTCACCGCCGAGGTCGAGCCCGACGTCACGTTCGACTACATGACCTTCGACGGCCAGGTGCCCGGGCCGATGATCCGGGTCAGGCAGGGCGACACCGTCGAACTGACGATGGACAACCCGCCGGAGAACGCCATGCTCCACAACGTGGACTTCCACGCCGTCTACGGCACCGGCGGCGGCGCCGTCGCGACCACCGCCGCACCCGGCGACGCCAACGCGATGAAGTTCCAGGCGACGTACCCCGGCGCGTACATCTACCACTGTGCCGTCCCGAACCTCGACTACCACATCTCCGCGGGGATGTTCGGCATGATCCTCGTCGAGCCCGCCGGCGGCCTCCCCGCGGTCGACCACGAGTTCTACTTCGGCCAGCACGAGCTCTACACGAACAAGGACACGGGCGAGGCCGGCCACCACGGCTTCGACATGGGCGCGATGGCCGACGAGGCCCCCACGTACGTCCTCCTCAACGGCGAGAAGTACGCCTGGGCGGCCGCGAATCACGGCCCACTCGAGGTGGCACAGGGCGACGCGGTCCGGGTCTTCCTGGTGACGGGCGGGCCGAACGTCTCCAGCAACTTCCACCCGATCGGCAACGTCTGGAGCCGCGCCTACCGGGACGGCGGCCTCCCGGCCGACGACCTCGCGGGCTACGGCGACAGGCACATCCAGACGATGAAGGTCCCGCCGGGCAGTTGCATGATCGGCGAGATGGAGACGCCGGTCCCCTCGCGGATCAAGCTCGTCGACCACGCGCTGAGCCGCGTCGTCCGGAAGGGACTGCTGGCCGAGATCGACGTCCTCGGGGACGAGGACGAGGCCGTCTACGACCCCGACTTCGGCGACACCAGCCACGAGGGGCCCATCTACGGCTGACCGACAGGGCCGGTTCACCCCCCGAAGGCGACGGCACGGCCCGTTCGCCGGGTAGACCGCTGTCCTTTTTTCCCCACCCGTGCAAGCAGAGGTGTGCTGGCCGTCGAGCTCCACACGCACTCGGTTCTCTCCTACGACGGCCGCGACTCGGTGGAAAAGCTCCTCCAGCAGGCGGCGGCCATCGGGCTCGACGCCCTCGCCGTGACCGACCACGACGAGATCGACGGCAGCCTCGAGGCGGTCGAGCGCGCGCCGGAGTACGGCCTCGTCGGCATTCCGGGAATGGAGGTCACCTGTGAGGCGGGCCACGTCCTCGGGATCGGCGTCGAGGAGCTGATCCCGGCCGGGCTCACCTTCCGGGAGACCATCGACCGGATCCACGCCCAGGGCGGCATCGCCATCGTGCCCCACCCGTTCCAGGAGTTCCGGAGCGGCGTCCTCGCGAAGATCAGCCGGGAGGAGTTGACCGCCGCCGACGCCATCGAGGTGTTCAACTCCCGCCTGTTGACCGGGCGGGCCAACCGACAGGCCGAGCGCTTCGCCCGGCGCAACGACATGCCCATGACCGCCGGCAGCGACGCCCACATCTTCCAGATGGTCGGCCGCGGCGTCACGCACGTGAAGACGGACGAGCGGGACGTCACCGCCATCATCGAGGCCATCCGGGCCGGCCGGACGAGCGTCGAGGGTCGGCGGACGCCCTGGCGGGTGAGCTTCAGGCAGGCCGCCGGCGGCGTCAAGCGCAAGATGAGCAGTCGCGTCAGCCAGTACCTGCGATGACGCCCGCCGGCGGGACGACCCTCCAGGGCGCCGACGAGACGACCGTGCGCGCGGCGCTCGACGCCGGCGATCCCCTGCCGGGCTCGCGGGGCTTTGCCGGGGCGGTCGACGGCCGACTCCTCAGGGACGTCCTCGGCCGATACCCCCTCTACGTCGAGCGCGGCGATCCCACGCGCTGGAGCGCCGATCCGGGGGATCTCGAGGCGCCGGAGCCGGTCCCGGCCGGCCACGCGATCCGGGGGGCGGAGCGCGAACGGGTCTGGTCGCTCCCCCGCCCCGAGCCGGTCCCTCCCGGGGATGGAGTGGACAGGGTCCGGGCGGCCGTGGGTGCCGCCGTCGACGCGGTCCCGACGGCGGACCTCGCGATCGCCTTCTCCGGCGGCCTCGATTCCGGAATCCTGGCCGCGCGGCTCGACGCGCCGCTGTACGTCGTCGGCTTTCCCGGGAGTCACGACCTGGAGGCGGCCCGCGAGGCGGCCGACCTGCTCGGCGTCCCGCTCACCGAGGTGACCCTGGATCACGAGACCCTGGAGGCGGCCGTGCCGCGGGTTGCCCGTGCCATCGGGCGCACCGACGCCATGGACGTGAGCATCGCCCTCCCCCTGTTCCATCTCGCCGAGGTCGTCGCGGCCGACGGCTACCAGCGGTTGGCCGTGGGGCAAGGGGCCGACGAGCTCTTCGGCGGCTACGCGAAGGTGGCGGCCGCGCCGGAGGACCCGCGGGTCGAGGCCGACTCGGTCCGGGGCGCCCGCCGGGAACTCGTGGAAGCCCTGCCGGCACAGCTCGCCCGGGACGTCCTCGCGATCCGCGCCGGCGGGGTCGAACCGGTGCGGCCGCTGTTGCACGACGGCGTGGTCGCGGCCGCACTGGCGCTGCCGGGCGAGTCGATCGTGGGTCCGGCGGGCGAGCGCAAACGGGCGCTGCGGCGCGCCGCCAGGCCCTGGCTCCCGGATCGGATCGCCTTCCGCGAGAAGAAGGCCATGCAGTACGGCAGCCTCGTCTCCCGGGAACTGGACCGGCTCGCCCGGCAGGCGGGGTTCAAGCGCCGACGGCCGGACCACGTGGGCGCGTACGTCGCTTCCACGCTCGAGTAAGATCGCGATTCCCCGCGGATGGGAACCGAGTGCTGGGTTCTTCCTGTCGGCCGGCGAGGGTGGACGCATGTCGACGATCCTTCTGGCCACCAACGGGAGCACCTATGCCGACGCGGCCGCGGATCGAGCCGTCGAACTCGCCCGCGAGCGCAAGGCCACCCTCCACGTCATGTGCGTGGTCGACCGCCGCGTCCACGAGGAGCCGGCCCTGAGCAGCTACGAACTGGAGATCGTGGCCGCCGAAGACCAGGGGGCGGCGACGATCGACGCCGTCCAGCGGGCCTGCAGCGACGTCGACGTCGAAGCCGAGGGGAGCGTCATCCACGGCGTCCCCGAGGAGGAGATCGTGGCGTACGCCGAGGAGATCGACGCGGACACCATCGTGATCGGGGAGCACGGCGACCACGCCGACCACCTCGGTGGCGTCGGCCGAAAGATCGAGGAGCTGACCGATCGCGAGGTCGTCATCGTCGGCCTCGGGGACTGACCGTTCGCCCGAAATCCTCACCTGCGCCCGACGGTCCGGATCGCCTCCCGCGCCATGGCCTCGACGTCCGGTTTCAGCCGGTCGCTCGTCGCGTCGATCGCCTCGGGCGTCAGCCACTCCCAGTCCTCGGCCGCCTGCTCGCCGTCGGCCGGCTCGATCCCTCGACGGGGGACGCGGCCGTAGTAGACGAAGTCGACGTGCTGGTGGCTCACGCCGCCGTCGGCGTGGACGTTGATGTCCTCGAGCAGGAAGTGCTGTGGATCGGGGATGCTCTCGACGGTGTCGGTGTCGAACGGTCCGGCCGCCCCGACCAGTTCGACCGGCAGGCCGAGTTCCTCCCGCACCTCCCGCCGGGCGGCGACGTGGGGCAACTCGTCGCGCTCCACGTGGCCGCCCGGCGGGAGCCACATGTCCAGCCGGTCGTGGTGGTGCAGCGCCGTCGCGCCGTCGTTGACGACGTAGACGGTCGCCACGTAGTGACGGGTCGTCTCCATGGCGACCGGAGCAGCGGCTGGGGCTTTGCCGTTACGCTCCGAAACCGAGCGGCCTCAGACGCCGGGGACGCTCTCCTCGGCCTCGAGGAGCTCGTGGTAGCGGTTCCGGATCGTCACTTCCGAGATGTTGGCCACCTCGCTGACCTCGTTCTGGGTCACCTTCTCGTTGGTGAGCAGGGAGGCGGCGTAGACGGCCGCGGCGGCGAGGCCCACGGGGGACTTCCCGGAGTGGACGCCCTTCTCCTTGGCGTTCTGGAGGAGCTGCCGGGCGCGGCGCTCGACCTCCTCGGAGAGGTCGAGGTCCGAGGAGAACCGGGGCACGTAGCTCTCCGGGTCGGCGGGCTTGATTTCGAGGTTGAGCTCGCGGACGACGTACCGGTAGGTCCGGGCGATCTCGTCCTTGTCGACGCGGGAGACGTTCGAGATCTCGTCGAGGGAGCGCGGCGTGCCGGCCTGCCGGGCGGCGGCGTAGAGGGCCGCCGTCGCGACGCCCTCGATGGAGCGGCCGGGCAGGAGGTCCTCGTCGAGGGCCCGCCGGTAGATGACGCTCGCGGTCTCCCTGACGTTCTCCGGGAGGCCCAGCGCGCTGGCCATCCGGTCGATCTCGCCGAGGGCCTGCTTGAGGTTGCGCTCCTTGCTGTCGCGGGTGCGGAACCGCTCGTTCCAGGTGCGAAGCCGCTGCATCTTCTCGCGCTGGCGCGAGGAGAGGGCGTTGCCGTAGGCGTCCTTGTCCTGCCAGCCGATGTTGGTGGAGAGGCCCTTGTCGTGCATCATCTGCGTCGTCGGGGCCCCCACGCGGGACTTCTGGTCTTTCTCCTTCGAGTCGAAGGCCCGCCACTCCGGGCCGGGGTCGATCTCGTCCTCCTCGACGACCAGGCCACACTCGCCACAGACGGTCTCGCCGCGCTCCTCGTCGGTGACGAGTCGGCCGCCACACTCCGGGCAGACCAGCTCCTCGTCGGCCGGCCGTTCGTCCTCGTGTTCCTCCTCTTCGGTCTCGCGTTCGCGCGTGTAGCGCCTCGTTGTCGTGTCGGTCATTTTGGTGGGCTCGGGTACCGTCTCCCCCAGAATCCTCTGTCGCGGTCATTATGTTGTGAGTCGGCCAACTTAAATTTTTCGGCCGGCCTAACCCTCGGCCTATCGAAACCCTTAGTGCCGGGCCAGGCGGGCCTTCGAGCATGAGCGAGACGTCCGTGGCCCCCGAGACGGTGCGACACGTCGCCGACCTCGCCCGCGTCGACCTGACGGAGGCCGAGGTCGAGCGCTTTGCCGACCAGTTCTCCGAGGTGCTCTCGTACTTCGAGACGCTCGACGAGGTCCCGGCGGTCGAGAGCGACGCGGAGCTGACCAACGTCATGCGACCCGACGAGGAACGGGAGGGGCTCACCCGGGAGGAAGCCCTGCGGAACGCCCCCGAGACGGAGGACGGCTACTTCAAGGGCCCCCGGGTGTCCTGAATGGACTACAACGGCTACGTGACCGAGGAGACCATCGAGGGGGCCGAGGAGGGCCCCCTGGCCGGCAGGACCGTGGCCGTGAAGGACAACCTCTCGACCGCCGGCGTCCGGACGACCTGCGGGTCGGCGATGCTCGCGGAGTACGTGCCCCCGTACGACGCGACGGTCGTGGAGCGGGTGAAAGCTGCCGGCGGGCGGATCCCCGGCAAGACCAACATGGACGAGTTCGGGATGGGGACGACCACCGAGACCTCGGCCTTCGGCCCGACCGACAATCCCGCCGCGCCCGGCCACGTTCCCGGCGGGTCCTCCGGCGGCTCGGCGGCGGTCGTCGCCGCCGGCGACGCGGACATGGCCCTGGGCTCGGACACGGGCGGCTCGGTGCGCTGTCCGGCAGCCTTCTGCGGCGTCGTGGGGATCAAGCCGACCTACGGGCTGGTCTCGCGGTACGGCCTCGTCGCCTACGCGAACAGCCTCGAGCAGATCGGCCCCATCGCCCCGACCGTCGAGGAGGCGGCCACCCTGCTGGACGTCATCGCTGGCCCCGACGACCGGGACGCGACCACCCGAGAACCCCCGGCGGGCGACGGCGGCTCGTACGCCGAGGCGGCCGACGGCGACGTCGAGGGGCTGGAGATCGGTGTCCCGACGGAACTCGTCGACGGGGCCGACGAGCGCGTCAAGGCGGTCTTCCGGGACGCCATCGTCGACCTCGAGGATCGCGGGGCGACGACGAGCGAGGTGTCACTGCCGTCGGTCGAACACGCCGTCGAGGCCTACTACGTCATCGCCATGGGCGAGGCCTCCTCGAACCTGGCCCGGTTCGACGGGGTCCGGTACGGCGTCTCCGGCGGGTACGAGGGCGACTGGAACGACGCGTTCGCTCGCGCCAGGGAGGAGGGCTTCGGCGAGGAGGTCAAGCGGCGCGTCCTCCTGGGAACCTACGCCCTCTCGGCGGGCTACCACGACAAGTACTACGCGAAGGCCCAGGACGCCCGCGCCTGGGTCAAGCAGGACTTCGACGCGGCCCTGGACGAGGTCGACGTGCTGGCCTCGCCGACGATGCCGGTCCCGCCGTTCGAACTCGGCGAGAGCCTCGAGGACCCCCTCCAGCTGTACCTCGCTGACGCGAACACGGTCCCGGTCAACCTGGCGAACCTGCCGGCCATCTCCGTGCCGGCGGGGGAAACGGACGGCGGGCTGCCCGTCGGTCTGCAGTTCGTCGGCCCGGCCTTCGGCGAGCGGACGATCGTCCGGGCCGGGAGCGCCCTGGCCTGAGGCTGGCTCAGGAGAGGTCGGCGTAGAGGGTTTCGAGCCGATCGATAGCGCTCTCGACGCTGATCGAACCCCGGCGAGCGAGGCAGTTCTCCCGGAGCGCCTCGGCGTCGTCGAGCGTCTGTCGGATCGTCTCCCGGAACGGTCCGGGCGCGGCTCGCGGTGCCAAGTAGCCGTTGACGCCGTCCTCGACAGTGTCAGAAAGCGCGCCGGCGTCGACGCCCGCGACGGGGGTGCCACAGGCGTTGGCCTCCAGCGCGACGAGGCCCTGGGTCTCCACCGGGCTGGGAAACGCGAAGACGTCGAGCGCGGCGTAGAAGGCCGGGAGCTCCTCGCGGTCGAGGAACCCGAGAAAGTGCGCGTCGACGGACCGCTCGGTCGCGAGGGCCTCGAGGTCAGCGCGGGCGGGCCCGTCGCCGCCGAACACGATGGTCACGTCCCGGTCCAGGCCGTCGGCGGCCTCGATCACCAGGTCGAGGTTCTTCTCGTAGCCGTGCCGGCCGGTGTACCCCACGAGGGGGCCCTCGGGAAGGTCGTAGCGGTCCCGGATGTCCGACTCGACCGGCTCGAAGAACCCGACGTCGACCCCGTTCTGGATGACCTCGACGGCTGCGGTGACGCCGACATCCGCCCGGACGTGTCGGGCGGTTTTCCCGCTCGGCACGACGACCACGTCGGCGTGGTCGAGAAACCACCGCTCGTAGGCCGACGCGGCGCCCCGGATCTGGCGCTCGAAGGTGCCGTCGATCGAGAGGTACGCGGCGTACTCGGCGGTCGGCGTGTGGTAGGAGGCGACGAGTGGGACGTCCCGGCTGCCGGCGGCGCGCATGCCGGCCAGGCCCAGGAGGAAGGGGGTGTGTGCGTGGACGACGTCCGGCTCGGGCAGGTCCGCCGGGACTCGTGGCAGCCCGACGCGGAAGCCCTCGTAGAAGGGAAAGGGGAGGCTCCGGACCGGGTATTCCCCGGGAGTGGCGTCGTGATCGCCGTCGGGATAGACGACGTCCATGCGCCCGCCGCGGTCGGCCCACCGCTCCCGCCAGGTCTGGACCGTGTAGGTGACCCCGTTGACCGTCGGGAGGTAGGTGTCGGTGAAGGCAACGACGGCGGGCAGGGACATTCGCCGTGGAATGGGGCACCGGGTTCCTAATGCGTTGTGTCTCGTCGGGCCGCGGTCCGGAAGATAGATTGGCGCGCCCGGGAATTGTCGAACGGATTCATGCCGGCGTCGCCGGCCCACCGGGAACAGGACCGCCAGGGGCTGACGGTCAGTCACTACTTCGAGTGGGAGCGGTACGTCACCGGCGGCCAGTACCAGTCGGTGCAGAACCAGCGCAGGATGCTGGAGCGCCACGGCGTCGAGTACACGACCGAGCCCCGGCTCGACGTCGACCTCCTCCACCTCAACAACATGGGGCCACGATCGGTGTACTACGCCAAGCGGGCCAACCGCCGGGGGGTCCCCGTCGTCGTCCACACGCACCAGACCGCCGAGGACTTCCGGGAGAGCTTCGCCCTCTCGAACCTCCTGGCCCGGCCGATGAAGCCCTACCTCTCCTCTGCCTACGGCCTCGCCGATCACCTGATCTGTCCGTCCGAGCACACCGCGGCCGTCATGGACCGCTACACCGACACGCCCCGGACGGTCATCTCGAACGGGTTCGACCCCGCGAAGCTCGAGGGCCACGAGGCACTCCGGGAGACGTACCTCGACCGGTACGACCTCGAGCCGCCCGTGGTGTTCATGGTCGGCCACGTCATCGAGCGGAAGGGCCTCTCGACGTTCGTGGAGACGGCCCGGAAACTCCCGGATCTGGACTTCGCCTGGTTCGGCTACCTCAACCCCGGCGGCGGTCGATTCGATCGCCTGCTGCGCAGCCGCCGGACGACGAAACTGGTCGAGGCGGCCCCAGAGAACTGCACCTTCACGGGCTACGTCGAGGACGTCCGCGGGGCCTTCGCGGCCGGCGACGTCTTCTTCTTCCCGACGAAAAACGAGAACGAGGGGATGGCCCTGCTGGAGGCGATGGCCGCCGGCACGCCGCCCGTCGTCCGGGACATCCCGACCTTCGACTGGCTCGAGCACGGCGAAACCTGTCTGAAGGCGAGCGAGGACTTCACCGCGCCCATCGAGGCGTTGGCCGGGGACGCGGACCGGCGGGCCGCCCTCGGCCGGGCGGCCGCCGAGGCCAGCGAGCCGTACACGATCGAGGCGGTCAGCGACCAGCTGATCGGGCTCTACCGGGACCTCGTCTGACCGCGGGGCGGAACCCTTACCGGGGGCGGCCACGCACCATCGGCAGGATGGCCTCCGAGGCGGAGATCGCGGCCGAGCGGATCGAGCGCCTGCAGGCCCTCGCCAGCGACGCCGCCGCCGACGGCGACCAGGACCGCGCCCGGGAGTACGTCGCCCGGGCCCGTCGGATCGCCGAGCGACACCGCCTCACGCTGCCCCGGACGTTTCGGCGGTTCACCTGCGACGACTGTGACGCCTGGCTCCGGCCGGGGCAGAACGCCCGGGTGCGCCTGCAGGACGGCCACGTCGTCGTCACCTGCGAGTGCGGATCCCAGTCTCGCTACCCCTACGAGTGAGCCGATTCCGTTTGGAGCAGATTTAACCCCGTTCGGGCGCGACTCCGCGAACATGTCCAGCGACGAGCGGCGGCGGGCGATCCACGAACTCGACGCGACCCTCCGGGTCGGGAAGGGCGGGGTCGCGGCCGTCGCAGACGAGCTCTCGACGCAGCTCCAGGATCGGGATCTGGTGAAGGTGAAGTTCCTGCGGTCGGCCCGTGGCGAGGGCGAGACGGCCGAACTCGCCGAGGAACTCGCGACGCTCGCGGACGCGACCGTCGTGGAGACGCGGGGCCACACGGCAGTCTTCGAGCGATGATCGGGCTGCAGACCGACCTCCCGCCGATCGCCGACTGGCTGGCGGGACTGGGGGTCCCCTACGCCGACGTCGTCGGCCAGGCGATCACCTTCGTCCTGGTGTTCGTCATCGTGTACCTGGCCGGCCGGCTGACGGTCATCCCCCTCGTCAACCGGCTCCTCCGCCGGCGGTCCGTCGACGCGCACGCGAAGCGGCCCCTCCAGAAGCTCGCCAAGGGGTCGATCGTCTTCGTCGCCGTCGCGGTGGCCTTCGGGCTCGCGGGATTCGGCAGCTTCCTCCAGTCGCTCGCGACGGTGGCCGCCGCCGCGACCCTGGCGATCGGCTTCGCCATGCAGGAGGTCATCAAGAACTTCGTCGCCGGCATCTTCATCTACACCGACCGACCCTTCCGAATCGGGGACTGGATCGAGTGGGACGGCCACGCCGGCATCGTCGAGGACATCAGCCTGCGGGTTACCCGGGTCAAGACCTTCGACAACGAGCTACTGACGGTGCCCAACTCCCAGCTGACCGACGGCGTCATCAAGAACCCCGTCGCGAAGGAACAGTTGCGGCTCACGTTCGTCTTCGGCATCGACTACGACGACGACGTCGACGAGGCGACCGAGATCATCATCGAGGAGGCCGAACGCAACGAGGAGGTCCTGGCGGACCCGGCGCCGTCCGTTCGACTCGTCGAACTCGCGGACTCCTACGTCGGCCTCCAGTCCCGCATCTGGATCGAGCAGCCCCGGCGCACGGACTTCATCAAGACCCGGAGCGACTACGTCCAGGCCGTCAAGAAACGCTTCGACGCGGCGGGCATCGACATCCCCTACCCGCAACGGGACGTCTCCGGCGGCCTGGAGCTGTCCAACGTCGAGGGCGTCGCCGAACCGATGGACTGAGGCGGGCCTCGCGGGCGGGAACGTCGGAATGAATGGTGGACTTCCGGGCTTGCCCGGGCGTTCGAGCCCGGGGAATCCCGCGCGCCTCCTCCACCCCGCGACCCTGCGAGCGACGGGTGTCCGCGGGTCCGCTGCTCGCTTCCGCGCCTGACGGAGTGCCCGCGGTTAACCGCGCGCCTGCACCCCTGCAGGTGCAGCCACGTGGACCTCCATCCCCGCAGGACGAGGCTTCGACGTTGGCTTGCGGGGCCCGCGCCCGTCGGCCCGGACGCCCCCGGCGTTCGGTCCCCGCTAAAGGTCATAGTGCGGGTGGAGAGCGAGACCTAACCGCCCGACCTAGTCCAGACCAGGCTACCCGACTTGGACATAAGGCCTTTTCGACTACCGGAGTTCCGCCCCCTCACAGGAGGCCGAGCGTTCGGGCGAACCAGGCTGCGCCAGCCGGGATGGCCACGGCGACGGCCGCCGTGAGCCACCGGTGGTTCGGGTCGATCGCCACCGTATCCACCCGGACCGTCCCGGCCCAGACGACGAGGACGACGAGGATGGCGAGCCCGAAGACGATCCCGACCCCAGCGGCGAACCCCGGGTCCGTCCGCCCCTGCCGACCCGCGGCCAGGACGATGATCGTGACGAGCGCGAGGAGTCCGGCGATTAGCGGGTTCAGGACGCCGGATCCGAAGTACGGTCCGGCGCCGCCCCCCAGCGCGACGTAGGGGTAGGCGAGGGCGACGAGGACGGCCACGCAGCCGGCGATGCCCACGATCGGGGCGAGACGCTCGGAGTGCATTGACTCGTCCGTCCGGGCGGGGCATACCAGTTCGTTACGGTCGAAAGGTCCACAAGCCCGCCCGCACAACCGGGCGCCATGGGACTGGGCGGCACCGCCAAGAAGCTCCAGAAGGTCACGAACGCGGCCGAGGAGCTCTACACCAAGATGAACGAGGTCATCGGCCAGCTACAGGAACTCCGGGAGGAGGTCCAGCGGACCAGCGAGCAGGTCGATCGCATGGAGTACGACGTCGCCGAGCAGCGGGCGATTCTCGACGCGCTCGCGGAGGCGGAGGGCGTCGACGTCGAGGCGATCCTCGAGTCGGCGGACCTTCCCGAACGGCCGGCGTCGGACGCCGGGGCCGACGGGGATTCAGCCGCCGCGGAAGCCACTGAATAACGGGGTCGTGGGCGAGACGCGCTGGCGAAGGACCAGCGCCGCGAGGATGGCCAGATTCATCGCGAATCCGCCGTAGGCGGCCGTGACGCTGAGCCCGGTGAGCCCCAGCGAGAGCACGCACATCCCACCGAGGAGCACCGGCCAGTGCTCCCACTCCCGGAGCATGGCGCCCGCGCTGACGGCGAACCCGGCAGCGGCCACGCCCCACAGGGCCCCGAACACCCGTATCCCCACGTCACCGACCGCAAGCTGACCCGCCAGGAGCGTCGTCGTGTACTGGAACGCCGGGAGGTCGAGAACCTCCAGGTAGACGCCGGTGGCGATGAAGTGCACGATGCCGTGCAACAGGAGCACGGCGGACGCGGCGTAGGCGGCAGGCTTCGGCATAGGTGGCTGGACCGCCCCGACTACCAAAGCATTGGGGGTCCCCGACGAACGACCACCCTCGTCGCACTCGTGTCGCCCGGACTCAGCAGAGTCGCGCGAACTCGACCTTCAAACACCGGTCCTGCACGAAGCGCTTTCCGGCCGCTGCCGCACGTTCACCGGCGGCGTCGTTCGTGATCCCGAGTTGGAGCCAGACGCTCTCGACGTCCGCCCGGTCGATGGCCGCGTCGACCACGCCGCCGGTCTCCGCACTCGGCCGGAAGACGTTCACCATGTCCACGCCCTCCGGCACGGCCTCTATCGAGTCGTAAGCCTCTCGCCCGAAGATCGCCGTCGCGTAGGGATTGACCGGGACGACGTCGTACCCCCGATCGAGCATGTACTTCGGAACGTCGTGAGCGGCCTTTCCGGGCGTCCGGGAACAGCCCACGACGGCGATGGTCCCCGTCTCGTCGAGGATCTCCCGCAGCGTCTCGTCGGACTCGACTGCCATTGCCGCCGCTAGACTCGACGGGGAAATAAGGCTCCCGTCGGCCACTCAGGGGCCGGCAACGCCGGCGTCCGGTTCGGGAAGCTGCAGTGACAGCTCGCTGTCCTCGTTCGTCCCGACGACGCCGTCGAAGAGCTGCTTCAGCGTGTTGATCGTCTCGGCGTCGTGTGCCGTCGAGTCGATCACGTGGAGGCCCAGCGCGTCGGCGTTCTCGATCCGGCTCGTGAAGACGTGCATGAACCGGAAGACGGTCTGGCGGTCGGCGTAGATCAGCAGCGGGGTGAGCGAATCCAGCATGACCCGGTTCGCCGCGAGCCCCCGGTCGACGGCGAACGCCTCGAGGAACTCGGAGAAGGCGATCCCGATGCCGGTCATGTCCATCGGCGACGACGCGTATTTGACGGTCCCCGAGTCCTGGACCGACTGGCCCTGGTGCTGGGTCACGCTGTCGATCACGCCGACGTCGTCGTACTCGGGGTCGCCCAGGAGCGAGCGGAAATCCGCGAGCACGCGGTCGGCGGCGTCCCGCGTCGTGACGATGACCGACCCCTCGCCGGCCGTCGCGCCCGCAGCCAGGACGTCCATGGCCAGCCGGCGTTTGCCAGTCAGGGGTGGTCCCGCGACGAGCAGGTTCGTCCCGGGCTCGACGGTCGCGTTCTCCAGTGCAGGTCCGAGATCGTACATCGATGGCGTGAGACGGCATCGCCGCCGCGTTCCTGTTGTGACGGTCTCGGGCCGGCGTATAAATGGTTTTTCGTCCCCCGACCGCTCGCCGTCGGTGGGTGAACCGGGGAGTTTTTACCCCGACGTCGGGTTATCCGAGCCACGGGCGCTTAGCTCAGCCTGGACAGAGCACTTGGCTTCGGACCAAGATGTCGCGGGTTCAAATCCTGCAGCGCCCATCATTCTGCCGCGATCCGAACGGCGAGTGGCAAAACTGGCAGGAAGAATTTTGAACCCTGGCAGTCCCACACCGGGCGCGCAGCGATGCGAGCACCCCGGACTGTCTGCCTCAGGGTCAAATCCTGCAGCGGACTCGTGACTGGAGAATCAGATGTCAAAAAAAGTGCCATCACAACTGCACGCTACGCCTTCGATGCGACG
>Ga0207797_1001527_pt1 | contig 16677 bp, 17 predicted proteins | sample PRCRCaboRojoPR_6_FD_187275 | JGI IMG/M metagenome (GOLD analysis project Ga0207797, IMG submission 187275) | Marine sediment microbial community from Cabo Rojo, Puerto Rico - PR CR 10% Liquid 1 (SPAdes) | ecosystem: Environmental > Aquatic > Marine > Coastal > Sediment | place: Cabo Rojo, Puerto...
GTTTTATAGTATTGGGTAGAGGGCGAGAAGGGCCTGTAAAACTCGCCCCCGAAGGCGTTCGTGGGCGGGATACACGGACCCTTCTCGCCGAACGACGTGAGCATCACCTGCACGATGCCTGACCCGGAGCCAAAGCCAACTGTCACTGACAAAAATGGTGATCGGAAGTCGATCGGCATTGATCTTGGCGTAGCCGACATCGTTGTCACCTCCGACGGTTTCAAATCGGGCAATCCCAAGTACCTTGAAGATGACCTCTACCGTCTCCGCAAAGCGCAGCGTCGGCTCTCTCGCAAAGAGAAGAATGGACCTAACGGTCCGAGCGAGAACTGGAAGAAGCAAAAGAAGCGCGTAGCGAAGATCCACGCTGAGATCAAAGACAAACGAGAAGACGTTCTTCACAAGCTCTCTCGCAAGACCGTTGACGAGAACCAAGTCATCGCTCTGGCAAGTCATCGCTTTGGAGAGCCTGAACGTGAAGGGGATGCAACAGAATCGGAATTTGGCTCGGTCGATCCGTGATACCGGTTGGTCGAAGCTCGTGCGAATGATCGAGTACAAGGCCGAGGAAGCAGGTCGAATGGTTGTGAAAATCGACCGCTGGTTCCCTTCGACCAAACGCTGCTCTGAGTGCGGCTACGTCACCGATAGCAAACCGCTGTCGGTACGGTCGTGGAACTGTCCTCGTTGTGAGGCCAGTCACGACCGAGACATCAACGCCGCGAAGAATGAACGCCGCGAAGAACATTTGTACCGCTGGGCTGGCGGGAGCACCGACAGCTGTCGTGTGCCAAGGACTCTGGAGGACACAGTAAGACGCGGGACGCCTTCGTGCTGAACGCGCATGGTCCTGTGAATGAGTCCTTCTGAGTGCTGGAACGAAGCGACCGCTTCTGCGCCAGCCGCGTGAGCAAGAATCCCCCGGATTCATCCGGGGGAGAAGTCAAGTCTTGCGAAGGCGTCTCCATGCCGAAAACAATTTCCCGTGGGCTCTCCCGGAATGGCCTTGAGGATGGGTGCCCGTTTTTTGCTCCAGCATGCGAGGCCGCTACGAGATTCGGATGATCGAAGGAGCGGCAGTTTCACCCATGGCACAGGAGGCCGCCTCTTCAGTCCAAACTTGGGCGTTTGGAAACTGCGCGCTGATGTCCGAGACCGACCAAGTCCGTCAGCGCTCAATGAGGCCCCGGAATCCTGCGAATACGCTCTCCAAGTCGCTCCGGCGATATCGCTTAAACGTGCAGTATGGCATGGCGCGGAGTAGGTCTCGTCGACCCGCTACGGGGACGTGCACCCTTCCGTCCTTGACCGACATCTTTCCGTGATCCGTAACAATAAGACGGTCGGCTCCGCGGGCCGATTCGGGACGCGAAACCACTGTACCGGTCTCAAACATCCCCTCCCCCAATGAGGACACTGTTAGCGACTGATTCGGTAGCATAGTGCTCATGGATGTGACTGTGCGGTTCCCAAGAAAAGGCGTATCAAACTGGGTACAACCATCGGTGCAAAGGATGTGCCCACGGGAGGAGTTCGTCTCTTATGGCCGTGCACGGGGTCGCTGTCGTCTCCGAATCTTTCATTGCTACACCGCAGTGTCACCACGAAATGCCGGTCCGGCCAGAGGATGCGTACACAAGCGGTTCGCTGCAGCGTGCATTCAATGCTTCGGTGCACCATCTTTTGAAGTATTGCTATGGCCCGACAGGCCCGCCGCCATGAGCATCCCGCGCACTGTTTACGAGCGAAGGATCCACGCCTGGGAGACAGGCAGTCGCGTCTCGTTTATAACCCAACCACCGCTATACCCCCAAGATGCTGTGGATTGTGGTCCACCCGATGGCCAAAAAGTACATCACCGAAATGGGGACGTGGACCCACCACCGATCGGTTAGGATGAGCGTCCCGATAACCGCCACCGACAGACCGTTTGTCAGGAGTTCCTGCTCGTTGACGCCGAAGCCCTCGCTGAGGGCCCGAGCCGTCTGACTCCCGACCTGACTCATGACGATGAAAGCGATGAACACTCCGAAAAACCACCGGCGGTGCGTTTTCGAGAAGTAAAACGCCTCCAGGTCCAGCGGCGCTCGTATGCCCGGCATCTCGACGGAGAACCCACCAGCGGTTCTCGCCGTCTGGGACTTTTCCCACTCCGGGTCCGGCAGCGCAAATGCGCAGGCCAGATACAAGAGCAGAAACGTAAAGAGGTACGCGATAAAAAACGCCGAGGTCGCTCCCGTGAGAAAGGAGAACGAGTTCCACCAAATCTGGACGGTGAGGAGAAACGTCGTGGCGGCCCAGAGGAGCGGAAGCCAGTGCCAGTCGACCCTCCGCCGGGGACGAACCAGTTCACGCAGGCTTTGCGCCAGGTCCGTCAGGCCGAGTCCGACGATAATCGAAAGCAGAGCAGCGATGTACTCGGGCTGGGTCATAGCTACGATTGCGGCTGGGATTCGGAGGTGAGAGCTATAACTTGAGCCACAGACACAAGAGCACGTTCCGTCCGGGCAGCGAATGCCCGAACGTGGAAATGATGCCTTCAAGCATCGCCCAATTGCACAAACCCTCCCCCGCAGTGGGTCGATCGTTCTCTGCCGTGAGGGTCCTCACGTCGAAAAGGAAAACGGCAGCTCCGGAGGACTACCTCAACACCTGACCCAGCAATCACGTGGTAAATCCCGAATCTGAGAAGCGGATTTCGAAACAACTCTTCCCCATCAGGCAGGGCGTTGCGTCGCGCCCGCGGTGCCAGTGACAAGGATGGCGACCATTCCCTGCTGATGGGCCTCACGGATGTCGGTGGCCAATCGGTCGCCCATCATGACCGCCTCGGACGAGCCATCAGCTCCTACGTCGACGACACGCTGGGCGCTTGTGAAGGCGTGAATTGTGAGCACTTCTGTCCCAAACGACGTGCACTTCGACTGCTCATTTCTAGCGTTTAAAAGTTCGACGAAAGACGAGTACGGCGAGTGTGCCTTTGCATTTGCTGTAACGGTCGTCCGGGGACGGTCGTGGGTCAAGGGTGAAGAGGGAGGACACCGGTTCGTGCTTTCCTTCTGTCAGAGCCGTGGGCGGTGCCTCCCTTCCTCCTCATCGCTGATCGTCAACGATTCTCCCAACGCGGATCATGTCGATTCCGAAGAGACTCCGTACGCGTCGAACGGTCTCCTTCATTGCATGCGTCGTCGCCCTTCTCGGGCTGATCCTGACGCTGGCCCTCCCGGCCGCCGCCCAGGAGATTCCGACCGAGACATCCTCTTCCGAGTCCGATATTTCGGGACAGATCAACCTGCGCGGCACGGCGGGCGTGCCCACGGGCGGCTTTGGAAACAACATTGGGACGGGGGGCGGCCTCCACCTCTTCATCGGGGGCTACCTTGACAATGCTCCCGTTACCATCGGGCTCGACGTTGGATTCGTGACCTACGGCCGCTCGATCGACACCCTGCCCGTGAGCGAGACGATTGGGCCGCGGGCCCTGGTCGACGTCGAAACCAGCAACAGTCTCGTGCAGCCGCATCTCGTCGCTCGCCTGCAGCCCAAAACGGGTCGCGTGCGGCCGTTCCTCGACGGTCTCGTCGGCTTTAAGTATCTGTTCACCCGCACGTCGGTACAGGACGATGACATCTCCAACGATGCTGACGACACGTTCGTGAGCACCACGAACCACGACGACTTCGCCTTCAGCGCCGGCGTCGGCGCCGGCGTCGACGTCCGGGTGTACACGCACGACGATCCGGCCAAGGAGGTGCGTACGGTCAGTCTGCACCTGGGCGTGCAGTACCTGTGGGGCCAACAGGCCACGTACTTGTCCGAAGGCGATCTGGTGGATCAGAACGGCAACGGCCGCCTGGACGAGGACGAACTTCGCGTGCAGGAATCACGCACATCCCTCCTGCAGCCACAACTTGGCGTCACCATTCAACTGTAGGCGGATGCTAGGGCCACACGATACCGCGCGATACCACATGCGCGAGCGGTGCATGCATGTATGGATCCCGTTATATCCGTTTGGTTCTGGTGCCGAATGGTTTGGGACTCTGGAGTCGCTTCCTGTGGTTTCGGAATGTCGTCTGCATCAGGCAGCCCGCCTGGAAGGAAGACGAACAGCGGTCTGCGACGTGGCACCGCCGAGGCGACCCCTTGTCCCTTTTCTCATGCTCGATGCCCTTCCCCGAGTGTCACAGCCTACGTGCTACGTCACCATGAGATCACGCCTCGTCGTTGTGCCCCTTCTCGTCCTGCTCGCCGGAGCGACCGTCGGGGGAATGGGGTGCACCGAACGGGAGGAGCGGACGCCGGGCGAGGAGACCGCGGCCACGCCGGACGCCTCACTCACGAGCGTTCAGCGCCAGCGTCTCGCGCCTCCGCTTCAGCGCGTGCTTACCGGCGACACGGTGCAAACCGATCGCGTCCGGCCGGTCGGAGACCGCGACGGGGACCCGGTCTACAGCGTCCTGATCGTCGCGTCGGACGCCGGGGCCCTGCGCGATGCGGGCCTCGCGCTCACCAACGTGCACGACTCCCTCCTGACCGCACGGTGGACGCCGTCGGACATCCGCCGGGCCGCCTCGGTCGAGGGCGTCCGCCGCATTCGCACCGGTACGCCCCTCCAGCTGCAACGCCGCGGCCGCTGACGACGCGGATCGTTCGCGTCATTTCGCGTGGCATGCCCACGTCTATCGTTGCGCACGGTCCTTGCCACTCCCTCACGAATGCTTCAAATCGTCTCGGAGTCACGAATCCCTCACATGGATTGCCCCCTCACCTGCCGCTGCTTCTCTCTCGTCGTTCTTCTCACCGCTCTCCTCGCCTCGCCGACCGGAGCGCAAGACCTTGCCCCGGCAGAGCGTGCCAAGCTGGCCCCGGAGTTCCAGCGCATGCTTGCACCCGATGCTCCTTCTCCCGCGGAAAAGCGTACAGATGCAAAGCGCGCCGCTTCATCGCGTCTGCGCTCCGTATCTCGGACCCCGCAAGGCGACCCGGTCTATGGCGCGTACATCTTCTCGCGTAGCGCGAGCGCCCTGAACGTGCGCGGCCTGACGATCACGAGCACGTTTTCGGACTTCGTGGTTGCTCGCGCCACGCCGTCGGCTCTTCGCACGCTGGCACAGAGCGAGTCGGTCCGCCGGATCGCTGCGTCGTCGACGCTTGAACTGCAGAATGACGCCGTGCGCGCAGAAACCGGGGCCGCCCCACTCAACGCCGGTGCGGTGAACAATACGGCGTACACCGGCGAAGGCGTCCTTGCGTGCGTCATTGACTCGGGCATCGATCCCTCGCACCCCGACTTTACGGGGCCGGAGGGCAACACACGCGTCCGGTTCATCTGGGACCAGCTGGATGACTCGACGAGCACGCCCTCGCCGGCGGAGCGCGATCCGTCTCGGTTCGGCCCCGACTTCAATCCCAGCTACGGGTCGGAATTCACGGCCGCCGACGTAGAGGCCGGTGCGGTCACCCAGAAGGACCTCGTCGGACACGGCACCCACGTGACGGGAACGCTCGCCAGCAGCGGGCGCGCCTTCGGAGCGTCGCCCGCCACGAAGCGATTTCAGGGCGTGGCCCCCGGCGTCGGCATCATCGCGGTGAAGTCCGGGAATGAGGCTCCCGTCACCACCAACGTCCTCGACGGCATCCGGTACTGCCAACGCGTAGCCGAGTCGATGGGAAAGCCGGTCGTCGTCAACATGAGCCTGGGCAATCAGCAGGCTCCTCACACGGGCTCGGGCCTCTTTGCCCGGGGCGTAGCCCAGGCGACCGACGGCGGATCGGCATCCGGCACCGTCGTCGTGGCTGCTGCTGGAAACGACGGGAATCCGTCCGATCCCATTCACGTGTCGGGGACGCTTGCTCCGGACGACTCGACCACGTTTCGCCACACGGTGGTTCATGGAGACACGACGTCGGCGTCGGGCGACGATGCCTACCTGACGTCGCTCTGGACGTACGAGCGGAATACCTACCGGCTCTCGGTGTATTCGCCCGGGCAGCGCGACACGCTCACGGTCCGCGTGCAGCCCGACAGTACAACGTTCGTTCAGAGGGACACGCCCAGCGGGTCCATCGTGATTGGGACGGAACCGCAGCCCTTCTCGAATGCGCGCGGCTTCGTCATCAGCGTGACCGACGAGGGGCCTGCCGGCGCCCCCGCGGACGGAACGTGGACATACCGTCTCCACAACGAAGGCACCTCGGCGAACGGGGGGACGACAACCCCAGTCCACGGCTGGGACCTTCCCCCCGCGACGACCCCATCGCTGTCCATCGGATACGAGAGGGCCGATAACCTGTCGACGATTGGAACCCCGGCCCTGTCCCGCGGCGCCATCGCGGTGGGCAACTACGTGCATCGCCGCCGCTTTTCCAACGTCGATGGCGCCCCAATCCCGCTTCAGGACCGGTTTCAGCGTGACCGCATCACGCCGAGCAGCAGCCGGGGCCCCACTGTCGACGGACGGCAAAAGCCGGCGGTTGCCGCTCCGGGAACGGCCACGCTGTCGGCCTTGTCGGATGACTCCGACGTGCCTCCGCCCTTCGTCGGAGACGGCGGGCAGCATCGGTTCAACCTCGGCACGAGCATGTCATCGCCAGCCACCGCGGGCATTGCTGCGCTTCTGCTGCAGCAGGACCCGACGCTCACGACCGACCGCGTGCGCGACCTGCTGATGAACAGTGCCCGCACGGACGGGGTTGTGCACGACCGGGGTGCCCTGCCCAACGACGCCTTCGGGGCCGGGCGCGTGAATGCGCTGCGCGCCATGGCGCGACTTCTCGGCGGCAGCGCGCGGCAAACCGTCTTGTCGTACGACGATCCCTGGCGGCGAGCGCGGGGCAACCTAGAGCCGGAACGGGTAGGCGGAGACGGTCCCGATCGTCTCGCCCTGCGCTTCACACCCCCGTCCGACGGTCGCGTCTCGGGCGCTTTCGTCACCGTGGCCGCGAACCCGTCCCCCATCGAGTCGGCCATCAATCTGTCCGACTCGCTCCACGTCGAGATCTGGTCCGACGACGGTACGGGACAGCCCGAGACGCAGGTGGGTCAGACGGTGGCCGTTGCGCCCGAAAAGCTGACGGCCTTCACGCCGAACTACCTCAACCTCCTGGCGGCCGACGCTCAGGTCGAGCCCGGCACCGATTATCACCTCGTTCTGGAGCCGAAGACCGACCGCGACGCGCTCATGGTGGCCGGCGAATCGGCCGGTGATACCAGCGGACGCTCGCTGGCGTTCGACGGCACCACCTGGACGGGCACCGGCAGCGACCTGGTCGTCCGACCGGTGGTCAGCGCGGCCTCGGGCGTTGAAACCACGCTGCCGGTGGAGCTGACGGCCTTCCGCGCGACCGCCGACGGATCGGCCGCGCGCCTCACGTGGACGACAGCCTCGGAGACCAACAATACGGGTTTCAAGGTGCAGCACGCGCCGGGCCCGTCCGGACGCGGCACAGAATCGTCCGGATCGTGGACGACGCTCGGATTTGTGGAGGGCGCCGGGACGACACAGGCGTCGCACACGTACCGCTTCCGCACCGACGCGCTCGCGCCGGGACCGCACCGGTTCCGCCTCCAGCAGGTGGACACCGACGGGAGCGTCCACACGTCTACGGTGGTGCGCGTCACCCTGCAGATGGAGCAGGCGCTCCGACTCACGGCCCCCGCGCCAAACCCGGTGCGGCAGCGTGCCACGCTTGCGTTTGGCGTCCGCGAGGCGACGGCAACGACGGTCGCGCTGTTCGACGTGCTGGGCCGGCGGGTCGCCACGCTCTACGACGGAACGCCGGCAGCCGGGCGCATGCACACCGTGCGCCTGAACACCACCGACCTGCCGAGCGGCGTCTACTTCGTGCGTCTGAAGGCCGACGGGCGCGCACGGACGCAGAAGGTGACCGTGGTCCGGTAGGGCCGCCGCTCCCCTCCTCGTCCCCGGCCCGACGACCCGGCCTATCCCTTGGGGGCTTCTGATTTGCCGAGCCGAAGACGGTCGACCGCTGCCCAGCGCAAATGGTCTTTCACTGCTCTACCTGCGACTATGCCCGATGCAACGTCTGCGCACGATTCCGAAGAGGACGCGAAGGCGCATCCGGACCGGGCTTCGGATCCTCCCCGGAGTGATCCATGGGGCGCGCGCTCTGGCACTGATGGCGGGAGCGCCTACGCGTGGGCCTGGCTCACCTTTGGTCTGCCTTCTGGAGTCTTCACAGTGCTTCTGACCGACCTGGTAGCGCCAGCCGTATTGGGCGTGTCTCCCGTCCACGACGGTTTCATCGATGCCGGGGTGTTTGTGGTGCTGTTCAGCGTCGTAGGTGCTGTCCTGTGGACCTGGATGAGACCGGGGACGGAGGACCATCCCTCGGACTGCGACGCAGGGGTGAAATGAGGGCAGGAACATGGTCGCTTCCCGGCCTTCGAGCACGTGAACCGCCGGCCCGTCCTGCCACCGCACCAGTGCGGCGTCGCAGATTGAGCACGTACTTCTGCGGGAGGGGCCCGGCAAGAAAAGGTCCGGTTCGGAGAAGCCGGGCACAGGGGGGCACGATGGATGACTCACAAGGACGACGGCCCCGGTGTCCCGAACAGGATCCTGTGCCGCTAGGCCTCCTCGTCGAGCGCCCGCTCCAGATCCGCCCAGAGGTCCTCGACGTCTTCGACCCCCACCGACAGGCGTAGCAGTCCCTCGGAGATGCCGAGAGAGCGGCGAACGTCCTCATCGACGACGCGGTGCGTGAGCCCGGCGGGATGCTGAATGAGCGTGTCTGTAGAGCCGAGGCTCACGGCGGGGGTGATGAGGCGTACGGCCTCCAGAGCGCGTTTGGCGGCGGGCCGCCCACCCTCGACCACGAACGAGAGCACCGAGCCGGGCCCCTCGGCCTGACGCTCCAGAAGGGCGCGCTCTTCGGGATCGTGAAGGCCCGGGTAGTGGACAGCTCCCACGCGGGGATGGACGGTTAGGCGGTCGGCCAGGATGGCAGCATTGGACTGGGCCGCCTCCACCCGAAGTGAGAGGGTCTGTAGGCCCCGATGAAACGCGTAGGCGCTGGAGGGAGACATCAGACCGCCGGTGGCAATGCGAATTTGACGCAGGCGAGCGCGCCAGCTATCTGCGGCGCTCTCGGACGGAGGCCGGGTGGCGACGATGCCGCCCATCAGATCCCCGTGGCCGCCGATAAATTTGGTTGCGCTGTGGATCGACAGAGCGGCGCCGTGATCGAGCGGGCGCTGCAGAATTGGGGGGGCGAACGTCGAGTCGATCGCCACCGGGACAGTCCCCGCCTGCTCCACTACGTCGGCGATGTCGACGAGGGTGAGGGTGGGATTGGTCGGCGTCTCGGCGAGGACCAGCGACGTGCGCGGAGTGATGGCTTCGGCCACCTCGTCGGGATCCGCCCAGGTGACGTCGAGTCCGAGCAGGCCACTTGTCAGCAGATGGTCGGTGCCGCCGTAGAGCGGGCGCACAGCCACGACGTGCGGATGCTCGGCCCGTGCGGCAAGCAGGACGGCCGTGATCGCCGCCATGCCACTGGCAAAGGCGACGGCCCCATGGGCCCCTTCGAGGGTGGCGAAGGCTCGTTCGAAGCGATGGACCGTCGGGTTGTTGAGGCGCTGATAAACGCCATTGCCCGTGGGGTCGTCTCCCTCCAGAAGGGCGTCCAGGCTTCCAAACGCCTCCTCGAGGGACGCAATCGGATACGTCGTCGAACGGTCGATGGGCGGCGCGTGCACCCCGCGATCGGCAAGGTCCTCACGCCCAGCATGTACGGCGCGCGTTTGCTTCGAATGCGTCATGTCGGATCCATCGTTTGTTCGACCATTTCTCGTGTTGTAAATTTACATTCGGTAAGATCGAGTGTAAACCGAACAAACTGCGGAAATGAGACATGAGTTGGGACCTGGACCGAACGGATTTCGAAATTCTCTCGCTTCTCCGGCGCGACGGACGCATGCCGGTTCGCGACGTGGCCGACGAGGTCAGCCTGGCACCGTCGACGGTGCATGACCGGATTGCGGCGCTCCGGGAAAGCGGAGCGTTGAAAGGAATTCACGCTGAGGTGGAGGAGCGCTCCATCGGGGTGGGGTTGCAGGCGCTGATTGCGGTGCGGCTCAAGAAGCACTCCCGCGACCTGGTCGAAGACTTTCGCAGCCACGCCTTACGTCGTTCACCCGTCGTCTCGCTGTATCACGTTGGTGGCGAGCACGACTTTTTAATTCACGTCGCCGTGCGCGATGCCGACCAGCTGCGCGACTTCGTTCTCGACCAGTTTACCACCCGGCCCGAGATTGAGCACGTCGAGACGTGGATTGTCTTCGAATACGCCCCGACCTGGGAGTTGCCGGACGTAACGCGCATCGCGTAAGACAGGCCCGGCCCTTGGCGAAACCACTACCGCCCCCGCGAGGCCGAGCCCGCCCGCGAGAGCACCCCTAGAAGTCCCGAAAAAAGCGCCGAGCCGACGATCGCCCAGAGCACGGGAAACGTCCGCCCGCCGACTGTGACGGGAACCGGCTCCGGAAGCCCCATCGAGCGAGCCAGCCAAAGCCCAAGAAACGCCCCGATGAAGCCGACCACGACCGACATCAGGCACCCGCCCACGGAGTACCCGGCCAAAGACTGGCCCAAGGCACCCGCAATCGCCGCGATGAGGAGGAGAAGCGCCACTTCAAGAAGCGTCATGAGAGCGCCGAAGTCTGGTTGGAAATAGGTTTGGCGGGACGTAGGATTACGAGGCGCGTCCGCCGGTCTCAGGGATGTACAGATTCAACCCTGTCTCCAACGTAAAGTCTTTCTCTGGAAGTCTGATGATGCGGTATCGTTCGTCGGTGCCACGGGCCGTGTCTGTCCCGGGGTCGCACTTCCAGCCTCCGAAGGGAGCCACCTTCTAGGACCGATGAAGCATATCGTGCTGTTCCTCCGCCGCCCGTCGAATGCACCGTAGCTCCACCTTGTCCATCACCTTTCCAAAAAGTAGCAGGCGAATGAGTCAGGGCCACTCACGCCCCGAAGTATGGGACGATCGGGACAAATACAACGTTTGAATTACCTCCTCCCTCTTCCGTCCGTGATTCGGTAGGGTTGTTTTTGACGGTTTAGTCCGTTTCGAACATGACCCTGTCGAGATGACGCGAGCGATCACCCTCTCCGAGATGTGCGCACCGTTCAGGGCACGCCGGTCCGTTTAGTCCGGACGTGTGGGCGAAGGAAATAGTTCTATTCCGCCGAGGGCCCGGTCGATACGATGCGAGGTCGACTACCCCGTGTTTTCGAAGTTGACGTGCACGGAGGCCATAACGTTGTCTGACGACCCCCGCAGATTTGTCGCAGCCATCGAGACAAGTCCGTTTCCGCGGGAACAAAAGCCGTTCGGTGAGTAAAATACTTTCGACACGAAGTAAAGTACGTTTTACATTCAACGGGACCACCTTTCAAGAAGGAACGCACGATGGCCATCCCCAACAGCGAGGGTTCACACATCCGCCCCACTCCTCCCTCCCCATTTACCATCCACGCCTCGTTTGCAGAAAAGAGCGTCTGGATTCAACTGATCAGCCTTACACTCGGGCTGGGGCTGTACGTCGTCGTGGCCGGGAGCATGCTCCGTGGCGGCACCGACGTGCTCATCGCTTACATGCCCGTGTTTGTGGTGGCTGTTCTGTTCATCGTCGCCGTGAACGTAGTGGGGCACATCGCTGTGGCCATAGCAAGCCGGCCCAATGGCCCCGACGAGCGCGATCGGCTGATTGGGTGGCGTGCGGAGAGCAATTGCTCCTGGATCCTTGGCGCGGGCGTCATTGCCGCGATCGGGGGCATGATCGCCGGCGTGGGCGAAGTCTGGGTTGCTCATCTGCTCTTGCTGTCACTCTTCGTCGCTGAAGTCGTGAAAGACATCATTCAGCTCGTCTATTACCGGCGGGGGATGTCACTGTGAGTCGAAGCGACACGCCCATTCGCAATCGGATCCGCACCCTTCGTTTCCATCATGACGAGATGACCCAGCAGGAACTCGCAGACCGGGTCGGCGTCACTCGTCAGACGATCAATGCCGTCGAGAACGGCAGGTATGCGCCCTCCCTGGAGGTGGCGTTTCGGATCGCGGCGGTGTTTGATGTGCCGCTCGGCGAGGTTTTTCAGTACGAGCCGGGCTCGGCCTAAGCCGCCGCTGTGGGGGGTGTCGATGAGGACGGGTCGCGATTCCGATCGGGCGGGATGGTCTCGCCGGAGGAACTCGTATCCTGTGGGGAAAACGCTCATGACGGACCCATCGCTACAGCGCACGGCTCGCGTGGCCGGCGTGCTCTATCTCGTCGTCATCGTGTGCGCCGGCTTTGCGGAAGGCTACATCCGGACGGGCCTCATCGTCCCGGGCGACGCCGCCGCGACCGCCGACAACATCGCCTCAGCCGAGGGGCTGTACCGCGTCGGCTTTGCGAGTGACCTCGTCGCCTTCCTGTGCGACGTCGCCATCTCGGTGCTGCTGTACGTGTTGCTCCGGCCCGTGAGCAAGACGCTTTCCTTGCTGGCGGCGGCCTTTCGACTCATCGCGCACCCGGCCATCGCGAGCGTGAATCTGCTGAACCACATTATGGCCCTGCTGCTCGTGCGCGAGGGATCCGACGTGACTGGGCTCGCCGCCGAACAGGTAGCGGCGCTCGCTACGTTGTTCGTCGAGGCGCACGCGATCGGTTACCTCATCGGCGGTGCCTTCTTTGGGGTGCACCTCCTGTTTTTGGGCTACTTGGTCTACCGGGCAGGATACCTCCCTCAGTGGCTTGGCATCCTGCTGATGCTGGCTGCAGTGGGTTATTTGGTGGAGAGTTTCGGGACGTTCCTCGTCCCCCGCTACGAGGCGGTGTACGTGTGGGTGGTCGCCGTGCCTGCGGCCGTCGCGGAGGTGTCCCTCGCCCTGTGGCTCACGGTTAAAGGGGCTCGCACGGATCGTCGTACGGACATGCGCCAGCCTGTTGCATAGCGGCAGCCGTGCGGCCGGGAGCACTCGGCCGGTTCTGTCAAGCAGTCCTCCTTCTCCATCACGCCCACGTCTCCCATGAACCGCCTGTGGACCCTCGCCAAGATCATCGGCCTTGCGCTCACCATCGTCTACGTGGTGGTGTCATGGATCGAAGCGGATCGCGAGATTCGCGTGCTGTGCAGTCTGTTCGAGTCCGGGCAGCCTCGGAGCCACGTCGTCGCAACGCTGGACACCGGCGAGTATCTGCGGTATCGAACCCACGCGTCCGGCGAGGGGGACGAGGTCCGCGTCAGCAGCTACTACAACGGCCTGCATACGGCGTGCACCGTCACGCTGGAAGACGACCACGTCACCGCGAGCACGTACCGGACCGGGGCTCAGACGTACGTTCTGTTCGGCAGGTAGTCCGCTCCGCCACTCAACACGTTCCCGGAGGCGTGATGATGAGCGCCGGGGTAACGTAATCCGGGCCGTTAACACAGTGCTGTACGGGTCGGCTCGAACGCCGTCGTGTTCCATGCGCCGCGTAGGCCCTCCAACCGTTCTTCCGATCTCATGGGAAAGGTCTCCTCCCTCTTCGCCCGGAAAGTCGTGGAAGCGGTCGACGATGCCGTCGACAAAACGGCCCTGCTGCAGTCGGTGGGCCTGGATTGGCGCGAGCCCCTGGATCCCTCCCGAATGATCGAGGACACGGCCTACTACGGGTTTCTGGAGCGGGCGGCACAAGCCGACCCGGATCCTATGACCCTCCCGCTTCGGGCCGGGGCGTCCATGCGCTGCGACGAGTACGGCGCGTTCGGGCTGGCCTGGAAGTCGGCACCGACGCTACGCGGGTCGTACGACCGAGCCGAGCGGTATGGACGCGTGCTATCGAGCGTCTCGACGTACGAGCTCGAGCCGACGGGGGGCGGGGCGTTCATGCACCTGCATCGCGAGGGCGAGCGACGCCTGGGGCTGCGCCTCTCGAACGAGGCCACCATCGCGAGCATCGCCTCGATCAGTCGGCAGGTCTCCGCCGAGCCCTTTCGCCCCCTCGCGGTGTGCTTCAAGCACTCGGCTCCGGCGTCCGTTGCCGGCCACGAGTCTTATTTCGGGTGTCCAGTATACTTCGAAACGGACCGGGATGCGCTGCAGGTATCTGAAGACACGCTCCGCACCCCAAACATTCTCGGCGACCCGGGCCTCTCGGGGTTTTTCGATCAGCATCTTGCGTCAGAGATCGAGACGTTCAGCAGCGAAGCCACGCTCGAACGACGCGTTCGCGAGTACGTCTCGAAGGCCTTAAGCGAAGGGGCCCCGCCCCTCGTGGACGTTGCTCGACACCTAGGCATGAGCGAGCGGACCCTGCAGCGGCGACTCACAGAGCAGAGCACTTCGTACCAAACGCTGCTCGATGAGGTGCGACAGCAACTCGCCCGGCGCCTGCTGCAGGAGACGGAGTTCTCTTTGGTCGAAGTCGCGTTTATGACCGGGTACTCCGACCAAACTGCCTTCACGCGCGCGTTCAAGCGATGGACAGGCCAAACGCCACGTTCGTTTCGCATCGCGTTCCAGACTCCGTAGCAACTGCCGTGCAAATTGGCGCGAAGGGTTCAAAAATGGCAGCCGCCGTCAAGAATGCACGGGTCCCCTGGCTGTATCCTTGGGTTGCATTCCTCGAACGAGCATGGACCGCAAACAAATACGGAGCAAGCGATGACTACCACACGCAATCGGCCGCAAACAATCACTGGGCGCGTTCTCGTCCTCGGTGGCACGGGTAAAACGGGGCGCCGGGTGGCCGAGCGCCTCCACGGGCAGGGCGTGCCTCTCCGCATCGGATCGCGGTCTGCCGAGGTGCCCTTCGAGTGGAACGAGCCCTCGACCTGGGCGCCCGTGCTACAGGACATCACCTCGGTCTACATCGTCTACTATCCGGATCTGGCCGTTCCCGGCGCCGCCGATGCAATTCAGGCGTTCACCGACCGGGCCGTACAAAACGGCGTCCAACACCTGGTTCTGCTGGCGGGCCGCGGGGAAGAGGAAGCGGATCGGTGCGAGCGGATCGTCCAGGCCTCCGGGGTGGACTGGACGATCCTGCGCCCGACCTGGTTCAGCCAGAACTTCAGCGAAGGCTTTATGCGAGATGCCGTCCTCGGCGGCACGGTCGCTCTTCCGATCAACGGCGTCCTGGAGCCCTTTGTGGATGTTGAGGATATTGCCGACGTCGCTGTGGCCGCCCTGACCGATCCGGATCGGCACGCCGGACAGGTATACGAGCTGACCGGTCCGCGGCTGATGGCCTTTCCGGAGGCCATCGATGAGATCGCTCAAGCGACCGGCAACAACATCGCGTTCGTCCCGGTCTCGCACGACGCGTTCATGGCTGCGCTTGAAAAGCAGGACGTGCCCGATGACTTCGTCTGGCTCCTCGGCTACCTATTCCACGAAGTGATGGACGGCCGAAACAGCCACCTGGCCGATGGCGTGCAGCGCGCGCTGGGTCGCCCGCCGCGCGACTTCCGGGACTACGCCGAGCGCACGGCTGCCGCGGGCTTGTGGAGCATGGCGGCCTGACTGCGCCTCCCCGACTCCGGACGTCACCGTTTCCTGTCCTGTTCAGCAAGAGAGATCAACCATGGAACTCTTCGACGCTGTTCTGCTGGCCGCTGCGTTCCTGTGCGCGCTTACGGCCGGTCTCGTGTTCGCGTTCACCGTCGTCGTGATGCCCGGGATCCGGGCGCTCCCCGACCGCGACTTTCTGCAGGCGTTCGCGGCCATGGACCGCGTGATCCAGCAGAACGAGCCGCGCTTTCTCGCGGTGTGGATCGGCTCGGGCGTGGCGCTCGGGACCGCGGTCGTTCTGGGCATCAGTGCGCTGGGCGGCGTGGATCGCATGCTGCTGATCGGGGCCGGCGCCGTGTATCTGTTGGGCGTGCAGCTCCCGACCGTCGCCGTCAACGTTCCACTGAACAACCGGCTGCAGGCGCTCGGCCTCGACGGCCTCGACGCGGCCGCCCTTCGGAGCGAGCGCGAGGCGTTCGAAGGCCGCTGGATCTACTGGAACGCCGTGCGGACCGTTTTCGCCTGCATCACTACCGGTGCACTTCTGATTCTGAGTACAGGCGGGTACGAAGTTCCTCCCTGAGTGCCGGCGGTGCTCCGTGCGCGGTGCCTAGGAATCGGCAGCCCCCTATGGACAGGACGTTCGAACCTGCTCGACGGCGCGAACCAATCGATTCAACCTCCTGTCGAACTCGTCGGTAAACTGAAACGAGAGGACTCCGCTCGGGAAAAACAGGATCCGACTGTCGCCAAGCCCCTCCATATAGGCGACGTGCACACGGCATCCGCCTGCCCGAATGGTCTTCGATCAGAACGAATGGCCGTACCGGAGTCCTGAAAACGCAGGGTACCCCTCCCACTCGGTGCGGCCGAGCGCTTCGCGGATCGTGCTCCGGTTGAGCAGCTGCGTGCCGTCGTGTTCGCCCTCGTTGAAAATCAAGCGGGCGATTTTTGCCGCATGGTCGAGCGTGGGAACCGCGCCAAGGCCCAGAATCGGGGTCCGATCCGATGGGTCTTCGTCCCGGGTGAACAGGATCCCGAAGTCGTCCGCTCCGATGGGGGCGAGGACGTGAGACGAGCGCAGCCTGATATGTCTAAACAGTGTGTGGGCCCGTGGCCCACTGGTGCTAGTAGGAGGAGTGCGGACCCCAGGGGCCTTAATCGCCC
>Ga0207797_1001528_pt1 | contig 16668 bp, 18 predicted proteins | sample PRCRCaboRojoPR_6_FD_187275 | JGI IMG/M metagenome (GOLD analysis project Ga0207797, IMG submission 187275) | Marine sediment microbial community from Cabo Rojo, Puerto Rico - PR CR 10% Liquid 1 (SPAdes) | ecosystem: Environmental > Aquatic > Marine > Coastal > Sediment | place: Cabo Rojo, Puerto...
GACGCCATCGCCCACGAGATGCGCGAGAACGAGGAGGTCTTCTACATGGGCGAGGACGTCGCCGACTACGGCGGCATCTTCGACTCCACGCAGGGGCTCTTAGAGGAGTTCGGCCGGGACCGCATCATGGACGTACCGATCAGCGAGACGGGCTTCATCGGCGCGGGCGTGGGTGCCGCCATGGAGGGGATGCGACCCATCGTCGAGCTGATGTTCGCCGACTTCTTCGGCGTCGCGATGGACCAGATCTACAACAACATGGCGAAGAACACCTACATGAGCGGCGGGTCGGTCGAGGTTCCGATGGTGCTCACGACCGCCGTGGGCGGCACCTACAACGACGCCGCCCAGCACTCACAGACCCTCTACGGCACCTTCGCCCACCTGCCGGGGATGAAGGTGGTCGTCCCCTCGACCGCCTACGACGCCAAGGGGCTGATGCACAACGCCGTCCGCGACGACGACCCGGTCGTCTACATGTTCCACAAACGGCTGATGGGCCTTGCGTGGATGCCCGCCCCGGCGGGGCCGAAGACGGCCGTCCCCGACGAGGACTACGTGATCCCCTTCGGCGAGGCCGACGTGAAACGCGAGGGGGCAGACGTCACCGTCGTCACGCTCGGCCTGCACGTCCACCGCGCGCTCGACGCCGCCGAGACGCTCGCAGACGAGGGCGTCGACGTCGAAGTCGTCGACCTCCGGACGCTCGTCCCGCTCGACGAGGAGACTGTCCTCGAATCGGTCCGGAAGACCGGACGGCTCGTGGTCGTCGACGAGGACTACCGCTCGTTCGGTGTGACCGGCGAGATAACGGCGCTGGCGGCGGAGAACGCCCTCGACGACCTCGCGGCCGTCGAGCGGGTCGCCATGCCCGACGTGCCGATCCCGTACGCGCGTCCGCTCGAAGAGGAGGTGAATCCGGACGCCGACGCCATCGTCGACGCGGTCCGGGCGGTCGCCGAATGACCGTCGACGTGGACGCGACGAGCGTCTGGCCGGAAGACCAGCAGGACGTCGCGGAGGCCATCGTCGCCAACTGGTTCGTCCGCGAGGGGGCGACGGTCGAGGAGGGCGAGACGGTCTGTGAGATGCAGGTCGAGAAGGTGAGCGTCGACGTGCCGGCACCACGGTCGGGGGAGCTGACGGAGATTCTCGTCGGCGAGGGCGCGGAGTTCACCCGGGGCGAGCCGCTGGCGCGGATCGAACCGGCCTGAGCGGTCGGCGAGCGCGTCGCTCTCGATACCCGCTTTCGAGTCGTCGGCGACCGGCGGCAAAAATGCGCGTTCGGCGGCGGCGTCAGGAGAGTTTCTCGATGTTCGCGACGACCTTCTCGGCGAACTCGCTGGTGGCGAGTTTGGTGCCGCCCTCGATCTGGCGGTGGAGGTCGTAGGTGACGTCGCCCGAGGAGATGGTCTCCTCGACGGCGTCGCGCACGAGCAGCGCCGCGTCGTCCCAGCCCATGTACTCGAGCATCAGCCGCCCGGAGAGGATCATCGCCGTGGGGTTGACCTTGTCCTCGCCGGCGTACTTGGGGGCGGAGCCGTGGACGGGTTCGGCGAGCACGCGTCCGTCACCGAAGTTGGCGCCGGGCGCGATGCCGAGGCCGCCGATCTGGGCGCCGGCGGCGTCCGAGAGGTAGTCGCCGTTGAGGTTGGGCATCGCCAGCACGTCGTACTGGTCGGTGCGGGTCAGCAGCTGCTGGAGCATGTTGTCGGCGATGCGGTCCTTGACGACGACCACGTCCTCGGGGGCCTCGCCGTCGTACTCCTCCCAGAGTTCGTCCTCGGTGATCGTCTCCTCGGCGAACTCCTCCTCGGCGAGTTCGTAGCCCCAGTCGCGGAACGCGCCCTCGGTGAACTTCATGATGTTGCCCTTGTGGACGAGCGTCACCGAGTCACGGTCGTTGTCGAGCGCGTACTCGATGGCCTGCCGGACGAGCCGCTTCGTGCCGAACTCCGTGATCGGCTTGACGCCGATGCCGACCGGACCGTCGTGGATGGTCTGGTCGAAACCCATCTCCTCTTCGACGAACTCCTTGACCTGCTGGACCTCGTCGGTGCCGGCCTCCCACTCGATGCCGGCGTAGACGTCCTCGGTGTTCTCCCGGAAGTTCACCATGTCCATCTTCTCGGGCTCTTTGACGGGCGAGGGGACGCCGTCGAGGTGGTAGGTCGGACGGACGTTCGCGTAGAGGTCGAGCTTCTTGCGGAGCGCGACGTTCAGCGAGCGGAAGCCGGCACCCACCGGCGTCGTCAGCGGCCCCTTGATGGCGACGCGGAACTCGCGGATCGCGTCGACCGTGTCCTCGGGCAGGTTCTCGTCGTACTTCTCGCGGGCCGACTCCCCGGCGTAGATGCGCATCCACGAGATCGAACGGCCGGTTGCCTCGGCGGCCGCGTCGAGCACCTGCTGGGCGGCCGGGCCGACGTCGACGCCGATGCCGTCACCGTAGATGATCGGTACGATCGGGTTGTCCGGGACTTCCAGCTCACCGGTCTCCTCGTCGGCGAGCGTGATCTTCTCCCCGTCTGCGGGGACCTCGACCTGGTCGTAGCTCATAAACAGCCGGTGCTTCTCTCACCAGCGTAAAGTGCCTGCCGGTCTCCGCGCAAGCCGCAAAAATTGTGCCTTTGGGGCACCGAACCGCTCCGACTCGCCGCTTGCGGGAGGTTCAAGGCGTCACCGGGGGATGGCCGTGGTATGCGAGTCATCGTACACGGCGGCGCTGGCGGCGAACCGGACGAACCCGAACCGCGACAGGCGGTGCTCGACGAGGCGGCCGAGACGGGCGCGGACGCGGCGACGCCCCTCGACGCGGTGGAGGCGGCCATCCACGTGCTGGAGTCGAGCGAGCGATTCAACGCCGGCGTCGGCGGGGCGGTCCAGTCAGACGGCGTCGTGCGGACCGACGCGGGCGTGATGACCTCCGACCGCGAGGCCGGCGCTGCCGCGAGCATGGCCGGCGTCGAACACGCGGTCTCGGCCGCGCGGGTCGTCATGGAGGAGACGCCCCACGTCTTCGTGGCCGGCGAGCACGCCGTCGAGCTCGCGGCCGACTTCGGCGTCGAGACCGACGTCGACCTGCTCACCGAGACGACCCGGACGCGGTTCGAGGACGCCGACCCGCCCTCGGGCAGTCCGAGCGACCATCTCGCGTGGCTCGAAGAGCGGTTCGGCGGCCACGACACCGTCGGCGCGGTCGCGTACGACGGCGACGAGTTCGCGGCGGCGACCTCCACCGGCGGCCGCTTCTTCGCGCTCGCGGGGCGCGTCGGCGACGTCCCGCAGATCGGCTCCGGGTTCTACTGCGCCCCGGCCGGCGGCGCGAGCGCGACGGGCGCGGGCGAGGACATCGCCAAGGTGACGCTCTCCCGGCGGGCGGTGCGACACCTCGAGCGAGGGATGGACGCGCAGGCGGCCGCGGACCTCGCCATCGAGGAGTTCGGCGAACTGACCGGCTCCTCTGCCGGCGTCATCGTCCTCGACGAGCGCGGGGCCGGGAGCGCGTTCAACTCGGACGGGATGCAAACGAGCGTCGCCGAGAGCGACGACTGAGGGCGGCGACCTCGACGAAAGCTTCTTTACGGTCCCAGTATGGTTCGAGAGATCGAATGTATCCTGCTATCTCGGATTACGACGTCGTCCTCCTGCTCGGCGTCGTGTGCGTCGTCGCGTTCTTCTTCGCGATCCTCGTCGGCGTACAGGGCTCAGACGGGCGGCGGTGGTGGCACTCCCGGTTCGGCGTCGGCTGGCCGACCATCGCCTTTCTCTACGTGCTCGTCGTCGGTGGCCTGTGGCTGCCCCTGGCCTTCGGGCCGAACTCTCCCGGGCGGGCGAACGTGGCGTACTTCGTCGGCGGGCTCCTCTTCGTCGGCGGCAGCGTCATGATCGCGCGGAGCGTCGGGAATCTCCGCGCCCTTCTCCTGGTCGAACTGACGCCGGTCGTCCACGCCAGCGACGCCACGCCCGGTCGTCTGGGGGTCGAGGGGACGGTGCGCGCTGACGGCGGCGACGCGGCCGACGCGACCGCCGAGGCACCGCTCTCCGGCGCGACGACCGTCGCGTACCGCCTGAAGGTCGACGCGATGCCCGCCGACGCGACCGACGACGACCGCGAACGGCAGCGCACGACCGAGGCGAACGTCGAACGCGCCCGGGCGTTCGCCGTCCGCGACGACACCGGCGCGGTCCGCGTCGACCCGACGGACGCGCAACTCCGGATCTCGGGCGACGACGAGCGGCGCATCGAACCCGACGACGAGATGCCCGCCTCGTTCGCTGCGTTCCTCGACCGCGAGGACGTCGACCGAACGGGGTCGATACTGCTCTGCGAGGAGGCGACCCTCGAACCCGGCGACGACGCGTTCGTCCTCGGAAGCGCGTCCCGCGAGGGCTCCGACGTCGTCGTCGACGACGGTCGCGAGTTTCTGATCGTCCCGGGGTCGCGGCGCGACGCCGTCCGCCGACTGCGCACGGTCGTGCTCTGGGGCGGGGTCGGGGGCGCGGTGGTCGCCCTGACCGGCGAAGTCGGGATGGCGGTCGTGACGGGGGCGCTGTAGTCGGCGGCGACGCACTCCCGGCGGTAGCCTCGGCTATCAGAAATGGTTGCTCAGACGTGTCGAGCGACGGGGTCGGGCGTGACGAACTTCCGGTCTGGGCGGTCCTTGACGGTCCGGTCGAGACTCACGGAGACGAGGTCGTCGTCCCGCCAGTCGTAGGCCGTCAGCTCCCCGCCGTAGACACAGCCGGTGTCGAGACCGACCGCGTATTCGCGCACGATCGGGTCCTCGAGGACGGTGTGGCCGAAGAAGACGCGTTCGGGACCCTCCCACTCCTCGAACCAGTACGGCCGGTCGTAGCTCCCACCGGGGGCCAGCGAGCGGGTGTTCTGCAGGTCGTCGACGTCGTGTTCCGCGAGGGGCTTGCGCGGGTCGACGCCGCCGTGGACGACCAGCGCGTCGCCGAAGGAGATGGCGACCGGACGCGACCGGATCCACGCACGGTCGTCCGCCGAGAGGTCGGGCAGTTCTTTCTCGCCGCGCAGCAGTTTCTCCTCGTTGTTGCCCCGGACCGTGACCATGTTCGGGGCCTCGCGGACGCGCTCGACGACGCCGGCGCTGTCGGGCCCCTTGCGCACGAGGTCGCCGACGAAGACGACCAGATCCTCCTCTGTGACCGCCAGTTCGTCCAGCAGGCGGTCGAGCGCGGTCGGACAGCCGTGGACGTCGCCGACGACGTAGACGCCCTCCCAGTCGTCGGGGTCGAGGCGTCGGTGCTGGGCGGCGACCGTCTCGCTGAACTCCAGAGACATTTCGATGTCGGTACTGAGGTCGACGACGCCCATAAACCGTTGCTAAGAGGCGTCCATATCGGTATATAGCTCGGCGGCTCCGTCGCCTCGCGTCGCCGACGATCGCTCCCCACCGCCATGCCGCAACCTCTTTCCCGCCGTCGGCCGAATCCGTCGCCATGAGCATCGGACCCCTCGACGACGACACCGTCGAGAAGTACCGGGAGGCAGGCGAGGTCCTCCGGACCGTCCTCGACGAGGCGGCGGAGATGATCGAACCGGGCGTCACCCACCTCGAAGTCGCCGAGTACGCCGAGGACCGCATCTACGAACTGGCAGACGGCTGCGCGTTTCCGGTCAACATCAGCGTCGACGAGGAGGCGTCCCACGCGACGCCCGGTCGCGAGGACGACACCGAGTTCGGCGAGGACATGGTCTGTCTCGACCTCGGGGTCCACGTCGACGGCTACATCGCCGACGCCGCGACCACGGTCGACCTGACCGGCAACGACGAACTCGTCGAGGCCGCCGAGGAGGCCCTCGACGCCGCCCTCGACGCCGTCGAAGCGGGCGCAGACACCGGCGCGATCGGGGCGGAGATCGAGGACGTCATCCGGGCGTACGGCTACACGCCGGTGCTGAATCTCTCCGGCCACGGCGTCGAGCAGTGGGACGCCCACACCGGGCCGAACGTCCCGAACCGCGGCACCGACCGCGGCACCACGCTCGAAGTCGGCGACGTGGTCGCGATCGAGCCGTTCGCCACCGACGGCCGCGGCAAAGTCTCCGAGGGCAACAAAGAGGAGATCTACAGCCTCGAACGCGAGCGGAGCGTCCGCAACCGGCAGGCCCGCCAGATCCTGGAGGAGGTCACCGAGAAGTACCGGACGCTCCCCTTCGCCGCCCGCTGGTTCGACTCGCCGCGCGCCGACATGGCGATCCGTCGCCTGACCCAGCAGAACGTCCTGCACGGCTACCCGGTCCTCAAAGAGGAGGACGGCCGCCTCGTCAGTCAGGCCGAACACACCGTCATCGTCACCGAAGACGGCTGCGAGATTCTCACCGAGTCAGTTACCCACGACTGAAGTCGTGGGCTTGTCAGTGGACTCCCCTTCTGCCGACGCAACGTCGGAGGCGGTGTAATCGCCGTTCAGGTTCAGCGTCCCTGACGTCAGCGCACACTGACAGGGTGCGCCTCCACTCGAAGACGTCTGCCCCGAGTGGAGACGTTTCAGAAGTTTGCGAGCGATGTTCTTGCTCGCATTATAGTCCGCGTTCAGTTCGTACTCGCACTTCTGACACACGAACTGGTGTTTCGACTGTCTATTCGACTCGTGCGTAAACCCACACGACGAACACCGCTGAGACGTATATGCGGGACTCACTTGCTCGACCTCGATACCGAGCATCTCGGCCTTGTACTCGACGTACTGGTACAGGCGTCGGAACGCCCACGCGTGGAACCGCTTTGCACCAGCCATCCGCGTGCGGATGTCGGTCAGATTCTCGAACGCGATATGCGTGCAGTCGTGGTCACGGGCTTCTTCGAGAATCCGATTCGAGGCGCGGTGGAGTTCGTCCTGCATCCAGCGGTGTTCGCGGTCGTTCATCGACTGAATCGACAGGTGCGCCGACCGAGTGCCCGCCTGTTGCATCGACCCGCGAGTCTTCTCGAACTCTCGACGTCGATGGTTCATCTCGTCGGCGTTCCCGATGAACACACCTGTGGAAGTCACAGCGAGCGAGCCGTCCACGTTCAGGTCGACACCAAGGACTGTTCTGTGCTTGGTATCGGAAGAAGTAGTCGTGGACTGCTCTTGCTCGTCGCTTCCCGTTCGGCGCATCCGTGCGTGGAGATAGAACGACTCGGTTGAGCGGTCGTACTGCAACGTGGACATTCGGAACTCGTAGTCCTCGTTCAGCAGGTACTCACCAATCGGCGTTGCCTCTGCGTCGTCGGGAATCACGTAGTCGCACTTGACGCGACCGTTCACCGTGGAAAGAGAAACGTGGTCGCGGTGGAACGTCGCTGAACGCTTGTCGTAGATGACGCTCCACGCATCGAAGTGCGGGCGACTCGTGTTCTCTCCGTTCTTGAGTCGGGCGACACCGCTTTTGGTGGCCTCGATAGCACGTCGAATCCCTTTCTGAACGAGGTTTGCGGTCAACTCCGTCTCGTTACGAAGTCGCTCGTAGAGGGCGTTCTCGGCTTTCTGTTTCGAGGTCACGCAGTAGTCATCTGGATATCTCCACGCCCACTCTGCGGTTGTGTTCGCACAGTGGAGGAACTGGTCTTTCGTTTGATGGAGGTCGTCGCACCGCTCGTCAGGTACGTCGAGTTTGACCTTGACGGTGCGAATCACGTCCTCCATCTTGTTTCACATGTTCTGGTAATTATTTATAAATTCTACGACTGGCGTGGGGGAGTCGGGTTGTTATCGCTCGTGGGCAGGTTCGAGGATTGTCGGATTCCTCCCACGGCTCAAGCCGTGGGCTTCCTCCTTGCATCTCTGTGAGTCCGCCCCGGTGCGGTCGGGAACCCCGCGTTCGCTCCTCGCGACGCGATCGAGAGAGGTAGCACTAAGCGCCTGCGCCGAGACGCCGCGCTCATGGAACAGGTGTTCGCACCGTGGCGAATCGAGTGGGTCGAGCGCGACGGGGAGGACGCGATCGAGGGCTGTCCGTTCTGCGTCCTGCCCGACCGTGACGACGACCGGAACAGTCGGATCGTCGCCCGGAGCGACCACGGCTTCGTCCTCCTGAACAACTACCCCTACAACCCCGGTCACGCGATGGTCATCCCGGAGCGCCACACCGGCCGGTTCAACGACCTCACCGACGAGGAGCTGATCGACCACGGCCGCCTGAAGTCCCGGACCCTCGACGCGCTCCGGGCCGCCCTGAACCCGGACGGCTTCAACACCGGGATGAACCTCGGCGGCGGGGCCGCCGGCGGATCCATCGAAGACCACCTCCACACCCACGTCGTCCCGCGCTGGAACGGCGACACGAACTTCATGCCCGTCGTCTCCGACACGAAGGTCATCGTCGAGGGACTGGACGACACCTACGAGCGCCTGCACGCGGCGTTCGCCGAGATGGACGAGGCGACGGCGACCGATCCGGACCGGGCGGTGAGACTCTCCTTCGACGGCGACTGAGACCGCCGAGTGCCGTCTCGACGCGGCGACGAATCGACGAGAGAGCGCTCCGGACGCGCGCACCGAGGAGGTTTCGACTGAGTCGAAAACTCCTTGGACCGCCGGTGCCGACTACCGGCCGATGGAACGGAAGGCGGCCGTGCGCCGCGTCGGCGCGGTCGTGCTGGCGGTCAACGCCCTGCTCGTTCTCGCGAAGGGCGCGGTCTGGTGGTCGACCGGGAGCCTCGCGGTCGGCTCCGAGGCGATAAACAGCCTCGCGGACACCGCCTACAGCCTGATCGTGCTCGCGGGACTCTACGTCACCACCCAGCCGCCGGACTTCGAACACCCGCACGGGCACGAGCGCATCGAGCCGTTCGTCTCACTGTTCGTCGCCGTCGGCGTGTTCGGTGCCGGTCTCGCCGTGCTCTGGCAGGCGGTGACCTCGATACTCGCGGGACAGCCGAGCCCGGGGGCGGGTCCGCTCGCGCTCGGCGTGCTCGCGTTCGGCGGCCTCGCCAAGTACGCGCTCTACCGGTACTGTCTGCGGGTGGGTCGGGAGCGACACTCCCCGGCGCTGGTCGCGACCGCGCTCGACAACCGCAACGACATTCTGACCGCCGGGGCCGCGTTCGTCGGCGTCCTCGGCACCGAACTCGGCGCGCCGGTGCTGGACCCGCTCGCGGCCGCCGTCGTCTCGCTTGGCATCCTCTACACCGGCTACGAGATCGTCCGCGACAACGTGAACTACCTCGTCGGCGCGGCACCGCCGGAGGAACTCCGGACGGAGATTCTCTCGCGGGCGCTCGACCACCCGCAGGTGGAGGGCGCACACGACGTCGTCGCCCACTACGTCGGCCCGGAGGTGGACGTGAGCCTCCACATCGAAGTGGAGGGCGACCTGACGCTGCGCGAGGCCCACGACATCGAGACCGACGTCGTGCGGGCCATCCGGGACCTCCGGGAGGTCGACGACGTCTTCGTCCACGTCGACCCGAAGGAGCTGGGCGAGTGGAAGGAAGACGAGGAGATCGACCGCTGGATGGCGACCGACGGACCCGACTGACGGGACGGACGGCTCACCCGGCGGCTGGGACGCCGGCGGCGACCGTCGCCACGCCCGAGCGCTGGAGGAGCAGTCGGACGCGACCGAGTTCGGGAATCCGGACCGCGGCCTCGGCGCGCACCCACTCCTGGCTGACGGGGCCGACGCGACCGGCGGCCTGGTCGTAGACGGGGTTGTTGTCGCCTTTCGTGATGTAGCCCGCCCGCGGAGCCGGGCAGTTCGCCAGTTCCGCACAGTCGTCGGCACCGCCGACGGCCGAGGCGTTCGCTCTGTCGTACCAGTTCTCGCCGGCCTCGACGTGGAACATCGCGCGGTGAATGATCGGCGACCCTCGCCAGTCGGGCGTGTCGAAGACCACGACGTCGCCGCGACCGCCGAAGTGCGTGCGTGCGTCGGCCTCGCGGCTCGTCACGACCGCCGACTCGTCGCCGACGGCGGTCACGACCACGAGGTCACCGGTCTGGAGGTTGGGGTGCATGCTCGGGCTCTCGACGGCGACCATGGGCGGCCAGACGCCGGAGACGGCGGTGAGAACCGAGAAGACGAGGAGCACGGTACCCACGCCGAGCGCCGCGCCGCGGAGGGGTTCGGGGACGGTGGGCATACGCCGAATGCCTCGGAGGCCATCGACAAGTAGTATCCGGTCGGCGCGGCGAAAGGCCCCCGACTGCCCGGGGAACGACCGTCGCCGCCGCGCTACACCGGCCGTCCGAAGGCGTAGACCGTCTGGTGACCGGTGACCTCGACGGTGGCGAAGTCGCCGGGTTCGAGGCCGTGCTCGGAGGCGTTCTGGACGATTATCTGGCGGTACGCTCCGTCGCGGCACTTCACCGAGTCGCCGGTGCCCTCCTCGACGACGAGCACGTCCCGCACCGTACCGACCATCGACTCGTAGGCGTCGCCGACGACCTCCATCTTCAGCTCGGACATCTCCTTCGAGCGCTCTTTTTTCACCGTTCCGCCGAGCCCCTTCATCTCGGCGGCGTCGGTGCCCGGTCGCTTGGAGAAGCGCGTGACGTTGATCTTCTCGGGGCGGACCTCGCGCAGCAGCGCCATGCTCTGGGCGTGGTCCGCGTCGGTCTCGGTCGGGAAGCCGACGATGAAGTCCGTCGAGAGCGTCCACTCCTCCAGGGAGTCGTCGAAGGTCTCGACGACCTCGACGAACTCGCTCACCTGGTGCTGGCGGCGCATGTCGCCGAGGACGTCGTTCGACCCGGACTGGACGGGCGCGTGCAGGAAGTTGTAGAGCTTCTCGTTCTCGGCGAAGACGTCGGCCAGTTCCTCGCGGATGCCGTGGACGCCCTTCGGGTTCGCCATGCCGACCCGGACCCGGAAGTCGCCCTCGATCTCGCAGATCCGGTCGAGGAGTTCGTGGAGTTTGCGCTCGCCCGTGTCCCAGCCGTAGACGCCGGTGTCCTGTCCCGTGATGCGGATCTCCTTCGCGCCGGCGTGGACGAGCGCGCGGGCCTTCTCGACGTTCGCCTCGACCGGCGGAGAGTCTATCTTCCCGGTCGCCTGCTTGGTGATGCAGTACGAACAGTCGCTCATGCAGCCGCGTGCGATCGGGAGGATGCCGACGACGCCGTCGAGGACGGGTTCGGCGTCGGGGGTCGCCGTCGGACACTCGCCGTTGGTGACCGCCTCGGGGACCTCGTCCCAGTGGAGCACCTGCGCGTCGACGTCGGCATCGCGGAACTGCTCGCCCTGCGCCAGCGCCATGCAGCCGGTGACGAACAGGTCGGCCGTCTCGCCGTCGAGTTCCTGCGCCCGGCGGAGCATGTTCCGCTCGGTCTTCTCGACGACCGTGCAGGTGTTGAGGATGGCGACGTCGGCCTCGTCCGGGCCGTCGACCCGGTAGTGGCCCGCGTCGCGGAGCCGTCGCTCTATCTCGCGGCTCTCGCCGCGATTCGAGGTACAGCCGTAGGTCTCGATGTAGTAGCGGGCCATCTGAACGCTCGTAACCACGGCGGAGCAAAAAGGACGACGGATTCACCCCGGACCCGCGTCTCGGCCGGACCGGTCGCCCGTTCGGCCGGTGCCGACGCAGCCTCGCTCCGGCGACCGCGACGAGCTGTTACTGCCCGCCCGGGTTCGGGTCGCTCTGCGCGCGGGTGGCGACGACCGCGCCGATGACGAGCAGAGCGATCGGGGGGAGGATCAGGAACCAGAGCGCGCGTCCGTCGAGTGGGAGGAACGCGGCGAACATCGCGAACACCGAGAGGTGCGCCGTCAGCCCCAGGATCATCTTCAGGTTGCTGTTGCCCTCCGCGGCGCTCTGTGACATGGTTTGGCATACGCAATATTGAGGGATAACGTTTGCTTTAAATTGCGGAAAACCGACAAATAGGAAATTTTTGTGTGTATCGAGCGACGGCGGCCGGATCACTCGCTCACGCCGTCACTCGCTCGTGTCGGTGACGTACTCGACGAGGTCGGTCGCGGACCGCTCGGAGCGCCCGATGAGGAGCACCGCCACCGCGGTCAACACGACCGACGGGACCACGATGGCCCAGAGTACGAGGCCGCTCACCGGGAGGAAAGCGACGAACAGCGAGAGCACCGACAGGAGCACCAGCGGGAGGAGGACGAAGTCCACCACCCGGTCCGACCGTCGCATCGTTCGTGTCATGCAGTACCAGACGCTCGCTCGGAGCATAACCGTTGCGCCAAAAGTGACGACGATCGTCGACAGAGGGCTCCTGCGCCGGTAGTTGCGCATTTCGATGCCCCGCGTCGACGCGGTCTCGACTACGCCTCGGGCGCTCCCTCGACGATGGCGACGCCGCTCGACGCCCCGATCCGCTCTGCGCCCGCCTCGATCATCGTCGTCGCCTCCTCGTAGCTCCCGATACCGCCGCTCGCCTTCACCGGGAGGTACTCCGCGAGCAGGGCCACGTCCTCGGCGGTCGCGCCCCCGTCGGCGAACCCGGTCGAGGTCTTCAGGTAGTCCGCGTCCGCCTCGACGGCGGCCTCCGCGGCGCGGTGCTTCTCGGCGTCGGTCAGCAGCGACGTCTCCACGATGACCTTCACCGGCACGGGCACCGCGGCGACGACCTCGCTCAACTCCTCGACGACGCGCCCCTGCTCGCCGGCTTGCAGGCGGCCGACGTTGAGGACGACGTCGAGTTCGTCGGCCCCGGCCTCCCACGCCTCGTCGGCCTCGGTCCGCTTGACCTCGGTCGCGTGCTGGCCGTGGGGGAAGCCGACGACCGTGACGAGCGTCACGTCGGGGGCGTAGGCGGCCGCCTCGGCCACGTAACACGGGGGCACGCAGGCGTTCATCCCGTGTGCGACCGCCTCGTCGAGGACGCGTTCCACGTCGGCCGCCGTCGTCGCCGGTCCGAGTACGGTGTGGTCGATGCGCGCCGCGAGGTCGCTCCGTTCCATGCAGGAAGCGACGGGGCGCCGGGACAAAAACCCCGACCCGGGATTCGAAAACCTTTCCCGAGGACGCCACGCGTTGCGCACATGGCACTGCTCCCGTCGGGCGTGGTCCCGCCGCTGCCCTACCTCGCGGTCCTCGCGGTCGGGGTCGGGGTCGCGGGCTACGCGCTCGTCCGGCGGCGGCCGACCGTCTCCGAGCGGACGGTCGTCGCTCTCACGCCGTGGATGGTCGTCGGATCGAGCCTGCACGTCCTCTACGGCCTCGACGTCCTCCCCCCGCTCGTCGCGCCCTTCGCCGGCACCGGCGCGGTCTACGCGACCGTCGGCGTCGTCGCCGCGGTCACGTGGGTCGCCGCGACCGAGACGCGCCGCGACGTCCCGCGGGCGCTCGGCGCAGTCGGGACGCTCCTGCTCGTTCCCACCGTCGGCGGGGCGCTCCTCGTCGGCGTCGCCGGCGACGGCGTTCGCGTCGTCTGGCCCGTCGTCGGGCTCGTCGGGTCGGTACTTCTCGGCGCGGCGGGGTGGACGCTCCTGCGTCGGCTCCGGCCCGAGGTGGCGGTGGCCGGCCGCGTCGGCGCGCTCGTCGTCTTCGCGCACGCGCTAGACGGAGTCTCGACGGCCATCGGCGTCGACGTGCTCCCGGGGTTCACCGAGCGGACGCCGCTGTCGCGACTCATCATCGAGTTCGCCGCCGGCCTCCCGACCGCCGAACTCCTCGGCGCGGGATGGCTGTTCGTCCTCGTGAAACTGCTCGTCGCGGGCGGACTGGTCGCGCTCCTCAGCGACTACGTGCGCGAGGAGCCCTCGGAGGGGTACGCGGTGCTCGGGTTCATGGCCGCGGTGGGGCTCGGCCCGGGCGCGCACAACCTGCTGTTTTTCGCCGTCGCGCCCGGCTTCGCGGTCTGATCCCCCGCGCCCGCTCGGCGCTGTGAGACCGGCTTTCGGAGTCTGCCACGGACCGCGCCAGACCGCGGTAGGACGATAGAACGCCTCCCCGTCGGTGGGAGTATGGCAGAACCGACTGCGACCGAGATGGAAGCAGAGATCGCGAACCGAACGGCGGCTATCAAGCGCATGCTGACGGTGGGGGCGGCGTTCGTCGCCGTGGGCTACCTGCTGATCGGCCTCGCGCTGTTTCTCGAACTGACGCGGTTCCACCCGCTGCTGGAGGCGTTCTTCAGCCAGCAGACCGCCCACAGCCTCGCGGGCGGTGGTCCCGACCGGGCCGGGAGCGCCGTGCTCAACAGCCAGCTGGCGACGATCCACCAGTTCCCGTCGCTGCTCCTGTGGCTCAAACTCGGCGGGATCGGTCACATCCTCGTGGGCATCTTCGTCGCGCTGGGGGCCATCGTCCGGGCGCTCTCGGCGATGCCCGACCGCCTCGGCGCGACGATCGGGAGCGACACCGGTCCGCCGACGACCGCCGGGGCCGACCCGGAGCCCAGCGACGACTGAGTCGTCGCCGGCGAGGGGACACGTTCCGTGCGAGGATTTTTGAGCAGAGCCGCGCTTCCGTGCGTATGGCTCGCGTCGTGTGCGCCGGCCACGTCAACTGGGACGTGACCCTGCGCGTCGACCACCTGCCCGCCCCGGACGGCGAAGCCTGCATCGAGGGCGAATCCGGACACGGCGGGGGGAGCGCCGCGAACGTCGCGACCGGCGTGACCGGGTTCGGCGTCTCGGCGGCCGTGCTCGGGAGCGTCGGCGACGACGACCGGGGCCGACAGGCGTGCGGCCGTCTCGAAGCCGACGGCGTCGACTGCTCGCATCTCGTCGAGACGCCCGACGCGGCGACGGCCGTGAAGTATCTCGTCGTCGACAGGGCCGGACAGGTGATGGTGCTGGGCGGGCCGGGGGCCAACGAGGCCTTCGAGGCGACGGCGCTCCCCGACGACGCGCTCGCGACCGCCGACTTCCTCCACCTGACCGGACAGCGCCCGGAGACCGCGGCCGAACTCGCGAGACGGGCCAACGGGGCCGGCGTCACCGTCGGCTTCGACCCCGGACGGCGCATCGCGGAACGCGACTTCTCGCTCGCGCTCTCCCGGGCGGACGTGCTCTTCCTGAACGACCGCGAGGCGGAGATCGCGCTCGCGTCCGGCGACCTCGACGAGGAGGCGACGCTCGTGCTGAAACACGGCGCGGACGGCGCGGAGGTGCGCGCACCCGACGGCGCGTGGGTCCACCGCGGCTTCGAGGTCGACGTCGTCGACACGACCGGGGCCGGCGACGCCTTCGCCGCCGGGTTCGTCGCGGCCCTGCTCGACGGCGACGGCTACGGCCGGGCGGTCCGGGTCGGCAACGCCGCCGGCGCGCTCGCGACGACCGTCGTCGGAGCGCGACCGGACCTCTCGTGGGCCGCCGTCGAACGACTCCTGCGAGGCGAGTGACCCGGATTGTGCCAACCGCGTACTTTTTGCCCTCGACTCGTGTGCGCCATCGTATGGCGAAACAGCCCCACCTGCTCGTCGAAGAGGGAGACGTCGAAGAGATCGCGCTCGTTCCCGGCGATCCCGGTCGCGTCGACCGCATCGCCGCCCAGTGTGAGAACGCCGAGACGGTCTCGGAGAACCGCGAGTACAAGGTCGTCAACGCCGAGTACGACGGCGTTCCCCTCACGATCTGTTCGACGGGCATCGGCTCGCCGTCGGCCGCGATCGCGGTCGAGGAACTCGGCGCGGTCGGCGTGGAGACGGTCCTCCGCGTCGGCACGACGGGCGCGCTCCAACACGGCATCGAGATCGGCGACATGGTCGTCGCCACGGGCGCCGCGAAAGACGAGGGCACCAGCAAGCGCTACGAGGCCGAGACGCTGCCGGCGGTCGCGACCCACGACGTGGTCACCGAACTGGTCGCGGCGGCCGACGCCCGCGACGAGGACGTCCACGTCGGCCCCATCGTCACCGACGACGCGTTCTACGCCGAGGACGACGCGTACGCCGCCGAGATGGAGGAGGCGGGGATCCTCTGCGTCGAGATGGAGGCCGCCGCGATCTTCACTCTCGCGCGCCGGAAGGGGATGCGCGCCGGCGCGATCTGCACCGTCGACGGCAACCTCGTGGAGGGAACGATGAAAGGCGAGACCGAGGACGAAGAGCTGCCCGAGAAAGCCAGAAACAACGTCGAGCGAGCCATCGCGATCTCCCTCGACGCGGTGACCGAACTGGCGTAACCGCAGATGTTCGACTGGCTGGTGGCGCGGGTGCTCTGGGCCGTGCGGCGCGCAGAGCGGATCGAACGCCGCGAACTCCGGGAGTTCCACCGCTGGCTCCAGAACACGAACAACCTCGTCCACGTCTCGGTGCTGCTTTTCGTGCCGCTTCTGATGGCACTGGTCACCTTCCTGTCGAACGCGCTGACCGAACTCTCCTTTCTGCTCTTTCCGCCGCTGGCGTCGGGGACGTACACGCTCTTTGCCGACCCCGGCGGGCGGTACGCCTCGCCAGTGAAGTTCGTCGGGGGGCTGACCGCCGGCGCGATCTCGGGGTGGGCCGCCCTCGAAGCGACCCGATTGGCGTACGGGCCGTCGAGCGGTGCCCTCGGCGCGGTGAGCGTCCACCCCGAGAGCGCGGCGCTCTCGATTCTGCTGACCGGCGGGATCACGTGGGCGCTCGACATAGAGGAGCCCTCGGCGTTCTCGTCTGCGCTGCTCGTCCTGCTCATCGACCGGGCGGACCCGGCCACCTACGTGCTGAGCGTCGCCGTCGCCAGCACGCTGGTCGCCGGCGTCTTCGTCCTCTGGCGCGCCGAGTTCTACCAGCAGCGCGCGGAGTATCTCTACGACACCG